>Ga0351873_10322_pt1 | contig 10151 bp, 9 predicted proteins | sample TotcelFGM3001N11_FD_206764 | JGI IMG/M metagenome (GOLD analysis project Ga0351873, IMG submission 206764) | Enriched cells from coal bed in the Powder River Basin, Montana, United States - Total cells FGM rep2 HSBNCT.FGM.300.1.N11 ... | reverse complement strand
TGGCAAGGTCCTCGCCTGGGTCGGACGCGACGTGCATCACGAGGAGAAGGAACGGGAGTTCGCCCGCCTGACCCCGGCCGAACGGTCGGGCAAGGAGCCTCCTGCGAAGCATCGTTTCCCGAAAGGCTTCCACCGGGGGCAGGAACTGTTCGGTCAGCACGCGGCCCGGCTGCGGGAACCCGGCTATCGCGAGTTCATCGCCCAGCACGGTCTGGTGATCGTGGAAGGATTCAACGACGTGATCGAGCTCGACAACCTGGGCGTACCGGCCTTGGGGATCATGTCGAACCGCATGACCGAAGCGCAGGGCGAGAAGATCGCCCGCTGGGCGAAGCAGATCAGCTCCGGCCGCGTGACCCTGATGTTCGATTGCGATGTCGGCGGTGTGGAGGGGGCGAAGGAAGCCCTGTGGCGTTTCGCGGAGCAGCGGCTCGAGGTCCGCCTGGCCTGGTCGCCGTCGATGCACGGGGGCGAGTACGCCGGCAAGCAACCGGAGACGCTGACGCACGAAGACGTGGAACGGCTGCTCGCCTCCGGCGCGCCGAGTTGAAACGCATCGTCCCGCCGTGCCTGCGGCACGGACGCACCGGGACGCGCGTGGCGGAGTCGCGTCGTTGATCCCCACGGCGATTAGCCGTGGGCGTCGTCCCGCTCCGCGGTCGATCAGGCCGCCGGGCCTGAGTAGTGCGGACACGCGTCGCGGACGAGGTACGAGGACGCGACCCCCGGGGTGATGCCAAGGCGTAGGTCACGAGGAACGAGTGCCAGCCAAGGTCGTCAGCCCGGGGGTCGCGGCCGCAGGTCCGCGACGCGTTGTCCCTGGTAGCATGGCATTTGCGGCTTTCCCAAGCCGAATTGTCGGTCGTGCTCCGCACGCCTGTTCCTTGTCGCCAACCGCCATGGGAGGCGACCGCTCGGCGATCGGCCGGCGAGCCCTGCCAACCTTTGCCCTGCCTCCGCCGGCCTGCCGCGATCTGCTTTCTCCTGTGTTGTTTTCTTCCGTCCGGACTGCTTCTGCAGTCCATCTTGGGCCCGGGTTCGGCGCAGGTCTCCGACCCCGTCTTTGCTGTTCGGCGCGGGTTTCCGACCCCGCCGAAACCGCCGACCGAAGGTCTCCTCCCCGTTCTATCCACTCAAGAAAAACCAAGCCGACGATCTGCCGGTGGAACATTCACTGCCCGCGCTTTGCGTGTCCCGCCCGAGCGATGGTACGCTCTGTGCCGATGACTGCCTCCCCGTCCCCTCACGCCACAGTCCTGACGGTGCTCAACCTGAAAGGTGGCGTCGGGAAGACCCACACCACATGGCTGCTCGCGTCCGTTTCGCACGAGCGGGGAAAGCGGCTGTTGGCCATCGACACCGATCCGCAGGGAAACCTGACCAACTCGTTCCTTCGCGACGGCGAGAAGACGCCCGGCGTGGAATGCCTCCTTGACCCATCGACCGATGCCGACGTGCATAGCCTGATTCGTCGAACCCAGTATCCAACCATCGACATAATCCCCGCCAGTTCGGCCGTGGTGCGGTTCGACCTGTCCGACCAGCGGGCTTGGGAGCAGGCCGACCTGCATCGCTCGTTCGTCGAACCCGTCAACGAGTTGCGGGGCCGGTACGACCTGATCGTCTTCGACTGTCCGCCCCGGCTCTCGCTCACGTCCTTCGCCGCCTTGTGTGCCAGCGACTTTGTCATCGTCCCATTGGAAGCCGCCGACTGGGGTGCCCAAGGCATCATGCAGGTCACGGCGGCAATCGACTACGTGCGGAGCCGGTTCAACCGACGCCTGCAGCTGCTGGGCTACCTCGTGTCCCGCTTCAAGCGGCGGCGGGCGTACCAACAGAGTTACCTGAGTCAGCTGCGTGCCCATTTCGGCCCAAAGACCTTTGACACGGTGATCCCGGATTTGTCCCAGTTTGAGCGTTCCGTCACCGATGCCGTTCTCCTGACCGAACACGCTGCAACCAGCCCGGCAGCCCGCACCGCCCGTGAATTCTTCGACGAAACCCTCCGCCGTTGTGCTCATCTCAGTGCAGACGCGGCTGCCGGCGGTAAATCGTAACCTGCTTTGCGAAAACGTCTTGCGACATTATTCATGTCTGCGCCATCCGCTCCGCCGGTGACCCTTGCACGCTGTCCGGCCAGATTGTGGTCATTGCCGCCTGTGCCCTATGGAAGGTGGGCAATCCATTTGGGATAATTACCTGCGATAGGTGACTATGGCCGTGCGACCGGATGGGCAGACGCAAGGGCGAGGTTGTCCCAAAAACCGGCCCGCTGACGGCTTTGTGGTGTTTTGATTTGTGAGATGGCTTTTTGGGACTTCGGAGATCGGTAGTTTGCGGAACCGTGTCTTTTTTGTGGCTGGTATACCGCAAAAGGAACGTTTTGTGATCGAATCCGGCTGGCCGCTTCGACGCGTCGGTCGATGTGACCGATGCGAGCTGAGAACGCTCGAACTAGTCGGGACGACAAGACGGCTATTGAACTTTTTGTCGCTGGCGTCAAGACGCTGTGTTCGCAGCTACCACTTGTGCCGCAAGTACTTGCGGCAATGGGAAGCTCCGAAAGCCGCTCCCAGAAATGACCGAGATCTTCGTTGACGGTGGCCCTTCGCTTGGCACCAGCAGTCTATTTGGGAAGCCGGTGTGCGCCGCTACGATACTCGGATCGGGCGTTGATGTGGAGACGGAACTGAATGCCAAAGAAGCTATACATCGATCAGTGTTGCCTTTCCAAAATGTGCGAGGATGCGGCGATACCTTGGAAAGCGACGAAACTCGGCGGCACGATCGCCGCTCTGGCGACTGAGGGAGCGGTCGAGGTATGGACCAGCCCGGTCAATGTGCTCGAAATTTTCCTCTGCGCCGACTTCGACGAGCAGAATCGCGTAACGGACACGCCGAAGCTCGACCTACGCGTACGCCTCGCCCAGGCTCTTGTCGAACTGACCGACTGTCGCCGGATGGCACCCGGATTCGAGTTCTTGCTTGTGCGGAATTTGCTCCAAGTTCTTGACGTCGCGGCCCCAGCGGCCATCCGCTGCCTGGATTATTTCGAGTTCGCGCGGACCACCAGCCAACAGGTGTATGCGGGGCTGCTCGCCATGTTGGCGGCGCTCAGGTTGCTCGACCGCCCAGAGGCGATTGACAATCTGTTGCGGTCGAAGATCACCAGTCGCTTGCTTCACTCGCGATTCGCCCGCGATCCGGCGGCATTGGTGGACGAAATGGTGGCGTGCGCCAAGGAATTCCGAGTGACTACCGACGACATCTGGGCAGAATTCGATGCACGGCCACTACAAGACCTGCGCGAAGAAATCGATCAGAATACCGTGCAAGCGACGCCGATGGACAACGCAACGCGCGGGCGTCTTCAGAAGAACAAACGTGCGGTTGCCGAGGCGTATAGTGCGGCGGAACTCGGGCAGTGCATGGCCAGCGTATTCCATTGCGATTCCTTCCTCCTCATGACTTTTGACACTGCTACAATTCGCGATCACTGGGGCGTGATCCACGGGAACGAGGCGATGGAACCGCCGAAATTTCTCGCTGAGGCAACCCCGGCACAATGCGCCTCCGATGCTTCGGTCCTGGCAAATGCACTCCAGATACTGTTCCGCGATCTGGCACGAACGTGTCTTCTGTACGCCCGCGTGCCTGACGAGGTGGTCCTGGGAGAATTAGAAATGTGTCTGGCAAAAGGGGAGATTCCGACAGGAGGGCTGTCGTTCGACTGTGAACACGCGGCTATGCTGAGCACGATGGACATCTTCCTCACACACGACACACGGCTGCTGAACCTTGCGAAGCGCGCGGCGAAATTCCTCTCGGAAGCGGGGGGATGGCATGTTGAAGTCGTCGCCAACGAGAAGCAACTCCAAGCTGCGGCGAAGGCATAATGACTGTTCGCTCTGTTCAGCATGATCGTCAATTTGCTGCCTGGGACGTGTAATTGTTGTCTGATTGGCCAAAGTAGGGGCAAGCTATGGGAGAGCGTGTCTATCTTGACCAGAACGTGTTGATGGCGATTCTCAAGAACGAACGGCCAGGCCTGATGGACCACATTAAGTGCTTCAAGGAGGACGCGGTCGTCTTCCCCTACAGCCCTGCCCATATCGAGGAAGTGGCGATCATCCCCCGCGAATGTGAGGACGCCACGCTTGCCGGCGAGCGAGTGAACGAGAATTTGCAGCTGATCGAAGAAATCTCGGATCGGTGGGAGTACCTTCCCGCCCTCGGCGATGTCGGCCCTAGCCGCTTGGCTCAGGAAGACCCGCGCGAATGCATGAAGCGGGTAGTTGATGGGTACGACCTTACACTTTCGGCAGAGGAGATCGAGCGGTTCCAGATGAGCTTCAAGTCCGCAGCGGCTTTCGAGCAGGTCCAACAAGAGTTCGGCACAAATCTTCTGGCAGGGCCGGGCGTGCCGCTTCATGAGAATATAAGAAATGATATCGGAATCGAGGTCAAACGCGTCAGCAACCTAACGGAGGCGATGCTGTTTGCCGACTCGAAAGTGCAGGACGGGCTGGCACGGAAGTTGTGGAATTACCCTAGCTGGAATTTGGACACCCTCCCGAAAGGAGATGACCTCCTGGCGTGTCACAAGACGCGGGAGGTCGTGGTCAACCTCGTCCTCGCCTATCTCGAAGAGATTGGATATCGGGCAGATGACTTCGACAAGTATCGATCCCGGATGCACGACGTCTCGCACGCGATTTACGCCTGCGCTGCCAGTGTCTTCGTGACGGGCGACAAACGTTACCGTCAGCGGGTTAAGGCCACGTATCATTTCCTGCAAATCCCAACCAGAGTGCTCAGCAGTGACGAGTTCCTGGCCTGCACCAGTTTAGCCTGACCACCTACAGCCTCGTCGGCTTGAACCGCAGGTATTCGTAATTTCATCGCCATCTTGAAACGGTTGTGTTCCACGTGACCCGGCTCGTGCCCTTTCATGAAGCCCTAAGCTTCCTTAGGCTTGTGTCCGCCCCGTAGGTAACGGGGTTCACTGACCGCTCGCTTTGATAGGCGGGGATTGGTAAAAAGTGTCGTTCACTCGACACGTTTTTCACAGAGGTGTATTCCGTCGCAATTCTTTTCACATGACCCGCCTGAGTTTCTTGACGCGGCCAGAATCCGAGAAGTGATGGTGCATCACGAAGCCGGACACCTCTTGCTTCTTTACTACTTTGGATGGCAGATTGGAGGCTTCAACTGCCGGCAGGCCGGCCAGGATTGGATGGGATCAATCCGCAATCAGAGAATCCCAGACGCGCCATCGGTTGATACTGCCGTGAACCTGATAGCTGAGACGCAGAATCTACTCGCCGGTGAGCTGGCTGCGAGAATGCGAATCTGTCTCCCGACCGATCGTATCGTGATGCCAATGGACGCTCCCCCTGCAGAAGCTCTTACAGCCCAAACGTCCCTCGAAGATCTATAGCAGGCCCGTTACGCAGTCCGATCGGTCCGTCTGATCGTTGCGGCACAGCAGCCCGTCGTCAGGGCCGCACCGGCCCTGAGTTACCAGCTGTAATTGCCCCGAAGAGAAATAGGGAGTTATGGGGCTGTGGAAGTGAGGGAGCGAGGATGTCCGCCGTCAGAGCCTGCTCAGTTGCCCTGTTCGGACACCTGCCAGATTCTACCTGTGCCCACGTCAAGTGCGGTCAGGTAGCCTCCGTAACCGCAACCGGTGTCGATGCATATTAGGTGGCCCAGGTCCAGCACGCGACCGAATTCTTGCGGTGTGTGTCCGACGACGACGGTCCTGCCGGAGTAATGTGGCCCCGGCGCACGGGCCTGATCCACGGGAAGGAATGCCCGTGTATAGAAGTCCTGCTCCTGCGGTCGCCGGTTCGGAGCGTAGTTGGCGTGAAAGAATAGATGTGTATCGGTCTCGTGGAACGGCACCAGGTCCTTCAGGAAAGCTACGTGCTCGTCTGGGATTTCGCTCGGATCGATGGTCTCGTATGAGTCTAAGGTGGCACCGCCTCCCCATTGTGGGTGCACCCACGCTGCCAGGTCATTTTGGCCTTCGAGCACCGAGCGCATGAGGTTGTCGTGGTTGCCTTCCAGAGCCACGACTCGGCATTGTTCGCGCAGGGTGATCAGCCGAGCGAGCACGCCGCGGCTGTCCGGGCCGTGATCCACGTAATCGCCGAGGAAGATCAGTGTGTCTTCCGGCTGAGGCTCGACGACTCTAAGGATGGCATCGAGCGCTGCCACGTGACCGTGAATATCGCCCACGGCAATTGTGCGAGGTCGCGGCGTGGCGTCAACCGCATCGTGGCGTTTCAGGGATCCAGGCGTCACCCCATTCGTTCCTTTCGTCTGTGCCAGATTGTGGGCCGTGACTGTGTCTCCTTGGAGCTTCGCGTCTCGAACCTGCGGTTTCCCGTCCGGGCACGCACGGTGCCCACCCATACCGACCTACACGCCCCTGGATACCACTTCGTTGGCAGGCCGAGTTTCCAATGCGACCCGTCCGTCTGAGACTGGGGGCTACAGAAGTTCCAAGTGGGACCTATTGGCCGGGGCTCTGGGAGTGCGGGAGCGAATAATCGCCCAGTGCTGGGGCTTCAGCTGAGCACCGCAAACCAGCTACGGAGACGCGTGCTCAGGCGGTGATCAGGATATTTTATCACCGACTTCGAGGGAGACTCAAGCAGAACAATGAACTCCTGGGATGCCCTGGTCGATGACGAGTTATTCCGGCTCTTCTTCCCCAGCCTGGGCACCAAACGTCCAGTCATCCGGCCGGCAGTTCTTCCAGTGCCTTGGCTCCGAGTAATGGGCTTCGATGGTCTTCTTTGCTACGCCGTATTGGTACTTGCCGTTTATCTCGAGGGGCAGATCACTACGCTCCAGGAACGCTTTTGCGGAAAGCGGTTCGTACTGACCTGGATCGACCTGGCCATGTGCGGAATGCCAAGCAGCCCAAACGCAATCAAAGGCCCATTCAGGATCAACGCCCGCCGCCAACATCGCCCAGTTGGCCCGATCATCGGACTCGGCTATCGCGTGGATGGTCGCCCCTTTCAGGGCAAGGGCGTGCTTTAGGAACTCCATCTGCTTCCCCGGCATCGGGTCGTCCTCCAGGCCGTTGTTGAAAACAAGGATCACGTCTGATGGCTCGTACCACAGGAATGCTCCTCAATATGCCTCCGACAAATCGGCTGCGACATGGGCAACTGCTCGTAGGGCTTCGGTGTTCCAGTCTGTCATCCTGTCTGTCCACCCTGTGGAATGCGGCCGTGTAGTGTTGCTTCCCGGAGGTCAATTGACCAATGGGGGCCGAATGCGCGTTGGTGGGGCGACTGGGCGGCCAGACCCGTCCGGCTATGCCACCGGGAAATAAGGCGATCAACGATGCTTCGCCCACCCGCCAATTCTTCGGGCCGATCTGCACGGACTGGACACATTGTACCATCCGCCTTTCGGTTTTAACATTCACGAACAAGATTTCCGTCTTGGTCGGAAATCCAGCCCGAATTATTCATGGATCGACGCATAAGCGGGCAAATTTCGCCGTTCGGCACCATTCGAAAAACATGTTGTTTTAGGCAAGATAGCCGCAAATTGTTTTATCCAAACGACTTGCGTCGATTTCGACGGTTTTCATGAATAATCCGGGCCAGGTGCTCTTCACTCGTCTGACCACCGTACTAACCGCCATTGTTCGGTCCCGGGGGACACCTCCCGGCCACGATCCGGTAGGTTCCAGCCCCGTCGCCGACCACGCGGCCCCAACCAGCCGGTCCTCTTGCTGGCCGCCCGGTTCGCACGGACGTTCACTTCCGTCGGCTGTTCGCCGTGGTTCGGGAGCATCTCGACGCCCTGGACTCCAGTCGGTTCAACTACCGGCCGGGGTTCCACTGCGGGATGTGCGACTTCGCCACGAGCCACTGTCGCGAGTGGAGTGGCTGACCTGACGCCCGCTCGACCGTACCTTTCCCCCAGGTTGCCACATGTTCTTGCACCCCATCAAGTTGCGGAGACGGGGTGCTTGACTTCCCATTTTGGGGAACTGAGAATAGCGGAAATGTCCCTTGGGATCGCGCCAAGGCGGTTGGTAATTGCCTCGATTGGCGGTGTTCGTATAGTTTAAGATCAGTACGAGCTAAACGAGAAGTTATAGTTTCGCCATGACCAATCACCGCGCCCTGGAAACTGCGACATGTACGAATGGCGGCCGGTGTCTGGGATAGCTTCCGATTTGGGAGCGCCCCGAGGTTGCCGCCGCTATGCCTGTCTCAGGGCACCAGGGGAGTAACGCTTCGGTGCGATTCCTTTTTTCGCAGGGACTACCACGCCGGTCCGAAGACCGGAGAGATTCATCAACACTTTAAGAAGAAGGAAGAATGAAATGGGCAACCGTCCCGGTGGTGAGTTGGCATCTCGGCCGCTACAGTTCATTTGGCTGGCTGACTGCTCTGGATCAATGCAAGGGCCGAAGATTGAGGCATTGAACACTGCAATCCGCGAAGCGATCAAACCCATGCAGGAAGTCGCGGATGACAACCCGCAAGCCCAGGTGTTGGTCCGGGCGATCAAGTTCTCGGACGGAGCCCAGTGGCATGTCTCGCAGCCCACGGAAGTGCATGACTTCAAGTGGTCTGACCTGAATGCGGATGGTGTCACGGACTTAGGCAAGGCGCTTACGATGGTTGCGGACGCCTTGAAGGTGGAGAACATGCCGGAGCGAGGTCTTCCGCCCGTGCTCGTCCTGATCTCGGATGGCCAGCCGACAGATGATGTCGCGACGGGGCTGAAAGCCTTAATGGATCAACCGTGGGGAAAGAAGGCGGTGCGAATTGGCGTCGCTATCGGAGATGATGCGGATTTGGACGTGCTTCAGAAGTTCATTGGGAACGTGGAGGTCAAGCCGCTACAGGCAAAGAATGCCCCCGATCTCGTGAACAAGATCAAGTGGGCTTCGACGGTTCCGCTGAAAGCCGCTTCCAGTCCAGCGAGCCGCACTAAAGATCAGGCCAGTTCCAACTCGAATGTGCCCATTCCCGCTCCTCCAGCGGATATGGCTGCCACGTCCGCCAACGACGTTTTCTAACGCCACAGGGGACTGCCATGCCAACGATGACCACGGCAAGCGAGTGGCGAGTAATCGCTCGGAGCGAGCGAGGCGCATCGCATATTCGCAGTAACTTGCCCAACCAGGATGTTGTAAAGTTCTTCACGTCGCCTGACGGGACAACGCCGGCAATCCTTGCTGTAGCTGATGGCCACGGAAGCCCGAGGAGCTTTCGGAGCGATATTGGTGCGTTGTTCGCCGCTGAGTCAGCGGTCTCGGTATGCAGTGAGTTTCTGGGAAGCATCAGAGACGCGTCCGCATCGGTAATCAAGAATTCGGCGGAACAACAAATCCCTCGGCGCATCATCGACAAATGGAGGCAGAGGGTCACACAGCATTTCAATGCGAACCCATTCTTACCGGCAGAGTTGGGTTTGGTGGGGAAGGAACGGTATCCGGTCGCGTATGGCTCGACCATTCTCCTGGCCGCTGTTACCGATCAATTTCTTCTCTTCTTTCAACTCGGCGACGGCGAAATGCTGGTGGTTTCGGATAGCAGTGGCGAAGTGACTCGCCCCATTCCGAGAGACGAGGCGCTGATTGCCAACGAAACCACATCCCTCTGCATGGAGAACCCGCTACCGGAGTTTCGTTTCAGGTTCCAGTACGTTCGCGATAATCCGCCTGGGATTGTTCTTCTTTCGACCGATGGGTATCCCAATTCGTTTCGCTCTCAGGAAGGTTTTCTCAAGGTCGGTACCGACTTGCTAGAGATGCTGAGAACCGATGGCGGCGACTCGGTGGAGAACGACTTGCCCGGTTGGCTTCAGGAAGCGTCCACTAGCGGCAGCGGTGACGACGTGACGCTGGGAATCGTGTACCGTTTGGAGCCTTCCTTGCGTCGGCCTGATGTTGCCCCGTTGGCCGAAAACCCTCCGCTCCCTTCTGTTGCACATGCATCCCAGCCCGTTGGTGATGCGGCAATGCCTACGGACGCAACAGCCAGCCATGAACAACTAACAGATGCGTCCAACAGTTCGTTAGGGACATCGACCGCAATTGGGAAGCCTTCCGACGAGCCGACTGCTACGAGCGGCCAAGGCGACGCTACGGGCTTATCGCCAAC
>Ga0351873_10319_pt1 | contig 10260 bp, 16 predicted proteins | sample TotcelFGM3001N11_FD_206764 | JGI IMG/M metagenome (GOLD analysis project Ga0351873, IMG submission 206764) | Enriched cells from coal bed in the Powder River Basin, Montana, United States - Total cells FGM rep2 HSBNCT.FGM.300.1.N11 ... | reverse complement strand
GGAGACCATGCCGCAGTGGTTTGGGATGCCCGACGACAACGATCTGCCATCGACGTTCAGCGTCGAGTACGTGCGGGCCTGGAAACTGAAGCAGTGAGCCACAAAGGAACCATCCATGACACGAATCAGCATCGCATTCATCCTTGTGGGGTTGGCAACTAGCTTGGTCCACGGCCAGCAGGTTGTCGTCACCCCCGAAGAAACTGACGAAATCCTTGTCAACCCAGGCATGGGCTGGGAGACGTTCCACCACACGGCCAAGCAGGACAAGAACCTGCCGTCCTGGATTCCGTCCACGGTCCACTACGCTCGATGGGGTTGGCGTGAATTGGAACCACAGCCGGGCAAGATCGACTACGCTTTTCTGGACGGAGTGTTGAAAGAGAGCCGGGAGGCGGGGCAGACACTTGCCTTTCGGGTCATGTGTTGTTCCTCGTCTCCACGCCAGCCGTACCATCCCCAATGGCTGACGGATATCGGCGGAAAGGTCGTCACCACCAGGTACGGGACCGGTCCCGAGTTGGAGGTTCCGGTGCTGGACGATCCACAAGTCCTTGCCGCACACCTCGATTTCATCGACCGGTTGGGAGTCCGTTACGATGGTCACCCGGATATCGACCACCTAGACCTGGGTACCGTCGGATGGTGGGGCGAGTGGCACATGAGCCAGTCAACCAACGCCCCGATGCCCATGCTCGAAACCCAGAGGAAGATCGTCGATGCTTACCTCGCCGCCTTCAAGAAAACGCCTCTGGTGATGCTCATCGGCGGCGGCGACATGCTCAAACACGCCGTCGAGAACGGAGCGGGCTGGCGAGCCGACTGCTTGGGCGACATGGGCGGGTTTTCGAAGAATTGGTGCCACATGCGAATGGCTTATCCGAAAATGTTGCCCGCAGCCGACGCCGTGGACGCATGGAAGACAGCACCCGTGGCCTGGGAGACCTGCTGGGACATGCGAAAGTGGGCGGACGAGGGCTGGCCGCTCCGCTTCATCTTCAACTACGCCTTGGCCCTGCACGGGTCGGTCATCAACAACAAGTCGGCACCGTTGCCCGAAGGGCAGAACATCCGACCCGAGGTTGAGCGTTTCCTGCGGCGGCTGGGTTACCGGCTGGTGCTGAAGGAACTGAGCCATCCATCGAATGCCCAGCCGGGGGCCAAGATCCAATTGGCGATGAAGTGGCAGAATGTAGGCTCCGCTCCGTGCTACAAGCCGTACCGAGTAGCCTACAGGCTGTCGAACGACCAGGGCTACGGGAAGGTCTTTGTGGGAACGGTGGCTGTGAACAAGTGGCTCCCCGGCTCCATCGAGCTATTCACGGAGGAGTTCTTCAAGGAACCCAAGGACTTGCCGCCCGGTGACGTTCATGCCGTCGCCGACACCCTCAGCTTGCCCGATGATTTGTTGCCGGGAACCTACACCTTGTCGCTTGGCGTCATCGGCCAGGATGACACCAAGCCGGTCGTGCAGCTTGGGATCAAGGGCCGATCCGAGGATGGTTGGTATCCGTTGAGCAAGTTGTCCACGATCGACTTCGTGAAGTAAGCGTTTGGGATGAAGTAGGAGTTGACCGATGATCCGATTATTTTCCCTTGCCGGGCTTCTAACGGCGTGCTTGTCACAGCCCGCTGAACCGGCGGATGCACGTCAAGAAGTCGTCATCGTCCATTTCGGTGACAGCACGTGCATCACCGGCTATCTGCCGGAAACACAGCGAGTCGAAGCAGTGCTGAACGACCGGTTGTCGGCGTTCTACAAGCACCAAGAGATCGTCAGCCATAACGTGGCGTCCGGTGGCGATTTCATTCGGCAATTCCTAGACTCAGGCCGCTACAAAAAGTCCGTGAAGGACAAGATACCGCACGTCGATATCGCCTTGATCCGTTACGGTCACAACGACCAAAAGCATTGCGAGCCTTCTGACTTCAAGCGGCATCTCGAAGAATTCTGCGACCTTCTGACGACGGATTATCCAGGCATTCAGATCATTCTGGAAACAAATACCTGGGTCGATCCAGAGCACTACAGCGGCGATCCGCCTGCGACTGCACGATTCAATCAGAGAATGAACAGCGTATGGGCTGTGGTCAGGCAATTGGCTGGGGAGCGGAAGTATCCGTTGGTCGAGATCTACGAGCGGAAGAAGAGGGAAACGGAGGCGGGCAATTGGGATCAACGCATCCGAAACCAGAAGTTGTCGCAGGAGAAGTTCGCCAAGCCGATTCTGAATGGATCGAAAGATGAAGGCATGAAGGATGTGCCGGGATGGTTCTTGGACAATCATCCCAACGCCAACGGCGTGAAGATCATTGCCGACGAGGAATTCAAGACGATTACCGGTCTGTGGCCAAAGGCACTGCCCACCGGTCATCAAGAAAGCGTCCAGAGGTGAAACGCCAGCACGGTCTCGCAGGACACAACACCGCCAGCCCGCACACCTACGTCAGCAAGGATGACACGCCCGTCCTAACGCTTCAAGGCGATAAAGATGCTCTGTGTCCGTCACTGGCCAATGGACATCCATTTCTCCTTCACTTATACTTTCTGTTTCTATTTGCTTACCACGTTAGCGAGACCAACTATGCCAAGAAAACCCAAGACCACCGAAACCGCACCCGAAACCGCACCCGAAGCCGTCGAAACGAAGCCCGTTGAAGCCGCACCTGAAGCACCCAGGGGCAGCAAGACCGCCGCAATCAAAGCCGCTTTGAGGGCCAACCGGGACAAGCTGCCCAAGGAGCTTGCCGAACTGATGAATGCCCAGGGATGGGATGTGACGGCACAGCGGATCAGCGTCGTGAAGTCTGCGATGAAGGCCGAGAAGAAAGCGAAGAAAGCTGCCCCGGCCCCCGAGCCGGAAGTTGCATTCGAAGTGCCCAAGGACGCCGTGTCGATTGGTCTGCTGGTCAAGGCAAAGAAGCTGGTGAAGGAGTTGGGCGGCGTGCAGGAGGCCAAGGCCGCCCTGAACGCATTGGCCCAACTACTGGACTGAGTTCACACCGGAAAGATCATACCCGCCACGCTGAAAAACACGGTGGCGGGTGATGCGGGCATTCCCCAGTTCACGCCGCCTTTTCAAGTCCGTCCAGCATGTCAACGGCGGCGAGGGCATTTTCCAATCCGCCGATGTCTTCGATGAACTGCTTGATGGCTGCGGCTTGCTCTTCGTCCACTTCACTGCCTTGGTCCAGCAGCAATTCCCGGATCTCGTAGGCGTCCAAATCTTGGATGTCGATCTCGTCGTCCATGCGGATCTCCTTGTGCAAGTCGGTGACGGTTTGTGGTGAAAAACATCGGCCAGCGACGGTGCCGTCTTGCAGCGTTTCCGGCCGGGACAGTCGTTTCAGTCACCGCTAGCAGGCAATCTGTGACGATCACTGGCGAAGATTTGGTCTGCTGGCCTCGGCCCGTCCACATCACCGGATTAGCTTGCCAAGTCCGGTCAGGAAGGCTGGGACGAATCCGTGAACCGTGCTACCCCGACTTTCGGCCCGACAAGTCCAGCGACATGCCTGCCGATCTATCTTCCGGTCACCAAGAACTTCACCGGGGAGCGAACTGATGGAGCGGAAAAGCCTGGACGGTCTGCCCACCATCGTCGCCGACATGAAAAGTCTGCAACAACAATTGCGGGAACTCCACGCTGCCGTCAAGGCGAAGGTCGGTCAATGTCGAGAACAGACCGATGCGATGGCAGGCGTCGGTATGGTGATCAAGGGCAAGTGACCTTGCCGGATTCAGGGAAGGGACGGCACCTTCGGCAGCACCACGATCAGCAGCGTGGCAATCGGCCCGATCAACAGCGAGAACAACCACCACAGCAGTCCGTTGCGTCCTTTGGACTGGGCCAAGCCAGCGTTGATGAGGGACAAAGTTCCCCAGCCGACGAAGAATCCTGGATCGTTCATGGTCGTATTTGGTCCTTGAAGCAAGTTGCCGTTTTCGGTCCTTGAAAGTCTATTCGTCGCCGGGTGTCGAATCTTGGAACTTGGATCACGTCCTACCTCTGCACGTCGTAGTAGAATTCATCGGCGTCCTTCTGGGACTTGCCGGTGAAGATCCGCCAGACAAAGCCAGGATTCCGGATCAAGTACCAGTCGCCGAACGTGTCGAACTTCCGGCATGACGTGACGATGTGCCCCTTGGTGACGGTCTTGAATCGCTTCCCTTGGCTTCGACCGTGAGCCTTGAGCCGCTTGGCGAAATCCAGATCCTCGACGCTCACCCAGGTCTCGTTGAAACCACCAATCGCTTCGAAATCCTCCCGCAGGCACCAGAACAGTCCGCCGGACACCCGGTGTCGCAGCAAGATGACTCCGAGCAGCAGGGCGGTTGCCACAATTCCCAGCGACCATCGTTCCGGCCAGACTGCTACGCCACCGCCGATGTACCTGCCTGTCATTAGCAGCCGGTCGATTTCCGTCAGCATGTTGGTGGACATGCGGCTGTCGGCGTCGATGGTGACGATGCCGTTTGATGTTGGTGATTCAGCAGGCATTTGACTTGCCACTCCGATCTCAGGTGCAACTCGAACGCAACCGCACCAGCCGGTATCCACAGGATCGAACGACGACCAGGGAAGCAACAAGCACCACAGCCTGGGGCGTCGTAAGAATCGGGTGAAAAAGACAGTAGCCAACGGCAACTGCACCGACAACGAGCAACACGCTCCACAGAAGCGGATGCCGAGTACCCAGGATAAGCCAGACTGAAACGAGGCCAGTTGCGGGGAATGGGGCAAGGGCCACGAGCCATCCCGCCACGTTTGCCAAGTCAAAATAAGGCCAGTCGGGCACGTAGGGTCGAAGCCATTTCCCCAAGGTCACGAGGCAGGCGACCACGAAAGTCAAGATGAGCAGACTGCGGGTAGAGAATTGCAACTTGGTCACTACCGTCACTTCATCCGAGACGTGGTGAAGACGGACTCGGAAGCAACGTACCACTAGGAATATGACTGTCGCCGTCACCGTGGCGAGAAACACGACAAAGGCGACCTGAAGAACTTCTTCAGCCGCTACTTCGCCCGTGGTCATGGCCAAGCTAATGCCATAAAGCGTTCCGAGATAGCCGACGCTTGCCGCAAAGCCGAGTAACCGGCTCCACCAGGAGTTCTTGCTCAGGCCCGCCCAGATGCCTACCAAAGTCGTCTGGCCGAATACGATGAACAGAGCTATCGTTGTCCAGTCAAAGTTGAAAGCCGCAGTCACCACGAGTGTCGCCGCTATCCAGCCGACGATGACATGGGCCACAATCAACCAGATGATCCGGCGTCGTGGGTTGCTGGATGGCGATGGTGTTTCGGTTGGAGGCATTGATCTAACCGGGATCGTTCATGGTCATGTTTAGCCCTCGAAACGAGTTGTCTTTGCGGTGGTCAATAGCATTGAAGCACAAGCCAGACGTTGGCGAAGTCCCGGCTCTTCAGGTCTTGTTCCCGAATCCAGAAGTAAATCCTCCCGGCATCGCCCCACATCGTCCCCAGGCTGTCGTCGGAGTCAATCTGGAGCAGCAGTTGCCAATCCGTGATTCCCTTTTTCAGGTCTGCCAGCCGGGCTTCGTTCTCGCCGTTGCTGCCGCCCGTGTTGACGCCGTTCGACGCAAACTGGCACTCCTCCTGCATGTCCCCCTGGATCGGCTCCGGGTAGCCCAGCAAACGATGGATTGGCTCGTGTCGCTCCAGAGCATCCAGCAGTGCCACATAGGCATCGACTTCCGTGTCGGATAACCGCAGACGCTCGACGGTCACGGACTCGTAGGGCGGCACGCTAATTTCCGTGGAGAAAGTGACCCAGCAGCAGCGGAACCGGCTTTCTTCGGGCAGGTTGGCGGGCAGCTCGGCTGGCTGAAGGGTGCCCGGATCGCCGTCATGGTAGATCACTTTCCAGTTGTCCCGATCCTTGGGATCGAAGCCCCACTTCTGTTCTTGGGCCTCGTAGAAGAAGTAGAGCATTCCCGAACGAGGCAGACGGGCGTCGGGATCGTGGGCTGCAACCTCCGACAGCCGAATCTGAGCCATGAAGGCCATCGGTACGGCGTTGCAGACCGGCCAGGACATTCCAGGGGGAAGGTCGGGCGTGCCGCCGAGGCGAGAACTCCCCACTTCCAGTTTCCCTTCAGTCACGGCTTCGGTTTTCAGACGGATGGAAGTCGTGAGGACGCCCGCAAGCTGATCTGCAACTCTGGCAAGGCCAACTTGGCGTGCCTGATCGATCACCCGCTTCTTGGCGGCCTCAACTTGTTCCGGCGACGGCGGGCCGTCCTCACCTGGGACTCCGATTGGGATCGTGGGGGTTTCACCCTTTTTCCGGTAGGTGTCGTGGTATTGCTTGAGTGCCTCGCCGATTTGTCGGAGGTTGTTCTGGGCCTGCTGTCGTCGCATCGCTTCACGGGCTTGCTGAACTGCTGGCAGCAGGAACAGTACGCCGCCGCCGCAACAAAGCAACGCCGCTCCGGCCACGACCGCCAGCACGACCAGCACGATGACAACGGTGTTGTTGTTCCTGGGTGCGTTCATGTGGTTACCTCGGTTCGGCCCCGCTGTATGTCGAATGATCCTGCTTTCGCCCGCTTCCATCTGCAAGCATTGTAGCCGACTGATCCATGCTGGTGTCATCCGTGTCCAAAGCGGGTAAGATTACGGTTTTGCCAAGCTCCAGGGAGAAGAACCATGATACGATTTGGGTCATGTCTGATGCTACTGGCTGCCTGCCACCTGTCCTTGGCTGCTGACGGGGACGGCGGCGAGGCGGGATGGACCAGTTTGTTCAACGGCAAGAATTTCAGATGGCTGGATCGTCAAGTGCCGACCGGCTGACCGGGACAAGACTGGATACTGGAAGGTGGTGGACGGCACGATCGCTGCCGAAACGCCGCCCGGCAGCAAGCACCACTACATCTGGCTGCTGACGGAAAAGGAGTATGGCGATTTCGCACTCCGGCTGAAGGTCCAGACCTACGGCAAGACCACCGGCAACAGCGGCATCCAGGTCCGCAGCCGGTACGACGACGAGACCGGCTGGCTCGACGGTCCCCAGGTGGACATCAACCCACCCGGCACGTGGCGAAATGGCTTCATCTACGACGAGACGAGAGGCGTGCAGGTCTGGCTGTGGCCCAACGTGGGAAAACCCGCCAACGCCAAGCCTGAACACGCTCCCCCAGGATCGAAGTGGTTCCACGCTGACGACGGGGATGCGTGGAACGAACTCCAAGTCACTTGCCGAGGCACCCGGATCACAACGGTTATCAACGGCGTCACCATTGCCGACTACGACGGAGCAGGACGGCTGGATGACGAAACCCATCGAAGCCGGAACGTCGGCATGAAGGGACGCATCGGGCTTCAGATCCACCCCGGCAACGAGTTGCTCATTCGGTTCAAGGACATCGAGGTGCGGGAGTGGAAGTGAGGGGAGCCCCGATCATCTCCAACGCCCAGCGTGCTGCCTGTGTTACCGCTGCGTGTCTGCTATCGAGCAGCCCCCGAAGCTCGGTTGCGTACTCTTCCAGGCTAAGATAGCCGATCATGTTGGCAGCGTAGGCGTGAGTGTTGCCATCGTCGGGCAGACGCAGCATCTTCAAGATCACCCAGGACATCGGCTTCAGATCGGTGTCGCCAGGGCCAGGCGGAAGGATGACGATCTTCTCTGATTGGCTCCTGTCTCGGCGTTTCAATTGGTGGCTGGCTACGATGGCATTCAGGCTGAGTCCAGCGTGGATGCGGACGTGCTGGTCTTCCGAGTCAAGGAACGAAACGATCCAGGGGATGACCTTTACTTCGTCCGTCGCCGCCAACGTCTTGATTCCAACGGTCTGCATTTTCGAGTCGGGCGAGTCCAGATTGCGGACGGCACCGAGGTAGTCCTCAGCCAGACTCCGGTGATCGAGTAACTCCACGAAGGCGTCGTAGGTTTGTTTCAGTGCAGATTCGTCCGGGGGCTCTGCTGTCGCAGGAACGGCGGCAGGCAAAGCGATCAGCAGCATCACGATCAGGGATTTTGCATACATGGCCATTGTTCTCCAACGCCATTCTACCGATTCTTGCCCGCCAACGGTAGAATTGAGTCGGAGGACCACCAACATGTCCAAGAACCAACGCCAGGCCCCCCGAAAACCGGCGACCAAGTTTGCCCACCTGCGGAAGAAGATGCAGCAGGCAAAGGCCCAGAAGCCGAGGAAGAAGTAGGCCATGCAGCATCCAGCGTGGACACTCGTCATTCTCGGCCTCGTCATCGCCGGAATCGGTGCGGCTTGGCTGCTGGCTCCTCACGTGCCGTGGCTGGGACGGCTGCCGGGCGACATTGCGGTCGAACGGCCGAACTTCGGCGTTTACTTCCCCGTGGTGACCTGTATCCTGCTGAGCCTGCTGCTGACCGGCATCCTGTGGCTGGTGCAGTTCTTTCAGAAATAAGCAACGTCATGAACAGCAACGAATTCACTGGCACAGTCGAATTTTCCGTCTCCGCTGGAATCATGCCCTGGCATGATCCGGGGGAATACGTTCAGGCCGTGACGGGCAGGGCATTTGCGGTGACTGACAGCGGAGATGAGCAGGAAGCAGGGGAGATCACGCTGAAAGTGGTGTGTGCGACGGAGGCGACGAATCGGGGAGTACGGCTGCTCGATGTCTGCGATGCGGACTCGGAAATCCTTGAAGCCGTCTATGCCACGCTGTTCGACGCCAATGAAGAGGTGGCGGAAGAACTGGACATCGAGCCGGGCTGGAACAACCTCGTCTTTATTGACGGTGTTAAGATCGAACCGGAATATGCGGACACGTCCTTGCGAGTTCAACTGATCGAAACCAGCATCGCCACTTTTGGCCCTGACGGCATTATTGTGGCGGTGGAGGAAGCCTTGGATTTGACGGTAGATGACTGGCGACAGCTTGGATTTAAGCGGATCGCCGACTCGCCGTTCGTTTATCGGGATCAACTGAAGGTCAATCCGTATCGCAAAGCCGAGGGGACAGGGCCTGTGGTTGCCAGCGACGAAGCCAGCTACATCTGCGATTCATGCGGCGAAGAGATTGTAATCCCCTTGGATCTTTCAGCCGGATCGTACCAAGAATATGTGGAAGATTGCCCTGTTTGTTGCCATCCCAATGTGGTCCACGTAGAAATCGACGAGGACGGCGAATTCAGAGTGTGGGCTGAACCCGAACAGGACCACGACTGATCGCAAGATAAGCTGGAGTGTGATGCCATGAACAACGCCATCTTTGTCATCAAGCCGTACAAGTGGAACGGCATGTGGGTCTTCGACGACGAGCGGGTCGGCCTGGACAAGGAACCGTTTGTCGCCGGGGCCGACACCATGATCGACACCGCCGTTCACTTGAAGGGCATCCCGAACGCCGACGACGGTTTCCTGATGGTGTTTTCGGCAGGTCCGTTCCCCGACGCCGACTTCGATCTTGAATGGCTGCGGGAGGAAGGCGGCGGCAACGTGTACAAGGGGCGGTTCGAGGTCGAGGGGGAGGTGCAGGAAATGGAAGGCTGGCTCTGCCCGGCGTTGAACTTGTACTACCCCGATGCCCCGAAGAAGCTGTACGTGCAAGTTCGGGAGGCGAGGTAGGACGCATCATCCGCTATTGCCGCCCGTCGCCAGTCGTCTCGATAAAGCTGACCACCCGATTCCAACACTTCAGGGAGTGCTTTCTTCCGGCCCCACGGCAACCTTCATGCTCTCCGTCTCGAAAGCGTACTGCCCCAGTCGGAATGTGTCCACCGTGCGGAAGATGTTCTCCCGACCAACACGGCGGTACGTGTAGAACGTGATCGTCACCGTCTCGCTCGCCTGTTGGAACGACGGCTCCCACGACGTGGGCTTTGGCTCACTCCATCTCCAACCATCCCAATCGGGAGTCTGGCCGACGATGGCCCGCTGTTGTCCCGTGCAGAATGGATCGGCACCAAGAATGACTTCGGATTCCTTCGGAGAGCCCTGCCAAAACACGCCAAAGTCGTCGATCTCACGAGCAAAGAGCGATGCCTCCAGGTACGACCACGGCGTTCCGTCACCTTGGATGGCGTCCATCAAATTGGACAGTGCCTCGGCGGGTCTCAACGCATGTGGGTGTAGCCGCCGACGCCCGGACCAGCCGTTTCCAGGGTCGAGCAAGGGGGCATCAACAGGCATCGCCCAGACGAGTCCGTCGCCATTTCCGTCTTCCCGATATTGGTGTGATCGGAGCACAAAACCATCTTTCAATCGCAAGGTTCGGAAAACCTTGAGGAGGTCCGTCGGATCGACCT
>Ga0351873_10317_pt1 | contig 10310 bp, 13 predicted proteins | sample TotcelFGM3001N11_FD_206764 | JGI IMG/M metagenome (GOLD analysis project Ga0351873, IMG submission 206764) | Enriched cells from coal bed in the Powder River Basin, Montana, United States - Total cells FGM rep2 HSBNCT.FGM.300.1.N11 ... | reverse complement strand
CTTATGTGACAAATCCGTATGTATAAATTTTTATCTGTCAAATCCGTTGCCGAAACCATATTAGCGGCACACTGCCTTGGATCGCTGTTCGAGGATTTGAATGAAGCCAAGGGTGTTTATATCTCATTCATCGATAGATACGTGGGTGGCAACCCAGATTGCCACCCACGTAAAAGACACCGGTGCCGACACATTTCTGGACGAGGCGGACATTGAGCATGGCGATGATTTCGACGATGTGATTGTCAGAGCCTCGAAACAATGCACTGAGTTGTTGTTATTGCTTACCCCGTGGTCGGTAGAGCGGCCATATATTTGGCTGGAAATCGGATTCTTTCGCCATGACAACAAGCGCATTGTTGGCGTTCTGCATGGGCTAAAACCTGAGAATGTCTCGGGGGATCCCCGCATTCCAGCACTCTTAAAGAAGATAGATCTAGTAGATATCAACGAGATCGACACGTACTTCGCACAGCTCGATCGTCGCGTAAAAGCAGCGGGAGAGGCAGGATGACTGGTTCCACAGCTGGGGCGTACATTTCTTACACACGAGAAGATATGTCCTACGCAGAAGGCGTGAGCCGTACGCTTGAGCGCGCCGGGATACCCGTCTGGATTGACAAAGAGAGCCTCAAACCTGGGGTTGACTGGTACTCTAAAAACCAAGAAGCTTTGACCAATGCCCGCGTTCTAGTGGCAATTGTATCCGCAGCCTCAAATTCGTTGCAATGGACTTTCTTTGAGATCGGATACGCTATGGCTGCAGGCACTCCGGTGATCCTAGTTCTCCTTGCTGAAGTCGCTTCATTACCTATAAACCTGAGCAAAGTCCAGGTTGTTGACGCACAGGGTCTGGATGAAACGAGCACGGCAGAGGTAGTGGCAGCAGCCGTTAAAGAAATCTTAGGTCGCCAGAACGACAGCTAAGCGGGTAGCCGGGGAGTTCGCCTCCCCCACGGTCAGTGCGTACTGCACCGGAGCCCAAGAGAGTTCCGGAATGGGCGGAAATCACTCATCCTTTCCACCCTCGTCGGCATCAGCAATTCAAGGTTCTTAGAGCAAGGCGTATTTCCGGAGTGCGTATCCTCACCCTTCAGGACCCCTCCGAGGGGATATTTACGATCTCACAGGAGTGGACAGACCTGGCAGACCCGTCAACCCAAGTCATCGAGAGCCACTTCCCGACGATCCTTCATTTCGAATCCCTGTTGGCACTTGTGGACCTTCTGAAAAGGCTCGACCCGACACGGCAAGAAGAGGGAGCAAAAGGAGGTGTGCCGTGAGGGTCGATTCGGGCACCGTTTTGTCGAAGAAAATGACCGGTTGGAGCCCGGACCCCCTGGACACTCCTCCCGATCGTTGCTACTGTAGTGGTGGGGCAAAAGGCGGCGGTCAGGATCCGAGGACTTTAAGGAAATTGATCTACGCCAGGAGGACTACGCAAATTGGCTCGGCGCCCAATTGCCGACAACCGATAGCACACCGCACTTTCAGTCTATGCCTTCGCACCTTTTGCTCATCCGCTCCCTTTGGAGAAAGCCGTGAGCTTGCCGACACCGCAGACTTTTATGGACGTGAGAGCAGCTGGATGCCTCATTGCCAATATGATCGAGGTCCTGCTCGGGGAAGGAATAGAGCAGGGTCTGTCCGCGGAGGAGGGAAGTCATGATAAGCTCGAAGGTAGAGGATTCCCACCGGGAGAAGACGGCCTACGTCTACATTCGCCAGTCGACGATGTGCCAGGTGCGCCACCACCAGGAGAGCACCGAGAGGCAATACGGCCTCAAGGACAAGGCTCGGGAGATGGGGTGGAGTCCGTCCATGATCCGTATCCTGGATGGAGATCTTGGCCTCTCGGGAGCTCAGGCGACGGGAAGGGAGGACTTCAAAACACTTGTGGCCGAGGTCTCCATGGGGCATGCGGGAGCCATCTTTGCACTCGAGGTCTCACGATGGGCCAGATCGTGCTTGGATTGGCACCGACTGCTCGAACTGTGCGCACTGACCAGGACCTTGGTTGTGGACGAAGATGGGTGCTACGATCCTTCGGATTTCAACGACGCTCTGTTGTTGGGAATCAAAGGGACCTTGGCTTACGCCGAACTTCATTTGATTCGCGCGCGCCTCCAGGGAGGCAAGCGTAATAAGGCGGAAAGAGGCGAGCTGCGCTTTCCGCTTCCCGTAGGGTTGAGCTATGATGAGCTTGGCCGGATCGAGCTCGACCCCGACAGAGAAATTCAAGGGGCAGTGCACCTGGTGTTTTCAAGCTTCCGAAAGACCGGCAGCGCTTACGGCGTGGTGCGCGAGTTTGTTCGACAGGGGCTGGGGTTCCCGAAGCGCGCCTACGGAGGAGCGTGGGATGGAAAGCTCATCTGGGGACAACTGACCCATAACCGAGTGCTCGGCATCCTGAAAAACCCTTCCTATGCAGGCGCCTATGTCTTCGGAAGGTATCGAAGCGTGAAGACGGTCTCCTCCCAAGGGGAAGTGCGCAGTCAAAACCGGCTCATGCCCATGGCAGAATGGCAGGTCCATCTTCCCGAGCACCACGAGGCATACATCAGTTGGAATGAATTCCTGGAAAATCATGCTATTCTCGAGAAAAACCGCGTCGTTGGAGAGGAGACGGTTTTGAGCGGACCCGCCAGGGAAGGTCTGGCACTGCTTCACGGGTTGCTGGTTTGTGGCGCTTGCGGCCGCAGGCTTACCGTGCGCTACCAGGGGAGCGGAGGTCTCTATCCCATCTACGAGTGCAGCTGGCGAAAGAGCGAAAGACCTTCATTGCCCGACTGTATCAATATCCGTTGCGATCTACTGGATACGGTTGTGTGCCGACGCATTTTGGAAGTCGTTCAACCCGTCCAGTTGGAAATCGCCCTGGCGGCTCTCGAAGAGTTGGAAAAACGAGAGGAGGCCTCTTGCAGGCAGTGGAGGATGCGGATCGAAAGGGCCGAATACGAAGCACAGATGGCAGAGAAGCGTTACATGGAAGCCGATCCGTCCAATCGTCTGGTGACCGCCACCCTGGAGGAGCGCTGGAACGACACGCTGGTTGCACTGGAGGAAATCAAACAGCAGTTCATCCAATTCAGGCACAAAGAGCATTGCACCGCCACGGCCGAACAAAGACAGCAAATCCTTGCTCTGGCCAGGGACTTTCCACGCCTGTGGAACAGCCCCGGCACGAAGGCAAAGGACAAGAAGCGCATGTTGCGACTTCTTATCAAGGATATCACCGCCGAAAAGACCGGCTCCCCCAAACAGGTCGTACTGCACGTTCGCTGGCAGGGAGGCTTAAGCGAAGATCTCTGCGTTGATTTCCCACCGACCATGGCTGATCGGTTGCGTTATCCGGAGGCAATCGTCCAAAGAGTGCGAATCCTCTCACCGAAGCTCACGGACAAGCAAATTGCCGCTGTCTTCAACGAAGAAGGTCGACTGAGTGCCACGGGCAAGGTCTTTACCGAGAGAATGATCCAGTGGATACGCTGGAAACACGACATTCGAGTGGATCAACAAAGGAGCCCTGATGAAATGACCGTGACTGAAGTAGCTGATCGTTTCAACGTGAGCTCCGATGTTGTCTATGGCTGGATCAATCGAGGAATGGTTGAGGCAAGAAGACGGAACACCGGGTCCCCTTATCTGATCAACATCGATCCTCAAAAAGAGAAGAACTTGCGGGAATGGACCCAGGATTCCGAAAGAATACCCGGGCAGCCGGGACATTGACAAGAAAATCCCTAAAGCCTATTGAAGGAGGTGCATTGTGAAGCCACCGTCCCAGCCCCCACACCACCCCGCATGCGGGTCCGCACGGGGTGGTTCACAGAATTTACCGGGCCTTGGCCGGGTAGTGGATTTTCACCCACAGCTCTTTGACAGACTGAAGCCCCTGTTCTTGAAGCCAGCGGTTGGTCATGCCGGTTTGGGTTGCCAGTGTCCGGGAGAGGCGCCATGGACCTTTCCTGCTTACTGCTACGGAGATTGCCGCATTGAGGGATGTGCCAAGCTTCAGAAGCTCCCGCACCTTTGTGCGCGTTTTGCGCCACCGTTTCCAGTAGCACATGCGCAGTCGGCGCCGTAGCCACTTATCAAGCTCGGGAAGCGGTCGATAGTATTCCGCGATTCCGAAGTAGCCCATCCACCCGCGCAGGTACTCGGCGAGCTTTTGCAGGCGGTAGTCCATGGAGACGAACCAGGATCGGCCGGTGAGGAGTTTGACCCTGCGTTGAAACTCACGAAAGGCCTTCTCGGACCAACGAATCTTGGTGCCCCGGAAGGTGAATCCCAGGAAGGTAATTTGATCGGTCGGGGCGACTTTGCTCTTGTCCGGGTTGACATGGAGCTTCAGGGTGCGCTCGAGGTACCTCTTAAGGCTTTGGGAGACTCGCTCTCCCGCACGCTGACTCTTTACCAAGATGATGAAATCATCAGCGTAACGAGCGAAGCGGTGTCCGCGTTTCTCGAGCTCTTTGTCCAAGTCGTCCAGGATGATATTACTGAGCAAAGGAGAAAGTGGACCGCCCTGAGGAACGCCCAGTGGGGTTTCCTGAAGACGGCCATCGATCATCACCCCGGCGCGCAGGTATTTGCCGATCAGACGCAAGACCCGTTTATCCCTTACTTTCCGGGACAGGCGGTGCATGAGAACGTCATGTTGGACCGTGTCGAAAAACTTGGAAAGGTCCATATCCACGGCTATTGTATAGCCTTGCTGGATATACCTGCGGGCCTGGTAGACCGCATCATGGGCAGACCGGCCGGGCCGGAAGCCAAAACTCGATTCCGAAAACGTTGGATCGAAGATCGGCCCCAGGACCTGAGCAATGGCCTGTTGGATCAGGCGGTCCAAGATGCGGGGAATTCCAAGCGGGCGAAGACCTCCCGTCGGTTTTGGAACCTCCACGCGGCGGACCGGCGAGGGTTGGTAGGTGCCTGTCATAAGAGATTCGAGGATCTCATGCCAATGGCGACGGGTAGCGGCCGGAAACTCCTCGATGGTCATGCCATCGATTCCGGGTGCTCCGCGGTTTGCTTTAACCCGCTTCCAGGCGGCAATCAGATTGTCTCGGGAGAGTATTTTCTCCAGCAGGCGATTATCCGGGTTGGGCTGTTCCATGACGTGCCCCATGTTCATTCCTCCGTGTCGGATTCAACATGAAATGAGAGCTCAATGGAGTCCTTCCCTACTCTGTGTTCGGTCCTTCACCCTGTCCTCCCTATTAAAGGAGGCGTTTGGCTACTATGACCTCGGCTGACTTCTGTCCAATCACCTCAGGAGTTGCCTCATGAAGCGCGATTGTGTGATGACCCCCGGCCCCGTCCTGTCTGGCGCTCATTGGTTTGTATCTCGATACCGGGCGCAGCCCTTCCCGAGTATCGCCGGGACTTGGTCAGCCGGTAGCCCCAGCCGGCATTTTCACCAGACGGTTTGTGGATCATCCTCCAATCGCCAGGTCGGACAGATCTCCCCGGATAAGAACGTGAACTTTCGTGATGCAACCGCAGCATTTACCCCGCTCCTCGAACCCTGGGCTTCGTACATGAAGTGCAGACTTACCCGGAAGCTAGGCCTTGTATGCTATTTCTGTTCGTCAGCTCATCACTTTGCACTCCGGCTTCCTTCAGACGGTCCCTCGCGGTTCCGCCCTTGCCTTCGGCTAGTACTTGTGCAAATGTGCAAAACACACTTGCAGGGTTCACGTACAGGGGACTTTCACCCCATAAGTTCACGCCCATGCCGGGCGTACACTTTCGCTGGAGCCGACGCCCAAAAAGGCGGGCGCGGCTCAGCTGGCCGTTAGCGGCAAGCAGTCAGTGAGGTCTGAAAGCAGTGCAGGAACCAAAGACGATCGTCGATATCAGAACTCCCCAGGAGCAAGAGGACTGGGTTCCGTGCGATCAGTGCGGAAGGAAGACGGCTCACAAAATCCTCTCTGTTGTTGTATCGAAGGAAGACAGGAGGCGACCCGAGAATTCAGACAAGATCAAATACCAATTATGGACCTATTATCAGACGGTTCAATGCCAAGGCTGTAAAAGCATAAGCTTCCGGAGAGAAGTTCAGGCGACTACCAACTTTGATTGTGACCCGAACTCTGATGGAATGGAACACTGGAAAGCCGACAGAATCTTTCCGCCTCGCCTATTGGACAGGATACAGATGAAAGACAGCTTTCTTCTACCTTATGAAGTGTACCAGATCTATGTAGAGAGTTATAAAGCCCTGTGCAATGAACTACCAATAGTTGCGGGAATGGGAATAAGGGCGGTTATTGAGGCAGTTTGTAAAGAGAAGTCCGCCAAAGGCAGAAATCTTGCTGAAAAGATTGACAGTTTAATGATGACGGACATGATAACCAAGGAGGAAACAAAGATCCTTCACGATATTCGATACTTGGGAAACGAGGCTGCACACGAAGTGAAGGTACACACAGAGGAGGAATTGAAAGCAGCCTTTGATGTTCTGGAGCATTTGCTGAGAGGTGTCTATATTTTACCGAAATGTGCCGAGACGCTCATTAAGGACAAAAAATAAGAAAAAACAAACTGTTATGATAGAAATCTGCTAACAAAATCATCCAGCGGACACCAAACCATGCCGGGCACATACGGTGGCATCCCCTGAAGCCCCTTGGCGGCGTGGTTTGGTGCCGCTGATGACCGGCGTTGGCCCTCTAGGAGAAGCCCGTCGTGACTTCACCGCGTCAAAAAACCAGCAAGCTGTCGAGGCCGCGCAGAACTCGCTCGTCTCGACCCCCAGACCCCAGCGACCTTGAAGACGACTGGAGCTTCTACTTCAGTAACGAGCCCAGTGAGGAGTTCGGCTACTACGGCAGCGGCTTTCTCGAAGCTGCGAGAATCCTTGCACGGTCGTTCGCTCGACGCCGTGGCACTAGGAACATCGACATCCTTCCAGTGCTTTTCCTCTACCGCCACAGCATCGAACTGCTGTCTAAGGCTGTAGTACTCTCGGGTAACCGGCTCATGCAAAAGAGTGGAGAGGGTCACGACGAGTGCGACATTTTCGCAAGTTTTGGACGCTCACGGCACCGTCTGCTCCCGTTGCTTGACTCTATCAAGCAAGTCTTCGAGTACGCGCACTGGGAGTGGCATTGGCCCAAGTCAGCTATTGAGTCTTTCGACGACGCCCGGAGAGTCATCGAAGACCTTGACGATTTGGACCCTGACTCGTTCAACTTCCGCTATCCGACGAATATACGAGGCGAACGCGCCATATCAGCAACTCGCTTGATCGGCCGGCGAACGATTCTTGCGGTGCTAGACGATCTTGCTGAGTCACTCGATACGGCGGTTTTTGGACTCGACGCGGAATGCAGCAGGGAGTAGGGGGTCCGCAACCACACCCAACATCATCGGCGAATTGGGGACCATGAAATAATGCGTTTCGTTCCCTGCCTGATAACGTTGTGGTGGTATGCCCTTACCGAAGGAGTCCCAACCAAGGCATGCACCCGACACCGAGCCACGTGTTCTGTCAAAGGAATGTGTTGCAATATCAAGGCCTTTCGTACTTCGCGGCGCGGGTGATGCCCGTCGTTGGGCCGTACGTAATCGGCAATTCATGATGGGATGCTGTGGATGGATATTCAGACAGAATCAATGAACTTTTTGGTTTTAATCGGGTCACGCGCGCGGGGTGATGCATCGGAAAGGTCTGATACTGATGTACTCGTGGTCGGTTCTCCCTTTCCTGGCGGCCTCGAAGACCTCTCTCGATTCGCAGGACATTTGAATGTAGTTAGCTACGATGTTGATACATTCAGTTATTTGCAGGAATGTGGAAGTCTCTTTCTTCAGCATTGCTTCCTAGAGGGAATCCTCGTAGCGGGAGCTGAACGGTTATGGGGTCAGCTAAAGTCTAGGTTCGTCGTGCAGAGAGACTTCTCACGGGAAGTGCAAAAATGTGCTGCCGCATGTCGATTGTTTCTCCGTCCGGCCGTGTTCGGAGGTCACTACCTGGCTCCATGCATAAACGCCTACACTCAAGTCAAAAACGCTTCTATCTTCTTTCTTGCACACCACGGGCGATATACGTTTAACAAGAGCCAGGCCATCTGGGATGCAGCAGAATATGTGAGATTTTCTCATGTCAAGACTCTCATTTCGCTGATAGATGTGTATGACTATTCTGTTCGCTGGGTGGATATCCCTCTTCCATTTCCTTTGGATGACAAAGAAGCCGGGAGCCAAGTCCTCGGATCAGTGACAGATTTCATGAGGAGCCTTTGTGATGCCTGTAGCTGAGGCTTTGTTCGAGCCTATTCTTGCGCTCTATCGAGAATTCCCTGCAGAAGCAGACAAGCGGGGGGCATACTTGGTGGAACACCGGTCTGAAATGAAGCTCTTGTTGGACTCAATCTGGGAACAAACCCTCATTAACATCCTCATAGGTAAGTACTTTAGCCACAGCGTTCCGCCAGGTCGGTTCCATTGCTGAGGGTGCGGTTCTTCCAGTGCGACGCTGAAAGGGGTTCTCCCCACCATTTTTGTTGAAATGTCAAGGGCCTGGACTTTGGGCCTCCGTTATGGGATTATAGCGTTGAAACCCATAACCCAAGGAGGTCTCCACATGATCCAGGCCGAACAAATGGACAAAGAGAGAATCATGGCTGCCGCGGCCAAATTCCAGAAGGTATTCTCCGAGAGTGATCTGAATGCTCTTGGCAAAGAAATTGGACTTTGTGAGCGGGAACGGACCATCACTCCCTTCAAACTGGCCCTTTCCGTTGTGACAAGTCTTGCGTGTAACCAAGTGGAAAGCCTGGCGGATCTGCAGCGGGACTTCAACGCTCTCACCGAAACCCAGATCGGCTACAAGGCCTTCTACAACCAGTTGGCCAAGACGGAGTTTCCCGAGATGATGCTTGCCGTCACTTCGCTTGCCATCAAGCAGATGAGCTTCAATGTCCTCGGATTCCGGAAGGGCTCTGCTTTTAACAAATTCACAAAGATCCTCATCCATGACGGAAGCTCCTTTGCTCTCAAGGATGCTCTCCAAGAGTACTTTCCCGGTCGGTTCAGTGCGGTGAGTCCGGCGGCTGTGGAGCTCCACACCACCATGGATCTGCTCTCCGATACGGCGGTGAGGATCGTTCTTACCCCCGACACGGAAAGCGAGCAGGCCAATTTCCCCGATGCAAGGCAGCTCAAGGATTGTCTTTTCCTGGGAGACCGAGGCTTTGTGAATTTGAGTTACATGCATGAAGTCGATCAAAATGGAGGCTCCTTCATCATCCGCGGGAAGAAGGGCTTGAATCCCTGGGTAATGGATGCCTGGGGTGAGGATGGAAGCCGCCCTCGCCGTTTTCGCAATAAAACCCTAAACGAGATCCTTGACAGACTGCCCAAAAGACAAGCCACGGATCTCGAGGTGGGTTGGGATGTGGATGGGGTGCCGATGATCTTCCGCATGATCGTCACCTGGAATCCCAAAACCAAGGAATTTCAGTACCTGATCACCAACCTGCCCCCTGAAGACTTCAGCCTGCGGGACGTTTGCCTCGCCTACCATCTGAGGTGGCAGGTTGAGCTGCTTTTCAAGGAGTGGAAGTCCTATGCCAATCTGCATGCCTTCGATACAGCGAATCCGGACATTGCCGAAGGGCTTATTTGGGCATCCATCATTGCCGCGGCCCTTAAGCGTTTTCTTGCCCATGCCACTCAATTGGCATGCCGCGTGGCAACATCCACCCGAAAAGTGGCAATGTGTGCGGCCCATCCTCTCAAGCTTCTTGTCAATGCCCTAAAGACCGGCTCCCCGTCCGAGATCCTGACTGCACTACAGAAGGGCTTGAGTTACCTGGCTACCAATGCCCTGCGAGCCCACCCCAAACGGGACCGGGAATCGGGGCGGTCTCAACTGGGGCTTGAGCCAATTTTCCTGGAATAAAGGTAAGTTAACGGAACGACATAGCTAAAGTACCTACTTATGTTAACATCCTACATACCAAACCGCGCAACCATATGGAAGCGCGCATGCGCATAAACCAAGCAAAACTCGGTCTCTTGCCATCTCACGACGTCGAAGTACTTCGAAGCCTTTTGGTTGTACTGGATGATTACGACATTCTTGCCGGAGATCCTTACATTGACCGCTCAAAACCGTTGACTCGTTTATTCCAAGAGGAACTGCGGAAGCTATGCATCAGCTTAAGCGCTCATCCTGCCCATCTGTCAAGCACCCTGGCAAGAGACCTAAGGACTTTCCTATTGAGGGCATCCTATGACAGTTCAACCTGAGCAGTTACAGGTACTTCTGAAGGCGTATGAAACTTGCCAGTCCT
>Ga0351873_10310_pt1 | contig 10504 bp, 9 predicted proteins | sample TotcelFGM3001N11_FD_206764 | JGI IMG/M metagenome (GOLD analysis project Ga0351873, IMG submission 206764) | Enriched cells from coal bed in the Powder River Basin, Montana, United States - Total cells FGM rep2 HSBNCT.FGM.300.1.N11 ... | reverse complement strand
TTAGCAGCGGCGCTCAACGTCATCGCTCACCACGGTGTGCTGGACTCCGGTGTCCATTTCATCCAGAAGCCCTTTTCCCTCGAAGGACTTTTGGTTCAGCTCCGAGCCGTCCTGGATAATCCGTGAAGCGGGTGCTTTTTCCGGGTTCTTTCGCCCCGAAGGGGCCAAAACAAATCAGCCCAAGGGCAACGCCCTGGGTGCCAAGACACGGAGTCCTGGCGTTGCCTGAAAGGGCGAAACACGAAAAGAACCGAAGCTTTGCCATCAGGCCAATTTCCAAGGTCAACCCCAAGTTTGCCTCACCCGAGGCCACGGGAAGCGAGGGCCGCCTGTCTTGAAATAGCTTGACAGTGTTCTTGTGGTGACGACAATCATGCTAGTTGACATGCACGAGGATGCCGCCCGCGCCGAGGCGTTTGGTCAGCGCCAACGCAGCAATCGAGAGGCAGCAATCAAGAGGAATTCGGCGAGGCGAGCGTCATCTGGTTGGGCACGGTTTTTCAGCACCCGAGATAGCAACGGCGGCCCCCGGTTCTGACGGCACGGAGAATTTTGATGAAGTTGCGAATAGGTCCGAAGATCTTTCTGGGATATTTCGTTGCTCTTCTGGTCTTGCTGGGGATTTCCGCGGGAGCTTATCTGGCGGCATCCCGGATTACGCAGGCCTTTGACGAGGCCGAACAGTTTCGCAACCTGATCGATCAGATTGACAATCTTGACCTCAGCCTTCACGAAAGCATTAACGACCAGCGGACCTTCTTGCTGACCGGAAATGAAGCCCTGTTGGCGGGACTCCGGCGAACCGCCAGCGGACTCGATGCCGCCGTCGCGGAGATCGCGGCGAATCCGGCCGCCGCTGAGCACAAAGAAGAAGTGGCCCAGATCGGCAGTCTTTCCCGCAAGCTGCTTGAGGGCCTCGATAAAGAGGTCGCCTTGAAGGAGAATCAAGCGGAGCTGACGGCTTCCGTCAACTTGCTGACCGGCGTGGAAAGTGATTTGCACACGGTGATGAACAACTTGAAGGAATCCTCGCTGCTCGCATTTGGAGTGCTTCATCAGCGCGCAAAGAGCAGTGCGCGTCTCCTCGAACTTGCGATCGCCATAGGCTCTCCGTTGTGCATCCTCCTGGTCATAGCCGTGGGCATCGGCGTGACCCGCAACATCACCCGGCCCCTGACCCGGTTGACGGAGAAAGCCGGGCAGATGGCGTCGGGGGATTTGGCCCTGACGTTGGACGAGGTCACCCGATCGGACGAAATCGGCGATCTGGCCCGCAGTTTTTCGCGGACGATCGAGGCCCTTTGCGAATTGATTGCCGATGTTCAGCGGAGCGGGATTCAAGTCAACAGCACGGTCGTCGAGCTATCCGCCAACAGCAAAGAGCAGCAGAGCACGGCCGCCGAGGTGGCCAGCACCACGACGGAGATCAGTGCGACCGCCAAGGAGATGAGCGCCACCAGTACCGAGTTACTCAAGACCGCCGACGGAGTCAGTGCGGTAGCCGAACAGGCCAGCCGCCTGGCCACCGAGGGCCAGCGTGGCCTCGAACGCATGCATGCGATCATGCGCGGCATTCTCGAAGCGTCGTCGAACATCACCACCCGGCTGGGCGTCATGAACGAGAAGGCCGGCAACATCAACGCCGTCGTAACGACGATCACCAAGGTTGCCGACCAGACCAATCTGCTCTCGCTGAACGCGGCCATCGAGGCGGAGAAGGCTGGCGAGTACGGACGCGGCTTTGCCGTGGTGGCCAGTGAAATTCGGCGGCTTGCCGACCAGACCGCCGCCGCGACGGGCGACATCGAGCAGATGGTCAAGGAGATGGTCGGCGCGGTCAGTTCCAGCGTCATGGGCATGGACAAGTTCGGCGAGGAACTGCGGCGCGGCGCCGAGGGAATCAGCGCGGTGAGTGCGCAGCTGGACAAGGTGATCGAGGAAGTCCAGTCTCTCGCTCCCAGCGTGGAAAGCGTGAACGAGGGCATGCGGGCACAGACTCAAGGCGCCCAGCAGATCAGCGAGGCGCTGGTCCAACTGGGCGAAGCCACCCGCTTGAACGCAGAAAGTGTCCGCGACATCGGCCGGTCTGTCGAGCAGCTCGGCGAGACCGCCTATTTGCTGAAGACCGGGGTTTCCAAATTCAAAGTGAGCACCTGATGCTTTATTTGCTGCTCGAAGCGGGTGCCGATCTGTACGCGGTAGAGACCTCGCGCGTCGAGGCGGTGGTTCCGTGCGCTGCGCTGAAGCACGTGCCCGGCGCGCCGGCGGCCGTGGCCGGAATCCTGAATTATCGCGGTTCCCAGGTTGCCGTCGTCGATTGCGGTGTGCTGCTGGCCCACCGGCCCTGTGCCCTCCGCTACTCGACGCGTATCATCCTGTACCGCGCCGAACTCGCGGGGCAGCTTCGCCTGCTCGGCCTGCTCGGCGAAAACGTCACGCGCGTACAGCGGTTTGACGATGCCGACTTTGCCCCGCCCGCGGCTCGCGCGGGCAACCCGGACTGTGTGGGACCGGTCGCGGTGTGGCAGGGTCTGCTGGTGCAACGGCTGTACCCGGAATCGACGCTTTGCGCGGACGTCTTGGAGACCTTGCTGGCAGGAGTACAAGCGTGATCACCGTAGACGCCCTGTTGACGGCGATTGGCGAGCGTTGCGGTCTGGATGCCGGCCAGATCGGCGAGCGGACGTTGCGCAAAGAAATCGACCGCGCCATCGCAGCCTGTCCGGAGCCGGCGACTTTGCTGGACCCGGACAGCCCCGCCTGGCTTGCCTTGCTCCATTCCCTGCTGATTCCCGAGACCTGGTTTTTCCGTAATCTCGAAGCCTTCGACGCTTTCGTCGCGTGGGCCCGTGACGTCTGGCTGCCCGCGCATTCAACCCCGTTGCGCGTGCTGTCGCTGCCCTGTGCCACCGGCGAGGAAGCCTATTCGATCGGCATGGCCTTGCTCGAAGCGGGCATCGATCCCTGCCGTTTTCAGATTCAAGCGGGAGACATCGGAGCCGCATTCCTGGAAACGGCAGTCCAGGCGATTTACGGGCGCAGTTCTTTCCGCTCCTCGTTCCCGGCAGAACGTTTCCACCGCTTCTTCGAGTCCCTGTCCGATGGCCGTCGACGGGTGATTCCCGAGGTTCGCTCCCTGGTTCGTTTTGAAGTGCTGAACCTGGTCGCCGACGAACTGCCGCCCGCCGACGCCGTATTCTGCCGGAATGTGCTGATTTATTTCGGCGAAACCTGGCAGCGGATTGCCCTGCAGCGGCTGGACGCCGCGCTGTCGGCCGACGGCGCCCTGTTTCTGGGCCCGGTCGAGCCGCCATTGGCGTTGCGCAACGGTTTTGTCTCACTGGCCTATCCCATGGCTTTCGCCTGCCGCAAGGCCCTTGGCGCCGCTCTGCCGGCGCCGCCGCCGGCCCGCCGAACACGTCCTGCGCCGGCAGCGTCCCGACGTTCCGCGGCCGTGGCTGCGGCAAGCCGGACTGCCGTGCGGCCGCCGCCAGAACCAGCCGCACCGCCTCCGCAGTTTGCGTCGGAGCGATTGGAAACGGTCCGCGAACTGGCGGACCGCGGGCAAATCGTCGAGGCCGCGGAGATGCTTGACCGCCTCGCCGCCGCCGACAACAACCCCTCCGCCGAACTGCTCTGCCTCCGCGGGGTCGTCCAGGAAGCTCTCGGACAGCCTGGCGCCGCAGAACCGTTTTATCGCCAAGCCTTGTTTCTTGAACCGGACCATACCGAGTCCTTGATCCACCTTTGCCTGTTGCTGGAACTGGACGGCCGCTCGGCAGCCGCCCGCGTCATCCGCCAACGCATCCATCGTCAAATGGTATCATGAACACCGTCTTTCTGCAGAGAGAACTCGATAGCTGCGATCGCCAGCAGTGGCGTCGGGAACTCGCCGCACCGCTCGTTGCTAAACAAGCGGGGCAGCTCGTCAAGCTGTTCGTGTTCCGCGCTGGGGCTGAGTGGTTTGGCATCGAACCGCCGGCCGTCGTGTTGACCGAGCCGATGCCACCCGTGCATTCCGTGCCGCAACGAGGCAAGGCCCTGGTCGGCGTGGTGAACCTGCGGGGAAGCGTTACGCTTTGTTTTTCCATCGCCGACGCGCTGCACTGTCTGGCCGGTCCGGTTTCCACCAGGCCCATGATGGTGGCGCTGGTCTGCGACGGCTGGAGAGTCGCTTGCCGTGTCGATGACGTTGCCGGCATTCGCAGCTTTGACCGGGAAACCTTGGCGGAGCCTCCCGCCACCCTGGCCTGTGCCGCCACCCGGCACGTCATCGGCATGTTCCGGACAGACAACGCTAGCGTCGCCTGGCTGGATCCGCAGAAACTGTTCCACACGCTCCAGGAGGCTGCGCGCTGAAATGGACCTGTCCGAGTTTTCCTTGTCCGATCTGTTCCGCATGGAATGCGAAAGCCAGTGCCGGGTTCTGACCGATGCTCTGGTTGTCTTGGAGCACGGCGGCGCCGAGCCTTCGCTGCTCGAAGCCCTCATGCGCGCCGCGCATTCCCTGAAAGGCGCTGCGCGAATCGTCAATCTCGACTGCGCTGTGCGCGTCGCGCATGGGATGGAAGATCTCTTTGTCGCCGCGCAAGACGGAAGACGCTGTCTTTCCCACGAGGATATTGACCGTCTGCTGGCCGGCGTGGATCTGCTGACCCGAATCGGCGCAGCGGGGCAAGATGCCGAGGCGGATTTTGGAGCGGACGCCGACGGATTTCTGACGCTCCTGCACAGTCCGGAGACGCAAGTTGCCGTCGCGCCGCTGGGGGCGCGGATGCTCGCCGCCACCGCTCAACCCACCGCACCTCAACCCACGGCCCTCGTTCCTGCCGACGACCAGCGGGCGCTGCGGGTCAGTGCGGACAACCTGGACCACCTGTTGGGCAGTTCCGCCGAACTGCTGGTTGCCTCCCGCAAGCTGCGGAGCTTCACGGACCGGTTCTGGACCAGTCATCGCCAACAGCGTCGGATCGCCCAGGGGGTCGAGGCCGCGTTGGCGGCATGTCCGCCGGACGGCGCGGTGGTCACGGCGCTGCGCCGCGTGCAGACGATTGTCGAGGAAGGTGACCGGCTGCTGATGGATGGCATCGTCGAAATGGACCGTTTCGAGCGTCGTGCCTCCCAGCTGGCCCAGCGTTTGTACGGCGAAGCTCTGGGCTGCCGCATGCGACCGTTCTCCGAAATTGCCACCGGGCTTCGCCGGGCCGCCCGCGATGCCGCCCGTCATCTTGGCCGCGACGTCGAGCTGGAGATCCTTGGACAGGGCACCGATGTGGACCGCGACTTGCTCGAACAACTCGAGTCACCTCTCGGGCATCTGATCCGCAACGCCGTGGACCATGGGATCGAGTCGCCGCAGGAGCGGATCGCTGCCGGCAAATCGCCCGTGGGAAGAATTCGCGTCGAGGCTTCGCACACGGCGGGTTTCTTGGTCATCCGGGTGGCCGATGACGGCCGCGGTGTCGATCTGGAGGGCCTGCAACGGCGGATTGTCGAGCGTCAGCTATCCGATGCAGAGACGGTTTCCCGGCTGGACCAGTCGGAACTGCTGGACTTTTTGTTCCTGCCCGGATTCTCGCTCAAAGGCGCCGTCTCGGAAATGTCGGGGCGCGGTGTCGGGCTGGACATTGTGCGGTCGCTGGCTGTCGATGTGCGAGGCAGCGTCCGCGTGGTCACCGAGCCGACGCGAGGTACCACCTTCTCGCTTCGTTTTCCCGTCTCGCTGTCGGTGATGCGGGCGCTGTTGTTTGAGATCGCCGGCGAAGCTTACGCCGCGCCGCTGGCCCGTATCGGACGCGTGGTCAATATCGCTGCGCGGGAGATTGAATCGGTCGAAGGCCGCCAGTTCTTCCGGCTGGAGGAAACCCGCGTCGGCCTTGTCGATGGGGCCGATGTCATCGGCCGTGCCGTCGCCACCGCGCCCCGGGACAACGTGTATCTGTTCGTGCTGGGCGACGATCTTCAGCGTTTCGGGGTCGTCGTCAATCGTTTTCTGGGGGAGGGCGAGATCGTCATCCAACCGTTGGACAGCCGGCTTGGCCGAGTCCGCAACATTGCCGCCGCGGCCCTCACCGAGGAAGGGCTGCCCATGCTGCTGATCGACGTGGACGACTTCCTGCTGTCCGTGAAACGTCTGTCCCTTGCCGATGGCCACCAGGCCGTAATCGTGCGCAGCGAGTTGCAAGCCGCCGACCGAAAGCATATCCTGGTTGTCGAGGATTCGCTCACGGTGCGGGAAGTCGAACGCAAGCTCATTACCTCACTGGGCTATGCGGTGGAAACGGCCGTCGACGGAGCCGATGGCTGGAATGCCGTGCGCAGCGGGCGGTTCGCGGCCGTCGTTACCGATATCGACATGCCGCGAATGGACGGTTTCCAGCTGACTCGCCTGATCAAGAACGACCCGCGGTTGCGCGATATCCCCGTGATCATCGTCTCGTACAAGGACCGCGAAGAGGACCGCCGCCGCGGTTTGGATGCAGGCGCCGACTATTACCTGACCAAAGGAAGTTTCCAGGACGAAGGCCTGGCGCGGGCCATCGCCGATGTCCTCGGAGCCGAGGAAACCCCATGAAGATCGGCATCGTCAACGACACGCTCATGGCTGCCCAGGTCATCGCAATGGTGCTCGAAAAGAGCGGCAAGCATGACGTGTTGTGGACGGTCGCCAACGGCGCGGAAGCCATCACGCGGTGCGTCCAACAACAGCCCGATCTGATCCTGATGGACCTGGTCATGCCGGGGCTCAACGGCGCCGAGACGACCCGCGAGATTCTAAAACGCTGTTCGGTCGCCGTGCTGGTCGTCACCGCCTCGGTGGGGACCAATTGTTCGCTGGCCTTTCAAGCGATGGGCGCAGGGGCGCTGGATGTGATTGCCACTCCCACGCTGAACAACCAGGCTGGACAAGAAGCCTTTTTGCGAAAGATCGGCCAGATCCAGGCCATCATCAGCACTGCCCAGGAGCCGGCTCCCAGTCCGCCCGTCTGCCGGCCCGACGACTTGTCGTGCGGCGGTGACGGGACCGCGGGCCGGCTTGTGGCCATCGGCTGTTCCGCCGGCGGCCCGACGGCGTTGTCCGAGATCCTGAGTTCGCTTCCTCCGTTGCCCGATACGGCGGTCGTGCTCGTCCAACACATCGACCAGCGGTTCGTCGGCGAACTGGTCGAATGGTTGACCAGCAAGAGTCTCTGCCCGGTCCACTTGGCCACGGAAGACGCCCTGCTTCGGCCCGAAACCGTCTATGTTTCCGCCGCTGCCGGGCACCTCGAAGTTCATGCCTGTGCGCGTTTGCGTTACACCGATCAACCCCTGGGCCTCGCCTGCAAGCCATCCGTCGATGTGTTATTCGCCAGCATCGTCCGGAACTGGCGCGGCCGGGCCATGGGCGCCGTGCTGACCGGCATGGGCCGCGATGGGGCCAACGGGTTGCTGCAGATGCGCGCCCGCGGCTTCTTGACGCTGGCGCAAGACCAGGCGACATCGGCCATTTTCGGCATGCCCAAAGCCGCCGCCGTCAACGGGGCAGCGGCCGAAGTGCTTCCCCTGCGAGCGATCGCCGCTCGCATTCAACGCTGGAGCCAAACGGGAGAATAATCGATGGATACGCCGGAACGGACAGAGAAGGAGCGGGACGCTTTTGTCATTATGCTGGTCGATGACCAAGCCATGGTCGCCGAAGCGGTGCGGAGAATCTTGCTCTCGCAACCGGACTTCGAGTTTCACTATTGTTCCGAGGGCGCCAAGGCGCTGGACACGGCGATTGAATTGCAGCCCTTGGTGATTCTGCAAGATTTGGTCATGCCGGATGGTGACGGCATCAGCTTGCTCAAAGCCTATCGGAAACATCCTGTCTTGCGCAATACACCGGTCGTGGTGCTGTCCGTCCAGGAAGACCCCGCCGTGAAAAAGCAGGCGTTCGAAGCAGGCGCCCACGATTACATGGTCAAATTGCCCGATCCCATCGAGTTTGTCGCCCGGGTCAGGCATCATGCCGAGGGTTGCCTGGCAGACCGGCAACTCGCCGAGGCGATGCGGGCCCTGCGCGAAAGCCAGCAACAGACGATCGAACGGAATATCGAACTCGAGAAAATCAACGAACAGAAGAACCGACTCCTGGGGATGGCGGCCCACGATCTCCGCAATCCTATCGGGGTCGTCCTGAACTTCAGCGAGTTTCTCATGACCGAAACCTTCGATGTGCTCGGTCCCGAGCATCAGCGAATGGTCACCCACATCAAGAACGTCAGCGAATTCATGCTGAAACTGGTGGAGGATCTGCTCGATGTGACCACCATCGAAGCGGGCCAACTGAGGCTGAACATTGAGGCGGTGGACCTGGGCGACTTGATTCGCCGCAACCTGTCGCTGAACGAGATTTTCGCTGCCAAGAAGAACATCTCCCTGGAACTGGTTTCCTGCCCGGATCTGCCGCCCCTGCCCATCGATGCCGGCAAGATCAATCAAGTCCTCAACAATCTTGTGGGAAACGCCGTCAAGTACTCCTTTCCGGACACGTTGGTGCAAGTCTCTGTGGAACGTAGCGCCAGCGATGTTACCGTCTCGGTGTCCGACCAAGGCAAGGGAATTCCCGAGAAAGAGCTGCACAAGCTGTTCAAACCCTTCGGCCGAACCAACGTCACCGCCACCGCAGGCGAGCGGAGCACGGGCCTCGGCCTGGCCATCGTTCGCAAGATCGTGGAAGGCCACGGCGGGCAGATTGGCGTCCGCAGCCAGTTAGGGACCGGCTCGACCTTCCGCTTTTCACTTCCCGTGCCGTCATGAAGTCGGAGCCTCGGCGGACGGTCGCCGGAAGGCAGGACCGTTCGAAAAGTAACTGTCCGCTGCCTTGACGGCCACCAACGGCAGGAAGACCCGGAACACCGTGCCCTTGCCGGGTTGGCTATCCACTCGGATCGCCCCCGCGTGGGCCTTGACAATGCCCAGCACCACCGGCAGCCCCAGACCCCGGCCCGTGAATTTGGTGGAGAAGAACGGTTCGAATATCTTCTCCAGGGTCTCCGAGTCCACGCCGCAGCCGGTGTCGGCAACGGACAGACAGGCATAGTTCCCGGCCGTGGGGTTCCAACCCGCGGGGACCATCTCCGCGGCCGGGAGGGCAGATGCCGGGAGGGCGGCGATCGTCACGGTAATGTCGCCCGGCCCCTCGCCGAGGGCCTCGTCGGCGTTGATCACCAGATTCGACAGGACTTGTTTCAGCTGCGCCGCGTCGGCCGAAACGAGCAGTCCCTCGCGGGGGAATGCGACCTCGAGCCGCGCGTTGCGGGACAGGCCGGCGGACAGCTCGGCGAGGGCCTCGCGGCAAACCGCCGCCAGCTCCAGAGGCTCGCGTTTTCCCATCGACTGGCCCAGATAGGTCAGCATCAGGCGGCCCATTGCGGCGGCCCGGTGTGAAGCCTTCAAAGCCTCCGTGATACTTGTCGCCACCAGCGGCGGATCAGATGTTTCGTCCGCAGCCAATTCCAGATTGCCCAGCACCACCATTATCAGGTTGTTGTAGTGGTGGGCGATGGCTCCGGCCATGCGGGCCAAGCTTTCGGTCTTCTTGAGCCGCTCGATCTGCTGCTCGCTGTGGCGCAGCTCCTCTTCCGCCCGCTTGCGCTCGGTGATGTCGCTGATCGTCGCGCGGCAGACGGACTCCTCGTGCTCGTTCTGCGCAGCAACTGCGGACAGCTGCGCCCACACCGCCGCGCCGTCCGACTTGACCAGCCGCAGTTCGCATTCCTGGGGGCTGCCGGTCGCGAACAGCTGCTTGCGGTGCAGATAGTAGATGTCCTGGTCTTGGGGCAGGATGAATCGGCTCAGCGGCTGTCCGACCAGCGCACCGCGGGTCATGCCCAGCAGGGTGGCCACGGTCAAGTTGGCCTCTTGGACCAGTCCCGCTTCGCTGACGACGAGATAGCCGACCGGTGCCAGATCGTAGAGGTCGAAGTAGCGTGCCCGGCTGACGTCCAGCTCGACCTGAGCCGCGCGCAGCTCCTCGTTCTGCATCTCCAGTTCGATCTGATGGACTTCCAGTTCGTGCAACATCCGCCGAGTTTCCTCGGGCGACAAGGCCGCGGGGTCTTCCGGCGCCCGAGCGGCCCTTTCCCGGGCGATCGCTTCGGCCCGCCGCCGCAGTTCCGCGGCGTCTGTGGGTTGGTGATCCTGGCCTGTCATTGGTCGCTCCCCTCTTTCTCCATTGGCTTCATCCGCAGGGACTCGATTTCCCGCTGTGTCTGTCCGCTCCCCTTGTGCCCCGTGATGTCGTGGACGATGGCCATGACCAGATTCCGGTCTTCGCAGCGGAAGACAACGGCCGAGATCTCCCGGTGCGGCCGTGGAGATACAGGATGTCGCCCTGGTCGGTGACCAGGGCGCCCACCTGAACAAGCTGCTGCAGGAGAGCCTGTTCGGTCATCTCGCGCAGCGGCAGCTTCCTGGGGACGGCCGTCTTCAGACCGGCCAGCGGCAGCGTCGCATCAGGAACCGTCATGGGCGGCAG
>Ga0351873_10307_pt1 | contig 10738 bp, 11 predicted proteins | sample TotcelFGM3001N11_FD_206764 | JGI IMG/M metagenome (GOLD analysis project Ga0351873, IMG submission 206764) | Enriched cells from coal bed in the Powder River Basin, Montana, United States - Total cells FGM rep2 HSBNCT.FGM.300.1.N11 ... | reverse complement strand
CTTTAGAACGCTCAACAACCACACCTGTCAGGGCCGATGAGCGATTCGCAATGCGTGGGATGACGATAAGGGATTCAAAATCTGTGCCCGGGAGGCCAAGTACATCACTTATCCTATATTGTGTAGATATAACTGTAGCCTATGTCTGGACGGGCGGCGTGCTGGCGGATAGCCAGGCAGAAGATTAGTGTTGCATACAACAGAAACGTTGCATGATTTCCGTGTTGCATGCAACACCTTGGCAAGGTACTGAAAAGCTCACGTGCTGGTGAGGCCTTATTGCTTTCTTACTTCTAGAAAGCCTGGGGAGGAAATGCTATCGTGTGCAGATGTCAAGATGATGGAGTGCACATCTCCTCAAGGGTGAGGAGCAAACCTTTGGGTTGTCTCCCGCTAAGGAGCTTCAGGGCATGAACTTTGGTTGTGCGTACCAAATCTCTTCAAAATCCCACCTCAGAGGCATTTTGATCCTGCTCTTCATCCTTGTTGGTTCTGCGTGGTGGTATGCAGCGAAGACGGACTACGAACATACCTTTGAACGCACACAGAAGGAGTTGCAGCAGACAACGTTCTCCCTGGAGGAACGGGTAAAGCGGACGATCAGCGCCACAGAGCTTATTCTTGCTCACCTTGCGGAGCGTATTGAAGAACAGGGGGTGGAAGCCTATGCATCATCAAGACAAGAATGGGAGCGGTTCAGAGCCTATACAGGAGCACTGCCGGATATGGGCTCCCTTTGGCTGCTGGACAAAACGGGGGACTGTCTGCTCGGCTCCCCGGAATTTCCTATCCGCAAGGTCAACTTCTCGGCAAGAGAATATTTCAAACCTCAAAGGGACCAAGGAATCCTCACCTATGTCGGTCCGGTAGTGAAGGGCAGGATCGTCAAGAAATACAGCTTCACCATCAGCAGGCGGATCAATGGCCGGGACGGGAGCTTTCAAGGCATTGTGCTCGCAGCCATCGATACGGATGATTTTACCAATTTTTTGCGCAACATCAGCTTAGGCGAGGATGCTTCGGTCTCGGTGTGGCGGACGGACGGCACCTTAATCCTCAGGCAACCCATGGAGGACCGCTTTCTTGAGGCAAGCTATGGGCACCTGCGATTGTTCAAGTTGTCCCTCTCCGAACATCCTTCTGATACCTTTATGTCCAACGACACGGTAGATGGCATTAAAAGACTTGTCTCCTACAAGAAGATGGACGGGATGCCTCTGATAGCGGTGACAACCATTCCCGTGCAGACCATCAAACAACTGTGGCTGGGGCGGGTCGAACGATACTCGCTCATTGCTGCTCTGGCTCTACTGGCCCTCCTTATTTTGTCATGGCTCGTCCAAAAGAGTGTTGCGAGGGAGGAGCAGGCTCGCCTTGCACTGGAAGAGAATCAAAAGGAACTTCAAAAATACAATGCCAAGCTCCAGGAGAGCAACCAGGCTCTTCAGGACTTTGCCTCCATAGCTTCCCACGACCTTCAGGAACCCCTGAGAAAGGTCAGCACCTTCGGGAACATGCTCCACCTGTCAGCGGCGACCTGAAAGTGTTCTAAGATCGGCGGACTGAACATGCAGGCCCCCCCCCGTCTGTCTTCTTCCGAAAGCATCCGCACAATATGTTCTTCCTCTTCTTTTCTTCTTTTTCTTTCGGCTTCTTAGCTTTTCTTTCCTGATTTCTTCTGGCATTGAGCTGGTTTTTTCTTCCGAGGAACGCTCAATGGCCAAGCCGATCAGAAGACGCAAGTGCAAGAACTGTCGAGATTTCTTCCGCCCGGATTCCCGCAACGCGTGGCACCAGGAATACTGTAAGAAGCCCGAATGCCGGAAGGCCAGTAAGGCCGAGAGCCAGCGTCGTTGGCTCATGAAGGAGGAAAACCGGGATCATTTCCGCGGCTCCCTCAACGTTCAACGGGTTCAAGAGTGGCGAAGGGCCCATCCAGGCTACTGGCGCCCAAAGCCCTCCCCAGGGCCGCCGTTACAAGATCTCTTGTTAGAAAATCCCGTGGAAAATCCATCGCTTGAGCCAAGCTTGGAGAAAACCGTCCAAGATCCCTTATTGGAGAAACCCAAGGAAATTCCATTGGTTGAACTGCTTCCCGTTAAAGCATCCAATGGACCGTTACAAGATCTCTTGATCTCGCAACATGCGGTTTTGATTGGACTTATCTCGCAGATGATCGGTTCTCCGTTACAAGATCACGTTGCCTCAACGGCGCTCCGTCTGCAACAGTTGGGCGCGGATATTTTGAACAACCCCACTCAATGCAAAGGAGAAACGCATGATCCGAAAACAACCCGTCTGCCCCCATCGCATCCGCAAGGTCCCCAGCCAGTTCAGTTGGTTGGATCATCGCCTGGTCCGTGACCGGCACCTCGAATCCATCACCCATCCGGCCGCGGCCCTCTATCTGTTCCTGGTAACCGTGGCCGACTCACAGGGGCTGAGCTTCTACTCGGACCCATCCCTTATGACTCGCCTTTCCATGGATGTACAAACGCTGGAGCAGGCCCGGCGGAACCTCATTCGCGCCGGCCTCATCGCCTGGAGCTCGCCCATGTACCAGGTGCTGCCACTCGATCCCGTCGCTGCGCCGCAAAGCGTCCCTCAGGACCGGTTACCCGCGGATCAACCCGTCTCCCTGGGCCAGATTTTCAAGAACATGATGGGAGGAGCCTCATGATCGACTTTGAGCTGTTCGCCACCATCAAGAGCTACCACGAGCAGAAGGGACTGAGCCCGGCTCAGATTGCAAGGGAGCTGAGCCTCGATCCCCGCACCGTCGCCAAATGGCTCCAAACTCCCCGCTTCCGCCCTCGAGCCTCCACCATGAGGTCGAGCAAGCTCGACCCCTTCAAGGATTCCATCGTGCGGATGCTCGAGGCCCATCCCTATACCGCCGTCCAGGTCCTCCAGCGAATCCGGGAAGAAGGCTACGGGGGGAGCTACACCATCATCAAAGACTATGTGCGCAAGGTCCGTCCACGACGAGCCCCGGCTTTTCTCAAGCTTGCCTTTGCACCCGGGGAGTGTGCACAGGTCGACTGGGGCTCATATCACTCCATAAGAGTCGGGGAATCCTTCCGCAGACTCAGTTTCTTCGTCATGGTCCTTTGTTATAGTCGCCTGATGTACCTCGAATTCACCGTATCCCAGACCATGGAGCACTGGCTGGCCTGTCACCAAAACGCCTTTGCCGCCTTTGGCGCCGTTCCCGGTAAAATCATGGTCGATAATCTACGCTCGGCCGTAATGTCGCGCATCGTCGGGCAGGCACCGGTCTTCAACCCCGTTTACCTCGACTTTGCCGCCCACCACGGTTTCAATATAGCCCCCTGCAACGTCGGCAAAGGGAACGAAAAAGGCCGCGTCGAAAACGGGGTGGGCTATGTAAAGAAAAATTTCCTCGCGGGTCTCGATCTTCCTTCCTTCGAGGCCATGAACCCCGCCGCCGGGCTTTGGTGTGAGACCATTGCCAATGTCCGCATCCACGGCGAGACCAAAAGAAAACCCCTCGACATGTTCGAGGAAGAAAAGCCCTTCCTGCTATCCCTGCCCCCTCAGCTCTACGACATCGGCGTCATCAAGCAGTTGAGGGCTTCCCCCCAGTTTCGCGTCAGCATCGATGCCAACCGTTACTCCGTTCCCAGCGAATATGCCGGTGCAAAAGTCTCGGTTAAATCCTATCCCGACAGAATCTGCATCTACCACGACGACAAGCTCATCGCCCGCCATTCGAGGTCCTACGAAAAGAACAAGGACATCGAGGACCCCGATCACCCCAAGGAGTTAATCGCCCAACGCAAGAAGGCTCGGGACCAAAAAATCTTCATGCGCTTCCTCGCTCTTTCCCCCAGGGCCATGGATTACTACCAAAAGCTCCGGGAAAAACGCATGAATCCCACCCATCACGTCCGCAAAATCGTTGCCCTGAGCGAGATCTACGGCGTTGAGCCCGTGGCGAGGGCCATGGAGGACGCTTTCTGCTTTGATGCCTTCTCCTGCGAGTACATCGCCAATCTCATCGAGCAAAGATCGAGAGCTTTGCCGGAGCCGGGGGCGCTCCACCTTACCCGAAGATCCGACCTGCTCGACCTCGACGTTGAGCCCCCAGACCTTTCCATTTACCAAAACAAGTCCTGACAACCACACAGCCACAAGGAGATAGACTCATGGATGATGACAAGACCATTTCCCGTCCCACCAAGAACCCCTCGGATCTCGAGGAGCATCTCGAGGTCCTCAAGCTCTCCTTCATGAAAAAGCACTTCGAGCCGCTCGCCGACCAGGCCGCGCAAAAGGGCTGGTCCCATATCGACTACCTTGCCGCCCTGGCCGAGGGGGAGGCATTGCACCGCGGGGACCGTTCCATCGAGCGCCGGATTCGCCTGGCCCGCTTCCCCGTCATCAAAACCCTCGAACAGTTCCGTTGGACCTGGCCCAAAACCATCAACCGGGCCGCCGTGCAAAACCTCTTCAGGCTCAAGTTCATCGAGGACAAGTCCAATGTCATCCTCCTCGGGGGCGTCGGGCTCGGCAAGACTCATTTGGCCACGGCTCTCGGCCATGCCGCCTGTCTAAAGGGAAAATCCGTCCTCTTCGCTTCGGCAATCGATGTCATCAACACCCTCTCCAGCGCACAGGCCGCCAATCGGCTCAAAGCCGAGATGAAAAAGTACCTCGCACCATCAGCCCTCATCCTCGACGAGCTTGGCTACTTGCCCATCGATAAGCGTGGCGCCGATCTCCTCTTCCAGATCATTAGCCTCCGCTATGAGCGGGGCTCTCTCATCATCACCTCAAACAGAGCCTTCAAGCACTGGCCGGAGATCTTCAACAACGATTCCACCCTGACCAGCGCACTTCTGGATCGACTTCTGCACCATGCCGAGACCATCCTCATCGAGGGCAAGAGTTACCGCATGAAAGATCAGATTGAAAACTGAGCCCCCCTGCCAACTGCCGCCGGCTCGCAAGAAGACCCGACAATCTCGCCGTTGCCGGCGGCTCCCATGGTCTACCTGCCAACATCTTCAATCCGCCGTTCTCCATGCACTATGGAGCCGCCGCTGACACCACCAGAAGTATGGCGATTCTCTTGGTGAATGCGGGAAAGACTACCTCAACCGGATGCTCGGTGCAACGGAGCGCATGCAGACCCTCCTTACATCCCTGCTCGACTATTCCCGGATAACTTCAAGAGCGGAGCCGTTCAGGCCGGTTGAGCTTTCGGCGCTCATCAGTGATCTTCTCTCGGATCTGGAGGTGAGGATAGCCGATACAGGCGGGGAGGTGCAGGTTGGTGAGCTACCAACGATTGAAGCCGATCCCACCCAGATGAGGCAGCTCTTCCAAAATCTGATCGGCAATGCACTCAAGTTCCACAAAGACGGGGAAAAGCCCCTCGTAAAGGTTCATTGCTCCAGCAACGATCCTAGAAACTGCGAGATTTGTGTTGAAGATAATGGCATTGGCTTTGACGAGCAGTACCTGGAGAGAATCTTTTCCCTCTTCCAAAGGCTGCATGGCCGCAGCAGCAAGTATGAGGGAACGGGGATGGGACTTGCCATCTGCAAAAAGATCGCCGAGCGTCACGGGGGAAGCATCACGGCAAGGAGTGTTGTGGGACAAGGATCGACCTTCATGATCGCTCTCCCAGTGAAGCATGAGAACAACGAGGGCGCATAATGGGGAAAACGACTTCTGCTTTCGCCATTACCGCATCACTTGGCGCGGAAATTCAACCTTTCTCTCCTACTTGTTGACTCCTGTCCGGGCAGGACATCATAACGCATAAGATCATGCTATGTTGACTCCGGCGAAGCTTCTCGCTTTGGTGGAGCATGGAGTAAAACAGGGGTTACATGTAAAGGTTGGTACGATCCTCAATCAACCTTGGAGATGAGACCCTCTGTTGCCATTTCAAGATGGGGAATACAAGATGAATTCTGAGAATCAGCCGAAATTCAGCGTCAAAACATCAAGCAAAGTCTCTGATCGCTGTGGGGACGGGAGTAGTGTGATTAATGTCTTTGCGAGTTTGGTCATCCAGGGCGCTTTGTTTTCTAGGCAAATGGTTCTTAGCGAAGTCTTTTGCTCTGGCCGGTCTTGGCAATCTCCTTCTTCAGTTCCTCAACGGTATAGCTGGATCCCATCTCCAACGGTTTCCCATCTTTTCCCAAGGGCCATAAGCCTTGAATCCCATTGACTATGTTAAGTCTTCCTTGATGATCCCGGCTTATAAACAATACCACCGCGGATCCCCTTTCTGGAAAAGAAAGTGCATCTTCACGCCATACCTGCTTGCCGTTATGGACAGAGCGATGGGTGGTGAAGCTCATCGGCTTTCCTTTCGGCCACTTGCCCTTAAGGATTCTTTCAGGAATGATGGTGTTCTCAATCGTTTCTTCCGCACTGCCGCTACCTTTCGGAACCTCAGCTATCTTCTTCATGTCGCCAACACGCCCTATGACGATAATGTCCGATTGGCCGATTAGTTCAGAGAGTTGCAGTGTTCTGATCCTCGCAAAAGCAGGACCAGATGACAGAACCAAAGTGAGAACGATAAGACAGATTCTCATCCTGCCCCAGCTTACCTTTTTCATCGTTTCCATTCCTTCTTCCGCGGAAGAATCCGAATCGGCAGTCTCATTCGATGCAGTGTATTATCCTCTGTTTTTCGATGTGCTGGATCGATTCCATGAGCCTCTCGCTGTGATCTTGGGCTGTACCGCAGGCTCGTCACCATTTTAATACCATGCGAAACGTGAAGGCGTCGATTCCGGCAGATGGTCTTAATCTTCGAAATCGGTGTTAGAAAACACGCCTTTTTTGAAACCATACCGGATAGCAAAGTAAAAGATCAGTACAGTGACAAATATGACGATGGGGTCGCGTGAGGCTCCTGACAAAGCCGCCCCCACAAATCCTAGAACCAATCCAAGGCATGCAATTATCTTGCTTCGTCTCGACTTCTCTCGTTCCATGCTTCGGTACCTATTCAGCTCTTCGCTGTTGTGCTGACTGACGATTTGCCATTGAACCGTAACCAAGGATGAGGCCTGGACGCCCGAGCCCGAGCCGGCGTGTTAATCAAGCCTCTCCCCTAATAAGTTTTATCTCTCTCAGGGTTTTATGTAGGCGTTCAGTCCGATGATAACCGGTTTGCCGTTCACTTCGGCAGTGGTAACAGCATTTCCACGCGTGCTGGCTACAACGAGGGTCTTGCCGGAGGATGATGGTTTCGGTTCTTCAAGATCGATTTCTATACAGAGTTTGTTATCCTTGATTTCGACTTTCATGGCCAGGAATGGTTCTCCTTTGCATCGAAGAATTATTCTTTCTGCGCGTGTTCGTCCATAGAGCACTTGGCCCCAATTAACATATGTGACACATCAAAATTACTGCAAGAAGTCTGGTTTGACTATTTTGAAATCGCGCACGAAAAAAAGCAAGGTGCCCGTGTTATCGACCACATTCATTTTCATGCTGGTTTGTTTCATCACCTGGATGCGTGCCCCAGTGAAACTCACAACGGGAATGCGCGAAGCCTTGACCAGTGCCATAGCCTGCGAAATTGTCTCTTTGGCTTGGTCACTGTCAGTGACGAGCACCACACCACGCATGCTCTGTATGGCCTGGATGGCGCCCGGAGCATTGCACCTGAAGAAGTCTCCGTACTGCACCCGGAGTTGCTCGGCTGTTTTGAGATGAAGTACCGTGACGAAGGCATCACCGGAAAACGTGTTGATGGAAACCCCTTCGTCCTTCATGATGAACTGGTATGTCGATTCCGGTTCGATTTTTCCTTCAATATGGTGGCTTCCAGAATCGATGTTGATCATAGAACCATCGACCACGACCTGGGTCTTGGATTTATGAAAAGCGAAGAGAACGATCAGGAGCAGAACCGCAACGATGATGAGCTTCGTCTGCATGGCGGATATTTCTCCTTCAAAATGCGCCCTTAAGACTCAATCCGGAAAGAATGTCTGAGTACGATTTTCACAAATCACTGTCAGCATGCGGCAAAGTCTCCTTGAGGTCCGGGATTCCTTCTAAGAAAATGACGTCATGTCGATGGTTGAAGTAGGCCTCAAAGATGTACTCATTCCAGAAATAACGAGACTCCCCGTACTTCATGAACTGGTGCAAGGTCGTCTCCAACTCCGGATCAGTTTCTGAAACGGCGTGCCTCTGAAAGAAGTTGATCCACTCGCTTTTTGCATGGCCAATGAGCACATACGGGGTAGTCATTACGACGGAATAGTCGAGTCTTTCTATGGGAGAGGGCAGAATTCTGGCATACCAAAGCTCACCACGTTTACCAGGGTACCCGGCCGGACAGACGCAAAAGTGAGTCTTACCAGTCAAGATCTCCTTCAACTCGATCAGCTTTCTCTTTGTGCCGCAGTGCTCGAAAATGCCCATGCGAGATGCTTGGAGCAACTGCAGAACTCTCTGCTGCTCAGGATGCACCTTCAAAATGTCCGCCAGCTCGATGAAGCAGGTCCCAACTGTCTCTCGATCTTTGCCCAAGGACAGATCGAAGAAAGCCCAGAGTGTAAAATATGAGCCGGTCAGAGGACTGATGGGAGGGCCTTGTGGCATGTAAATGTCTTCAGCATGCGCGACGGCGTCATAGTATTCTTTCATTTCCGGCAAAGCAGAGAGTTGTTCCGCAAATACGGATGCAAGATTTTGAGCCAAGATGTACGTTGCATGAACAGGATCGTAACCTCGCAGCTGATCATGGGTCTTGACCGTCCTGGAGATTTCGGAGGAAATCCTTCTGGCTTCAGCCGACTCAGAAATCGGAATGATTTTCCGTTGTGACAACTTTTGGAACTTGTTTCGAATCTTGGATGATATCAACCCCATTCCTTTACCCCCAGATTTCACCGATTCCTCTTACCAGGTGGGTTTGCCTCGAGGCACCTCTTCTCACTCCGTGCTATAATGCACTCTCCGGCAATAAGATCGCAGACAGGATAAATGGATGATTGCCCAACTGCAAGGGCATATGGAGCGAACCACCCGAGACACGGCGAAAGGTTCCAAATTGTCTTTTGCATGTCGATGCTGTCCACCGGCGTGCGTGGAATTCAAAAGTATCCAATTACGGGAGGATTTCTATGGGATGGGGAAGACAATGGCCGGAAAGAGTACCAAGGCCAGAGGTGCAACAACTCTCCGATGATCAGAAGAACAAGATCTTGTCCGTCCTCACCAAGGGAATCGAAGAGTCGCCGGTTTTGACTGCATTGTTTTTTCGTGCTCGTCTCCTGCGTGGCCGCTTCTGCATCGAGACGATCTGGCAAGATGAGAAAGACCAACTCGAAATCCAGGTTGTAGGAAGGATGACTCCACTCACCGGCGCAAAACTCTCCTTACTCCTCGAAACTGAAAGATCGAAGAACAATTGGCATGAAATCGGGCGTGGTTCAGCTCGAACCCTTATAGAGACTATCGCAAACGATACCAAAGGGACTTTCCACGGGCTGGGAGCATTGGATAAGAGTATCAGGCAGGCACGAAAGAAGGGGCTTGACCGACTGGAGGTTGTCAGGAAGGAAGATCTTCACTTTGTTTACGCCGACACAGGAATCGAGTGTTCTGCTCAGGAAACCTTGTTTCACTACTTTGATGTTCCCATTGAGGTTGTCGCTGAACCAACTGAGTGGTATGCGTATAACCGGAAGCCAAAGATTGAGGAAGTGAGCCAGGATGGGACACAGATCCTGGTATCCTTTACCGCCTTCAACCTGTCATTCGGTTCGGAGTTCGGTGGGACTTGTTTGTATACTGTTGTCGATCATGAGTGGCAGACTTTCAAAATCCGCCCCAATCGGAGTGGGAGTATTGCTGAGGCTTTGGCTTGGTTGGAGAAGAGGAAGTGGCAAGGATGGTAGATCAAGTTGATGTGCTGCTCAGTATGATCCAGCACGTCTACTATTGAGAAAAAGATCTTTGCATGAGATTCCAATACAAGATAGGTGATTCAGCGGCTGTCAAGAAGGGCGTCAAAGATCCAGATGTTTGTCAAGCAAAATGCCCGAGAGTTAAAGTTGACTGAGGAGTAGAAGATGAGCAAGGTCAGCAAGTCGGAAAACGTTCCGGAAAAGATGAAACCATTATTCGATGCCATCATATCCCTCACCGATGAGGTCTGTAAGAAGCACCTGAATGAGGAGTACGCTACGCTGGCTCACCACGCTACTGCTGCTTTGGCCAGGAAGCGCCCATCACCTCTGCTGCAAGGCAAAGCCAACACCTGGGCTTGCGGGATCGTGTACGCTCTGGGTTTCGTCAATTTTCTATTTGATAAAAGTCAGGAACCTTATATGAACGCGACCGACCTCTGCAAGGCATTCGGTGTCAGCGCGAGCACTGGTTCGGCTAAATCCAGAATAGTCCGAGATAAGCTGGATATGGTACAGATGGCCCCCAACTGGTGTTTGCCGAGCAATCTGGAGGACAACCCGTTGGCATGGCACGTCATGGTGAATGGCTTCATTGTCGATGCTCGCAGTTTGCCCCTTGAGATTCAGGAGGAGGCCCACAGGAAAGGGCTCATTCCATATGTGCCCGGGAAGAAATGATGGAACAAGGGAGGTCGCGCTGGCAAGGATAAAAACATAAATTATCACATCATCATGGAGAAAGACCTCCCAAACTCATAGGCGTTTGTGAGAGATGTGACAGGTATCCTTTCAAACGTCGGGTTGGACTGGATCTCGGG
>Ga0351873_10305_pt1 | contig 10785 bp, 8 predicted proteins | sample TotcelFGM3001N11_FD_206764 | JGI IMG/M metagenome (GOLD analysis project Ga0351873, IMG submission 206764) | Enriched cells from coal bed in the Powder River Basin, Montana, United States - Total cells FGM rep2 HSBNCT.FGM.300.1.N11 ... | reverse complement strand
TCGGCTTTATACTGATTGCAGCAGCGTGGTTATCTGAAAGGAGCAAGTCGAGATACCGTTGGAAGCTTTTACTGAAGCCGATCCTGGCATCCGCTCTTCTTATGCTAACTGTGATCATTCTGGCAATCGGACAGATCCGGTTCGGATGGATTCCCTTATCAAAATGGGGGGCAAGGGACTTTACGCACGATATGTACGGATGGAAGCAACTGGGGGAGAAGTTCGCCCCCATCGCCGAATTTGACCGTGAACTGCTTCTGATCGATGCGCAGGCACCTGTTTTTACTTACCGGTGGTTTCCGGCAGCAAACTATGATTATTACATTGGCCGGAAAACAGGCAACCGGGTGTATGCCCTTGGCACCCTCGACAGGATTCACAAATATCACTGGATCAATCGGGAAAGAGGGAATATTCCCATTGGGATGGATGTTTACTACATTGCTTTGAGCGATGATTATGAAGATCCTCAACGACTCTACGGAGATCTTTTTACCGTGATCCAGCCATCCGATACGATCCGCATTCTACGCGGGAACGAACTGGTACGGGAAGCCTACGTTTACCGGATGATCGGGTTGAAGGAGGAGATGGAGTTTGTCCCTTCGGACTCCGGCGAGGAGATCAATCCTGAGATCGAGCGCCTTCTCCTGTTTCAAAGACAGATCCGGACAAGTCCCGAGTGGATCCGCATCCTGCGGAAAAAGGCAAAAGAGGGGAAGGTAAGCATCGAAGTGATGATCATCCAGGAGGCCCAGAAAATGCTTGATCGCGAAAAAGAGGTAAATCGGGATATCCGGAAACTCGACAGCATAGCAAATTCTGTTACGGTTCCACCAGTCACCCTCCCGTTGGAATAACATCTACCCTCACGCTCTCAAATCCTCAAACCCTCACACCTCTACTTCCCTACCTTTCTACTTCCCTACCTCCCTACTTCCCTACCTCCCTACTTCCCTACCTCCCTACCTTTCTACCTCCCTACTTCCCTACCTTTCTACCTCCCTACCTTTCTACCTCCCTACCTTTCTACCTCCCCACTTATTTCGGGCCTGTCATCTTGCTAGGGTCCACGATCTTATCAAACTCCTCTTCAGTTAGTAGGTTGAGTGCCATCGCAGACTCTTTCAGTGTCAGGTTTTCGTGATGCGCCTTCTTAGCGATTTTGGCAGCGTTGTCGTAGCCGATGTGCGGATTCAGCGAGGTGACCAGCATGAGCGAGTTTTGCAGGTTCTTATTGATTGCCGGCATGTTGGCTTCGATTCCAACCACGCAGTTGTCGGTAAACGAAACTGCTGCATCCCCGATCAGACGTGCTGATTCCAGCACATTCTTGATCATAACCGGTTTAAACACATTGAGCTGGAAATGGCCGCTGATGCCGCCAATGTTAACGGCTACATCGTTGCCGAGAACCTGAGCGCAAACCATTGTCATGGCTTCAGGCTGGGTTGGGTTCACCTTGCCCGGCATGATCGATGATCCGGGTTCATTTTCCGGAAGCCTGATCTCTCCGATCCCGCAGCGGGGGCCCGATGCCAGGAGGCGGATGTTGCTGGCAATGTGCATCAGGCTTACGGCGACGGTTTTCAGTGCACCGGAAGTCTCTACCATGGCATCGTGGGCCGACAACGATTCAAATTTGTTGAGTGCCGTGACGAAAGGGAGGCCTGTAAGGGTGGCGATCTCTTTGGCTACAAATACATCGTATCCTTTTGGGGCATTCATGCCTGTTCCAACGGCTGTTCCTCCTAAAGCAAGCTCAGCAAGGTGAGGAAGGGTACTTTTCAGAGCCTTGATGCCATGATCAATTTGCGAAATATACCCCGAAAACTCCTGTCCCAGGGTGAGTGGTGTGGCATCCATCAGGTGGGTACGACCGGTTTTTACGATGTCGGCAAACATCTTCTGCTTCTCTTCCAGCGCAGCCTTCAGTTTCTCCAGCCCAGGAATGGTGGTCTTTACCACCATGGAATAAGCAGAGATGCTCATGGCAGTAGGGAAAGTGTCATTCGACGACTGGCTTTTGTTCACATCGTCGTTGGGGTGAACGGGAGATTTGCCAACCCCAAGCTCGCCGCCATTGAGTACATGCGACCTGTTGGAGATCACTTCGTTGAGGTTCATGTTGGTTTGTGTTCCAGAACCGGTTTGCCAGATGACCAGGGGAAACTGATCATCCAGTTTGCCTTCCAGGATTTCATCGCAGGCCTGCACAATCAGGTTTTTTTTCTCTGCCGGAAGAACTCCCAATTCGGCGTTTACAATAGCGGCAGCCTTCTTCAAGACAGCCATCCCGCGGATCACCTCTTTGGGCATGGATCCGGCATCCCCGATTTTGAAATTTCCAACTGAACGCTGGGTTTGGGCTCCCCAGTATTTGTCGGCAGGGACCTCTACCTGACCCATCGTATCAGTTTCAATGCGTACTTTCATAGTGTTATTGGTTATTGGTTTATCTATTTATTTCTTAAAAATGTTTCAATGTTGTCAACCGGATCGCCGATTACAGCTTTGTACTCCCGCTCAACGATTGGCCGCATGATGAGCTTAGGATTTTCGACCAGGATGCGGAGCCATTCGTGATCGTTGAATTGCTTCCCTTTCAGGTTCTTTTTGTAGTATTCTTCCTGTTTTCGGACGAGCTCCTCCGGCTTCAGGTTTAGTTTTACAAGAAGCGTCTCAAGTTCTTTCTCTGTGAACGGGGTTTTCAGGTACTCAACCAGAGTAAAATCAATCCCTCTTTCCTGGAGATACTGCAATCCGGCTCTCGATTTCCGGCATTTGGGGTTGTGGTATATCCGGATCATTTGCTTCCAAATTCCATTAGATAGGCTTTGATGAATTCGTTTAACTCGCCGTCCATCACAGCCTGTACGTTTGACGTTTCGTAGTCGGTACGCAGGTCTTTCACCATCTTATACGGGTGCATGACGTAATTTCGTATCTGGCTGCCCCACTCGATTCGCTTTTTACTGCTTTCGATCTCTGCGATCTTCTCCCGTTTCTTACGAAGTTCGATCTCGTAAAGCTGAGATTTCAACATTCGCAGTGCCTTCTCCCTGTTTTGTCCTTGCGACCGTGTCTCCTGGCATTCAACCACGATGCCGGTAGGTTCGTGTTTAAGCCTTACAGCAGTCTCAACTTTGTTAACGTTTTGTCCGCCCGGCCCGCTTGACCTGAATGTGTCGAACGTGATCTCGGCTGGGTTTAGTTCAATTTCAATGTCATCATCAATCTCAGGATAGGCATATACCGAAGCAAACGAGGTATGTCGCTTGTGATTGGCATCGAATGGTGACAACCTCACAAGCCGGTGAACTCCATTCTCCCCCTTAAGGTATCCGTAGGCATATTCCCCCTCAAATTCGAGGGTTACCTGCTTGATCCCTGCCACATCTCCCTCCTGGAAGTCGAGCTCTTTCACAGCATAGCCATTCAATTCGCCCCACCGGATGTACATCCGCATCAGCATCTGTGCCCAGTCCTGGCTCTCTGTGCCTCCGGCGCCCGAGTTGATCTGAAGTATCGCATTGAGGCGGTCTTCCTCGCCACTGAGCATGTTCCGGAATTCCAGATCTTCGATCACTTTCAGGGCCACCTGATAGTGGCTGTCAACATCCTGCTCACTACCTTCCCCCTCTTCATAGAACTCATGTATTACCTTCAGGTCTTCCAGGCCCAGGTAAGCTTTTTGAAACGTGTCCGTCCAGGATTTTTTATTTCGGATGGCTTTCATCATCTTCTCAGCCTCCTTGGGGTTATCCCAAAAAGAGGTTTCCTGGGTCAGCTTCTCCTCTTCCTCTATTTCAGCAATCTTCTTATCGATGTCAAAGGAACCTCCTCAGAGCTTCCACCCTTTTCCCTAAATCTTTAATATCTTCCCTGTCAGTCATATCAGTTTTTTATTTCTTTTATCATCCGGAGAACCAGGTCTGTCTCGAACCCTTTTCCCACAACAAAATTGATGATTTTCTCCCGTTTATTCAATGTTTTTTCCGGATTTATTTCGCCGCTTTTTCTGTTAACCAGTGCGCGGATTGTCTCCATATACTCTTCTTCACCTATCTCCAGGAGGGCTTCAGTGATGATTGCTTCAGGAAGTTGCCTGGAACGCAGTTCAAAGGCAATCCGGATCCGTCCCCATTTGTTGACCCTGAATTTGCCCCGTACAAAAGAGCGTGCAAACCGTTGATCATCTATAAATCCTTCATCCTTCAGTTGCTTGATCAGCTTCTCCTTCGATGCCTTCGGGATCTTCCAGCCGGACATTTTCATCTCTATATCCCGGGTGCAACGATCCTGGTAGGAACAGTAACGCTCAAGCTTTTGGAGGAGGGTCATAGATTGTGAATAGCGTGAATAGCGTGAATAACGTGAATGACGTGAATAGCGTGAGTAACGTGAGTAACGTGAGTAACATGAGTAAAGTGAGTGTGGCGCATTTGTAAAAAAAGTTAGAATAAAGGTATAACCTTTTGGATGGTTTCAGGATTAATGAAGAAAAAACTTTTATGAAAAAGATTAGAACTCATGAAGATCTTGATTTATGGCAATTATCTATGTCTTTTGTTGCCGAGATCTATTCATTAACAGCAACTTTCCCTGCTGCAGAAAAATATGGATTAACCTCTCAATTACGGCGAGCAGCCGTTTCAGTTCCTTCGAATATTTCCGAAGGGAGTGCGCATCAGTCAACAAAGGAGATGGTCCGCTATTTGTACATTTCTCTAGGATCACTGGCAGAAATAGAAACACAGCTTGAAATCGCAAGAAGACTTGGGTATTTTACTAATCCTGATGAGATAAAATCTCATTCATTTCGCCTAAAAAGGATGACAATAAGGCTAATTCAAAGCTTAAATCAACATCAAAACAACCCTTCATAAAACAAATCTCAATCACATTATTCACGCTTCACTTCTGCTTCTCAAACACATCCACCTCCCTGAAAAACACCGGCCCATGGCCGCCACTTTCGCTCACAAACATCAGGTAACGGTAGTTGTTCGGTGGCGCCATAAGAACCTGGTAAACAGCTTTGCCCCCACCCCAGAGGTCGATGGGTTTTGCCACTACAATGAAGGACCACCCTGCTTTGGCGGGATTCCCGATGAAGGAAGCATCCGGTTTGTCGGGATAACCCCAAACCGAGAAGGATTGGGCTCCCCTGATAAGATCAAGAGAGGAGAAGATATGCAGACTGTCGATGTCGATAGATCTCTGAAGGTCGATTACCAGTCTTCCTTCCCCTTCTGAAAACCAGGTGTCGCGGGCCGAATCGCCCGGCATCAGGTCGAACATGCCGTCATTGACCACCGAGACCGGGATCGGGGCCCAGGGTGAGCGTTCCTGATTGACAGACTCGCTACCCAGATAGGTTACCGTAACACCGTTCGGCTTCAGTACACTGGCGTAATCTTTGGTGGTTACCTTCACCGGCAACTCATCCGCCGTTTTCCGGCGTGTGATTTTCACAGATGCCGTGGGCCCCATCTTTTCCGTCACGTAACGCTGTTCCATAGTCAGCTGGAGGGCTTTCCGATCGGTGAAGTCGTCGTAGAGTGGCTGAACCGGCTGGATGTCATCAAACGGGTTGCTGGCCAGGGTCATGGCAAAGATCTTCACCGATGGGGCTGTCGGAAGCTGTACGGAGCCGGTTGCAGGGTCAACATTCAGCTCATATTTATAGATGTAGCCATACCTGTATGGTATGTTAGAGGTGTCGTTGTGCAGGTGAGGCGCATACCAGGCCACTTTATCCCGTTTGATAAACCCGGGCTGAACATGGGTCACCTGGCCATGCTGGTCCCAGATACGCGAATCGTATTGACCGATGTTTCCCGTAAAACCCTGGATCCGGATCTCCTCCTTCGATCGGCCGTTCCTGAATGTTGCCACGGTATCCCTTTCGGCGGAAGCCAGGATATAGAGTTTGTTAAACTGACCTGTTTTCGGGATCTCGATCTTTTGCCCGTTACAGGCAAGGGCATTCAGTTGCCAATTGGCAGTCCCTCCCAGGGTAAACCGGATACCATCCACTGAAATCTCTTCCGGAAAGAGCTCAGCCGGAATTGAAACCAATGATGAGCCGAAGCTGCAGCCGGCACGCATGGAATCTTGGGAAACGACAGTCTGATCATAATAAAAATCAACTGGCGAGGATGCAGGCTGGGTAAGGGTGTCGGGTGGCCCCCCGATGGAAACGGAAAAACTCTTCATTTCAAACGGAGACAAGGAGAAATGCAGGATGCCTTTTCTGGGGCTGATTGCAGCCAATGGTCGCTCCTGTCCGTCAACTTCCGAGGCTGAAACAATGATGCCGGGCATCGAGAGTGCGACATCGGCAATAGCCTCTCCAAAAAGTTCCTGCACCCGGATGATGATGCTTTTGCCATCCTCCTGCAGTTTCATGGCACGGATGGCCACCTGGGATGTGTCCAGCGATGCCAGGGAAATTTTCTTCCCCAGGAATCCGGGATGTGCTGTGGCCTGAAATGCGATGAGCGGCTGATTTACAGCTCTTCCCTGCCATTCGGAAAGCCCCTTTCTCCAGTCGCCTGCATGTCCGTAAATGCCAAAGGTAAATTCGTGTGTTCCCCAGTCCTGGGTAGCCTGATCATGGTATTCGTTAGAATTTGGTGTATAGAGCAGGGTGAGTCGCAGGGTAGAGTCGTTGGGCATGTCTGAGCCGAATTTGCAATCTTCCAGGATGGTTATGCCATAGCTTCCGGAACGGTCGGTGAGGTCGAACCACTCGCGGGAAGGGACTTCATATTTTTTGGGATGGTTAACAGGACGGTCAATCGTTCCCAGGCCAAGATTGTAGGTTGCCTGGTTGTTGACGGCAGTGAGGGGGAAAGATGCCTTCAGGCTCACGCCCTTCGATTGCCATGCCACTTCATTGTCGATGGTGATGCGAGTCCCGGCTTCACCGGCCGCAAGTCTGATCCATTGGGTGAAGAGAGAGTTCCTCGACTGCCGCTCAATTTTATAGGTTTTTCTAACCGGTCCGTCTTCCACAAGGGTTGATTTGGCCGGACCTTCAACAAAACCGACAGGGGGCTCTTTCCGGTCGTTCCAATCCATGTTCCAGGCTGGCCAGTACGTTGGATGTTCTTTCAGGAACTCTAGTTTCATATTTCCGGAAAGTAACTCTTTGTCGAGATTCTTATCCAAAATACTGTGGATGTTACCCTCCGTGTTGATCAGGATACGGTATGAGTCGTTCTCCAGGCTGAGTCGTCCTGCCCTGAGTGAGGAAATCAGTGGGGATGGCTGCTTTGAGGATCTTACATCGTAACATGCCAATCCGAGGGAAGGAACATGTGCCAGAAAGAGAAGCTGAACGGTATTCTTTGTCTGAATGATGACCTGACTTAATACCTCTTCGCCTTCGGGACCAAACACCCGGATGAAATCGGGAACACCATCGGGGTAGGCAAGTGTTGCTTCGACTACATCTTCGCGTTCAATAGAGAGCGGGTTGTAGACCACCACAGGAATTCCTTCCGATGTTGTTTCCATGGCCCGGATCACTGCGCCGGCAGAGCTTTCCAGCACTGAAGCAAACATATTCATGGCCAGCACTTCGTCATTCCAGGCATATTCATAAGCCGAAGGGATTGAAGTTCCAGGCAGGATATCGTGCATCTGGCAGCCCAAAACCAGCCACCACGCCTCATTGAGCCGTTCTTTTGGATAGGGGATGGCTCCCAGGTAGTTGGCCATCACTGCCAGTGGCTCGGCCGATTGGGCCAGCAGCTCATTTTTCCTGTTCCACCGCTTCATGTAGGCCTGAGAGGTGATGGATCCCGAGGAATGTTCGGTGAGAAGCAGGTCGCCCGAATAGGAGGGAAGCCGGGCGGCCTGTTCCGGAGTCAGGTCCCGAAAAAGCTGGTCACTGGAAGAGAGATAGATCTGGATCTTACTGTCGGGATGGTTCAGACTCTCTACGGCATGTTGTACATCTTCTTCGCGTGGAGCGCCTCCTACATCCCCTACGCCATAGTAGCGGAAGTCGGCGTAAACACCATATTTCCGGCCATTTTCCAGTACCCTGCCCGACCAATAGGAGGAGGTGTCGAGCCTCTCCTGGATATTGCCTGTATAGGTAGTGGCGTTGAGGGCTGAGAGAAGACTCTTGCCATCGGGGCCAACCCAGTTTCCGATGTTGAACGGGATACCATTGGCCGATCCCCACTCCAGCTTCTGGGTGGAGAAGCCTTTTAATCCACAGTGATTTAGAACGCTTGGAAAATGCGCCTGGAAGCCGAAACAGTCGGGAAGCAGAAAATCCACGCTCTCCTTTCCGAACTCAGACCGGAAGTAGTTGTTTCCGTAAAGCACCTGCCGGATGATCGACTCGGGAGAGGGAACATTCGGGTCGCACTCGTCAACGGAAGACCCCCCAACAAACCACCGGTCGCGGATGATCCACTTTTTCAGCTCCTGATACCTCTCCGGATAGTACTCTTTCATCATCCGATAGCGGCGGGCGCCACTAAAGGTGAAAACATAACCGGGGTATTTCTCTAGACGGTCGAAATTTTCGTCCATCGTGGCTTTCAGGAAAACGTTGATGGTCTCTTCGTAGTCCCACCGCCATTCGGTATCAAGGTGAGCATATCCAACCGTGTAAAGGACCGGAGTGCGGGAGAGGTCATATTTCGGGGTATAAGGCTGTTGCGAATACACCTGCAAACTCAACAGGGAAGTAAACGCCATCAAATTTAATGTTAATCTCTTCTTCATATGGTGAAAAATAGGATTGTTTTCAGCAACTTTTTTACCCCTGCCCTAAATGGAGAAGTTGCTGAAAATCAGGCTCCCTTCAGGGATGGGGTAAAACTGATTTTCAGCATTACAAATATAATGAATTCTGCAAAGTCTTGATTTTTTCAACAGATGCGGCTGCGGATAATTGAAAGTTTGCGACCTTTGCAGGCTAAATCAACCTAATTACCAAACCAAAAGAGAATTACACATGAGAAACTTACTGATAGTTGTAACCCTTGTGATTGCAGGTTTGACCTCCTGCGGTCCGAAAAACGAATATAAAATTGTCGGCTCCATCAAAGGGATCGATTCAGGTCTTGTATACTTGCAGCAGCGTGAAGCAGGAGATTGGAAGGTCATTGACTCTGTTGAGCTCGTTTCAGGAAAATTTAACTTCAAAGGGATTATCGAAAGTCCGGAATTATGGTATGTGAGCGTTAAAGATGCCAGAGTTTTTGTTCCGTTATTTGTAGAGAATTCGACGATAACTGTCGACATTCTGGTCGACAGTCTGGATGGAACGGCGATCAGAGGCTCAATCACTCAGGGTGTCTATGAAAACTACCTGCAACAGATGAAACCTATCGAAGAAGAGATGAATGCGATTTACCAGGACTACAAGATTGCCAGCGCAGCAGGTGACGAAGTGGCGGTGGCTGCAGCCGACTCGATGTATGAAGTTGTTGAGGCCCGTCAGAAAGAGCAGATCCTTGCTTTCGCAATGGAGAATAACAGCAGTGTGGTGGCTCCCTACCTGATCTTTCGCAATGCCTATATGTTCGATCTTCCTGCATTGGAAGAGGCAGCACTTGCCATGGATACTACATTGAACAACTCCACTTACATGGTGGAACTTAACAAACAGGTTGCTATTCTGAAAGCTGTAGAGATTGGCCAGCCTGCTCCCGATTTCACCCAGGCAGATACGGCAGGGAATCCGCTGACCTTATCATCACTGACAGGGAATGTTCTGTTGATTGATTTCTGGGCTTCATGGTGTGGCCCCTGCAGGGCTGAGAATCCGAATGTTGTGGAAGCATGGAAGAAGTATCATGAAAAAGGGTTTGATATCCTGGGGGTTTCGCTTGACAAAAACCGCGAGAAGTGGCTGGAAGCGATCCAGACGGATAACCTTACGTGGCATCAGGTTTCCGATCTTCAGTATTGGAACAATGAAGCATCCAATCTGTATGGTGTTCGCTCAATTCCTGCCAATGTACTCCTTGACCAGAATGGGATGATCATTGCACGCAATCTGCGCGGCGAAGATCTCATGAACAAGCTGGAAGAGATCTTTGGAAAGTAAACATAACTGTTAATCAAATCACGTGACATGAGAAGAGCCATGCTGTTACTCATGCTGATTGGGCCATTTCTCGGGATGGCCCAATCAACATACACACTTCACGGACAACTGGATGGACTTTCAAACCAACCGGTCTACCTCCTGAATTTCTATGGTGAAAAAAATGCGCTTATCGATTCGACCAGAAGTGATGGTGCCGGTAGTTTTTTCTTCCGGATGCCTGCAACGCTTGCGCCGGGATTGTATCGTGCGAGTTGGGGTAAGGAGAAGTATGCAGATCTGATATTCAATCGCGAAAATATCAGTTTTCGTACCAATGCAGCAAATGCCTCCGATAGTCTTGTTATACTGGAATCCGTTGAAAACAAGATTTTTTACGATTTCATGATAACCGAAAGGATCAGTCAGGCGAAACTTGAACTGCTCCAGCCTGTTGTGGATTATTACCCCGACCAGGATGCTTTTTATTTCAATGCGGTTGCAAACTATGAGCAGGTCCAGCGACGTCAGGAGAGCATGCTTGATTCGTTGAAACAAGCATTTCCGGGCTCGTATGCAGTAAAAATCTTATCGCTTTACAGCACCCCGTTCCTGCCGGCTTCACTCCCTCCTGACAGCCGACTCATATTTCTGAAGCAGCACTATTTTGATAACGTGGATTTCAATGATACCGCTCTGTTGCGTTCCAATGCGTGGCCCAA
>Ga0351873_10304_pt1 | contig 10921 bp, 7 predicted proteins | sample TotcelFGM3001N11_FD_206764 | JGI IMG/M metagenome (GOLD analysis project Ga0351873, IMG submission 206764) | Enriched cells from coal bed in the Powder River Basin, Montana, United States - Total cells FGM rep2 HSBNCT.FGM.300.1.N11 ... | reverse complement strand
CACCGAGACGACGAACCGCTTCGTCAATGCCGAGCGTTTGGCATGCATGAAGCGCGGTGCCTGGCTCGTGAATACCGCCCGCGGCGCCGTGTTGGACGAAGACGCTTTGTACGACGCCTTGTCTGCCGGCCACTTGTCCGGAGCCGCCTTGGACGTCTACCAGCAGGAGCCGTATCACCCGCAATCGCCTGACCGCGATCTGCGCACGCTGCCCAATATTCTGCTCACTCCCCACATCGGCTCGAACACGATCCAAGCCAACGAGGCCCTGGCCCGTGCCTCGCTGGCCAACGTGGTCCATTTTCTGCAAGGCCATTTGGAATTACTGACCCGCGTGGATTGAGACTCGGCACCCGACCCGACCCTCGCTGCTGCCAAGGAAGTTCGCATTGCAGCAACAAGTAGCACGGATGGCGAAGCCGGGGCACGGATGACGGGCGACTGGCCGGGAGCGAAGACAGGAACGTGGATTGTTCTGCCCCCGGAGCCCCAGGATTGTTATTCGCTTTCCTCATCCGTGCCCCGGCTTTGCCATCCGTGCTATCCATTTACGTGGGTATTCTCTCTCCTGCGGCCTGCCTAAGTCCTCCTACGAACCGCAGACGCTCTTCCAGCAACTCATTGCGGCGGACGCGGCGCAGGCAGTGACGCGGCCACCTGGTACGATGACGTAGAACTCGCCCGGATCGCACTGTGAACCGCCACGTCGCCTCAGGTTCCGTGAACCAGGAACGGGTTTGGGCGTCTATTCGAAATCTCGCGTGGAATCCAAAGAGGAGAAAGTGATGCGTACGGGTGATCCGTTGAATCGGTGCCGAAGCCGGCGTAAATTCCTCACGACCCTCGGTTCGGCCGGAGCCGCCATCGCGGTTCCGACCATCGTCCCCAGTTCCGTGTTCGGGGCTTTTGCGCCGAGTAATCGGATTGGCGTAGGGGTGATCGGCAACGGCAACCAGTCCACGATCGACATCCCGGCGTTCCTCCAGAACGACGACGTCCAGGTGCTGGCCGTCTGTGACGTCAACACGGCCAGCGGCGGCTACCGCACCCCCCAACAATTCCTCGGACGCAAGCCGGCCCAGGAGCAGGTCAACAAGCACTACGCCGAGAAGGCGGGCCGCGGTCAGTACCGGGGCTGCGACGCGCACCGCGATTTCCGCGAAGTCCTCGACCGCAGCGACATCGACGCCGTGGCGATCATCGTGCCCGACCACTGGCACGCTTTGATGACCGTGGCCGCCGCCAAAGCCGGCAAGGACATCTACTGTGAGAAACCGCTTTCGCTGACCGTGGCCGACGGCCAGGCGATGGTCCGGGCCGTGCGCCAGCACGGGCGGATTCTGCAGACAGGAAGTCATTGGCGATCGTTTCCGCTGGCGCGCCGCGCCTGCGAGTTGGTCCGCAACGGCCGGATCGGCAAGCTTCAGCGGATCCTGACCAGCTTGCCGCTGAACAACGCCCTCAGTCCGGGAGCAGGCTGGCAGCCGATGCCTGTGCCCGAGGGATTCGATTACGACCTGTGGCTGGGCCCGGCGCCAAAGGCGGAATACCACAAGGATCGCTGTTTCTACCGGTTCCGATTCATTCTGGATTACTCGGGCGGGCAGGTGACCAATTTCGGCGCCCACCGCAACGACATCGCCCAGTGGGGTCACGGCACGGATCTGACCGGCCCGGTCGAGGTCGAAGACCTGGGCGGCGAATTTCCGCCGAAGGGCGACCTCTTCACCACGGCTCTCAAGGCGGCCTTCCGCTGCCGCTTTGCCGACGGCGTCGAGTTGGTGTGCCGCACCGAGGAGCCGGGCTCCGGCGCGCGGTTTGAGACGCGGTTCGAGGGCACCGAGGGCTGGATAGAATTCACCCGTAGCGGTCTGAAGACTCATCCCGAGTCGCTGGCCGGCTCGCAGATCGGCCCCGACGAGATCCACCTGCCGGTCAGCAATCCCCAACGCGCGGGCAACGAGAAGGGGACCAGCTACCTGATCCCCGATCACGTGCGCAACTTCCTCGACGCGGTCAGGAGCCGCGAGGACCCGATCCAGCCGGTCGAGGTCGGCCATCGCACGGCCACGATCTGCCACTTGAGCAACATCGCCATGCTGTTGAAACGCAAGATCCGTTGGGACCCGGACCAGGAGCAGATTCTGGGCGACGACGAGGCGGCCGCGATGCTCCGCCGGCCCTATCGCTCACCCTGGCATTTGTAGAAGCGGCTTCCCGTTGCGCAGCCAGTCCATGTTCCGCCTCCGCTCCGACCGCGGCCCAAGCTCGAAAGCAGCCGGTCTCGGCTCGGTAGTCGTGCGGCAGACGTCGCAAAACGGAACGCGGTCATCTACACTGATCGTGCAGTCAATTTCTCGGCCAGCAAATTCGGAGGACAACAACGATGGACAGACTTGATCGGCGGTGGTTTCTGGCGTCTTCGGTTCGCGTGGGACTCGGCGTGGCGGCCGGGGCGTGCGCCGCGACATCCATCCTGGAGGCGACCGGCGTGTCGGACGGCATCCGCGAGGTCGGCATCGGTCGAGCGGCGGCGGCTGAGCTGCCGGCCTCGACGCCAGGCCCGAAAATCGGCGGCTTCACGAAGAGCTTTCAGGACCGGCCGATCCCCGAAGTCTGCCGGATGTTCCAGCAAATCGGCTTGGACGGACTCGATTTGACCGTACGACCCAACGGGCATATCGAACCCGAACAAGTTGCGACGGAGCTGCCCAAAGCCGTCGCGGCAGCGAAGGAGGCGGGTGTCGAGATCTTGTTCTTGACGACCGCCATTACCGACGCCGACGACACTGCGGAACGGCTGCTGGCCGTGGCGGGCGAGCAGGGAATCCGCCGCGTCAAGCTGGGATATTACCGCTACCAGGCGTTTGGCACGCTGGCCGCCCAGTTGGCCGAGATCCGCAAGCGGTTGGCCGAGGTGGCCAAACTGGCGGCGAAGCACGGGGTGCTGCCCTGCGTACACGTGCATTCCGGCACGTTCATCCCGTCGCACGGCACGCAGTTGTACGAACTGCTGCGCGACTTCTCTCCTCAAGAAGTCGGCGCGTATCTGGACACGGGGCACATGGCGTTGGAAGGCGGCGGCGACGGTTGGAGGCAAGGGATCGATCTGCTGGCTCCCTGGATCGCCCTGGTCGCGGTCAAGAACTTCTCGTTGGAAACGGCCGGCCGGGACGCGCACGGGCAGCAACTGTGGCATACCAAAACCGTGCCCGTCGCCGACGGCATCTGTCCGCTGCCCCGTTTCATCGCGGCCCTGAAGACGCTCGGCTACGGCGGCATCTATTCGCTGCACAGCGAGTACAAAGGCTCCCACAGTTTCCGCGAACTCAGCACCGACGAATGCCTGCAGCAGACGGCCGTCGATTTGAAGTATTTCCGCACCCTGCTCTGATCGGCATCCGCGGGATCTTTGTCCTGATCCCCGTCTCGATCTTTGTCGAATGCATCTTCGTCCCGATGATTTGACTTTGAGTTACCTTGCTGGCCTTGACTTTGCAGTTTGACCGGCCGATAATTCAAGTAACTCATCCACCATGTGTGGAAGGAGTACCGACGCCGTGCCCGTATGACGGGGACGGCGTCAGCCGTTTCTTGCAGCGTCCCTTTCTCGCCGCAGTTTTTCCTTCCGCGATTCCTCCAGGGTGCAGTAGGCCGTAATCAACTGCAAGTATTGAAATCCGTCGCGTTTTCGACGGCGCTCCGCAACGACTACGAGAAATTCCTCGTTGACCCAAAGAAGATGGCGAGTTTCGTTGCCACGAAAGTTCGTCCAGTGGTGTATCCCCACAACGTCCAAGTACTCCGAACCCGTTACCGTGCAGAGATGATTAAGACAACTCTGCGTTGAACAACATATCGGACCTCCCTTCTAATCGAAAGGTCGTTCTCGTTAGGGCGGTCAATCGCGTCTATGCCCAGCAGGTCAAGCAGACAACGGCGTTCGCCTTCTTCGTCACCACGCAAACGCCAGAGAAACGAACTGTGCCGGAACAATTTCAGTAAACCCGCGACCTCATCCCTCGTCTTAAACAGCCTCCACAAGGCTTTATGGCACTCATCGAACAACGATGTCATTCTTTGGCGGAAGCAGTATGTATATCCACGTTCAATCCATCTCAGGTCGAATGACGATACGTCCGCGCCAAGTCCTTCGTCTATAAGAGCGTTTACGCGACGTACATGAGCGCGAACCTTGTTGTAGTCACAACCATCTCCGCTGATAACCTTTCCCAAGCACTCAAGCCTTGTGCGGCTATGCGTGCAGCGAGTCGCCCTATCAAGTGAAATGTTGTCCGCGACCGTGTCAAAGCCTTTCTTTCTCGCCCGGGTCTCAATCCACAAAAGACTCGTATCCAATTCGGCGCCCTGCTTCTCTTGCCCGATAATGATGCTTTTTGCCTGCATATGCTCAGCCGAAGTCCTAGGAGACAAGTCACACACTCGTCTTGCTGCCTGTATCGCTTCCATCGGCGATTTGAGCGTTGCATAGGCAAGCGAAAGTGTAAGATACACATCAACGAGCCTAGAATTGCTGTGGCAAACCTTTGCCGACGTTAACACTCCCGTCAACAACTCAACGGCCTCTTCGTTCCGGCCAATCATCCGAGCACACTTCGCGCCAATGATTCTGAGTTCAGCAAGTTCTTGCGCATATTCATCTTCGTTAGAGCCTTCACCTGCAAGTAACCCAAGAAGATCCTTAGCATGTAGAAATCCGTCCCTCCAACGTCCTCGTTCATGCAATTGTATACAGAACTTCAATGCAACATTCATCGCCCTTCTCAGCTCATCTTTGTTCTCAATGTTGATTGCATGGCGAACCAAGCTCATACAAACGATATGTTCGTTGCTTGGCCCAATGTCGCCTCCAGCCCTCTCAGTTCTCTTGACGAGCCGGATACGTCCGCTCCGCCAATCTCTTCCGAACAAGACATTAGCTGCTGCCCGGACAACATCGTAGTGTTGCTCCTTGCTGAGTCGAGCGCGAACGAAGTCACGAATCGCCCTTGGAACGCGAAGAAGCTTTTGCGATTCGGCTATCGATGATGCACTACTCGATGATAATGCGGGAGTGACCGCGATCGGTATGGCATCGAGTAACGACAAGTCCATCAGTCGCTTAGCATGTTGCTCCCAAAAGGGGGCATCCCCATACATTCGTTTAATGATTGCCAACGGCTCACCAGCATCAAGAACGCTCAGGGCGAGCAGAAGCCGATAAGATCTTCGGAGGACGTCGTCTTCACATTTTTCGAGTTTTTCTATCGCTGACATGAGGGCACGAGGGATACTGCTCTGCGTAGAGTCGGGCGGAACCGCCTCGACGGGAATCATCGCAATCGCCTCTTCGAGGGAGGAGATCTGGACGGATTCAAGAAGTAAGTCGATGTTTCGTGGTATACCTTCGGTGACCATTGAGATGCGGTCGAGCAGGTGCAAGTCTTCAATGTGTATCGGGTGCTGCGGGTGCTCCTTCATGTATTCCCGAATCTCGATTTGATCCAATGGTTGAACATCCACCACAGGAAAGTTCGAGTCGGCTGGTGGCGTGGAGCGTCCAATTAAGATTATGGAAATATTGGGACAGTAATCAAGAATTGCGCCGACAATCCGTTCGAGGCTTGTCTTGTTCTCGCCCGAATGGGATGACATTACTGATACCTTTACATCCTCAAGAACGAGAATCACTTGAGGTAGCGCCACGACCCATCGACTGAACTCCTGAAGCTGCATTCCGAACTGCTGAGCGACGCAATCGAGCATGTCATCACCGCTGTCGACATCGTCGCATTTGAGGTGGAAGATGCTCAGTGGCTCTCCAGGTAGAGAAAAACTTGATACGAGAGATCCGACGAAGGACCGTCTTCCAACGTCCCAATCGGCGGTTACCCACACAATGCGATGTTTCCGGAGATAGGCCTCGGACTCGGCTCGGGCAGTTTGCCGCACGGCTGCGTAATGCTTTCCAAGATTGATGGGATATCGAGGAACTGACGAAAGATACCGTGTCGCGAGTTCCATCGCTGGCGGGGAATCAAAGAGGGTAAAATGCTCCTCGGGGCCAAACATTTGGGTTTCGATGGCTGGGCGAACGTATTCAATAGCGTCATACGATTCGACCGTTGTGGTCGACGTCGCCTGATGCTTTTGCGGTAGTTTGATTTCCGCAATTCCCTGGGGAGCGTTTTGGTAGGCGTTACGATCCGTAATCCACTTCTTCTTATGCCACGTACGCAGGTGGACCTTGATCTCTGCACGTTCAGGATACACCTCGACGAGTTGAAATGCGTTTGGGTAACTTCCACCTGAGTAGAGTGCACCGGCAGCCAGTTCCAGAAATCCATTATCGGGCCCAAGATGGGTGGTTGTGCTTTGTGTATGCAAGTGTCCTCTAAGGACTAAGTCGAAGTCATTTTGGAACGTAACTAGTGTATCTTCCGCGTCGAAGTCTTGAAGATAATCGATCGGATGGTGGAGCAATGCGATTCGTATCGTCGTATTCGAGGGGGTTGCGGGCATTTGCGAAAACTGAAAGCGCCCGATAGCAAGTCTTCCCTTGTCATCGCTGCTACAGGACATCCAGCTCGAGCAAATCCCGACAATTCTGATGTTAATGGCTCCAAGCACGTGGTCCGTTGACCACCAAGGGTTTTCGATGCCATTCCCCATTAAGCTCGATTGAAAGGCAAGGTAGCTAGAGTGACGGCGCAACATTGTCGTGCGGTCGTGGGGATCAGCGAACACTTCTGCAATTGCCTGTTGCGTTGCTTGAGAACGCAGTTTTTCCTGGAGAGCGCGTGCTCCGGCGCTAACCGAGCTTCGGTCGACATCGTGGTTGCCGGGCACGATCGCAAGGTGTCTCGGTTCGAATCCGAGGTCGGGTGAGAGGAATGTCGAATCAATCCATCGACGGACGAGTTCCCACTCGGTTTTAGTTCCACGGTGTGTAAGGTCACCGGTGATTGCGATCAAATCTGGTCGCAGCCCCTGATCACAAAGATCTTTCACGGAGTCCTTGGCCCGCGTTAGGATGTCCACGGTATCCCACTGCGAACCTTCGGAAAGATGCAGATCTGAAAGATGTAGGATTCTGAACACGGTCATGCGCGGAGCCTCGTCGTTGAATACGTGAACATCCACTGTGGAATGAACCTGCCGAACGGTTCGGGTGAATACGGCAGATGTAATTCGCGTTAGCGGTCCTTGATCGTTTGTCGTACTGTCGCGGGTCGCCGCGAAGGAACGGTCACTGGAATCCGCCCATTTTACGGGGAACACAGGGATGCTTCAAGGACGTTTTGCGCAAGAAGTGCGCAAGAAGTCACTTTGATAGCACTGGCGACTGGGTTCGACGCGAGGACTGGCATACGTCAGTCGGACACCGATATAGCCCGAATATCGGTCGGGTACGGGGCTTGTCCGGAACGTCAGACGCAGTGGGAGCAGCGGCCATACTCTGCCAGTGTTTAAAGGGCGGGTGCCACTTCGTGGGCGAAGTCGCTTAGGTCGTCTTCGCCACGGAGCGTCCGCTGAATGTCAGTCAGCGACGTGTCGTAGTCACACCAGGAAAACGTGATGCTTTCGACCTGCTACGGGCGGCGATGAGAGGGATGCCGTGGTGCGACGCTTCAGCCATGACGAGGTCGTACAGTAGCTCCTCGAACGGCCGGACTCCATCACGTCTCAAAACGCTAAGATCTTCAGGTTGAGCAAACATGGAGCTGTCCTCGGTGGCGTGTTTCATTACGACGATGATAGTATTCTTACGCTTACGAGGTGATCGGGTCAACGCGGTCACGAACAAGGCGTGACACGCGACAGCAGATCTCGCCTCGCGTTTAAGCCTTGGCCGCTGCATTTTTGGGACGTCAGAAGTCAAGCTAAGGGGCAATCTGACATTGGTTTTTTATGGGGACAGGCTTGTGCCTCCCTCTGTGAGATCTTGGAGTTCTTTCGTTCGATCCACTGAATTAGCCATTAGATTGCATTGTTGAGCGTTTCGGTCACATCGACCGAGGCTGCAACTCACGGTGCGTCGATTTGTACTAAACCTGAGCCTGATTGCCCTGCGGGAACCGTTGGCGACGTATTCGTCGGATAATTTCGGCTCGCTCCGGATCGAACGACTCCCGGCGCGGCGGCAGCGTCTGGAGGAAAACGGATTGCACGACATGCCGTCGATCAGCAGGCGGGCGTAGGCGGCGTACTTCGGCAGTCCGGAGAGATTTTCGGGGGCGATCTGACCGGGTACTTGCCGAGCTGCTGGGCAATCAACTCAGCGTCCTCGCTGCCGACCTGATTGCCGAGGCGACCCTTGCTCAGGTTCACGATCAAGACCTTCCCATCGTCCATGATGTGCCGCAGGTCCAGGGATCACCCGGCTGACAACGCCCGCATGTTCGTATTGGTGCGAAACGGCCGGATCTTTTTCTGGATCGCCGCCACGGCGACGGTGCGGTACTTGTCGCTCCAAGAGGCGAATTTGTCAATCCAGAAACTCCGCCCAACCTCGTCGCGGATGTTGGGCACCATGTACCCACAGTACGGTTTCTCGCCAAACAGCCGCATGACGGACAGCAGGTTACCCCCTTGCTCGACCGTTGCGAACACGGCGTTGCGGAGCGTGTCATCCAGCCTTGGCCCCCGGAATTGTGCAGCTTCTTGAACGCGTTTACCACGCCCGATGTCACCTGGTCCACGCGGGATCGATCGCGGCTGGCCAACGGATTGAACCCGACCACGTACTCGCGGCTGGCCACGTCGAACAGGATCACGTCGTTTGTGCGGTGCTTGGGCACGAGGCCGGCGATCGATTCGGCCGTTTCGCCGTGGGGTGGTTCTCCTGGCGGGGCGGAAAGCCTCTGCGGTGCCCTTGCGTTGAGGGGCGATGCGGAACACAATGTTGGCTCACTCGTGACGGACGAAGATGAACGACGTAGTGGAGAACCGGGTGTCCGCAAATCCATGTTCCGAATCCAGTCGGCCGGCGTCGATCCCGTGGTGCGATCGGCGGAGGTCGTTTATCCCTTATGCAGCAAGTGAGTGTGAGATGGCAGACAAAGCTCCTTGGATTACGTATCGGCCGGAATTGAAAGTCTTGGACTGTACGATCCGCGACGGCGGGCTGATTAACAAGCACCGATTTACGGACGAGTTCGTCACGGCGGTTTACCACACGTGTCTGGCCGCCGGCGTCGACTATATGGAAGTCGGCTACAAGAACTCGCCGCGGCTGTTTGCCAAATCGGAATTCGGGGCGTGGCGGCATTGCGACGAGGACGATTTGAACCGCGTCTTCGATGGGCACGACGAGCAGAAAACGGGGTTAAAACTCGCGGCGATGGCCGACGCCACCAAGAGCGACTGGAAAGATCAACTGGTGCCGCGCGCGCAGAGCGTGCTGGACATGATCCGGGTGGCGTTTTACGCGCACCAGGTGTCCGAGGCCGTCGAGATGATCCAGCACGCCCACGAACTGGGCTACGAAACGAGCGCCAACTTGATGGCCGTCTCGAACATCAGTGAACTCGAGATCGACACGGTGCTGGAGGCGATTGCTCCGACGCCGGCCCAGGCGATGGTGATCGTCGACAGCTTTGGGCATTTGTATCGCGAGCAGATCGACATGCTGTACAAGAAGTATTCGCAGGCGGTCGGCGACAAGGAGATCGGGATCCACGCGCACAACAACCTGCAACTGGCGTTCGCCAACACGATCGAAGCGATCATCCTGGGGGCCAATCGAGTTGACGCGACGATGGGCGACCTGGGGCGCGGGGCGGGCAACTGCCCGATGGAACTGCTGCTGGGCTTTCTGCGGAACCCGAAATTCAAGCTGCGTCCGATCGTCCAATGCCTGCAGGACCAGATCGAGCCGTTGCGGGAGAAAATGCTGTGGGGACCGTTGGTGCCTTACAACATTACCGGGCACATGAATCGGCATCCCGATCAGGCGATCAAGTTCCTGGACGCGGAGGGCAATCGCAACTTCCTGAAGTTCTTCGACGCCGTCGTCACGGACTTGTAGCCGCCTCGTATCGTCGCCTCGCAATGGGCGTCCCCGAAATAGCAGCCTCATGAGTTCCACGGTCCGCCGTCATGTAATGGGAATCATCGCGGTGCTGTTGCTGACGGCAGCCGCGGTGTTGTTGCTGGGCGTCCCGCTGGGCCTGGACAAGAATCTGGCAACCATGTACGGCAGCATCTGTCTGCGCGCCGGCTTGACGCTGGGGGCGGCTTGGCTGGCCTTTCGGCAAATACAAACGCTGATCGCTTGCTGCTCACCCAGACTCCTGTTGACGCTCGTCCTGGGCGGGATGATCGTGATTGTCCGGCCCAAGACTCTGCCCATCATCGCGCTGCTGGTCGCCGTCGTGCTGGTCCTGGAAGTGTTGGGTTGGATGCTGAAACCGCTCCGCTCGTCCGGCAAACCGCCGAAGCGGTAGCCGCATCCGCGGCGCACAAGCCCGGTCCTTTACCCTGCCGGAGGCGGCGGTGGGGTAGGCGGTTTTTGCGTGGCCGCGCTGACGAATTTGGGAATGTCGGGTTCGGGGATTTCCTTGACCAGACGGCGGATCAGGTCGTCTGTGCCCAGGCCTTCGGCCTGAGCCTGAAAATTGGTGCTGATGCGGTGCCGCAGCACGGGAATGGCGATCTTGCGGATGTCGTCCACGCCGACCGAAAATCGGCCGTCCATCGCGGCCAGGGCCTTGCCGCCGTTGATCAGGAACTGGCCGGCCCGCGGGCCTGCACCCCAGTCCACCAGGTCGCGGACGAACGAAGGCGCCGTCGGGTCCTTGGGCCGCGTGGCGCGCACCAGCCGAGCGACGTACTTGATAATGTACTCGCTGACCGCCACGGAATTGACCAGCCGCTGGACGTTCACGATCACTTTGGCCGACATCACTTTTCGCGTTTC
>Ga0351873_10138_pt1 | contig 11332 bp, 10 predicted proteins | sample TotcelFGM3001N11_FD_206764 | JGI IMG/M metagenome (GOLD analysis project Ga0351873, IMG submission 206764) | Enriched cells from coal bed in the Powder River Basin, Montana, United States - Total cells FGM rep2 HSBNCT.FGM.300.1.N11 ... | reverse complement strand
CATTATGCCTATGGCAATGTTATTAAATATTTCAAATAAAAAAATCAAAATCATACCAATAAATGATCCTAATAGTATAATTTTTTGATGAATCTTTGATAGATCATAACTGAAATATATTTTTATAAAATACATACCGAAAACGAATTCTGACACCCGAGACAGGGGAAATCTATCCGGCGCCATATCTAAGTTGTAAATCCTTTCAAAAATAATACAGAATAAAAGTGACCCGATCATCAGCAAGTGTTTGTTTTTTTCAAATAAATACTTGAGTAGAGGAAAAAAAATATAGAAAATGATAATACACCCCAGAAACCATTCTCCAATAAGGTAGTAGTTTAATTTAAATATATTATGTAAAAAACCGTCAAACCCGATTATTGTTAGAGCGAAGGTTAATATGTTTCTACGGTCGCAACAAAAAGGATTTACTTGAAATATTATATTATATGCTAATAGTGACAAAATATAGGTTGTCCAAAATATCGGGAATATAGCCAGGAATCTTTTCTTAAAAAAGTTAATCAAAGAGTAGTTATTTTTTGTACTGAGCATTAATGATGCGCCTGAAAGAATAAAGAACATGCTAATGCCCATCGCGGCTGCATAATTAAATATAACTATATTATAACCAAATAATACCACTCCGGTCGAAATACTATCATTAGTGGCACGCTCATAATGATAAAATATTATAAATAGTATCGATAGGGATCTTATAAAATCTAAGGGGAAACACCGAATATTTGTCCGGTCTTTCGAAACCTTAGCACAACTCGGCCGAACATTTCTTCTCGTATCACTAACTTTCATGAAATATTGTCGTTATTCAAAGACAAAAAGCTGATACTATTTATATTTACATTGACATTCAAATCTATTTTCTTCGTTGTTCCCCAGACTCACCCCATCCCTCGGTGATGATCGACTTCATATTTGTTATATATAAATCCCAGGTGAGGTGTGCCCGAACTGTTGCCGCTGCATTGCTGCCAAGCATCGTCATCAGCGCAGCGTCTGTCACCAGCTCCTTAATTGCGGCGGAGAAAGCGACAGCATTCCCCGGTTGCACAAACCTGCAATTCTGTCCATCTTGGAGATGATAGCCCTGCCGGATAGCTCCGACCCTTGAAATAATAACTGCTTTGCCCATGGACATGGCCTGCAAAAGTGTTGTAGTGGCCCCCGAGTATGAATTGTCCACAACAGGAAGAGCGACCATTCCCGCAACATTCATGCGTTCACGCACAACCTCTAGAGGAACATCGCAGAGTATACGTATATTGCCCGGAACATCATAGAAATGGCCAGCGATCTCCCTGGTGGTTATGATCTCAAAGGAAATCTGCGGCATTTCCCTGGCAGTGGCAATTAAAAGATCGAAATCCCGGAATTTATCTGCCCCAACCGAAAGCACGTCCACCTCTTTTTTTACCCAGCGCCGAGGCTCGAATTCGGTGGGATTCACACCAAAAGGGATAAAATATATTGCTGTATCTGGAAGCCATTCCTGTAAAAAACGAAATTCCTCAAACCCATAACAGATTATCCTATCGAGTACTTGGAAAGATTGACTGTACCAATTGCGTGAGTATTTGTCAGACAGCTGCATAAGCCGTTCTGGCAGACCAATACTGACATACACTGACGGCGTTCGAATTATTCTCCGTGCCTTGAGCAGTGCCAGCGGGATTCCGAGGGTATCCACCGTGGAGACAACGACATCACTGGCATTAATTCTATTCCGACACGCCAGCAGGGAACTAAAATCCTCTCCCATTCTGTCATGAGCTCCGAGAAACTTATTAATCAGCCAAGCAATACAGCGGATAGTTGTTGTCGTTCGACAGGTCGTCTCAAGATTGTGGCCCACCCGATGCCCGGAATCAATCAGCTCCCTAAGTCCATAGAGAAGGTATCCGTCACCGCTATCGCGCTGCTGCAAAGCTTCTCTTCTCCGTAGAGAATCCCGATACAACATGAATATATTCTTGCCCACAATCATCCATGCACCAATATTACTTCAATGCATCATATGGCTATCAGGGTCAACAACCAGAGCGAGTGCTTTCCGCCAGTAAAAACAGAAATATCTTCGCAAAGTACCAGGTTTGCCCGGATTGCACAAATCATAACGAAAAACCGGATGAAATATCTTAAAAATAAGATAATTTTTATCAGTTATCCCATTACACTGCCTACCGACAAGAGCAATCTCACGTTTACGAAAATATTGCCCAGTACTCGTCTTACATTTGTCATGAATGCGAAACATGCCAATTTCATCCGGGATTGCCATAACTGGAGCCTTTCTGCTCACCCGGATCGACAATTCCCAGTCCATGGTATAGTGGAGATATTCTTCAACCATTTTGTCGTGATTGAGTATAGACCGCTTCACAAAGGAGGATTGCTGGAGGATATAAAAACGGGTGGACAGAAGCTTATTATTGTACGGTCGATAGGGAATCCTGATGAGCACCTGTGATTGCATATCAATCTTGGCCCCTGCCCCGTATATCATCCCCGCCTCGGGATTCTTCTTTATAGCCCGAGAAATGGCGAAAAGTGCACCAGGATAATAGAGATCATCAGAATTCAGCCAAGCGATATAGTCACCTGTTGACCGACAAAAGCCCTTGTTGATTGCATGGCTCTGACCTCTGTCCGATTTACTTTCCCAGTAGGTGATCCAGGGTTCATACTTTCTTATAACGGCAAGGGTGTCATCTGTACTCCCTCCATCAAAAATCATGAACTCGAGATTGGGATAGTTCTGCAGCAGCACCGACCGGATTGACTCATCAATGAACTCGGCCTGATTATAGGACGGCATGATGACCGTTAACCGCGGCCAGGCAGCAGGATCATCACTATACGGCGGCACCGGATTACCATGGACATTCCACGGCCATCCCTGTCTGTCCTGATCGTCTGGCGGAAATCCTGTAATGGCTTTCACATTAAAGCGCCTCGAACTATCAATTCACATAAAGCTGAAGCCATCTATGACAAGAGCTCTCTATAGGCCATAATCGTTTTCCGATACGTGGTTTCCCAGCTAAACCGTTTACAGTTCAGGAACCCTTTCTCTATATAGCTTTGCTTGTCAATATTGCCCTTTATCATATCATCCAGTAGAGCTATCAAAGACTCTTCATTCGTGGGGTCAAAATATATTGCCGCATCACCTCCAATTTCAGGTAGCGACGCCGATGAGCTGGACATGACCGGACATCCAAGAGACATTGCCTCCAAAACAGGCATGCCGAATCCCTCAAATAAGGAAGGAAATATAAGGAACTCAGCCTTGCTCAACAATGCATTAAGCCGGTCGCTCGTTTGAAATCCCAGAACCTGTACAAGATCCTGGATATCGCTCTGCTTGATCAATTCTCCAAAGAGTTGCTCATCCGCTCGATTGAAGCCGCCCGTAAGCAATAATCGGATGCCTGCTTTTTTAAGCTCGTCTCTGCGGTGTGCCATCACACGGAACAGGAAAGCATGATTCTTGTGGAGCCATGCTTTAGCCGGATAGATAAGATATCTTCCAAAGGCTTGTGCCCATAGAATAGCATCTGGTGAAGGTCGAACTTTCTGATAATCATCGGCTGCAAGATGCGTAACGATGATTTTTGAACCATCAATGCCTAGTTTCTCAATCATTGTTTTCTTGGTGAAATCCGAAATGGCAAGAAACAAATCCCCTCGGTCTTTGTAAAAACTGTAATGCAACCTGCGTAGCGTAAGGGATTGATCTGTAAAGTTCTCGGGATAAAAATAATCTTGAATATCAAGGAAACTTACGAGCAATCTATTTTTCGGTGATATACAAATTCGGGCCAACTCCCCACAAGAAGTATAATTTGTCAGTTCATGCAATACGATCCTGTTGCTATGATCCCCTGATAATGTTACTGTTCCGAATGTTCTTTGTTCTACCGCTTTCGAAAAAAGTGCTTCATATGTTCGACATAGTGCCTCAAACATATTTGACGGTAAGTACCTCTTCGCATATTCTTTTATAGAAGTGAGCGGAGTACGCGTCAAGCGTCCAGAATTTTCTACCGGACCTTCGTTCTGACCAAAGTTGATAAACTCTATTTTGCTTTCCGGAAGATTGCATGAGATCCGATTAGATGTAAGCCTTTGATATAACTCTACCGCGTATTTTCCCGCACCACCTCCTCTGTAAGTGGCCGGATTTTGTCCATTTATTATTAATACAGGCATCGACATTCGATTATCTGCACGACGAACTTGTCGTTTCGATCATCATAGGGAGACCCTTGTAGGGTTTGATAAAGACCAAGCCACACACCCCGGAACCGGGCATAGACTCCCAGGAATCATATTTTTGATAATGCATGACAAACTCAGTCGGATCATCCAGCACGGCCTCACGTCCCACGGCACGCCATTTGGCAATGTAGTCGTGGAAACGCCCATTTTCCTTTTCGCCATACCACACCATTTTAACCGGTTCGATGCCGACGGTGTCAATGATCCGTTCACGTATAGCCCGCGCGTCGTAGAACCGCTGAAAAAAGTAGCGGACCGCTCCATTGGAATCAATCTCTTGGCGTTGGGTGCCGTAAGGGTCACCTTCCCTGTATTCGCGCCATGCACTCTTATCCGTCGGTATGGTCAGCACCAGCCGCCCCCCGTCACGCAGTGCCGCAAACATACGTTTGACCGCGGCTCGGTCATCGCCTTGTTCGCTTTCAATATGCTCCACAACAGACAGAGACCAGACCACATCGTAAGTATTGTGCATTTTATCGAGCGCTTCCACTCCGAGATTGAACAGCTCAACAGGAACTTTGGGTGGTTGTACCCTAAGAACCTTGCGTAACACGTCAATCTCTCGAGCATCAGGGTTCATCAGGTGCAGGCTCCCTTCGCACCTCCGGCCAGCAACATCCAAACTGAAAAGAAAAGGCGAACTCACGTCCAGCGCGAGTTGCCAATGATCAGGCAGCACCTCCTGGGCAAAGGCGAACTCAAAGTAGCGTGTGCTGCTCACGGGAGAAGACAGCAGGTGACTGCCTAATCGGTCGTTCTGGAACCACAATTTCCAGCCTATTGCCCGTCCAAATTTAAAATACTCTGCGCCGGGCAACCCTGCGGCACGACCTCGGCGCCAAGAGCGCCACACGTGGAAGGCGTGGCGTATTTCTCGTACTTTTTGCTCGACTAACGATCGTATCCCTCTGACATTAGATCCTATTCGTGACAGCATGGAAATCAATTTTTCAAAAGCCAGAGATCGTGGGTACAGCCTTAATATATTTGATTTCATGCTGACAAGGATGTGCATTTTATTGTCCGTTGCCTTTAGGTTTTCAAGGATAAAAAAACAATAATCGGCAATGGCTGAAAGCGATCGTGTGCCTCCACGGCGCATAACAGCAAAATAATCCCTGATAAACCAATCAAGCAATAATACGCGATACATCCGTCTGCGATTGCTGTGCGCGGGATGTCGAAAAACATCTTCCGCCAGGGCCAGAAATTCTCGCTGCGCACTGAAAAAATCATCGTAAATGGTAGTCGTGTATGATAGGGAACCAGCGTGAAGTCGATAGAACACCAATGAATCTGGGCAATAAGCTACCTTGTCCCCAAGGCCGGCCTGTACGGCCAAAAGGTTGTCGTTATAAGGAGGGAAAGCGGATGAGCCAAGTTTCTGTGTCCCTCCCAGGGATCGTATGAACTCTCTTTCAAAAACACCGTAACAACCGACTGCGGGGAATTCTTTTGAGAGATATCCCTGAAGCCAATCCGGCCCTGAATATATATATATTGAGCCTTCAATGGGCGGAATGTCCAAGGGCAGGTGTTCGCCTTGCATGAACCCGCAAAAGGCGACGTTCAGAGAACCGTATTTGGTCACAGCCCGGTGCATTGTTTCCAGATAGCGGGGAAAGTAGATATCATCGTCGCTCAACGAGGTAAAAAAAAGGCCTTTGGCCAACTCCAAAAGGCAGTTAACATTGCCTACATAGCCCAGGTTTTTCGGATGATCCATCCATCGGATACGGGGATCATTGAGATCCGGGAAATCCCTGCGCACCTGTCGATTCTGATTATCATTGCCCACGAGGATTTCAAAATCGGTAAATGTTTGGGCAAGAATCGATTCCAGGGTTTGCCGAAGCAGATCCACCCGATCATATGTGGTAACGGCGATACTGAAAAAGGGAGGCATTATGAACCTGTTATCGTTCTGATTTCAAGGCAGGAACCCATCCGCCTTTCTTGTTCGCATTGCGAAGCAATCCGATGGTTTGCTCAATACCTCTGCGGACATCCCCCCGAAACACGAATCCCAGGCCTTCAAACTTCTCGCAGGAGACATTGTAAGAGAGCTGATTCATGATCTCGTGATCCACAAAGTCAATCTTCAGGTCCGGCACCCACTCGTGGATAACATCCACGACGTCGCGGACAGTGAGATTATGGGTCAGCACATTGTAGATTTCACCGTTGAAAATTCTGTTCTTGATAATAAATGTTATGGCCCGGATGGCGTCGTCAAGATCAAGGTAGGGCCGTTTTTGGTCATAAGCCGAAGTCCACACCGTAATGGGCTGTCCAAGGACGGCCTGCCAGCAGAATTTATTTACCGCCGTATGGAAGCGCATGCCCGGAGATATTCCAAAGATCGTACCGAAGCGGCAGACCAAGTTTTTTAAACCTTGTTCGTCATACATGCGCTTTAGGAGTTTTTCCTCGCGGATCTTGGTTTCAGCGTACGGGCTCTGTGGCTTGAGTTCCTCTTCGGAACAGTTCTCGTCTACAACCTCCTTCTGGGTCCCATAGACCGATGTGGAGGAAAGGTGTATGAGTGGCACTCCGACCTTGAGGGAGGCCTCGGCCACGCACTGGGTGCATGCGAAATTTTCCCGCTCGACCCGTCTTTTGATTTCAAAACTTCCCGCGGCGTTGGTGATGGCTGCCAGGTGCATGACCGCATCGGCGCCATCGAACAGAGAAACCAAGTCATAGCTCAGAATATCGCCCTCAATGAATCGATAACGAGCGGTATCTGGCAGATTAAATAGAGAAGAAAATCTCTGCGTAGCCATACTGTCGATCATGACGATTTCCACGCCGGGAAATGTAACGGGCAGTTCGCGGATGAGTTTTGAACCGATATGCCCCAAAGCACCTGTAATGGCAATTTTCATACGTTACCCCAGATAATGACACATGCGTGATTCATAGAATTCCCTGGTCAGGCGAAGCCCATCATCCAATGGTGTGGTGGGGTGCCAGCCCAGCTCATTTTTGATCTTCCCATTGCTGATTATAGCATTTCCAAAGTCGATGCGCTTACGCAGCTCCGGCCAGGGCACAAAAATCACCTCCCCCGCCCCCATGTGCTTGACCGTTGTTTGTGCAAGCTCGGCAATGGAATAATGATCGTCTCCCACGGCGAAGTAAGTCTCGCCAAAGGCGCAGGTGGCGCACGCAGCAATCAATAGAGCCTCGCATGCATCCTGGACGTAGAGGACGTTTCTCAGTTGGGTGCCGTCCCCAAAAACCGTAATGGGCTTATTTTGCAGTGCAAGCCCTATAAAATAATTATTAAAAGTAAATTCAGGGCTGTGGATGGAAGCGCGGGGTCCATATACATTGGAGAGTCTGACCACAGTCGTACACATATTGTATGATTTAGCGTAGATGAGCACATATTTTTCGGACACGGACTTATGTGCGGAATAGATATCTGTCGGGAACTCCGGGTGTTTTTCATCAGCCGGCGAGTAGTGCAAAGGACCAAGCTGGGTGCTCGTTCCCACATGAACGAACCGGATGTCGTGGTTGAATCGGCGGGCGGCCTCAAGCAGATTGATTACCCCACGGGAGTTGACGTCCTGGTCCAGCCAAGGTTCGCGCATGGAAAAAGGATGCGACGTGGATGCCGCACAGTTAATGAGGATATCCTTTCCGACGATATGATTGGCTAACTGGTCAAAGTTCTGGATGTCTTGGAAAGCAAGTTCCAGGTCTCCCTGTATGCCCTCGATATTATAGAGTCGCCCCCCGGAGCGAGGATCCAGGCAGTCGTAGATCGTCACCTCGGCACCCAGCTTCACGCACAGGTGCGCGAGATTGCTGCCGATGAAACCGAGCCCGCCGGTAATGAGGATTTTCTTTCCTTTAACAATCGGCAACTTATTAAAAGACATGGCTATATCCCCTTGTTACGGTAGAGGGCTTGCCAATAAAAACTCCAGGGGCGAGCCCAGCTTTCTTCGACCACATGCCAATTTTTTCCAGGACGGTAGGCGTCAATAAATCTCTTTTTTTGTTCCGCCACAACTCCGTTGTCATAGATATCAATCACATCCCGAAGCATTCCTGATGTGAGAGCGAGTCGAACCGATTCGTCTCCTTCACAATGGGTATGAAAATTAGGATCCGAGTATTTGCCTACCGGGTTCTTTACATACAGATTATCGCAGCGTTCCCGCACAAATGAGAGGTAAGTATGTACCGTCTGCTCCGGCATTTCTGAAAAAGAATCAATATTGATTGCCAGGAAAAATCTTGAATGATGTAAAGATTCAAAATCTTCGGCCGCAATGAATCTGAGTTTTTTAAAAAGTTCTGGGTTCAACACGGAAGAGAGATAGCAGCGAGAAAGTTGCAATGCTTTACCAAGATCGACTATTGAATAAGACGCGATTTGATGATTGCTCAACAAAGCATGGCACGTGCGGCCGTAACCTGCTCCAATTTCCAAAACGTGGGCTGCGTCAAGTGATAAATTGCGACTAATGAACTGCATTTCGAAGATAGCCTGCAGGTAGTCCATGCATACTTTGCAGCCATTGAAGGTCACACAGTAGGGATTTCCGAGGTCACGCCCCTCGATGTTGTTCAAGAGCGCCCACTCTTCACTTGAGAGATACGTACAGAGGTTATGCACAAGTTCCTTGAGGTAGCGAATCCCATTCGTTCGAGGATCCCAAACGGCAAGTTTGTGATTGACCGCATTGGATTTAAAACATTGCAAATCACGAATTGCTTCGTCGGTAAAATGAACTGTATTGATACGCTCCCATTGTCCGCTCTGCGATGTCTTGCTCCAGTCGTTCATCAAGCCCCCTGTTGCCGTGATGAAAAAAAGACCGCGGTTTTGGCAAGTCCATCACGGAGGTCGTATTGGGGTTTCCATCCCGTGGCAGTAGAAAAAGCTGAAATGTCGGCAATAAAGTTGCGATGTTCAATGGACAGCAGACTCACCGGAGGTTCAGCGTGCAAAACATCCACGTATCTTCCGGTTATTTTCTCCGCCGCGATGGCGGTTTCGGTTATGGATTCATTCAGCGTGTAGCCCCGTCCGGAGCCGATGAAGTAACTATGTCCGGCGGTATCCCCGGGATAAGCGGCCGCAGCCAGAAAAGCTTCGGAAACATCTTCGATGTAGACATAGTCACGAATGGACTTGCCTTCCCCATATACGGTCAATGGATTTCCCTCCAGGGCGAGACGCATCAATTGGTTGATCACCCCCCTGTCCGAACTGCCGCTGTTTGACCCAGGGCCGTATACATTGGCCAAACGCAGGTTACATGCCTGTATGCTGCCGGAACGGGTGTAATGGGTTAAAAATTTTTCTGACATCAGCTTGTGGATATCGTAAACGGTGATGGGGGCTTCATAACAGTCTTCCCTGACAGGGATCGTATCTGAAAGGCCGATCACGGTGGCCGTACTTGCAAACACCACGATCGGCACGGTGCCTTTTCCCTTGCAGGCCTTGCACATATGCATGATCGGCAACACATTGACCTTCCAATCCTCCAGAGGGAATTCTTCTGCCGCATAGGCGCTTGTCTGACCCGCCAGGTGGAAAATCACGTCCACTCCATCTATCCAGGATTCCCATCCGTCTTCCTTGGTGATGTCTCCCCGGATGTCAAAAAATTCAGCCTCCGGTACGGTAGGCAGGAGGGATTTTCGAGAAAGACGAACGATCCGGCAGCCTATATCTGCCAGTTTGAGGATCAAGTTGTTGGCGATATAGCCGCTCGCGCCGGTCACCAGGACCTTTTTCCCGGTTAAAAAACGGGCGAACTCTTGCCGGCTCTCATTACACATCACTTGATCTCCGGCCCCTTAAACCAGTCGAATCCAATACCGGGGTCATCATGAGGGATACGGATTTCGTCCACGGGGTTGTAAACGTGAGAGGTTATGTAAAAGAGGTTTACGGGTCCCTGCACTGTTTTGCAGCCGTGTGCGATTCCTGGAGGAATCTTCAACACCTGGACAGGCTGTAAATCACCTAACATGAAATCCATGACCTGCATGTAGGTCTTTGATTCTTTGCGCATGTCGCAAAGACCGACACGCATAACTCCCGCGGCCACATACCACCAGTCTGTCTGGATATTATGATAATGCCAAGCCTTGATCACTCCATTGAACATATATGAATGACTCCATTGCCCGAATCCTTCCTGGAAAAAGGTGTCCGTTGAGCGGATGATCTCTCTGAAAAAGCCTCGATCATCAGGATTTGTGACCAATTGTTTAAATTCGACGCCGTTAATCATGTTAGCCGTTCTCCTCGTTTGAAGAGCAGGATGCAGGGGTAGCCCAGGCGAAATCGGGGCTCGAAATTGTCCCGCGGACAAGCCTGCTTCTTGCAAAGGATGCCAAGGATTCTATTTGGCATTCCTTAATGCCCTCAAATAGCCTCGTGGGCTGCAGGTAAATAGAAGCTTTGCGTCATAGTTTTGATCGATCACGAAGCGATCTTCCCGAACAAGAAATTCATCCAGGGCAGTCATGGGGTTGTTTCCCTTTCCCCAAGCGCGCGTCCGATGAGGTTGTTCCGGAAAGCGTTCTATAATCGTATCGCCACAGATCAGGTAGTGCCCCTTGCCTATAAGCGGGGCGTACAATTTCAATTCCTGAAGGACGTGGTCATGGGTATGATTGGAGTCGAGGAGCACCATGACATTCCGGGTACTGCCCAACATTTCCTTCACTTCCAAAAAGATCTCCTTACCAATGGAAGAACCTTCCAGAAGATGAATACGTTCCGTAACCTTGCCCTTGTCGCTGACTCGCTCCCGCATATCTTTCGGCATGAAGATATCCACACCGACAACCTGGCCGTGCCCGAGTGCTTCGCAAATGGTCGCGTAGAACAAAATCGAACCACCCCAGGCTACTCCAACCTCAATGATGAAGTCCGGTCTTGTGCGATAAATGATTTCCTGAACTGCAAACATATCCTGCGGCAATTGAAGAACAGGCTCACCCATCCAGTTGGACTGATGAATCCAATCATAGCGGTCGGCCC
>Ga0351873_10295_pt1 | contig 11427 bp, 4 predicted proteins | sample TotcelFGM3001N11_FD_206764 | JGI IMG/M metagenome (GOLD analysis project Ga0351873, IMG submission 206764) | Enriched cells from coal bed in the Powder River Basin, Montana, United States - Total cells FGM rep2 HSBNCT.FGM.300.1.N11 ... | reverse complement strand
CGAAATCAGTTGTTCGCCCTGTCTTAAAAACGACTTGCTTTCGTCGATTTCAGCTAGCTTCAAAGAATCTCCAATCTGCGAGCTGGTCGGGTGTGCATCACCTACTCGCATGTCATACGCGCCAACAATTGGGCCAAAAACGCGACGAGCTTTATCGGCCCCAATTTTCTGAGCAAGAAGATCCTCAAGAAGCTTGTTTGAACCGAGCTTCTCCTTATTAGAGTGCGTTGAAAGCTTACGGAGCTCACGTACATCCAGTCGATCAGAAAAGACACGAACAAGCTCCTTAGCTAACCTCAGCAATGACGTCTGATCTTTGCTCGCAAAGCGGGATATATGCTCCATGGCTGTGGTATGCTCCATGTCGTGAGTGTAAAGAGAAACGTTGAACTCTTGACGAAATCCCTTTTCTAGCAACCTTATAACCTTGAAAAGAAACTCTTCAACAGCATGGGTACATGCTGGCTGAGCTTTTACTTGCGCTGCAAACAGCTCGCTTGAAACCTTCCCATCCGGAACAACGTTATGAGCAGCCCAAATATGCTGCTCCCATGCGGCAAGACGGGCAACATCATAGGCGTAGACAGTGATAAAATCCGAAGAATTAATTCCGAAGTGGGTCACATACCCAGATGTGGAGCGAATACCACCTGTTTCTGCCGTATACCACTGAAGGGAAAAGCCGCGAAGACCGAGAAGTTCGTTGACTACGCTTGGGCGGAACCACAGCCATCGGCCAATGTCTTCATTATCTAAATCGGGAGATGCCATGCGTGTCCCGTCAGTCTCCACTATGAATTGGGGAAGACTCGTATCTGCATCTCCTCGGACACGCTTACTTTGCCCCTGATGCTCAATCCATTCATCACGCCAAAACTCACCTTCTACCCTTATACCTTCATAACCACTTCGATGCCCCCGAGAGCTTTCATAGTCGGTGTTGTCATTACTTTCTGGCCCCATCACTGGGGCGTCTTCATCTTCATCAACATCAGTTCGCCATATCCTGAACGAAGCCCAACTTCCCCCATAGATATCATCAAAACTGCGAATTAGAAGCTGAAATCGCCCGCCATCTCGCTGTTCTTGTTGGTCCGTCAGATTTGCGTATGCGCTGCCTTCAAGTGCAGCGACATTTTCCACTCTTTGGCGGTAGTAAGAGAGGCGAAGTGACAGGCTTCTTGCCGCTAAGTAATCGAGAAGAAATTCTCGCTTGATCTCGATAAGGCGACGATCTTTTTTGTCATCAAGAACCTCACGAGCCACGACGACGAAGTTCTCTTCTGGCCGTACCCAGGTGTTTCCATCCTTTATCAGACGTAGAGCAACAACCAAATCAGGATTCAGTATCCATAGGCTTCCGCCAACTACCGGTTGAGGGTGCTCGAAGACAAGGTGAACTCCGATGGGTTCTTGGTCGTTGTATTGATACTGCTCGATGGATGAGTAGTAACCATCCTTGTAAGCATACGGCTGTGCACTGTGACTGATTCCAATGCTACTCCAGCCAAGTTGTTCCGCGACTCCTCGGTGCTCAGGAGGGAAGGCAACAGAACCGCATCCAAAGTACTCACTAAAGTAGCCAATCCTTTGAACTTCACCTTTCTCGTCATTGATGGATGCTCTCAAGGGAACCCAGGTCGCACTAGAGAAGGCTCGGCGTGTTTCTTTTTTTTGCAGAATCCAGTCTTGGTTCATAGATGTTCATTTTCTATCAGCATAACGTTCTGGATCAACCGGCGGTACTCCGCTCGGTTGCATCCGCTCGGTTGCATCCGCTCGGTTGCATCCGCTCGGTTGCATCCGCTCGGTTGCATCCGATAGTTATTCCTCCGTCCCCGCAAGCCGTTTCATTCTGACCGTTTCGCGGTATCGTTTGACACCTTCAAAAAAGTCCTTGGCATAACTGCCTAGCCCCGCGGCAAATTCATTGAATCGCTGATGCGTTTCCGGAAATACATTTGCAAGTGACATGTCGAAGTGCGGGTCGAGTCCATTGTGACACGTGTCGCACAGGGTAACCAGATTCGTTTCCTCCGTCAGCCCACCCATCGCCCATGGTCGAAAATGGTGGACGTGCAATTCGATGTCTGTGTAATCTTCCGCCCGGCGACCACAAATCCGACAGCGGTAGTTGTCACGCTTCAAGACTTTCATTCTCAACTTCGGAGTCGGAGCCTTCCTCAGCGTTGAAGGATCAACGTTTTCGATTTGCGTTTTCGTCGATAGACCAGTGGCCACAAACTCACGCGTCTTGAAGATGTCTGGGAAATACTCTCGCGCAAGCGATTCTTCGACGATGGCGTTGCCACCCAAATGCAGATATATCGCGAGGTCTTCACGGCAATTCACTGCGATCCCCGGCGTCCCAACGTCACGCCACAGGGCGAGCATCTTGTTTCCGATAACGGGGCAAGCCGTCCGCAATTCTCGCCGAGGTGAGGTCTCCGTGATCCCTGCGATTCCAGACTGGGTCGACCACATGACCTGACCGTCTTCATTTGCCGTCAAAGTCAGTGCAAAGTACGTCACATCCTCGGATGCGGTCCTCATCTTCTCGATTCGATCGGTGAGTGACGTCCTATCAATCAATATCGCACCTAAGTCGGCATGAGGAATAACGTTTCGGATCAATCGGCGGCGACAGGTGGACCTGCCACACCGCCGGACGCAACCGCCGCTCGATTGCATCCGATGGTTCGTCGGCATCGTTCGTCTGCGGTCGCACGGGCGACCGCCGCCCGTCGCGACGGCGGTTATCCTACCGCGCTCGGGACGCGGCGACAAGGTTTTTTTCGTCGCGCGCCGTCGAACGGGGGTTTGCGGTCCCAACCAACCGTCGCCAGGATGGCCTGTTTTGGCGTGACGACTCGCACGTTTTGTCGATTTCGGGAATGCGACAGCGGACAGACGCGACCAAAGCCGACGATCATGGGAAACGAAGGATCTGGTCAACGGATGTTCTGTCGCCACGGCGGTGCTTGCCTCCGTCGAGCGATGTTCAGCACCAGAAACGCTTCACCCGAAAGCGCAGCTCAGCCACCACGCTGCTTGTCAGCGTGGAGCGGTGTTCAAGCGACGTTACCACCGCTGCCAATCTGCACGTCGAGTGCCGCTGGCGACCGAGTGCCGTAAGAACATCGCCCCATCCGAACAAGCCGGGGTGATGGCGGGGGGCGGGAGGAGGACACGCGGTCTGGTTCTGAACATGGCTCCACGGTGGCAAGCACCTTGGTGGCTCGCGGGGCCGGGCAGATCGCCCAGACGAACAATTATGTCATCAGAATAATTCTGTGGTAACACCCCCAAAATCAGAATCATTCTGATTTTGACACGGCAATTTCAGAATCGGTCGTAGCCGGTCCGCTTCCGTCCAACGTGGCGGGCTGTCTGTCTAGTCCGGGTTGCGCCGCGTCAGCGAGAAGCGAGGATCTCCCTGCAGCGTAGCGAGTTAAGGCCGTCTGTCAATATGGGGAAACCCGGATCGACGGCAACAAATCGCACGCTAGAGGAGTTCCGTATTCAGAGAGATTCTGAGGTAACACCTGCAAAATCAGAATCTTTCTGGTTTTGAAGGGGCAATTTCAGAATCGGCCGCATCCCACCAGTGGCGAGGATTCGACCTCGCCCCGTTTCTGTCCAGCGTGGCGGGTTGCCGATTCAGTCCGAGTTGCGCCGCGTCAGGGAGAAGCGGGAGTGTCGCCGCGATCGCCATTCGGGATGGGATCCGGCGCGATGGCAGTAACTGCCAGCCCGGAACCAGACGACCGGTTTCTGTGACCGCAACGTCCCTGAGAGGGATCTGCCCGACGAACTTGTATTTACAACTTCGCTCCGTGCGCCGCCTACGGTGACAGGTTGGCAGCCGCGAAGTGGGCCGCGATCTCCTCCGGCCGCAACGGGCGATCGTAAATGGCCACTTGATCGATGCGGCCTTCGAACGGCGCGAACCGGTCATTGCGGGCGCCGACGAAAATCCGGCCGCAACGCTCCGGAAACGTCGCCGTCAGACGGCCTTCGATCTCCGCTTCCGCCGTGCCGTTCAAATACACGCGCACCCGATCGCCCTGGCGGGTCAGCACGACGTGGTTCCACGAGTTCAGCGGCAGCAGCGTCGTGCCGGTCAACAGTTCGTTGCGCTGGTTGCCGTTAAACACGATCAACCGTCCGGCCGAGGTGGACGTGCCGCCGATGCCCACATGCTCGCCCGGCGCGCCCGGGGCGTCATCCTCGCCGCGCGAAAAGAAGTATCCGGTCACGGCCCGGGCGTTGATGGGCAACTCGTTCCAGATCCACATTTCGGCCGAGTAGTCGCCCGGCAACTCGCTCAACGCCGCCGTCAGCCGCCCGCCGGTGAAGTTCGCCGCCGCGGCATCGGGACGCGACACGCCGGCGCCGTCCTCGAGCATCGCCTCGCAACCATGTCCGGCCGCATCGGGGACGCGCCGCTGGTCGGCTTCGTGCAGTGTCCACCAGGCCGCCGGGCGGCTGTGGCGGATCGCGGCCGCGTAACGCTCCACGTCGGCCTGAGCGCTGGGTCGGATCGACTGAACCGGTGCGGTTTTCGGCGGTGGGAACGGCTTGGGCGGGGTCAGTCCGGATGCCCGGTAATGGGCGGCGGCCTCGGCCACGGTCAGCGCGCGACGGTACACGGCGATATCGTCCAGCTTGCCTTCGAGCGTGCTGTCGCGATCGTGCCGGCCGCCGAAAAACAGCTGCGCCGCCGTCAGCGGTTTGAAGTCCGCCTCGCCGCGGATCTCGGGCTTGTCGTGACCGTTCAAGTACACTGCAACGTGGCGGCCGTCGCGGACCAGCGTCACATGATGCCAGGCCCGCATCCGCAACGGGGTTTGGCCCGTCAGTTCCGCCTCCAAGCCGTTGGCGAACCGCAAGACGCCATCTGCGGTCGCCGTGCCCGCAATCTGCAACTGGTCGGCGGACTCGCCTTCGTCGCTTTCCGTGCCTTCCGTGCCTTCCGTGCCCACGGCAAACAAGTGGCCGCAGACGGGCCGGGCGTCGGCCGGCAGGCCGTTCCAGAACCAGAATTCGACGCTGTACGCGTCAGCAACTTTGTCCGCCGCGGCCTTGATGCGTCCACCCGCAATATGCACGCCGCGATTCGGCGTCTGTTCCGCGAATTCCAAGTCGTACGGGCTGCGGCCGGGCAGGTAGAAAGCGACTCCCAACTCGTACGCGCCGTGGCGTTCGTGGCCCGATGCGTCCCGAGCGATCGAACCGGCCAAATCGTCCAGCCGCCAGAAAGCGGCCGGTTCGGATTGCAGGACGGCACCGACGTAATCGTCCGCGGCGGGCTCGCGCAACGTGCGCGGCCGGCCCGACACCTGTTCCAGGAGCGTCAACAGCCGGTCGACAATCTTCGGCTCGGCCTCGACCTCCAATCCCGCCGACCGCGCGGGCCAGGTGGTATAGCCGCCTAAGTGATGCTGTTCCGGCGGAGGGATGTAGCCGGAAGCGCCGTTGGCCAGTTCGATGTTGAACGTGTGCTCCAGCGGGCTTTGCGCTTTCAGCTTCAGTCCCGTGATCCCGTACACTTCGTTCGGCAACGCGGTGATGCCCAGTTCGCCGATCCGCACGGCCTGGAGCAGGATTTCCACTTCCGGCTGCGCGTGCAAGTACAGGGCCTCCAGCGCATACACTTCGGGCTGGTTCTGCGGCAGCCGGTCGTGAATCTTCGAGGCAATCTCCTTGGCCCACGCCAGACGCCGTTCATCCGGGGCGCGGCGGGCAAGTGTCAAGCACGATTCGGCCATCGCCAGCGGCACCCAGTCGTGATATACGATCTGCCGGTACGCTTCGTGAGCCGCTTGGGCCACGGCCTGGGTGTAGCCTTCCAATCCCGGATCGTTGGCCGGTCGAGCATAGTTCATCCACATGCTGTCGCCGCTGGTGCCTTGCGACATCATGCCGACCAACGGCGGCACGGCGTCGGCGGCCCCGATCAGGCCGGCCAAGGCGTCGCCGAAGCGGCCGCAGAAATCGCTGGAAACGGCCGGCGAGCCTTTGTAGTGCATGGCATAGTTGCCCAACACGGCGATCGGCCGCCCAGCGGGCGACTGGACGGCCAGCAAGGTCAAGCCCTGGTCCGCCGGCCCCGCCGGTCCGACGTGATGGGGACTCTGATAGCCCGGGTGCATCATGGCCCGCACCGTGCGATCGCCGAACGGATCGTTCGGCATGCGGTCCGGCCGGTAGATCCAGCGGCGGCAATGGTTATGAACGTAATCCTGAACGCTCGCCCAACCGACGCAAGCCGGTTCCAGCTTGTCCGCCGCCAGCACGATGCTCTTGACGATCTGGCCGAGCAGAAACTGGGTGTATGCGGCATCGGCGCGGCTGCCCAGCGCTCCCATCACCGAAGGCGCCGAATGCGTATGCGTCGCGCTGATCAGCATCCGCTCCACAGGGATCCCGGTGGCTTCGCTCGCCTGCCGTTTGCTCTCGTCCAGCAGTTCCCGCGGCATCATCAGGTTGTCGACGACTACCAAGGCGATCCGCGTGGCCCCGTCATCCAGGATCAGCGCCCGCGACATCAGGCGATCGTGAGCCCGGTCGGCCGTTCGTTCCAGGAATCCGCCGCTGTTGATGACGGGAAAAGCCGTAGGGGTAATGTCCACCTGTGCCGCGCCCGCGCGGAACAGCCTGGTTTCGGCGGCGGACATTTCCGCGGCGAGTCCGGCAAGACAGGCCGCGACGAGCACGAGTCGAATCGTTTTCATTTTCCGGTCCTCCGCGAGGATTATACTGTAGGCCACGCGTTGGGGACAGAACGTGAAGCCGACGCCTGCGGCCGCACCCAAGACAGATTAGCGTTCATCAGCGTCGATTAGCGGTTTTGCTACTCTTCCGGCCTCCTCCGACTCCGGCCGCGGTCGGTGAAGACCGCTAATCGACGCTGATGAACGCTCATGAACAAGATGCTCGCAAGAAAACAAGAAATCGGGAAACTCGTGGTACGAAATTCTCGCGCGTGACGGGGTTTCGTTCCCGTCACGCCGACTTACGCTCCGATTCCTGGGCCTGATTCAGCTTGTTGTACAGCGTTTTCAGGCTGACGCCCAGTTCTTCGGCGACGACGGCTTTGTTGCCGTCGTGGCGGTTCAGGGACTGGAGAATAGCGTGCATTTCCAGTTCGCGAAGCGACAGCGGGCCCAGATCGGGCATCCGCACGCCGCGGGCGTTGAAGCTGCGGGGCAGGTGCTCGGGCGAAATCGGCGGCGCGTCGCACAGGATCGTGGCGTGTTCGACGACGTTGGCCAGTTCGCGGACGTTGCCGGGCCAGGAGTGAGACTTGAGCAGCCGGATGGCTTCCGGCGTAAACAGTTCCTGATGGAGGCGCAGGGTGGGTACAAATCGTCGATACAGATGCTCGGCCAATTCCGGGACGTCGTCGATCCGCAGCCGCAACGGCGGCAACTGGATTTCGAACGTGTTGATGCGGTACATCAGGTCCTCGCGAAAGTCGGCGTCTTCGACCATCTCGGCCAGATTGCGATGCGTGGCACAGATCACCCGCACGTCGATCTGGCGGGATTCGTTGTCGCCGATCCGCCGGATCTCGCCGCTCTCCAGCACCCGCAGCAGTTTGGCCTGCATCGACTTGGGCAATTCGCCGATCTCGTCCAGGAAGATCGTGCCGCCGTGCGCGACTTCGAACAAGCCCACGCGATGCTCGTCGGCGCCGGTGAACGCGCCTTTACGGTGCCCGAACAGTTCGCTTTCGATCAGCGCTTCGGGCAGAGCGCCGCAGTTAACCGGGACAAACGGCTTGTCCGTCCGCAGGCTCTGCTCGTGCAAGGCCCGGGCCACCAATTCCTTGCCGGTTCCCGTTTCGCCGAGGATCAAGACCGTGGAGTGGGTCGGGGCGACCTTGGCAATCAGCTGTCGCACTCGATCCATCGAGTCGTTCGAGCCGACCAGGTTCATGTTGCCTTCGATCCGTTCCAGCCGTTGTTTCAGCGCGCGGTACTGGTTGGTCAATTCCCGCTTCTGAGCGATCCGCGTCAGCAGCGACTCCAATTCGACCAGCCGGCACGGCTTGGTCAGATAGTCGAACGCGCCCTGCCGCAGCGCGGCGACGGCGGTATCCAGTGACGATTTGCCGGTCAGGACCACCGCCTCGGTCTCCGGAGCCAGCTCCTTGGCGCGCTCAATGACCTGGATTCCGTTCAGGCCGGGCATGTCCAAGTCGACCATCACACAGTCGTAACTGTTCCGTTCCAACTCGGCGACGGCCGCCCGCCCGTCAGGACAGACGGTCGCTTCGTGTCCCATCCGCGCCAGTTCCAGTTGCATGAGTTCGCGGATCGAGCTCTCGTCGTCGGCAAACAAGATCCTCAAACCGTTACGCGGCTTGTCGTTTTTCTTGAGTATTTTCTTCATGGTTCGCCCGCAAAGGTAGAGTAACTCGGAATTCGGAACCGCGTCCTGGGCCGTCGCTGTGCGGCAGGATTTCGCCGCCGTGGTCCTGGACGATGCGGTACGTGATCGAGAGGCCCAAGCCGATTCCCTGGCCGCCGCGGCGGCGGGTGAAGAACGGCTCGAAAAGGTGCCGGAGGACTTCCTCGGACATCCCGCACCCGTCGTCCCGCACGACCAGTTCGGCGGCGCCGCCCGTTTGGCGCAAGTGCAGGCTCACGGTGCCGCCGGGATCGAGGCTGTCCAGCGCATTGGTGATCAAGTTCAGCACGACCTGTTTGATCTCCTGAGCATTCACTGCCGCGATCACAGGCCCGGCGCTGGTGAACTCGATTCTTTTTTCGCGATACTTGCCCAAGTGCCGCACCATGTCGATGACGCCCTGGACCAACTCGGTCAGATCAGCGTCGTGTTTCTGCACGTCGCCCATCCGCGAATAATCCAGCAGCCCTTCGGTGATGCCTTTACAGCGGAACGCTTCGTCCTGGATCTTCCGCAGATAGTTGCGGAGGATCTCGATTTCCGCGTCCTGCTCGCCCTCCGGCTGTGCTGCGTTTTCCTCGATGATGTCGTGCAGCCGCATTTCCAGCGACTCGGCGGCCCAGGCAATGGAGGCCAGCGGGTTGTTGATTTCGTGGGCTACGCCGGCGGCCAGAAAGCCGACGGCCGCCAGCTGCTCGCTGCGCACCACCTGTTGCGTCCGCTGCCGAACCTGTTCGTCGCGATCCTGGATTTGCAGGTCCAGGTCGTCGCGGATCTTCAGAAACCGCTCCGTCATGTCGTTCATCGCGGCGGCCAATTCCGCGATTTCGTCTTGCGTCGTCAGCCGGATGCGGTGCTCGAACTGGCCGTCGCGCGCGATCCGGCGGCAGCCTTCGATCAGCGTCCCTAACGGCTTGAACACCGACCGGCGGAAGAAATTTGCCAGCCCCACGACCACGACGGCGGCCAGGATGAACGAGACCCAGGTCAGCACGATCCAGGTGCGATACTCGCCCCGGACGTCGCCGGCCAGTTCGCGCAGACGCTGGTGCAAGTGCTGCGGCAGCGTCAGCGTCAGCAGGTGCAAATCAGCAAGCGCTTGATCCAAATCCTCGACTTGGACCTGGTTGAACACCCAATCGTCGTCCCGGTTCAACTTGCCGACTTCTTCCAAATGCTGACGGATCAGGGCGACCGTCTGGCGTTCGGGCGAGGGATCGACAGCAAACCCCGGGATCGTCAATTCGCACTCGTAGCCCTGCAGCGTTTCGTCGTAACCGCTCAACGCTTCGTCGACCTTCAGTAATTCGGCGCGAAATTCTTCCCGCAAATCCTGGCGGTCGGGCGCCAACGGCGCAAAGTCGCTACGGCGGCGAACTTGGCTGACGATCGCCCGCAGTTCTCCGACGTTGTAAGACAAATCCATGGCCAGCCGCAGTTCGGTGGCTCGCTCGTAGCTGATGCTCCGCGCCAGCCACCGATACGCGTACACGCCGCGAAAACTGCTGCACGCCAGCATGATCACGCCCGCGCACAGCATCACGCCGCTCAGCCACAGCTTTTTGCGAATCGACCACCGGGAAAACAAAACGACCTCCCTGTCCCAGAAAAGGCGGCGCCAGACATTCCTTTGCTAGCAGCCTTTCGCCCCCGGACACCGAAATCGGCACCGGTCGAGGCGGCGGAGTGTACCAAGGGACGGGCGAATCGAGCAAGACGGAACCATCCGGTTCTGAGAACTAGTGCCGTGTCAACGCTTCATCTTCGGGTAGCGGAAGGCACAAGACTTCCGTCTTCCAAACTCTGGCGAGTTCGGCTACCTTTTCCTTCCGGGTAACCGTCTCCAGGTTCTTCACACCCCTGCCAACTTGCGGGTTGTTGATTTAATGCTGCCTGCACGCTTCCGGCTCGTTGGAGTTCACGCTTCAGCGTGTCTTTTCCTGCCGGCAGAGCCCGGCCGGGTACGCTGAAGCGTGAACTCCAACGGGCGTGTCCTCACGGAATACGCGGTAGATACATTAAATCAACAGCCCGCGAGTTGGCAGGGGCGGCAGTTACAGCGTCCAGCCCTGCCGGTACTCGCGGTGCAGCAGGCGATTGGCGGATTCGTCGTTGGTGACGCGGCAGTTCGGCCCGTCCCAGGCCAGCTTTTTGCCGGCTCGCAGCGCCACATTTCCCAACATGCAGACCTCGGTCAACAGTCCGGAGTGGTCCACAAAATTCGCGCCCGCCGCCGCGCCGCCGCGGCACGCATCGACCCATTCCTTGTAATGGCCGACCGAACGGTCCAACCGCCGGGGGGGCCTGCCGTACGCCTGCATTTTGGTTTCCGGAATCAGGCGGTGCCCCATCAGCGTGCCTTTGTCGCCCAGATAGATCACGTCGCCCATGCCGCGATTCGGTTCCAAGTCCTTGGGAAACGGGGGCTTGAGTCCGCCATCGTACCAGCTGATCGTAACGGGCGGCATCTCGCCGCGCGCGGGGAACTCGAAGCGGGCAAGCACCCCCAGCGGATAGGTCTCGGGGCTCAGCTTGGTGCAGCTTGCTTCGACGCTGGTCGGATGCCCCAGCTTCAGAGCCTTGAACACCGTCGACAGCTTGTGACATCCCAGATCGCCGAGCAGGCCCGTACCGAAGTCCCACCAATTCCTCCACGTCCAGGGATGATAGGCCGGATGATACGGCCGCTGGGGAGCCGGGCCCAGCCACAGGTCCCAGTCCAGCCCGTCGGGGACCGGCGGTGTTTCCAGCGGACGGCCGTCGCCGGCAGGCCAGGCCCAAAACCGGGCGGGGCACCACACCTGGACTTCGTGAACTCCGCCGATTGCGCCGTCGGCGATGAATTCGCAAACCAAGCGGGCCTCTTCCGATGCCTGGCCCTGGTTGCCCAGTTGCGTGGCGACTCCCGCCTGCCGAGCCGCTTCGGTAACTTGCCGCGCCTCGTGCACCGAATAAGTCAGCGGCTTTTCGCAATACACGTGTTTGCCTTTTCGCAATGCGGCCAGCGTG
>Ga0351873_10245_pt2 | contig 11428 bp, 9 predicted proteins | sample TotcelFGM3001N11_FD_206764 | JGI IMG/M metagenome (GOLD analysis project Ga0351873, IMG submission 206764) | Enriched cells from coal bed in the Powder River Basin, Montana, United States - Total cells FGM rep2 HSBNCT.FGM.300.1.N11 ... | reverse complement strand
GATTCAAAATCGCCGGTTTCCGCATAGGCGGAGGCCAGCGTGCTCAGGATGTGGGCCTTTTTGTACTCCGTTACTTCGCAAGCTTTCGTCGCCAGCTTAATCGCTTTCGATCCGTCGCGAAGCTTGTCGTCGGGCGAGGTGGCCAGGACCCAAGCGAAATTGTTCAACACCCCGTCGTTTTCCGGCTCCTGCTTGACGAGGATTTCAAAATCGGCGATCGCCTCGGCGTGCTTGCCGACGCTCAACAACGTATCGGCGCGGGCCTGCCGTGCGGGGACATTGTCTTTGTCCTCACCCAAGATCTCACCAAAAATGGCTAACGCCTTACTCGGCCGGCTGTCCCGAATATAGTAGCCCGCCAACTGCAACCGCCACGCGACGTTCTTGGGATCTTCCTTCAGCAGCAACTCGATATCCGCAATCGCGTCTCCCATCCGGCCTTCCTCGGCGTAGATCAGGCTTCGCATCAGCACGCCCTGGGCCAGGCCTGGGCTGATCAGCAACACGCGTTCGATATCGTCTTTGGCCGCCGCGATGTTGTCCTGGACCAAGTACAGCCGAGCGCGGATCACCAGCGCCTGGACATCCCGCGGCTCGATCCTGATCGCCTGGTCGAGATCGGTCAGCGCTCCGTCGATGTCCTGCTTGAGCACCTTGACGCGGGCGCGCAACGTATAGCTGAGCGACGATTCCGGTTTCAGCTTGATCGCCTTTTCGATGTGCGGCAAGGCTTCGTCGAGTCGTTCCAAGTTCGTGAGGGCCTCGGCCAGCGCCAGATGGGCGCTGAAGTTGTCTTCGTTTTGCTTCAGCAGACTGGTGAAGTCCTCGATCGCCTTCTCCGCTTGCCCCTGGTCCAGATAGACCAAGGCGCGGGCCTGCCAAGCGTCCGCGTTGCTCGGATCCGCCTCGATCGCCAGTCCGTAATCCTGCAGCTGGGCCTCCGCTTCTTCCCGAAATCCGCCGCGGAGCACCAGGGCCGCTGACCGTTGCTTCTTGTCGTCCTCGAACAGGTTGACCGCCGCCCCGGCCGCCTTGGCGCCGCGGAGCGAATCACCTCCCGGCAAGGCGTGCAAGCGCGCGATCAGCAGGTGCGCGTCACCCAGTGCGGGACTGACTTCGATCACGCGCTCCAGGTCCTGCAGAGCAAACTGCCGCAGCAGCGGCCAGCGCCGATCGGGCGGCGACTGTTCGAAAATGGGGCCGCACAACTGCTCGGCACGCTGGTACAGCGTGGAGGACATCAGCTGTTTGGCAAACGCCTGATTGTCGGCGTCCAATCCCTTTTTCAGGGCGCTCTCGCACAGCTTGGCTACTTTCTCCAAGTCGGACAACGATGTCGCGGTAACCTGCAGTTCGGCGGCCTTGTCCAAGTCGGCTTGGCCCTCGTTGGCGGCGTGTACCGCAGAGGCCGAGATCATGGTCAAGGCGAAAAAACACACGGCTGTCACGGCAAATACTCTCGCACGAGTCATTCTGGAACTCTCCCTGCGACGGTCAGATTTCGAAACGCGTGGATCGAAACCTCGATCCACCTCTGGCATTATTGCGTATATCGTGCCGTTCGGCTATCCAAGGTAATCGTACGGCTGCTAGCAGGGACGGTTAACAATCCCCTAATCCAGGTGCCACGATACGGTATGGACTGCCCAGTCTCCAGGAAGGTGCTTACGGCAGCTCTCGGACGTAGATGTTCTTAAAATACAGCGTGTTGCCGTGGTTTTGCAGTTCGATCGCACCCGTGGGATAGATCGGTTTGTCGCGCTCCCAATAGTTTTCCATCATGACGTTGTCGACCACCAGTTCCCCGTTGAGCCAGACCCAGACCTTTTCATCGACCATCTTGATCCGGAACGTGTTCCATTCACCCACGGGTTTGTCCGCTCGGGAGTTCGGTTTGCTGGGGTTCTTCTGGTTGTTGTACAGCCCGCCGGAGCCTTCTTTGTGTGCATCGCCATCCCAGATCTGCACCTGCGGAGTGCCGCGCAAATAAATCCCACTGTCACCCTTGGGCAGAATCTTCCAATCCACGTACAGCTCGAAGTTGCCATAATCCTTGGCCGTGCATAGATTCGAGCCTTTGCCGTCGAACACGAGCGCGCCGTCCTCGACCTGCCAGTGCGCTCGCATTTTCTCGTCGGCTTTCTTCTGGGCATCAGCCAACTGCTCCGGCGTCATCTTGGCGCGGGCGGGCGGGCTGGCGACCAATCCTTTCCAGCCCGTCAGATCGGCGCCGTTGAACAAGGCGGTGAACCCCTCCGGCGGCGTATTGTCCGCAGCAACGGCTGCGTGGACCAAAAATGCGAACACGAAACATGCGACAAGATCAACTCTTCGGCTCATCGGAAAACTCCTGACGAAAAAAGGAACAAACGAACGGAAGGAACGCACGAGCGAGATTTCTCCCGCATCAAGCGATCAACTGCTCGACAAACTCGCGAGCTTTCTTGGCCTCGGCCAGCAGGCTCGCAAGCGTCCCGTCGCCGGGGCTCAGGCACTCGACGACCAGATCGCCGCTCGTGAAGCCGCCTTGACGGAGCCGCTGCAGGACCTTGGCGAAATCGACGCGTCCCGTTCCGGGCGTCAACGCGACGTCACGTGTGACCTTGCCATCCCGCTCGATCAAGTCAAAATCCTTGATGCACATGCCCACCTTGACCAAGGCGTCGACGGTGACGGCATCGTCGGCCGGGTCCAGTTCTCCGTTGGAATAGAAAAAAATGTTCCCCGGATCGTACCAGAGGCTGAAATTATCGTGCCCCACGAACTCGACACATTTGCGGCACTGCGGCCCCGTCGCGTTCAGTCCGCCATGCGGCTTGACCGTGATCGGCAGTTTCCGCTCGGCGGCGTAATCGCAACAGGCGGCGATCGCCTTGTAGTACAACTCGTACAGTTTATCTTGGCCGATGCCGCCCATCAGCAAGCTCTTGGCCCCCGCCGCAACGCAATTGTCGATCAAACGCCGCATGCCGGCGATGCCGTCCTCCAGCGACTTCGCCACCGGAATCCCGCCGCCGTACACGGAAGGGATTTCCAGCCCTCGCTGACGTACTTCGTTGCCGACCTCCGCGGCCTGTTCCACCGTGTTGTCGGCCGAGATCACCAGCCTCCCCCACGGCATCGTGGTCGTCATCAAACCCGCGTGTTTGAAACCCGCTTCGGCGATGGCGTCCAGCGCCACCCGATAATCGTGCTTGTCCCACGGACGCGTGTAGATGCCGACCCGGTAAGCCCCTCGGCCGGCATCGTCGGACATGGCGGGCACGGCCGACGCGGCCAGCGACGCGGCTGCGCCGAGCGCCAAGGAGTTCTGCAAGAAACGCCGCCGGGTCCATTGCCAAGGTCTGGTCATGTTGCTGGTTCCTTTGTGGTGGGATACACGTTGCGGGCGGACAGGACGACCGCGATTGTAGCAGAAACCACCACTGGAAACACCATCCACGCCACGGCCACGCCACGGAAACGCGGCTCGTTTTCCGATGCACTGCGGGCCAAGAGACTAGGCGTCACTGCCGAGTCCCAAAGCTTCTTCCATGGCTTCGAGCCCCAGCCGTTCGAGCATCCTTCCCATCCGTTCCTTGGGCTTGGCATTGGCCCGGTAGTAGTCGACGATCTTGTCGACCAACGCCAAGGCGGTCTCTGTATCGATTCGCTGGGCGAGGATATCGCCAAGCCGGGGATTGGTGCCGCCGTTTCCTCCGACGTACACCCGCCAGCCCTTGGGCGTGCCGACCAATCCGATATCCTTGAAGCTGGTTTCGCCGCACTGGTTCGGGCAACCGCTGACGCCGATTTTCATCTTGCCGGGCAACTCCATGCCGTGGTACTTTGCGTCCAGCGTTCGGCCGACGCCCAGGCTGTCCATCTGGCCGCGTTTGCAGTAGGTTGTGCCGGGACAGGCTTTGACACTGCGAACACAGATCCCGACGACACTGCCCGGTTGGATTCCCAGTTCGGCCCAGATGGCAGGAGAATTGAGGGCAGGAAAATAGGACACCCAAGGGCCCGTGATTCTGGCCGGGCGGTTCAGCAGATTCGCGGCATCTGCTCGCCGGACAACAGGTCGAGCAGCCGGCCGCTGCCAAAGGCGCTTCGCAGGACAACGCTGCCGGGATGCGTGTCACGGACCGTGCCGATGACGGCAGGCTGAGCGGCAGCCGGGTGTCGTTCCAGGATTTGCAGCGCCTCTCCGGCGGCGGCGGGGGGAACGAACGCGACGAGCCGGCCCTCGTTGGCGACGTACAGCGGATCCAGGCCCAGCAGTTCGCACGCGCCGCGCACGGCCGGCAGGACGGGGATTGCCGGCTCGTCCAACTCGATACCGACGCGTGCGTGTTCGGCGATTTCAATCACCGCGGCCGCCAAGCCGCCGCGCGTCAAATCGCGCAGGCAGTGCAGGTCGGCACCCAGCGCGGTCAGCTCGGCAACCAGAGCGGCCAGCGACGCACAGTCGCTCGCCGGGGCACCGTCGAACTCCAAGCCTTCGCGGATCGACATGATCGCGATCCCGTGACGGCCCAGGTCGCCGCTGACCAGGACCTTGTCGCCCACACCGACACGCGACGGCGACACGTCGATGCCGGGCGGAATGACGCCGATCCCTGCAGTGTTAATAAAAATCCCGTCACCCTTGCCGCGATCGACAACTTTTGTGTCTCCCGTAACGATCTGCACCCCCGCCTCGCCAGCCGCCTGCTGCATGGATGCGATCACCTGACGCAACGTCTCGAACGGCAAGCCCTCCTCCAGGATTAAGCCGCAACTCAGCCAACGCGGCGCGGCGCCGGCCATTGCCAAGTCGTTGACTGTGCCGCACACCGCCAGCTTGCCGATATCGCCGCCGGGGAACCGCCAGGGGCTGACCACAAACGAATCGGTGGTGAACGCGAGCCGCAGTCCGTCGAACTCCAGCACGGCACTGTCGTGCGGAGGCGCGAGCGTCGCGCCAGCGAGCGGGGGCAAGGCGAAGTGGGGAAGCAGCAATCCTTCGATCAGGTTGCGCATCATCCGCCCACCACCGCCGTGAGCCAATTGCACGGTGTCATAACGGGCCAGCGGTGCGGGGCAAGACAGGGCGGAAGAGTCGATAGGCATCGAAAGATCTTCGGGGGGTTAGGTTATAAATAGTGGGTCATAAATTAGGTTTAAAGAAGATGTGGGTTATAAATGGAGGGTTATAAATAGGAAATGATGGGCGTAAGACAGGAACGCAACATCCCCCATTTATAACCCCTAATTTATACCCCGCTCTCTGCTTTGTTTCCGCACGCAGACCGTCGATAGCGGTAGTATGCGGAACATGCGCCTTCGGCGGACACCATCGGAGCGCCCAGCGGATTATCCGGAGTACACGGGATCCCAAACGCCGGACAATCGAACGGCTTCTTGTGGCCCTGTAACACCGCCCCGGCGATGCAGGCGGCGGGCTCGTCGGCGACGATTCCTTCGACGGCAAACCGGCGATCGGCCTCGAAAAGGGCGTATTCCTCGCGCAACGCCCAACCGCTGTCGAGGATTTCGCCGATGCCGCGCCACTTGCGTGGCACTCGCCGGAATACTTTATGAATCTGAGCCAAAGCCGCCGGGTTGCCCTCGTCTCGAACCACGCGGGCGTATTGGTTTTCGACTTCCGCCCGGCCTTCCTCCAGTTGCCGCACGCAGGCCTGGATGCCTTGCAGGATGTCGAGCGGCTCGAAGCCCGTAACCACAATCGGTACCCGGTATTGGGCGGCGATCGGCCGGTATTCTTCGATGCCCATCACGGCGCACACGTGGCCGGCGGCCAAGAATCCCTGCACGATGTTCTGTGGCGAATCGAGGACGGCACAAATGGCAGGCGGCACCAGCACGTGGGAGACCAGCACGGAGAAATTCTCCAGTCCCAACCGCTCGGACTGCAGCACGGCCATGACATTGGCCGGCGCCGTGGTTTCGAACCCGATGGCAAAGAACACGACTTGCCGCTGCGGATGGTTGCGAGCCAGCGTCACGGCGTCCATCGGCGAATAGACGATCCGCACGTCCCCGCCCGCCGACTTGACCGCCAACAAGTCGCGTTGCGAACCGGGCACGCGGAGCATGTCGCCAAACGAGCAGAAGATGACCTCGGGCCGCGCGGCGATTGCGATCGCCTTGTCGATGATCTCGATGGGCGTGACGCAAACCGGACATCCGGGGCCGTGGATCAGCGTGATTTCCCGAGGCAGGATTTCGTCCAACCCAAACCGGACGATCGCGTGCGTCTGGCCTCCGCAGACTTCCATGATGTTCCAGGGACGCGTCGTGATCCGCCGAATCGCTTCCGCACAGCGTTTGACGGCCTCCGCATTGCGATACTCGTCAACATACTTCATGAGGAGACCTCCGCCGGCGGTGGACCGGCCGTGGGCAACGGAGGTTCCATGTCCTGCAACTCGGCCAATTGGTCGATCTGTTCGATATACGAGAAAATCTCGCGTGCTTCGTCTTCGTCGATCTTGCTGATCGCAAATCCGACATGTACCAAGACGTAATCGCCCACCTGCGTCTCCGGCACGTAGGCTAGGCAGATTTCCTTGACGATGCCGCCGAACTCGACTTTGCCCATCGGCAACGAGTCCTGTTCGCGGATTTCCAAAATTTTACCGGGGATTCCTAGGCACATGGTTGTTTCTGTTGGTCAGTGGTTCATTTGTCATTTGTCATTTGTCATTTGTCATTTGTCAGTGGTCAGTGGTCAGTGGTCAGTGGTCAGTGGTCGATTTGTTCTTCGTCTTTCGCGCAGCAATCAGGATTTGGCCCAGAGCGATGCCTCCATCGCCGGGGGGGGATTTCATGATGCATGTATGCTTCAAATCGGGCCTACAGCAATCGTTGCCGAACCCGCTCCGTCAACAGGGCATTTTGAAAACAGCCGCCGGTCAGCACAATTCGCGAGCAACCGGCCGCGTGGGCGACCGCGACGGCTGCTTCGGCCAGTGCGTTGTGGAACTTGGCTGCAATCTCGCCCACAGACAAGCCCGCCCGCCGGTCGGCCAGAATCGCTCGGATCATCGGCTCCCAGTCCAATACGAGCGGCTCTTGGCCCGTCGCAGGCAGCGGGTATCCGTCGGAAACCTCAGACGAGGCCGCGAACTCCAATGCCATCGCCGCTTGGCCCTCGAACGTCACGCCGGCCGGCAACCCGCACAACGCGGCAACGGCGTCGAACAGGCGGCCCAGGCTGCTGGTCTTCGGAAACAGCTTGGGCCGGCCCAGGGCGGCTAACAGCATACTCGATTCCGTCGCCGTAAACCACTCTCTCGCCACGTCCGCGGCGGCGGGGCCGAAGATCTCGTACAAGATGCCTAGCGCCGAACGCCGCGGTTCCCGGGCCGCTCGATCGCCGCCGGGCAAGGGAAAGGTCCGCAAGTGGGCGATCCGCTCGCACGCGGCTCCGTCGCACAGCAAAGCTTCGCCTCCCCAGGCCGTGCGGTCCATGCCGTAGCCCGTACCGTCCCAGGACAAGCCCAAGACCGGTCCTTCCAGGCCGTGCTCCGCGACGCAGGCCGCAACGTGGGCATGGTGATGCTGAACCGAAACCAGCGGCACGCCCCAGAGGCCCGCCAAATGCTCGGCGTGCCGCGTCGAGGCATAGTCCGGATGCAGGTCGCATGCCACGGCTGCCGGGACCACATCGAAGAACTGAACCAAGTCTTCGATCGCCCGCCGGTGCACCTCGACGCTCAGTGCCGTATCCAGGTCGCCGATGTGAGGCGTCATGACGACCGATGCCCCGAGACTCAGGGCCACGGTGTTCTTCAGATGGCCGCCGACAGCCAGAATCGTGGGCAGAGCCCGGTGCATCCGGATCGGCAAAGGCGCATAACCGCGTGCCCGGCGGAGGACTTGCAGCCGCCCGGAAACCACGCGCGCCACGGAATCGTCGACCGGCCGGATAATGGGCCGATCGTGCGTCAGCATCAGGTCCGCGATGCTCCCCAGTCGCTGGCGGGCGTCGTCGGCCGTGATGGCCATCGGCTCTTCGGACAAATTGCCGCTGGTACAGATCAGCGGCCGCGCGGTCTCGGCCAACAGCAGATGGTGCAGCGGCGTATACGGCAGCATGACGCCCAGCTGCGGGTTACCGGGCGCCACCGCCGGAGCGATGTCCTTGGCGCCGGCAGCGTCCGTGCGGCGGGTCAGCAGCAGAATCGGGGCGGCCGACGACTGCAGTGCCGCGGCCTCGGCTTCGGACACGTAGCAGCGCCGGCGGACTTCGGCCAAGCTCTCGGCCATGATCGCCAGCGGCTTGTCCGGCCGCCGCTTGCGATTCCGCAGCCGCTGGACCGCCGCCTGGCTGGTCGCGTCGGCGATTAATTGAAAACCGCCAAGTCCCTGCAAGGCCAGAATCCGACCCGCACAAACCTGCTCGGCCGCTTGACACAGGGCGGCATCGCCTCGAGCCAACTCCCGTCCGTCGGCATCCTCCAAGGTCAGCACGGGCCCACAGGCCGGACAAGCGATTGGCTGGGCGTGAAACCGCCGGTCGCCGGGCTGTTCGTATTCGGCTTGGCATTCACCGCACATCCGGAAGCCGCGCATCGAGGTCTGCGGCCGATCGTAAGGCAGCTGCTGGACGATCGACCAGCGTGGGCCGCAATTGGTACAGTTGGTAAACGGATAGCGATAGCGGCGCTGTTGGGGGTCGAGGATCTCTTGCAAGCATTCATTGCAGGTAGCCAAGTCCGCGGGAATCGTGGGACGCGGCGATGCTTGTCCCGAACTCGCTCGGATCTCGAATCCCTTCAAACATGCCACGTCGGGTTCCGTCTGTACTTCACCCACCTCCAGCGAATCGATGCGGGATTGGGGCGGATGACCGTGTTGCAGCGCGTGCAGAAACCGCTCCAGCGCTCCGTCGCCGCCTTGTACTTCGATCCGCACCGCATCGGCCTCGTTCAGCACCCAGCCGTTCAGCGCCTCGGTCCGCGCCGCCCGATAGACGAACGGCCGAAAGCCCACCCCTTGAACGACGCCGCGCACGGTGATCTTCAATCGGCGGAGCGGCGAAGGCGTGGACGCGGTGATGGAGGGCACTGGCGTGGAAGGCACTGGCATGGAAGGCACTGGCATCGGCAGACCGCCCGTTCATCCAAATTCGGCTTGGCGTTGATGGACCAGCCAATCGGCGAGCGTATCCAGTCCGTCGCCGTGCAGCGCCGAGACCTCGAATACTTGGGCCTGCGGCGCCAGCCGCCGCATATCGCCGCGGGCACGCGCCAGATCGAAATTCGAATAGGGCAACAGATCGACCTTGGTAATCACCAGCGCATGGCTGCGCTGAAAAATCGCTGGATACTTGACCAGTTTATCGTCCCCTTCGGGAACGCTCAGCGCCACGATCCGCAGATGCTCGCCCAGATCGTATCCGGCGGTGCAGACCAGATTGCCGACGTTTTCGATCCACAGCGTATCGATCACGCCGTATTCAAACCCCTCGGCCGCAGCGGCAATCATGCTGGCATCCAAGTGGCACATACCGTCCGTGTTGATCTGGACGACAGGCACGCCGATGTTGGCCATCCGATCGGCATCGATCTGGCCGGCAATGTCGCCTTCGATGACCGCTGGCGCCAGCCGTCCTTGCAGCCGCTGGAACAGCCCTTCCAGCAACGTCGTCTTGCCGCAACCGGGCGAACCCACCAGATTGATGCCAAACACCCGCTCGGACGTAAATCGCGCCCTGTTTTCTCCGGCCAGCTGGTCGTTAGCTTTCAAAATGGCTTTTGCCGCCACGATTTTCATCCACGCCTCCCGTTCCAATTTTTCGCTGCGATGCCGCATGCAGACCCTGATTTTCGACCCACTGAAATGCTTCGGCCGCCGCATGCGCATTCGCGCACACGTTATTGTTCGCCAAACGAGACACTTGGGCAAGCCGCTGTGCAGGGGATTCACATTGTTTTGGCTAGCACTACCAACATTTCCCGGCGTTACGATGTTGGCCTTTCGCGAGGCACACCGCTCAGCGCTGTCCCGCATCCGCGATCGCCGATTGGCTGGCCAGCAACGTCCGCCAGATCTCTCGAATGGCCGAGGGATCGCCCAGCCGGTCCGCCAAGACAAGCTTGGCCGCGGTCAGTTCCCGACTGGTCGGGCGGCGGTCCAGGACGGACAAGAACAAGTGCTCGATTTTCTTCTCCGGCGGCAGGCTACTGTGCGCTAGACGAGGCAGCCAAGCCGGGCCGGGCCATTGGGTGTCGGGCTGGGTTTCAATAATTTCCACCGGCTCGACGCTGGGACGCAACCAAGTGCGGCGCGCCAAAGCGCCGGGACCAGCGGGCGCTGCCGCCGGTCGCCGATGCACGGCTTGGACCAGCATCCGGGACACATCCACAGGACCGCCGCCGTTGGCGATGCTGTCCGTTGCGCCGTTCTCTTTGACGCCGTTCTCTTTGACGCCGTTCTCTTTGGCCCTATTGTCTCTGGCCCCATTCTCTCTGGCATAGTACCGCGCGAACAAAGGCTGGCCGCCCGACTCGGGAGCGTCCATCCAGCTTTCGGGCGTGCGTTTGCCCGACAAGCCGAATGGCTCGCTGAGCACGATCCAGCGGACGAGTCCCTTCGTGTCAAAATCATGGGCGGCCAGTTCGTCCGCGAGCCGATCCAGCAATTCGGGATGCGACGGAGGATTGTGCGGTCCCATGTCGTCGACGGGCTGCGTGAATCCGTAACCAAACAGCCAACTCCAGATCCGGTTTACCGTCGCCAGACGGAAATCATCGGAGGCGACGACCAGTTTGGCTAACTCGCGACGGCGATTCACATCACTGACCAAACCGCTGTGCGAGATCGTCTGGCCGTCGAACTCGGGATACGCCATCCCCAAACGCCCGTCAGGCAGCCGATAAAACAATTCGGCATCTTTCGCCGCACCGCTGGCGCCGGCAAAATCTCGGTCCGTCAGCACGGTCCGCTGCGCTTCACGATCCCGTTGGATCGTCATCTGCCGAAAAAAGGCGTTCAGTTGCCAGAATTCCCCTTGCTCCCACGCGCCAGCCGCGTGATCGTGACAACTGGTACACACCAGCTGTTTGCCCAAAAACACCCGCGACGTCCGATTGGTTGCCGCTGCCGCGTTGTCTTTGGCTCCCGCCAACAAGAAGTTCACAGCCCCGTTGTGGTCTTCAGCCCCAGGCTGGTTCGCCCCCGTGGCCGACAGCAATTCGAACACGACCTGCTCCTGCGGCCGGTCCGATCGCACCGCCGCGGCCAAGTAGCTCACCAATTCCTCGCGGCTGAACGTATCGTCCGCGGACTCGTTCGCTATGGGGCCGACCAGGGCGGTCGCCCACGATTGAGCCCAATGCCGAGCGTGCTCGTCACTGGCCAGCAACCGGTCCACCAGCGCTCGGCGGTGGGATCGGTCCTTTTCCCGCTGCCGCAGGAATTGCTTGGTCTCGTCGCC
>Ga0351873_10280_pt1 | contig 11436 bp, 9 predicted proteins | sample TotcelFGM3001N11_FD_206764 | JGI IMG/M metagenome (GOLD analysis project Ga0351873, IMG submission 206764) | Enriched cells from coal bed in the Powder River Basin, Montana, United States - Total cells FGM rep2 HSBNCT.FGM.300.1.N11 ... | reverse complement strand
TTGGACGGCAAGGAACTGGGGACGACCGACGGTTTGTTTCTCGTCCCGCCTGGTACGGGCAAGCTGAGCATCACGCTGGACGGCCAGGAGCCGGAAATCCGCCATGTGGAGATTTCGGAAGGCCGGATTACGCGGATCGAGGTGGCTTTAAAGAAGGGCGAGCAACCCCAAGCGGGCCCGGCCGCTTCTGGCGGCGGGATAGCAGGGATCATGCCACGCCCGGGCGGAGTCGAAATGTTCGGCGGGGAAGGTGGGTTCGGGGCCTACGACACAATCATCGAACTGCCGCCCGGCCGAACCGACTGCCCGGCTACTCCCGCGGAACCGCTCAACGAAATCGAACAGGTCTTGGACCTCAAGATCGAGCTCGACTTCAACGAAACTCCGCTGGGGCAGGTGGCAACGTTCCTGAGCGACCTATGCAAGATCAACATCTCGCTGGACAAGAAGGCGCTGGAGCAAGAACGCCTCGGCACCGACACCCCGGTGACGTTCAAGGCGTCCGGCATCCCGCTGCGGTCGGTGCTGACGCTGCTGCTCCGCGACCTGGACCTGACGTGGACGTTGCACGACAAAACGCTGGAGATCACGTCATACGAAGCGTCGGAGAGACGAATTCCAGCCCGTGTGTACCCGGTCTCCGATCTGACCAACAACAGCACGGGGCTCGCGAGTTTGATCGCGTCCCTCCTGGACCCGCAGAGTTGGGACGTGGTCGGCGGACCGGCTTCCATCGTGGCGGACCGGGCGCAGGGCAAGGAAGCGCTGGTCGTGTCGCAAACGGAACAGGTGCATCGGCAGGTGGCGTCGTTCCTGGCGGTTCTCCGCGACGTCGCGCGGCAACCCGCGGACAAACTGCCCGTGGCGGTGTCGGATAACGGTTGGTGGCGGCAGACGCCTGAAACCGACGCCGTGCGCAAGGCGTTGCAGCAGAAACTGACCTGCGAGTTCCGGGAGACCCCGCTGACAGAAGTCTTGCAGTTCCTCCAAAGCTGCACGCAAGTCCCCATCCTCCTTGACCGGCGTAATATCGAACAGGCAGGCGTGCCTGCGGATGCGCCGCTCACCGCCACGCACAAAGACGTTGCGCTACAAGACGTGCTCACGATGGTCTTGAAAGACCTCGATCTGACCTACATCGTAACGGACGACGTACTGTTGGTCACCACGCCCGACTTCGAGTCGTACCAACATACCTGGGCGATCTACCCGATTGGCGACCTCGTCACCGCCGGTCGGAGCGCCAACGAGCTGATTCACATGCTCACGACCACGATCGCTCCGCAAAGCTGGGATGCGGTCGGCGGTTCCGGTGCGGTACGTGGCATCCGAGGCGTCACGCAAGCTCTGGTGATCACCCAGTCCTGCGACGTCCACCGCCAGATCGCCGCTCTGCTCGCCCAACTCCGTCGCCCGTGATTACTGCAGGTAGTCGAGAAGCTGCCCGGCGTCGGCCGGGTGGCGGTCAACCTAACCGCGGAAAAGGCTTCGGTGGAGTATGGTCCCGGTCAGGTGGACGGCGAGTCCCTCACTCGGGCCATCGAGGAGCTGGGCTACGGCGTCTCCCTGGGGGAGAAGATTCTGCGGATACCGTTATTGGCAGAGGGGTGTTGCGGCAGCCCGAATGACTTCATTCATGGCCCGCCGCTCTCCTGAACCAGCGTTGCTGTTCCACCAGACCGGACATCGAACACTCATGTCTTGACCGTTGGGGCGACGCGCGTGGTGGATTGCAGAATCAGCACCCAGTCGTGGCCGGGCTGCTCGTCGCCGGGGGGATCGAAAATGCGGCGGCTCTGGTTCGGGAACTCGCCGACCGGCGTGCTGGCGCCGTTGCGCGGGTCGAACCAGACGGATTTCACGTTTTCTCCGGCCAGTTTGCCGAGCTGAATATCCAGCGTGCGGCCCGTGGGCGTGTAAATCAACGCATAGGCGTCGGCATTGGCCACCGTAAAGAAGCCGTCCACCAACCCGTTTTGCCAGTTCGAGGTGACGTACCGGCCCCAGGTGGGCAGCAGACCGACGTACAACCCGTGCTCTTCCGCCAACCGCAGGACGCGCTGGACATCGTCCCAGTAGTCGTTGTCCGGACCATCCTTGACGATCGGCCGATCCGGCCGCCGCGGATCGATGGGCAGATGCCCGAAGGCATTGGGACGCTCGAAGCGATGCTCGGCCAGCACCACCGTCTGAATAACGGTGAACCCCTTGTCGCGCCGATCCGCAAAATAGCGGCGCATTTCGGCTTCGTCTAGATCGTGAATCAACTGCCAGGCAGTGTCGGCAAGCCAGAAGAACGGCTGGCCGTCCGCCGTGACAAGAAAGCGTCCGTTCTCGGAAACCCGTAGCTGCGGCAACGTGTTTTCCCCGGCCGCTGCATTCTCGGCCGTCAGCCAGCCGCTGACCATCAGGGCCACTACGGCGAGCGCCGCAAGGACCGCGCGTCCTGCTCTACGGTCGTGAGTTGCGAAATCCATGTTCCTATTCATGCTTCTTCCTCCTCCGTGAACACCACGACGCGAGGTTCGCTGCCCGGGCCGATCTTTGCTTGGGCCGGTACGGTGTCCGGCAGCCGTCCTTCGCTCAGCACCTTCCCGGTCCGCGGATCGAACACGCGATAGGGCCGGGGCACTTCGCGCGACAGGATGGCGGTGTCACCGCCTTCGGGCAAATAGAGCACAAAGAGTTTGCCCGGCACGGCCAGCCCCCGCCGGCCGTAGGTGTAGATCCAGTTCGGCTCCATACCCGCCAGGGGCAATCCGTCGAAAACTGGATTCAACTGCTGCAAGGTGCCTCGCGGCAGATCGTCAAAGCCGACGTCGAATCCCAGGTCCTCGGTGCGGGAGCGCGGTCCGGTGGCTTTCATATCCGGCTGGACGGTCATCAGCAGCTCGGCATTGAACCCCTTGGCCCGGCGATCGCGCGCGTAGGTTGCCGCCTGCTCGATGGTGGCCCGCCACGGCAAAGCCCACGGCGTGTCGGCGCACAGCAAGCGCGGCGTGCCGTCGGCGTGGATCAGGTTGCGGCCGCCCGGCGGAATGCTCCAGAAACCGTGCGTGCTGAATTTCGTCGGCGTGGCCGTTTTGTTGGCGGTCGCCTGCAGGGTTCCCGTTTGCCCTTGGATGCCGGGATCGCCACTGGTGTCCGACGCCGCCCAGCGCCAACTGCCGGAGTTTGTGGTCGAAGCGAAACGGACGCGATAGGTGCGTCCGCCGTCCCAGAACATTGGCCGGCGGATCTGCGTGCCGTCGTCGTGAGTGAAGTCCACCCAGGCTTCGCTGTCCACATAGGGATTGGCGGCATCCCGGGTGGCCGTGAACGCGATTTCGGCCTCCTGCCATTGCGGCGCGGTCCTCGCGGCCTGCGCCGCAGCGACCTGGCCCCCCGGCGCGAGGAAGAAAGCCCCCATGATCAGCAAGAGGCAAATCACCTTTGGCTCGGTCATGAAACACGCGGGAAACCCGCGATTCGTTCCGATCGCGCTCGGACGGGTGGTCATGGGAATTTCTCCTTGTAAAGTATTGCCGAAGCAGTCGGAATAGGTGTTCAAGACCAAGTGTTCAAGATCACACCTCTCGGGAACTCATTTTGTCGATGGCCACGGCGACCAGGATGACGAAACCTTTGACAACCTGCTGCCAGAACGGGGACACATCCAGCAGGAACAGGCCGTTGTTCAGCACGCCGATGATCAGGCAGCCCAAGACCGTGCCGACCACGCTGCCGCGGCCGCCGGAAAGGGAGGTGCCGCCGATGACCACCGCGGCGATGGAATCCAGTTCGTAACCCAGGCCGGCGTTGGGCTGGGCGGAATCCAGCCGGGCCGTGACGATCAACCCGGCCGCGCCAGCCAACAGGCCGCCCAGCGTGTAGACCCCCAGCTTGATACGGTCCACGGGCAGACCGGTCAGCAGCGCCGCCCGCTCGTTGCCACCCACGGCGTAGATGTACCGACCGAAACGCGTCCTGCGAGTCAACACGACAAAGACGCCGACCAGCGTGCCGGAGATCCAAACCGGCATGGGAATCCCCAGGAGGATTCCGGTGCCGAGGAAGCCGAAGTCCGGTCCCAAACCGGTGATGGGAAAGCCGCCTGTCCAGAGCATCGTCAGCCCGCGGGCGATGCTGAACATGCCGAGCGTCGCCACGAACGGCGGCAGGCGGAAGCGAGTGATCACCAATCCGTTGAACCAGCCCGCCGCCGCACCGACCAGAAGTCCAGCGACGATGGCCCCGAAGACCGTGAATTGGAGCTGCACTTCCAGCGGTGTGACGACGACACCGTTTTTCAGCAGCCCCGCAGCTACGGCGCCGGACAAAGCCAGGATGGCCCCCACGGACAAGTCGATGCCGCCGGCCAGGATGATCAAGGTCATGCCGAGCGACAGGCACAGGTTGACGGAGATCTGCCGGAGGATGTTCCAGCCGTTCTCGGGCGAGAGGAACTTGTCCGACAGCAGGCTCAGTGCCAAGACCATCAGCGCCAGTGCGATCAGCGACTGAAACCGGACCAGAAGTTCGCGATGGGTTGTCAACATAACGCAGCCGGCTTTCTCGGCAGTGCCGCATGCATGATTTTCTCTTCCGTCGCTTCGGCTCGCAGAAACTCCGCCGTCGCCCGGCCTTCGCACAGGACCAGAATGCGGTCGGACACGGCCAGGATCTCGGGCAACTCGGACGAGACCGCGACGATGGCCAATCCGTCGCGAGTCAAATCGTCGATCAACCCGTAGATCTCCTGTTTGGCCCGGACGTCGATGCCGCGCGTCGGCTCGTCCAGCAGCAGAACCTTGGGAGCGGTGGCCAGCCATTTGGCCAGAATCACTTTTTGCTGGTTGCCCCCGCTCAGGTTGCGGACCCGCTGCTGCAGCGAGGGCGTCTTGACGCGGAACCGCTGCAAGTAGCCCTGCACGTGCTGCCGTTCGGCGTGAGGGCGGATCAGGCCGAACCGTTCGGCCCGGCTCAAGCTGGCCAAACTGGTGTTCTCCGCGACACTCATCGACAGCACCAGTCCGTCCCGCTTACGGTCCTCCGGGGCCATCGCCAGGCCCATTGCGATGGCGTCGGCGGCCGACCGCAAAACGGCGCGGCGGCTGCTGACGAACACGTTGCCCGAGCAAGCCCGTCCGTGCAACCCGAACAGGCATTCCAGCAACTCGGTCCGGCCCGCGCCCAGCAATCCGAAGATCCCCAGCACCTCGCAGCGCCGCACCTGAAAGCTGACGCGGTCGACCAGAAAATCGCCGGGGCGTCCGGGGTGCGGGAGCGTCAGTTGCTCGACCCGCAGCACCTCGTCGCCCACGTCCGATGGCGTCCCGCGGGACCGCTGGCCCAGGTCGCGGCCGACCATCATCCGCACGATGTCCGGGCGGGAAAGTTCGCTCAGGGGCGCGGAACCGATCATCCGGCCGTCCCGCATCACCGCGGCGTCATCGCCGATGCGGGCCAGTTCGTCCAGCTTGTGCGTGATGTAGGCGATGGCCACGCCCTGCCGCTTCAGGTCGGCGATGCGTTGGAACAGCACTTCAATCTCGTGCTCGGTGAGCGCCGAAGTCGGCTCGTCCATGATCAGGATGCGGGCCTCGCCAGCCAGCGCCTTGGCGATCTCGACCACCTGCTGCTGGCCGACGCGCAAGTGTCCGGTCGGCGTGGTCGGCGGGATGTCCAGATCTAGCCGCTGGAGCCACTCGGCGGCACGGCGGTTCAGTGCGGCGTAGTCGATCAGCCCGCCGCGCCGTAGCGGCTCCCGGCCCAGGAAGATATTCTCCGCCACCGTCAAGCCGGGCACCAGGTTCAGTTCCTGAAAGATCATCGCGATGCCGTGATCTTGGGCTTGGCGCGGACTGGCGAAGTGGACCGGCCGACCCGCGACCAGCAGTTCGCCGGCATCCGGCGGAAACACGCCGGCGACCACGTTCATCAGGGTCGATTTCCCCGCCCCGTTTTCGCCCAGCAAGGCGGTCAGCCGGCCGCGGTGCAGCGTCAGGCTGACCCCGTCCAGCGCCTGGACGCCGGGAAAAGACTTGGAAATCCCGCGGGCTTCCAGGATCACGTCCCCGGTGGCAGTCATGGCTCCTCCACGAGGAAAGGCACGATCCGCAAGGGATTCAGGTCGGTGTCTTCGTCCATGATCTCCGCGCAACCGACGAAGCCGACTCGGGCGCCAATGGTGGCCATGCGGCGCAGGTTCGGCAGCACGTGCTGTTCGATGCGGCGATTGATTTCCGCGGACAGGGCGTTGAAATCCTGCGAGTTGGCAAAATCGTTGACGTCCAACAACCCCGTCCCATCCCGCACCGCGTTCCCGAAGATCGGGCCCGCTTCCAACAACACCTGGACCTGCGGCTGGTCGTCGCGCAGCGCCAGCCCCACCGAGTTCCTGTCCACGGAGACGACGCGGCCGATGCCGGCGACATAGTAATAGTAGACGTCGCCCAAGCCCACGCGGCGGCCGTGCGTCCGCCGCGCCGCTTGGCGGTCGTGCTGTACAACCGCGATCAGTTCCGCCGCATCCACGGCCCCACCGGTACCGGGAATCAGGCCCTCAGTCCAAAACCGCTCGACAAACGCTGCGGGAGCAAACGCCGCCTCGGCCGTTCGCTGCCTGGCCACATCCAACGGAACGACGTGGAACAGGGGCAGAAAGTGCAGCAGCACCGCAGTACCCGCAGCGACCGTGGCCCCCGTGATCAACCGCCGTCGTCCCCGCGTCACTCTGCATCCTTCCTGCCGTAGTCGCCGTACTTGCCGGCATTCGCTTGATGTACCAACTCGACCGCGACCGGCGTCTTCTGGGAAAACTCGCGTTCACCGCGCAGGTATCGGTCCGCGCATTCCGCCGCCGTCCGCGCCATCAGCTTTGGAAACTGCATGCCGGTGGCCACGATTTTGCCTTCCGCGATCAGCTTGACCACGTCGTCCGCGCCGTCGAAGCCGAACACCTTAACCTGCTTGTCTTTCTCGGCAGCGACCAGCGCCTGGTAGGCGCCCATCGCCATCGCGTCGTTGCCGCAAAACACGGCGTCGATGTCCGAGTTCGCCTGGAGAATGGCCTCCATGACTTCCAGCGCTTTTGCCCGGTCGAAATCCGCGCTCTGCTGGGCCACCATCTTCAAGTCCGGATAGCGATCGACCACGCTGTGAAATCCCTTGGATCGGTTCCAGGTATTGTTGTCTCCGACCAGGCCCAACAGTTCGACGTACTTACCCGACTCGCCCACCTGCTTGACGAAGTACTGTCCCAGGGCGACGCAGCCGGAGTAGTTGTCGGACAAGATCTGCGAGACGGCGGCGTCGGTCGCGTTGATCTCGCGGTCCATGCAGAAGACGGGAATCCCGGCCTGTTTCGCCCGGCGGACGTTGGCGATCGAACCGTCGGCGTCCGTCGGATTGAACAGCACGGCGGCGTAGCCCGACGCGATCACGTTCTCGAAATGAGCCGCTTCCTTGGCCGGATCGTTTTGCGAATCAAACACCACGGCGTCACAGCCCATCTGGATCGCATGTTGCTTGGCCGCGTCCGCCAGCACCACGAACCAGGGGTTGTTCAGGGTCGAGATGATCACGGCGAGTTTCGGCGGACCGGCCGGCTTGGCGGGCGAGTCGCCGCAACCGGCCAGGCCCAACAGGAGCAGAAAGAGCGGCAGGGAAATTACGCTTACCGAAGTTCGACTCATAAGAACGGCCTCCCTTGCGATGCGCGGATGGTGAACAAAAACTTCAGAAAACCACTCCCGACTTCCAAGCGGTGACCCCGATCTTGCCGATCTCGTAAATCAGTTCGCTGTTCAGCAACCTCGTCCGTTTCATGATGCGTTACTCAAGCTCGCGTGCGGTACAACCTCTACCTTAACACACTCGTTCGGATCCGTCACGACTTCCATCTTGGCCGCTAGTTCGTCCAGCCCCATCCGGTGGGAGATCAGCGAAGCGAACGGATAACGAGCCGCCTGTTTCTGCAGAATGTTCAGCACCGGACGCCAGTTGCTCCCGCAGTGAAAGACCGAGTGGATATGTACGTTCTTGGACGCAATGTGCTTCATCACGTTCAGCGGAACGGTCTTCCCTGTGTCGACCCAGTTGCCGACTTCGATGACGGTGCCTCCCTTCCTCACCATCTCCAACGCCTCGATAAAGACCTCGGGCTCTCCGGCTGATTCGATCACCAGGTCCGGACCGACTCCCTCGGTCAGCTCCCGCGCCTGCTGAATGCGTGCCTCGGGCGAAGTCCGCGCGGCGTTCATCGTGACGTCGGCGTAGATCTCCTTGGCCTTGGCCAATCGGAGATCGGCAAGGTCCGTGGCGATGCACAGGCCCGCGCCGTGGATGCTGGCCATGATGCCGTGCAGCAGTCCCAGAGGCCCATTGCCGAGAACGGCCACCGAATCCCCCGGCCCGAACCCCTCCTTGACGGCGGCAAAGGGCTGGGTCGCCCGGGCCAACGAGTGGTACGCTACGGCCATCTCCTCGACAAACACCGCGACGTCCGTCGGCAGTTCCTCGGGGATTTTGAACAGCGACGTGCCCGGCTGGATGTACATATACTCGGCGAACCCGCCGCGCAGAAAGGGCGCGGTATCCGCATTCGGGTGGATGCCGTAGGCCATGATCTGGTTTTCGCAGGTCGTGTTGTTGTAGTGGTGGCGACAGTACCAGCACGTGCCGCAATTCACCTCGACCGCCAGCGCCACGCGGTCGCCGGGCTGCAAGGGCTGGTGGTCGAAATCCATCGACTGCGCGGCGTTTTCACCGATCTCGACGATGGTCCCGATCACCTCGTGTCCGCCGATGTAGGGGAAGATCGACTTGCCGCGGATGAAACCGGCCTCGCCCTTAAAAATGTGCTTGTCGGTGCCGCACACCCCGGTCATTTCCACCTTCAAAACCGCGGAATCACGATCGCATTGCGGATAGGGGTAAGCCCGCAATTCCATCTTGCCCGGGGCCGTCATCGCAACGGCCCTGACTGCTGTTGGCTTGGTCGGGGACATCGGCAATCTCCTGTGGCGTTAACGGTTGAAATGGCGTCATTCTTTCACAATGATTCCCGGTTTGCTTCCTTGAAATCAGAAAGTTCTTGCGGGATACTAAGGTCATGGTCCGCTTCGATCCCACTCGCCCCGATTTCTCGCCGTACGGCTTCAATTGCGTCCGCTGGACGCCCACGACGATGCCGCGCTGCGACCGCCACAATGAAATCGAGTTAAATCTGCTGGACAACGGGAGGTTGGTCTACCTGATGGGCGGGCAGAAAGTTACCGTTCCTGCCGGGCGATTGACCGTCTTCTGGGCGGGAATTCCGCATCAGATCATCGAGTTCGAGGATCTGACCGAGTACTTCGTGTTGACGATTCCATTAGCTTGGTTTCTGCAGTGGCGTCTGCCCGACCACCTGACGCAACCGATCTTGCACGGGCAGATGATCGTCGAACCGGATAAGGGTCGTTTGGCGTCGGATTGGGCGCGATTCGAGGCCTGGCGCGAGGATGTGCGGATGGGCGCCGAAGAATACCGCCACGTCAGCTTGCTTGAGATCGAAGCCCGATTGCGGCGGTTGGCGTTGACCGTGGTGGACTCGCCGCCGCGTTCCCGGCGGAAATCGCCGACCGTGCTGAGCCCGCAACACCTGAGTCGGGCGGAGCAGATGGCCTGTTTCATCGCGCGGCACTACACCGAACCGCTGACGGCCGAGACGATCAGCCGACATGTCGGACTGCATCCCAACTATGCGATGGGGGTCTTCCAACACGCGTTCGGCACCACGTTGCTCCGATACGTCACCCAGCACCGGTTGTCTCACGCGCAACGACTGCTGGTCACCACCGAGGACTTGATCCTGAACATCGCGTTGCAGTCGGGCTTCGGCTCGCTCAGCCGTTTCAACGAGGCATTTCGGCAGTCCTTCGGCTGCACGCCGCGCGAATACCGCAAGCAGCACCAGTTGCCGTAGAGCGCGACGGTCATGTCAAGCCTACTGGTTGAGAAAGTGGCACAGGCCAGTGGGCCAGGGGCTGCGCAGAGTCGGCCAGCCGGTTCTTCACGGGATCACTGGGGCGCTGCAGCTTGGATCACGCGTTGGAACGTCAGGCCGGAATCGCTGGGGGGACTGCCGATGAGCACGAACTGGAAGCGATCGGGACCGCCTGAGGTGACGCGCCCCGCCAGGGTGCCTTGATCGCCACCGTCCATGACCAGCGCATTGCCGGTTACCACATACTGGCCGGAAATCGCCGTCGGCTCTTGGCCTTTCGGGATGGATTTCCAGGTAAACTCCCCCGCCTCGTCAATGGTGAATTCAAACGTATTGCCGTCGCGTTCGGCTCGCCATTGGCCGACCAGATCCGTCGTGGGCTCCGCTGCGTCCGCTTCCACAGCCGGTTCAGGCTCGACGGCCGGTTTGGCCACAACGGTTGCTGCTGGTGGTTCTGCCTCCGCCGCGGATGCCTCTTCGTCGCCTGTCAGCGCGTCGTACATCGCTCTCGCCACCTGATCGTTGGGCTGCGCCTCGACCACTCGCTGCAAAGCGTTTTTGGCCGAATCGGCGTGACCACAGACCAGATAGTGATAAGCCAGCACGAAATTTGCCGCCACGTCCTGAGGGTTCTTCTTGATGTGTGCTTCCAGCGCCCGCAACTGCTCGGTGTACGCGTCCGAGTTGCTGTACAAGCTGATCATCGTCGTCCAATCCATGCCGGGCGCCACGGCAAGCAGGGCGTTGAGCACGACCGCCGACTGCTGATATTCGCCCAGCGCGAACAGGCACAGCGCGCCGAATTCGTGAATCACCGGGTCGTCCGATACCTTGCGGACCGCCTGTTCTGTCAGGTTCAACGCGGTCTTGTAGTTCCCCCGCTGGAACGCATCGCGGCCTTGATCCAACAGGCGATATCCCGCTTGCTCGTTCTCCGACTCCGCCGCCTCGGGTGGCGTCGCCGCGTCACCCGCGTCGTCCTGATCGCTCGCCGAGATATAATTATTGATCACGATGGGACGCGAGTAGTCATACACCGGCACGGTGGCCACCACCGTGGTGGTGTAGTACGGGTTCACGTAGCTATCGTAATAGCCGTACCCCCACGAACTGGTCAACGCGGAGAAACCCCAGTACGTCGCTCCCACGGCGACAGGCACGTACCAGCGGTTGCCCCAATGGCCGCTCCAACAGCCATGATACCAGCCGTGGTGACGGTGGTGCACATGACGGTTGTACCAATGATTGCCCCAGTGTTGCTGCCAGCCGCCACCCCCGACGCCCCAACCCGGCCGGTTGAAATTGTTGACGTTGAAATTGAAATTGAAATCGTTCCCGATCCAGTTCCCGACGTTCCCGCTGCCGATATTGTTGCCGCCGCCAATCACGGGCCGGTCATTGCCGAAACCGGGACGTCCGCCACCGATGATCGGACGATCTCCGCCACCGGGCCTGCCGCCCCCGAT
>Ga0351873_10294_pt1 | contig 11479 bp, 10 predicted proteins | sample TotcelFGM3001N11_FD_206764 | JGI IMG/M metagenome (GOLD analysis project Ga0351873, IMG submission 206764) | Enriched cells from coal bed in the Powder River Basin, Montana, United States - Total cells FGM rep2 HSBNCT.FGM.300.1.N11 ... | reverse complement strand
TACGCCCGCTGGATTTCATCCTGCCCGGCGGTTCGAGGAACCCCCAAGATTTCGTAGTAGTCTCTGAATTTGACTGCCATAATTAGTTCCCGTCACGACCTCTCGCATTGGTGCTCATTAACGCCTGCTGTAAGTCACTGGCCAGTTCCTGTAAACGCTCCTTGCCGGCATGCTCGTCCTTTACGGCCAGAGCCGTTTCCTCGATGAGCTGCTCGCACCTGGCTCTTTCGTGGACGGGCACCCGCGCGTCGAGGTCCTTCAGTGTCCGTTTCAGTTGATAGGCCAGCGTGTCCGCGCGGTTCCTGGCTTCTGCGGTGTTGCGGCGCCGTTTGTCTTCGTCCGCGTGGTGCCGGGCGTCCGTCACCATCCGCTCCACCTCGTTCTTGGGAAGATTGGCGGACTCGGAGATGGTCACCCGCTGCTCTATTCCCGTCTCCTGATCCCGGGCCGTCACGCTCAGGATACCGTTGGCATCGATATCGAAAGTCACCTGGATCTGGGGAATGGAGCGCGGCGCCGAGCGGATCCCCTCGATACGGAATCGCCCCAGGATTCTGTTGTCGCGCGCCATTTCGCGCTCGCCCTGCAAAACCACGATATCCACGGCGGTCTGATTGTCCTCGGCGGTGGAAAAAATCTCTTCGCGCCGGGAAGGGATGGTGGTGTTGCGCTCGATCAGCCTGGTCATGACGCCGCCCAGGGTTTCCACTCCCAGGGAAAGCGGCGTGACGTCCAGAAGCACCACGTCCTCCACTTCACCCTGAAGAATTGCCGCCTGCACCGCCGCACCCACGGCGACGACTTCGTCGGGATTGACGCTCATGTTGGGCTGCTTGCCGCCCGTAAGCTTCTTCACGAGCTCCTGCACAGCGGGAATTCGGATCGAGCCGCCCACCAGAATGACCTCATCGATGTCCTGCGGGGTCAGACGGGCGTCGGCCATGGCCTGCTCCAAGGGCTTCACGCACCGTTCCACCAGGTCGCGAGTCAGGCTCTCGAACCCGGCGCGGCCGAGCATCATGGCCAGGTGTTTGGGGCTGGCGTGGTCGGCCGTAATGAAGGGCAGGTTGATCCGCGCTTCGGTTGTGCTGGAAAGCTCGCACTTGGCCTTTTCGGCGGCTTCATAGAGCCTCTGAAGCGCCTGGCGGTCGCCGCGGATGTCGATGGACGTCTCCTTTTTGAATTCGTCCGCCAGCCAATCCACGATTCGTTTATCGAAGTCGTCCCCGCCCAGGTGAGTGTCCCCCGACGTGGACCGGACTTCGCACACGCCTTCCCCCACGTCCAGGATGGAGACGTCGAAGGTGCCGCCTCCCAGGTCGACCACCAGGATGGTCTCGTTTTTCTTCTTTTCCAGTCCGTAAGCGAGCGCGGCCGCGGTGGGCTCGTTTATGATGCGGAGCACCTTCAGGCCGGCAATCTCGCCCGCGTCCCTCGTAGCCTGCCGCTGCGCGTCGTTGAAATAGGCCGGGACGGTGATGACGGCTTCCTTGACCCTCTCTCCCAGATACTTTGACGCGTCCTCGGCCAGCTTGCGAAGGACCTGCGCCGACACTTCCTCGGGAGCCATCATCCCGCCCCGAACGTTGAAGCGAACCGCATCGCCCGGCCCTCGCTTCACCTCGTAGGACACGATCTTGGATTCCTCGTCCACCTCGCCCCATTTGCGGCCGACGAAACGTTTCACGGAATACATGGTGGCACCGGGATCGAGAATGGACTGACGCCGGGCAATCTGCCCCACCAGCCGCCGGCCGTCCTCCGTATAGGCCACCACCGAAGGCGTGGTCCTGGCCCCCTCGGAATTGGGAATCACGGCGGCCTTGCCGTTCTCCCACACGGCCACCACCGAATTGGTCGTTCCCAGATCAATACCTACCGCTTTCGCCATAAACAAACCTCCTCACGGCAACACCATATTTCAAAATCCATATAAATCCCAGACCTCAGCGCAACGGTTCAGACATATACATCTCCGACCATGCGTAACGTAGTTGAATTATTGGGATTTACTGAATCAATTTCACGACGAAAGTTAATCATCATTTCCAGGGCTGCCAGAGGTGTGGGGGAGTTTGATCATCGGTGTGGAGTGGGGGTGATCCGGAGTCTCATGCTATTTCCACAAGATTGCCGCACATCACTCGTGCCCGTGCCCGTGTGCGTGCCCGAATCCGGCACATTTTCGGGCACGGGCACGCACACCGGCACGAAGGGGGGCCAATCTTCGATGCGGTTGTGTCGCTCTGCGTCCTCCGTGCCTCCGAGGGGGGGAGACGAAGCATTTTCTGAGGGAGCACGATCAACGGGAGATATGCGCCAAATTAGCGAGTTTGGCGTTCGTGTAACGTGGAATCCGGTCGTCCCATTTCCGGTTCATTCCGGCAATGATGCTGTTGGCAAGGATCGCGTTGCTGACGGCCGTGGGATGGAGTTTATCCGCAAACAAGCAATCATATTCGCCATAGTCCGGCGGAGGCACGAGGGGCCGTCCGAAGAGCTCCGGCGGTTTAGCGATGAGGCGGCGCGCCACCGCGTAGAGGTCGAAGACGAGCACCGAGGCATTTCGGCCCAATGAGCGGATGTATGCGTTGGCGCGCTGGGTGTGAGCGCGGATGTTGGATGCCTCTTCTTCCGTGAGGCTTTCACAGAGGCGGGGCGCGCGGGTGGTGTCGGTAATGGTCCAGATCACGAACTGCGCGTCTGGATGTGAATCCCGCAGCCGTTTCCATGCGCTCCGAATATTCCGGATAATGTTGTCTATGACCTCATCTGCCGAGCCATTCTCACCGGGAGCGTGAGCGGCGAGAAGGTCGTCGTTGTTGACGATATCGTTGCCGCCGATTTCCAGGTTGATGAGGGTGGCCTTGTCTTGGAGCCCCAACAACCGGCGTGCTTCATATAAACCGATCTGAATCTCCAGGTGGTCCGACTCGGACCCGGCAACCGCGTATTCTTCCCATAATTTGTCGCCCGAGGACGCGCCTCGGCTGAAGACCGCATGGATTGGGTCTTTGCCATACATGTCCGGCGGGTTCTCATATTTCAGCCATAGGAGATCATTATGCGTCAGGCTGTCTCCGAAAGGGACGACGTCTTTGAAATTCACCTCTCCGAAAGCAGTGGAGCTTCCAAACAGCACAAACAAAAATACAATCCACCAGGTATGCTTCCGCATTTCAACCCCTTCCTTCCGGTTCGATGCCATGGATACGGGCCGGGCCTCCAGCTTTCAGGCCGGGCTGCTTTACGACAAGACTCACGAGAGATTATTCTTGAAGACGGAGTATGTCAAACGAAGATTTTTAGACCTTGGGGGAGCCCTTCTTTCCGGCCTCGGGGAGCCACCAGCAGAGGAGGAGGCAAACGAGGGAGCCCGCGAGCGTTGCCCAGAAGACCGTTTCAACGCCTTGGCGGACGGCTTCCTGCATGAGCTTTTGAGCACCCGCGGAGAGCTTTGCCTGGATTTCCGGCTGGAAGAGCTCCTGGATGTCTCCGGTGAGATGGCTCAACAGGGAAGCCGGCAGCTCGTCCCCCTGGGTCGAATGGGTGAGGGTTTCGAGGACCGTGGACAGGTGGGACGTCACAAGGCTTCCGGAGACGCCGATGCCGATGGTTCCGCCGAGCGTCCGCGCGAATTGGTGGGCGGACGTGGCCACGCCGAGGTCGGAGGCGTCGAGGCTGTTCTGCACGATGAGAAGGGTTCCGACGGACACGAATCCCATCCCCAGTCCGGTCGCGGCCAGGGCTGCCGAGCACAGGAAGAGGGACGTCGAGGTCGTGAAGGTCAGCGTGACTCCCGTCCCCGCAACGAGAAGCAGTGAGCCCAGAATAGAGAGCGGCTTCTCTCCCAGTCGATTGACCAATTGTCCGCACACCAAAGCTCCGGCCGACCATGCGAGGCTCAGGGGGACCATGGCCATTCCCAGTTGAGCCGGGCTTTTGCCCAGGGCTCCCTGAATGAAGAGCGGAACGAAGGCGGAGGCCGCGAAGATGGCGAAGCTGCTGGAAAAGGCCGCGCCGTTGCCCGTGCTGAAGCCTCGAACCCGGAAAAATCCCGGTGCCAGGATGGGCTCCCGGGCGCGCTTTTCCGCGAAGCAAAAACCGATTCCGGTCCCGATAGTCGTCAGGAACAGGCCAATGATCTGAGGCGAGAGCCAGGGATAGGTGCGCCCCGCCAGAAGGAATGCCGTGAGCAGCGTGAGAATCGTGACGGACAGGGTCAGGGCGCCCAGAAAGTCGATGGAGGCCTCTTTCTTCTTCTCTCGAATATCCTGTAGGTAGAGGAGGATGCAGAGGAGCGCAACGAAGGACAGGGGCACATTCAAATAGAAGATCCAGCGCCATGAGAAATAATTGACGATGAAGCCGCCCAGCGCCGGCCCCAGCACGCTCGCGATTCCCCAGACGAAGCTGATGAGCCCCATCATCTTGCCCCGTTTTTCGGGAGCGGAAAGGTCGCTCACCACAATGTAAGCGAGCGCAAAGCTGCCGCCGGCTCCCACTCCCTGAAGGGCGCGGTAAGCGATGAGCTGCGTCATGGTGGTGGCCGCGCCCGCCAGGGCCGAGCTCGCCAGGAAGACGCATATGACGACGATGTAGAGTTGTTTGCTGCTGAAAAGGTCGCAGAGCTTGCCGAAAATGGGAAGCGAAATGGCCCGCGTGAGCAGATAGGAGGAAAACACCCAACTGTAAAGATGCATCCCTCCGAGATCGGCCACGATGGTGGGCATGGCGGCCCCGACCACCAACGCGTCGAGCGCCCCCAGGAAAAGAGCCAAAAGCGCCGCGCCCACCACCAGGAACCGCGTTCTCGGACTGATGTCCGCCGCCGGCGTCTGCATTTCGTGTCTTTCGTGGCTAAATCGACGGGCGTGGTCTTCGCGGCGCCTATTCGGAGCCGGGGGCCAGCTCATAGAGAAGGGCGGCGGCGGAGCGGATGCCGCGATGGAAATCCTCCAGGAAAAACCGCTCGTTGGGGGAATGGGCGCCGTCGTCCGGACTTCCCCAGCCCATCATGAGAATGGAATCCGATTGCAGCACCTCCTTGAGGAGATTCACGATGGGAATGGAGCCGCCCTCGCGGATGAAGACGGGCGCCTTGCCGAAGCCCACCGTGACGGCTCTCTCCGCGGCCCGGACCGAGGGTTGATTTCTTGAAACCAATACCGGCTCCGCTCCGTGAAGCTCCGTGATGCGGACCTTGACGCCGGGTGGAGCAATAGCCTGGACGTACTCCCCGAACAACCGGTTGATTTCGGAAGGGACCTGGTTGGGTACCAGCCGCATGCTCACCTTGGCTCCCGCCTTGGCCGGAATGATGGTTTTCGCCCCTTCGCCGGAGAAGCCTCCCCAGATGCCGTTCACGTCCAGGGTCGGACGAGCGGTCTTGCGCTCGACGGTTCGGTATCCCTCCTCGCCCACCAGCTCTCCCTCGCCGAGGTATGACTTGAGGCCGGCCTCATCGAGGTTGAGCGAGGCCATTTCTTCCCGCTCCCAGGCTTCCAGCTCCAGGACCCCGTCGTAGAAGCCGGGGATGGCCACGGTCCCGTTGGGATTCTTGAGCCGGGTCAAAATCTCCGCCAGTGCCTGGACGGGATTCGCCACGATTCCCCCGAAGCTTCCGGAATGAAGATCGAAGCGGGGCCCCTGGACTTCGAGCTGCAGGTAGGAGAGGCCTCTCAGTCCGTAGGTGATGGCCGGGACCCCGTGAGCGAACTGGGAGCCGTCGGAGATGGCGACGGCGTCAGCCTTGAGCTCGCTCAGATGCTCCTTCATGAAAGGCCCGAGGTTGGGGCTACCGATCTCCTCTTCGCCTTCCACCAGGACTTTCACGTTTATTGGCAGCTTTCCGCTGACGGCCAGGATGGCTTCCATGGCCTTGAGATAAGTGAAGAACTGGCCCTTGTCGTCGGAGGCCCCGCGAGCGTACACATAGCCGTCGCGGATGCTTGGTGTAAAAGGAGCCGAGACCCATTCTTCCAGGGGCTCCGGGGGTTGTACGTCATAATGTCCATAGACGAGCAACGTCGGACCATCGACAGTATGGGGGCTTTGCGCGAATACGACGGGATGGCGCTCGGTTTGATATATCTTTGCCTGAAAACCCATTCGTCTCAGATAGTTATGTACCCATTCGGCGGCCCTCCGGACGTCCGATGAGTGGTGAGAGTAAGTGCTTACGCTGGGAATTCGGAGAAACTCCAGGAGCTCTTGTACATATCGCTGTCGATTGCTGTCTATCTTGTCGAGTGTCTCTCGCGGAATCATCGTTCAGATTCTCCTTACATGGCTCGTTGCTGTCTATACATACAGTCAGTGCTTGGACTTTCAAGTAAGATACAGCCTTTTCCGCATAACGCAACGAAAATTCAGAATCCGGGACGGCCCATTCGCTTCAATTCACACCCGCAAAAAGCCGGCGCCCATGATGTGAGCTCACCCATTTCTTCCCAAAGAGGTTATAATGCCTCTCGTGTTTGCAGCTACTTTCGAACGGGCCGGGGGACAAGAAATGGCAATCCACTTCAGGACGTATCCTCAAATTGAGGCAGTAGATAAGGAAGTGTGGAATCGATTTGCCGAGGATGCAAGCCCCATCATGGAATGGGAATACATTCATGCTCTGGAGAGCTCGGGCTCCGTTTCACGGGCGAGGGGGTATCGTCCGTGCCACCTCGTGGCCTACGCGGATGACGAGCCCATCGCCCTTGCGCCGCTGTACGAGCGGGACAGGGCGTGGGTGGAATTCGGAGACGGGGGATTGATCGAGTTTCTGACCGAGCTCACCGGGCTGCCGTTTCATCGAGGGCTCGTGGGGACCATTCCGTTCACGCCCGTTCCCGGCTACCAGTTCCTCCATCGCCCGGATGTGGACGCCCTGGATGCGTACAAGTTGTTGCTGAGCTACATCGACTACTTATGCGTGAGCCGAAACCTTACCACGTGCCGCATCTATTTCGTTTCGTCTGCGCCTACCGAGCTTCATTCCCTGTTGCAGAATTCAGGTTATATTTCCTTAAAAAGCCAGTATTGCCTGTGGTTCAATAGAAATTTCGACTCCTTCGACGATTATTTGCTGTCCTTCAAATCGAGCCGACGGACAAAGATCAAGCGGGAATTGCGCACGATCCGCGACCAGGGAATCGATATACGCATGGTTGATGGATCCGAGGCTCCATCTAGCTTCTATGACAGCATGTTCGATCTCTACGTTCGAACGTGGGAGAAGCACATGGGCGCCGAAGTGCGCCCCTTCCTCAACGAAGCCTTCTTCCATCTGCTCCAAAAGAACTTCCGGCACAGGACTAGCTTCTCCGTGGCGCGCCGCTCCGACCGGGACATCGCCCTGGCCCTCTTCTACCACAAGGCCGACAGCATATACGGGCGCTACTGGGGCTGCTTTGAGGAAGCCCCTTTCCTGCATTTCGCCACGTGCTACTACAGCCCCATCGACTACGCCATCCAAAACGGAATCCACGTGATGGACCCGGGCTTCGGCGGCGAGCACAAGCTCATCCGGGGCTATGAAGACGTGACGGTGAGCCACTACATCAAGTTCTACGGAGAGAAAAACCGCCGCATCGCCAATTCCATCCTCGATCAAATCCGGGTCAACCGAATGCATTCCATTCTCCAGCCGCGATAGCCCGAAACGGTGGCCTGGAATGGTGCCCTGCAAAGGAAGAGGATTGCAGGAGGCAAGATCTCATGATAGACGGACACGCACATCTGAAAGACCGGGCAACAAATTCAGGCGATTCTGGCCCTTTTAAAGGCCCTAGCCTTGACATCGTTGTGCAAAACATTAGGGTATGAGCTGTGAAGCTTTTTGCATTTTTTAATCAAGAAAGGTCTTCCAACTCGCCGTGCTGTTTTGCTTTTATGGCAATTCCTGGTCTCGTTATTCAAAATAATTGCGGCTTAGTGAGCCATTCCAGGATTTTTGCAGGCTCTGGACAGAGACTATTCACGAAAAGGAGGAGTGATCATGAAGAGGTATTTTGTGGTAATTTACGTTTTCGTGTTTTTGGCTTCCATTTGTCTGATTTTAGGACCTGCTTTGGCTCAGGAGGATTTCCAACAGAGAATCCAAAAGCAGCAGCAACGAATCAACCAAGGGGTTCAATCTGGAGCCCTTACAAATGCTGAAGCCTCTACTCTCCAGGGTAATTTAGATTACATAAGGGATAAATTTGCCAGGCAGAAAGCGGACGGTAAGCTAAACCCTCAAGAGCAGCAACGGCTAGATAAAATGCTGGATGACAATTCAAAGATGATTCGCCAGGAGAAGCACGATCCCAGTGTAAAGGGGCAACAGGGTTTTGACATAAGAAAGCTTTTCTAGCCGAGCAGACACGCGAATTGAAATCATTCCGGCTGCAAGGGGCAGTCAGCCATCCTCGAAGAGGATTAGACTGCCCCAAAGAGGCTACCGACTCACGAGCTACACAGGAATTCTAAAGGGTCCCCCCGCACCAGACAGCAACCAACCTCCGGTTTGCACGAACATTCCCGTCATACTATGTCCGCGTCATCACAGGTGGTGAGCGCCCTTTCGTGATGACGGGGCATTTTCGTAGCATGAGCCTCAATCTGTCTTGCCAATATGGCTTTCTGGAGGGGGCGCCCAGCCGTTCAATATTCACAGATCATATGCGATTCAGGGGGAGGGCGTACGGGAAACGACAAAGAGGAGATAACTGTCTGGCGGCAGCAAAAGAGAAGCGTTCTTCTCTCACTGAAGCGGGCAAGCCTGTGTAAGCGAGGATAAGGGATGGAAATAGTCTGATTATGCAGAGGCCTTTCATCTGTTCGCCGCGTCGTCTGGCGTGGAATTCTGCTCTATGTGTGATTAGATTTTGGACGGCAACGCCCTGACAGCACCATGGCGCCAACCACCACCACTCCCGTCGAGGACATGATGAGGACCTTTGACACTCGAATCCTTCCTGCCGCGATGTTCGTTGCGATGCTGCTCCTATGCACCAGTTGCATCAAACCCAAAATCACCCTCTTTCCCGACGAAACGGCTCCATTGAAGGAATTCACCCTCCAGGGCAGCGGGAAGGAGAAGATCCTTCTGGTTCCAGTCCGGGGATTCATCTCCGACAATCCCCGCGACCTGCCGTTTTCCCGCAGGCGCAGCACGGTTCAGGAAGTCGTCTCCCATCTCAGAAAGGCGGAGGAAGATAAGGACGTCAAGGCCGTCATCTTTAAGGTGGACTCCCCGGGAGGCTCCGTCACGGCAAGCGATATCCTTTACCACGAGATCGTTGGCTACAAGGAGCGCAGTGGCGCAAAGCTCGTGGCGGTCGCGATGGGGGTCGCCGCTTCGGGAGGCTACTATATTTCCCTGCCGGCGGACTCCATCATAGCCCACCCGACTTCGGTCATCGGATCTATCGGCGTCGTGTTCCTGCGGCCCAATGTGGGCGGGCTCATGGAGAAGATCGGTGTCGAGGTGCGGGTGGACAAGTCCGGCAGGAACAAGGATATGGGCTCCCCTTTTCGCAAGGCTACCCCGGAGGAGGAGCAGATGCTCCAGGGCCTGATCGATGAAATGGCCGTTCGGTTTCTATCTCTGGTGGAGCGCCATCGGAAGACGGCCGAAGGGGCGGACATCGCGTCGGCGCGTATATACGGTGCCGCCGAAGCATTGCGGCTGGGGCTGGTGGACCGGATCGGCTACGTGGACGACGCGGTCATGGAGGCTAAGAGCCTGGCGCGACTGCGTGAGGATGCCAAGGTGGTTGTCTATCGGCGCACCGATTTTCCTGATGACAATGTGTACAATGCCTCCACGGCCAAGGCTGACGCTCCGGAGCTCAGGCTTATTGACCTCGGGGACGCCCTTCCCCCCTTTCGTAGCGGCTTTTACTATCTCTGGCTCTCGGAGCCGCCGCGTTGATCCCCTCCCCGACGATCGTCTTCCCGGCCGGATTCGATGACCAGCTATAAGCTTCTCCTTTGCGGTTTCCTGTCCATTTATGGAGATCTCCGGGCACTCAACACGGGAGATGTCCGACAGGTACAACAGAGTGGAACATGACGACAAAGGGCAGGCCGTGACCAGCGAGGACGTTATTGGCGGACCTCGACCAAGCTCTTGACCAAGCGCCCTCGAGCAAATGAAAAAGGGGCACGGCAACCACCGTAACCCCTTGAATTTTCTGGTGCCGAAGCGGGGATTTGGCACATGTGTTGATTTTATTGAGTTTTTCGTTTTGAGCGCCCCCAACACGTAACACCAAGTGTCACAGAGTGTCATGGGCAGCTTTTGTGGCTGCCACTAGCTTCCAGGAATGATTCGCCCTGGTGTGCCAATATCCTCCGAGAAGCACCAGACAAACGGATTTATGTTTTTTTCTTTTCCGATAGCGAAATGTCACCCACCCTCCCGTCTTCTCTGTCCAAGACCATGCACGACAGCGCAGAGCATTCGTTCTGGTGGTTAACAACCAAACATGGCATGGGACTGACAAGACCCAAATTTCAACCATTTAGCTTAAAACTCAAAGACTTAAGGATCAAGCAGGCACTTCCCGGAACCTACCTGGATTTACCGCTTTTTACCCGGTTTCGGGGGTCTCTTTACTTCAGAATTACTTCAAGGCACTCCTGTGTGGTTCTGCTCTGCTGCTGATCTGGACCGAACGTTTCTTGCCTTTCAATACAGCGTGTCATGCGTTTCAGCCTCCCTGTATCCATCAATCTCGATCAGAAGCCGGATCTTTCCCGAGGCGGCGATTGCATCAGCCATAATATTGCCCATTTCGTGCACGTCCTCGGCTGTGATGTCTTCTCCGATCTTGAATCCCAGTATGTTTCCAGCGCTCTCACTCAGCAAGTTGTACATCGCAACATCCTCCCAGCCAGATCACTTCACGGCCTGAATATGCTTCTTCCCTTGCAGATTCAGCAACCACCTTTCTGCACCCCGTCCTCTGTTACGAGTGGTGAGGGTCACTTGCCCGCCGGGCTCGAACTTGATGTCGGTCTTCATCAGTCTTCCTGAGACATAATCGCTTGTGAAGCGAATCGCTTTGTACCGGAATTGCAGGCCCTGAACGAAGTATCCCAGATTCCATTCCTCGTCGGGCACAAACTCGATTTCCGACATCCCTCTTGGAACGGCATAAGTGAAAGACATCAACGACAGACAGAACAGGACCCCAATCGCCCAGTCATCCGGGTCTTCCTCCTTGATCTGGAAAACGATCTCATGGTGAGAGAGCAAGCAGTCCTCAAATCCTCTGGTCTCTTCGTAGTCGTTTGAGACGATCTTCAGAGGTATTCCTACGGTCTCTTCGAGCAGCTTGAGGCCGGTCAACTTTTCAACATTCATTTGTGAACCTTTTGGATTTGCAACCTATTTGCGACGGTTCTTCTTTCTGGAAGTCTTGGCCATCTTGCGTTTTGTCTTTCCGGCTTTCGATCCTTTCTGACGAGGTTTCTCTATGTCATGAATGATGGCTTG
>Ga0351873_10293_pt1 | contig 11483 bp, 11 predicted proteins | sample TotcelFGM3001N11_FD_206764 | JGI IMG/M metagenome (GOLD analysis project Ga0351873, IMG submission 206764) | Enriched cells from coal bed in the Powder River Basin, Montana, United States - Total cells FGM rep2 HSBNCT.FGM.300.1.N11 ... | reverse complement strand
CGGCCTTCGACCAGCAGGATGGCGCCGTTCAACTGGGCGATATCGCCGCCGACGACGGCTCGAGGCCCGGCTGCTTCCGGCCGCACCGGATCGGCCGCCTGGCGATCGAATGTTTCGGTGCTGCGCGTGGCAAGCCGGGCCGGGGTGACTTGGCCGAGCGATTGCAGGTCGTCGATCCAGAGGTTGGTGGCTCCCACGCCGCCGTAGGCGTTCACCACCAGCAGATCGGCGTACGCCTCGCGCGCGTCGACATCCGGCCCAAATTGCGCTCGCAATACGCGAACTTGCCGGTCCAGGATCTGATCCGCCTGCCGGATCGTCAGCTGTTGCCACAGTCCGGGGCGATCGTACACGTCGCCGCGCAGCAACACCGTCAACGGACCGCCCGTCTGCGGATCACGGGTGCGCGGCAACACGGCGCGGGCCAGCAGCTGGAGTCCCCCCCGGTCCGCCTTGACCCACAGGGCTGCAGTCCATTCCGCCAGCACGCGCGCCTGGGGGATGGACTGGACCAGGTAGGCATAGGTTCCTTGGTGGGCCACCAGCGACAAATGCTCGCTGGCTTGACCGGTGCGATACTCGCGAAAGTCGCGGCGCTGAGCAACCACCCTCGCCCCGCAGTCGGCGTCGGCCAGCCGCCACGTCGGCTGCGCAGCCTCGAACGAATCCCGGTGGTCGGCCACGGCGGGTGCGATCAGCCCCATCGCCAGAGCGATCAGGCTCAACCACAAAGCTCGATTCGTCGGCAGATCGTAAGGCAAGATGGTCACCGACGGCGCTTGACGGAATCGTGTCGTGAAACTTGGTCGTAGGCTAAACGCCGAGGCACGCTCGGCACATGGTTGTCGAAGGAACGAAAATCCTCGACGTAAATCGTGCTTGTATCGAGATTTGCGAACTAGGGGTAGATCAACTGTCGCTTTTTCTCAACGCCGACGGCCCGCGGCCGGTTCAACGATCTTGAAATAACTCCTGATGTCGCAACCAGTTACGGCATCGGGGCGGCGACGGCTTTCGCAGGGGGCACGCAGTCTGCTGCGACCTTTCCGACCAAATCTCTCCTGCCGAAAGCTAGCACGATGCCCGAGATACCGTCCGACATGGATTTGCCGAGCCAAGTACCGCGAGAAATTCTCGAACTGTTTGAGGCGGTCGAAATGCTGCCTTGTGAACATCGGCACACGCTGGAGCCCGCCCTGCAACGGCTGGCTCGAACCAGTTGGCGACGGCGGCGGATCTTGACGACAATTCAAGAGTCGCTCAGCCAGTTGCGTCTGGACATGAAGTACCTGATGTTCGACTTGGAAGCCACGCGCCGTGAACGCGATGCGCTCCGCGAACAGCCGGATTAGTCTCCTCACCTTGCAGAACTTCTGCCGGCATGCCATCCTTCCTGGATGTGCCGGGCCTCGGTCAGCCCGGATCACATTGATCTTCGAATACGAACGACGGGAACCTCGTGGATGGAACTGACGCACCGGTCTCGTGTGTTGATGATTCTGCGCGGCGGGTTTCAGCTCGCCGGACTATCTGCGTGGCGGATGCTGCGTTCACGACAGACGCTGGTCAATGCGCTGCTAATGGCGTTTGCCCTGTTGGCCGCGGCGGCTTGGTCGATGCGGCACGAGCGGACTGCGGCCCAGTTCGTCCAAGAGGTCTTCTTGCCGCTGTACGTATCGTTCTTCCTGCCGATATTTTCTCTGTGCTATGCGTCGGCAGGCGTGGCCGGAGAACGTCAAGAGCAGACGCTGGTCTACTTGCTGGCCACGCCGTTGCCTCGTCCCGTGATTTACGTCGCCAAATTCGCGGCGGCGTTCCTGTTGGTTTCCGTTTGGAACCTGGCGGGCTTTGCGGCCCTGGGGCGACTGGCCGGACCCGCGGGGTGGGAGAGCTTTCTGCGGTTCTGGCCGGCGGTCGCCTGGTCCAGTCTGGCGTACACCTGTCTGTTTCATGCGTTTAGCGTTCTACTGCAACGGGCGACGATCGTGAGTCTGGGCTATGCCCTGATCCTGGAGACGTTGTTGGGCAACATGCCCGGGATCGTCAAACGCGTCGCCATTTCCTACTACGCCCAGTGCCTGGTATTCGATGCTGGTCAGGGGTTGGGGCTAGGCCCCGCGGGCGGCCGAGACCCAGCGCTGTTTCTGCCCATCGCCGGAGACACGGCGAGGTTGGTGCTGGTCGGCGCCTCCGGCACGCTGTTTGCCATTGGCTGGTGGGCCTTCTGCCGAAGCGAATATGCGTAGCCGATCGTCTACCTGCCTGTCCTTCGCAGCATCCACGCGCAAGATGGTTTGTCCGCCCATGGCACGGCATTTGCAAACGGCATGCACAACATTCGTCTGCAGCGATCGTCGCTGCAGGCAAAGATGCCATTTCTGAATGGCCGAAAACACCTTTGGAAGCAGGAGCGAGTCATGGCGACAAACAATCCTGAATGCAGAACGGCGGTAGGGGTATTCGAGGATCGGGAGGACGCCCAACGGGCCGTGGACGAACTGCGGCGGATGGGCTTTTCGGACGACCGTATCGGGGTAGCCTTCCAAGAGGAGACAGAAGGAACCCGGGCCACGCCCGCAGGCCACGAAGAGTCAAAAGCAGGGACGGGCGCCGCCGCGGGTGCGGCGGCGGGAGCCGGCGTCGGCGCCTTGTGGGGCATCGGCATCGCCGCAGGAATGCTGCCGGCGATCGGTCCGGTGATTGCGGGGGGAACGCTGGCCGCCGTGCTCGCCAGCGCGGCCACCGGTGCAGCCGCGACGGGATTGGCCGGAGCACTGATCGGCTTGGGAGTTCCCGACGACGAAGCCGAGTATTACGAAGAAGAATTCAAGCATGGTCGGACCATCGTAAGCGTCGACGCCGGGACGAGCTATAACGAAGTCGTCGACGTCCTGCAAAGCTATGGGGCCTACCAACATAGCACCCATACCGAACGGCGAGGCGCCACTGGGACCAGGACGCACGCACACGTCTGAAGCTAAGACGGCGCAGCCTGCGGCCGCAACCAACGTAGGACGGATTGGCAATCCGTCCTACGAAAATACGCGCAGGAAAACAAGAAATCGAGCAATAGTAGTACGAGGAGAAAATGATCTTGGCGATTGACGATTGACCAATGACCAATGACCAATGACGAATGACCAATGACCAATGACCAATGACCAATGACGAATCACCGGAGGGCTGTCCTGCCGCCACTGACAGGGATCAACCATGAAGTCGATGACCCAACTGTCTTGGATGCAAGTATTGAAAGACCTAAACCAGCAGATTTCGGACGACAACGTGTACAACGGTGCCGCCGCCTTGGCCTATTACCTGACGCTGGCGATCTTTCCGGCGCTGATTGCCGTGCTGAGTTTGCTTCCTTACCTGCCCATCCCCAACTTGGATCAGGCCATTATGGATCTGCTCCAGCAAGCGTTGCCCCAGGAAGCGGCGGCCCTGCTCGAAGACACGGTAGGGAGTATCGTTTCCGAAAGGCAGGGAGGTCTGTTGTCGTTCGGCTTCCTGGCCACGCTCTGGGCGGCTTCGACGGGAATGTATGCTGTGATGCAGCAGCTAAATATCACCTACAACGTGAAAGACGCGCGCTCGTTTATCAAGGCTCGGGCGACGGCGCTTCTCTTGACCCTGCTGTTTGCCGTTCTGGTCATCGGGGCCTTTGCGTTGATTGTGATGGGGGGCGTGGTTCAAAATTGGATTGCCGAATTCGTCGGCCGGAACCAGATTCTGCTCACTTTTTTCGCTACGTTGCGTTGGCTGATCATTCTCGCAGCCCTGTTGCTCGGGTTCGCATTGATCTATTATTGGGGTCCCAATGTCGAGCAGAAATTCAAGTGGATCACACCCGGCTCGGTCTTCGGCGTGACCGTGCTGCTGTTAGCCTCTCTCGCCTTCCGCATCTATATCGAGAATTTTGCGAACTACGAGGCCACGTACGGCGCGATCGGTGCAGTGATCGTGCTGATGCTGTGGTTTTATGTGGCTGGTCTCGTGCTGCTGATCGGGTCGGAAATCAACGTCGTGCTCGAACGGCACTGGTTCGACGGCAAGGAACGAGGCGAGAAGTCGACTTCATGAACGAGCCGGGCCGAAGCCGCTCTCACCGCGCCGCGTGTAAGCGGTTGGGGATGGAGACGTGGTCAAGGTCGTCGAGAGAACTTGGTTGGAAGGTTTCCCGCTTTTCAGTTTGCGGTGGTGCTTCAGCAGCCAGGTCGGTCTTAAGTCGATCAAACACTGACCTCCTCGGTTTCCCTGCTGTTTTGTATTGGCGCGGGTTAAAATAGTTAGGGAACTTCATGAGTCCCAAACAGCTACAACGGAGAAAGTTGCTGATTCTCTCGCTGATCGCGGTGACGGCGGTCGGCCCGCTCGTTTTTGTGCGTTTCGATGCGCCGACATGGCAGCTGAACCTGATGCTCGGTTTGGCCAAGGCCGGATCGCTTCCCGGAACCGTCCTCCTGCTGTGGCAATTTGTGCTGGGGTTTCGCGGAAATTTAGCGCGGCTGATGCCCGATCATGCTTGGCAGATCAGCGTGCATAAGATCTTGGGGGAGTACGGTAGCTATTTGATTCTGCTCCACCCGGTCTTCATCACCGTCTATTATTGGCGCCGCCATGACGTGAACCTGTTCCGCTGGGGCCGAATGCGAGACTTTGATATCTACGTGCTCGTCGGCCTTTTCGCCCTGGCAATCCTCTTCTATCTCGTGATCAGCAGCGTTTATGCGAGGCAGCGGCAGAGCTTCGCCGGCTGGTTCTTCACCCACTTGTCCAGCTATCTCTTGTTTCCTGCGGTGATGATCCACAGCTTCGCCATCGGATCTACCGTAAGGGGTACTTGGTTGTGGGCCGGTTGGCTGGTTATGGCCACGGTCGCCGCCGGGCTCTTTGTTTTTCGCCTGATCCATTCTTTAGGTACCTTCTCCCGGCGTTACCGGGTGGCGCGCGTGATCGAGGTGGCGGCGGAGACATCCGAAATCACCCTGCAGCCGGATGACGGGGCGTACCGACCGGGAATCGGCGATTTTATCTACGTGCGGAGTTCCGTCTGGGAACGGTCACATCCCTACACGGTCTCGCGCTACGACGAGGAACGACGCTCGCTGGCGATCACCGTCAAGGCGTTGGGGCCGACCAGCGCAGAGTTCCAGAATCTGAAGCCCGGCACGCCGCTGCTGGTCGATGGCACTTACGGAGTGTTCACGAACGAGGCCTATGTCACCGACCAGCGCGTCGTCGTCCTTGCCGGGGGAATCGGCATTACGCCCTTTCTGCGCTTGCTGGAATACATGGAACGACACCCGGAGAGGGAGTCCTGGATCTTTTACGCCAACGAAACATTCCAGGATATCGCTTACCGAGATTTCCTCGATGCGTTGAAACACACCCGCGTCATCCATGTATTGGAGAAGGGGGACAATTTTTCCGACGAGACCGGGATCATCGACATCGATATGCTGAAGAAATATCTCGGGCCCAAGCTTGCTGAATCCCGCTACTTCCTGTGCGGACCTCCGGCGATGATCAACTCGCTTCGCGAGCAGTTGCGCGAAGCGGGTACGCCGCCGGATCAAGTTCACTACGAGCTCTTTTCAGAATAAACCTCCTCCGGCCACGGGCTGCGAGGGCCTCGGATTCTGCATTCTCACCCCGTTGATCCGGCATGCGGTTTGCTTGGAAATGAGTTTTCTTGCGAACGACCGGCCTCGATAATCTGTCGAGGAGATGAGGACGGGGACGATGCAACGAAGGACGCTCGGAGATGACTCTCCTCCAAAATAGCTCGACGGCCTGGACATCGCGGCGGATCGCTCTGGCCACGACGATGGTGGCCGGCATCGTGGCGGGCGTCTGGCTGATTTATCTGTCCGGCGTGGCGCTGCTGTTGATGTTCGTGGCGATTCTGTTATCCACGGCGCTAGTGGCGCCGGCCCAATGGCTGGAAAGGCTGGGCGCCTCGCGAGCCCTGGCCGCAATCACGGTGCATCTCGTGGTGGTGACGGTGTTGGTGGCCGCCGGGTTGGCACTGTGGCCGCTGGCCGAGCAGCAGGCAAAGTCGCTTGTCGCGTCCTTGCCCGGCGAATACGAAAATCTCCATGCATCGCTGGCAAAGTCTGAGAGTCGGCTTCTGCAGCGAACGGCCCGCTGGCTGCCACCCCGCCTGGAACGCGAGGTCGCCGAGGAGGCCGCGGGACCACAGATCCTCAGCGTCTGGCAGATTGCGACGATCACGGTGTGGGGCGTCTTTCTGACGTTCGCGACGACGCTGTTGAGCATCTACTGGAGTATCGAACGGCCGCGGGCGATCCGTGCCGGACTGCTGTTGCTGCCGCTCGAAAGCCGTCCGGCGGCGGCGGAGTTTGTCGACGAGATCGAAGCCAAGCTGGGTGCCTTCGTGCGCGGCCAATCGCTGCTGTGCGTGCTGGTGGGCGCGATGACGTTTCTGGCCTACTGGCTGATCGGCCTGCCGTACGCAGCGCTGCTGGCCGTCGTGGCTGGGCTGTTGGAGGCGATCCCGGTTCTCGGCCCGGTCGTGGCGACCATTCCCGCTGCGTTGGTCGCGTTGAGTCTGGGGCCGACCGCCGTGGTCTGGGTACTCGTGGCGAGTTTCGTGATCGCTTCGATTGAAAGCTATCTCCTTGTGCCGCGGATTATGAACCGCTCGGTGGGCTTGCACCCGGTGCTCACGCTGCTGGCGATCACGGCCCTGTTCGCACTGCTGGGGCCGATCGGCGGCGTGTTGGCCGTGCCGTTGGCGGCGATCATGCAGCTGGTTTTCCAACGGTTTGTCCTGCCTGCCGCGCCGGCTCAGGAAGCTCCGCCCGTCGATCGCCGCGACCAGCGGGGGGTGCTCGCCTATCGGGCCACGGTCCTGTTTAGCGATCTGCACGTGTTGATGTGCCGACCACAACGGCCGACATCGTCCGCCGTGCTGGAAGATGCCGAAGAGGAGATCGAGGTGATCCTGCATGATCTAGGCGAAGCGCTGCAGCGAGAAGCGCAGGAGGAAGCCCCGGCATGAAACAGCTGGCACAGACAACCGTCGCAATCATGGCGACCCTGGCGATGCTGGTTTTTTTGTGGTGGTTCCGCGGTGTGCTGTTGTTGCTGCTGGTCGCGATCACGATCGCCACCCTGGTGGCACCCGGCATCCGACGGCTGAACCGTCGCGGGCTGCCGCGACTGCTGGCGATCGGCGTCGTTTACGGCGCGCTGTTCGTCGCGGCCGTCGCCGTGCTCTGGATGATCAGCGGCTCGCTATTGACCGAATGGGAGCAGATCGCCAGGGACGTCGATGGGGCCCATCGGCATATCCGAACGCACTGGACGGAGGGCGGTACAGCACAGCAGTATGTGGCGGAACTGCTGCCGCCCGCCGAGGATCTGCCCCAGCCGATGGCTCCGGCCGACGGCGGCGCCGCCGTGCGCGGTCTCGTGGGAATCGGCGGCGACCTGTTCCGCCTGTCGATCGCCGCCTTCTTGACGATCGTGGTCAGCATCTACTGGAGCATCGACTATTGGAGGATCGAGCGGTTGTGGTTGCTGCTGTTGCCATTGGATCACCGCGTTCGCGCCCGGAGAATCTGGCACCAGATCCAGACGGAAGTGGGCATCTACATGCGGAGCGAACTGCTGCAGGCCCTGATTGCGGGAATCGTGCTGGGAATCGCGTTTTGGTGGAGCGAGTTCCCGTACCCGGTGACATTAGCCGCCGTCATTTCGCTGACTTGGCTGGTCCCGTGGTTGGGGCCCGTGCTGGCCGTGGCAGCCGTGTGGACGGCGTCTCTCTTGAACTTCTCAGGCTTCACCCCGGTTGCCATGCTGGCCCGCGGGGTGATCGGCAGCGGCTTTGCATTGCTGCTGTTTGTCTTTCTGGCGTTTTTTGTGGAACCGCGGATCGCGCGGCATCGGCGATACAGTTCGTTGATGATGATGCTGGTCACGGTGGTCCTGCTGGATTGGATCGGCGTGGCCGCCTTGTTCCTGGGCGCGCCGGTGGCGATCACCTTGCAGATCCTGTTGGGCCGTTTGCTCTTCCGCTCGGCGGCGGACCAACCGGTGCATGAGCCCTATGACACGGCCGCCTTGCGGCAGCGCCTGGATGTGGTTGTCCAGCAGCTAGGCCGGTTGGACGACCCCCAGGCCGTCGCCTTAAGCAACGTCGCCCAGCGACTTGACCAGTTGCTGAGTGACGCCGGGCCCGCCTTAGAGCCTGAATCCTCCAAGACCTCCTTGGATTCGCCCGCTCGACAACCGGCCGGAGGGCTCGCCCAAGGCGCCCAGGCAGTGGCCGTCGCCGACAGCCAGGCGTAAAACGTGCGGAATTCCCCGTGGCAGCCAGCCGCTCAACGGGACATACGAAGGACGATCTGATTTGCGGAATCGCGGTCGAGATCCATCGTTTGCGACGCCACCGTCTGCCCCGCCGCTCGGACGGTAATACGGTACTGGCCCAACGTTCCGCGGAACGACGCCTTGCCCTGGTCGTCCGTCCGGACCGTGGCACGGGTCCACCACTTGTCTTTGATCAAGCGGCGCACCGCTTCATAGGCGGGCTTGGGCGACATGTCCCGGCGGAGGAAGCCGGCGGGAGCCCGTTGCCAGGCGCCGCGATCGCTGAAGTCCCACCAAGTGATCGCTTCGACGGCCGGATGCGAATACAGCATCGTATAAAAGCGTTCGACTTCGCGTGCCTGGGTTGCTTCGCCCTCGGGCGTCGTCGTCCAATCCTCGCCGCGCTGGGCCAGTTCCCAACCCTGCTTGCCCGACAGGATCGTCGCTTCCGTAAAGTGCAAGGGGACGCCGAAGCGGGCGAAGCGCTCACACGTCTCCCAGATCTTGCGGTTGCTCCAGACGCCGCCATGCTGATGACTTTGAATCCCGATCACGTCGTACAGCGGCTTGCCGTCCGCACCAGTGAGTTGTTCGATCCGTTCGGCGAAAGCCGGATCGACGCGATAGTCATTGATCAACAGCGTCGCGCTGGGTCCTGCCGCGCGGGCTTCGTGAAAACACTGGCGGATGAATTCGTCTCGGCCGATCCGAGTCCAAGCCGCGGTCAGCTTCGGGGCCCGGCGGGCGCAATCTTCCCGGTCGAAATGAGTCGCCTCGTTGACGACGTCCCAGATCTCGATCAAGCCGGCAAAGCGGGTGACACAGTCCGCGATCCGCTTCCGTTGCAGTTCCATTACCTGTTCTGAATCGTCCGGCAACCATTTCGGTTCGGCGTAGTTCCACGCCAACGGATGCCCTTTGCAAACGATGCCTTGATCCCGGCACCAGCGGGCGACCTGCTCCGTTCGCTCGTGGATCGGTTCGCCGCGTACCGATTCGTAACTCCACCAGTAGAACGGCAGCGTGGCAAAGTTGAACACGTCGGCGAACCGCTCGCGGTACGCCGCTTCGCCGGCCTCGTCGCCCACTCGGCCCCAGCTGAAGATATTCGAGCCGAACAGGAACGCATGCCGCGTCTGTTCCACCTGTACTTCCGCGCCGGCGACCGGGTTGCCGTCAGCGTCGGTCACGACGACGGTTGCTGCGGCCTTGCGATGCTGATCGATGCGGGCGTCCGTCTCGTCCCATAGTTGCCGGTCGCTGGGTTGGGCCTCGCCGGCGAGCGAGATTGGAGCGTAAGAAAAAGCGAAGCTGAGGACGACGAGGAACGAAAATGTCCGCGTGGCGCGAGGGGGCATGATCACTCTCCGGAGCCGGTACAGCCGGCTTATTGCGATTGCAGGCTGAGTTCCGCGGCGGCGGCATCGGCGGCGATCTGAGCGGCGGTGCGGCGACGGCGGCGCTTTGACTGGGCCCGGCTCCATTCTTTTGTCAGCATCTCGAAGACCTCGGGCGACTCGTAGCGGGCGATGCCTTTGCCGTCCGGGATCGGGCCGATCAGCCCGCGGAAGACGGGCTTGCCGCGAAGTGTCAAATCGGTGCTGCAGTCGTCGACGCCGATCTTGACGTGCATCCGCAGCAATGGTTCCTCGGAATCGAAATCGCGGATCCGCAGCGACCCGTCGCTGCCGCGGGTTACGATCCGATACGTGTTTTTCGCCATCCCCATCTCCTTGCTTAGCCGGCAGCGCGCGGTTTAATCGAGGCCGGGAGTCTGGTCCCGCGATACTCGTGCTCTCAATTGCCCCAGGCGAGCATGCGTGAACCCGACTCCCGGCCCTCGCACCCCAATCACCGCACTTGTTCGGCTGTTTGTTATCGGCACGTCGGCGCCCCGGCTCACACGGAAACCGCCTGCCGCCCTACGCCGCTTGAATTCGCGCGAACCGGCAGAATCGGCGTCGGCGCTGGCAACCGCACGAGCGGAGCACACCGTGCAGAACTACTGAGGCGGGGCGAGAAGACGATTTTCTTTGCGAGGGTATTACACTTTGGCACAAGACGAACATGGACTAGACGTGCGAAGTCAGCCTCGATCGTTCGGTGTTAAAAGCGGATGGTGGGACCCGTGGATGAACAGACGTTAAGCGATCGAGGCGGCGTGCAAATCTCGACCGTTCTGCTGCACAAACCCGTAGCGACGAAGAGAAACCTCATCCTGATGGTTCCGGCGGCATTATCGGCATCCGTGGCGGGGCGGTTTCCCACATCAGGGCGATCTCGTCGGGCGTCAGGCCGTAGGCGGCGTTGACTAGGTCGCTGATTTCGTGTTCCAGCGTGGTGGCTTCCGCCGCGAGTTTGCGCGCGGGTTCGAGGGACCGGGCGTGCTCGTCACGCAGGGCCTTCAATCCGACCGCCGTCAACGGCTTCTTTTTGCCGCGGACCTTCTTGACCTCGGCCACGAAACCATCGTTGTCCAAGTCGATGGGCGATCGCAGCTTCAGCGTGGGCTTCTCGATTTCGTATTCGACCCGTAGCCAGTCGAGGATCGAGCGTCGAGTGGCCTGTTGGCTCTCGGTGATCTCGATGATCCGTCTCACCGCCGACTCAGCCAGCGAACGTGTCTGGTCGTCGGGCTGGGCAATTGGGATTGATTCCAAGACCGTCGCCTTTTGCGGCTGTGATCAGTCAAATACACGGTCGGCTGCGTCGAGCAACCCACGCTCCCACGCATCTCGAGGCTGCAGTCGCGGGGGGAGAAAACGCTCATCCAGGGCCTGTATTCCCGCGTGGAAGGCCGGTACGCCTATCATCGCCGCCGGTCGGGATGCGAGAAGATGAGGCTGCAGTTGGTGCCGCCGAACCCAAAGGAATTACTCATGGTCCAGGCCAACTCGGCCGGCCGCGTCTCGCGGACCACGGGAAGCTCGGCCACGATGTCCTCCGGATTGTCCAGGTTGATGTTGGGGGCCAAGAAGTTATCCTGCATCATGAGGATGCAAAAAATAGCTTCCAAGGCACCCGCGGCCCCCAGCGCGTGGCCGGTCATGGACTTGGTGGAGGAAAACGGGGGAATCCGTGCGCCGAAAACGGAACGGATAGCTTCGACTTCCCGGACGTCGTCGGCGGGCGTGGACGTGCCG
>Ga0351873_10072_pt1 | contig 11670 bp, 4 predicted proteins | sample TotcelFGM3001N11_FD_206764 | JGI IMG/M metagenome (GOLD analysis project Ga0351873, IMG submission 206764) | Enriched cells from coal bed in the Powder River Basin, Montana, United States - Total cells FGM rep2 HSBNCT.FGM.300.1.N11 ... | reverse complement strand
ACTTCAACAGATGAAGGCCGATTCCGGGGCGACCTACATGGCGGCGGGGATCGACCTGTCGCTGAAGCATCTGCAGGAATTGGGCCAGCAGCATCCGGATCGCAGCGGCATGCTGATCATGCTGACGGATGGCAAGAATCAGCCGCCATCGAAGGTGCCAGCGGAAAAGCAAATCACGTTTGCGCAATTGCGCGAGAAGTATGCGGGCCAAGCCGACTTCCAACCCGGCAAGGACTGGTTCTTTTGGTACTGCTTCATCGGCCAAGCCGACGCCGAGGTGCAAGCGTTCGCCCAGTCGATGCAAGGCGAAAGCAAGCCGGTGACCGGGCCGTGGAAGTTCCTCAAGGTGCGATTCAACCGGGCGTTGCTGAAATTGCCAGATGTGCAGCCGGGCAACTGGATGCTCGAATACCCGACGCCGGCCGACCGGCAACTGGGCGATGCGCTGACGGTCACCACGCGCAATCCGGGCGAATACGATCTGCAGATCAGCAATATCGCGTTGGACGACGCCAAGGCGGACGAGCGGGTCTTTGTGGCCCCGCGCTCGATCCGCATGAATAAGCCGGAGCAACAGGTGGTGTTGCAGCTGACGGCCCAGAACATCACGCCCGGCGAGCATCGGGGGCGGATCATCTTTCGCGCGCCGGGCAAGATGGTCTTTGTCCAGCCGCCGCAACTGAACGTGGTCTTCCGTGCGGTGCAGGCGGTCGTGACGGTGGCGCCAAAGGAAGGATTGCCCTTCGGACGGATGCTGCCCGGTAAGGACTTGGAACGGACATTCGAACTGCTGCCCAACGAAGCGGCCGTTCGCTCGTCGGCCGGGAAGCCAGTGCGGATCGACCTGCCCAAGGATCTGCCTCCCGGCGTGAGCCTCGTCGCCGAGCCAGCATCTGTTCCGCTCGATAAGCCCACCACCGTGAAGCTGAAGCTGACCGTGGCGGCCGACGCCCAGCTTCCCGCCGAGGGGTTCCGCGGGGCGATCAGCTTCACCAGCGCACCGGGCATCGCGTTCACGCCAGCGAGTCTGCCCGTGTCGTTCGAAGGCAGCCAGCCAAGTATTACGGTTGTGCCTGCGGGCGACGTGGACTTTGGCACGCTCACGGCTGATGAGCCAACGGTGCGCGAGTTGGTCCTGGTGCCGAACGAAGCCGCCGCTTCCGTGGGCTGTCAAGTCAAGATCAAGCCGGAAGGGAAACTGCCGGCGGGCGCGAACCTGCAAATCGAGCCCGCAGAAGCGCTAGTGGAAGCCAACACGACGGTTCGGTTGACGCTGCGATCGGAAACCGGGGCGGCGAGTGAGTTGCATGGTAGCCTCGTGCTGTCGGCCGACCGGGGCGCCAAAGTCGAGCCGGCGCAGATCGCTTGGCGCGCCAAAAAAACCCAGGCGTCGGTCGAAGTCTACCCGTCCGAGAGCCTGGATTTCGGTACGTTGCTTCCGGGTGGCCAAGCCGTGCGGGAGTTGCTTTTGAAACCCAACCGGGCTGCTGCCGCTTCGAACGCAACCGTCAGCTTGGCGGTCGAGGGGCTGACGAACGGCATCACTGCCGACATCGCGCCGCCGCAGGCGGACCTGAAAGACAGCGTCAAGGTCAAGGTGACGCTCAAAGCGGCGGCCAACGCCACCGAAGGACAGCCGGCCGCGGCACGGATCAAAGTGGCCATCGCGCCGGAAATGGTGGCAGCTTCTTCGGCTGCGTTGGCGTTGAACTACCGCGTGCAGAGCACCGCGATCCACATCGATGCGAAGTCGCTGCCGTTCGAAAACGTGCCGCCTGGCGACTCGCAGACGACGCAATCCGTGCGCATCGTGGGCGGCGAAGGCGCGAGAGGCAAAACGGTGACGCTCGCCTGGCAATGGACGGACAAGTTGCCATCGCCGATGAAGATCCTGCCGGCGCCGCAGCAGGTCACGCTGGCGAAGTCCAGCGAAGACGTGCCCGTTACGCTGACCATCACGGACGCACCGGCGGGCACTTACCGCGGGTCGATCGGGTTTTCGGCCCAGGACGCCGTTGTCGAACCGCAAGAAGTCCCCGTCACCGTGGTCATCGGCGAAGCCGCGATCATCGTCCGTGCGGGCACGTGGCGGTTGCCTGGGTGGCAGTACAACCAAGAATACCGCTGGCCGATTACGATCCAAGCGAATAAGTTCGCCGAGGGCGCCACGATTACTTCCGAGATTTTGGGGGAACTTCCTGAAGGCATCTGCCTGACCCTAGTGCCCTCCCCGTGGAAGCTGGCCAAGGGCGAAAACCGCGCCGAACTGGTCCTGCAGTGGAACGGGAAACAGCGACCGCCCCGTGGAACCCATCGAGGCATGGTTACGTTTCGAACGGATCGTCCCAAATTGATCGTCGAGAACGCTTCGCTGCCGATCGAGTTGGCCGTGCCCTGGCTCACGACTGTCGAGTGGATCATTGCGCTGGCCTGTGGGGGGCTCTTGATCGTCGCCGCGATCGCCGGTTGGCTCTACGCGCCGCGGGGGCTCGTCGGAACGTTGCGTGTGGAAAGCCTGGGCGGGGCCGCGGTCCGAGACGGTCGGCCGAACGAGCAAGTCGGCGAGGACGGCTCCGAGGACGACGTTCTCGCGGGCGACGACGGCGCGCGAGCTTACGAGGTCGATGACCTGATCAGCCTGGAAGCCGCATCCGGCAGACGGTTCTGGATCGGCGGCGAGCCCGATTGCGATCTCGTCATGCCGCCCGGCTCCGGGCGCTACGCGGTGATCGGCCGTCGCCGGGCGACCTACGTCGGCCGGCCGCGGGGTGGGTCCCAACCGGTGAAGGTGATTCCTTCCGAGGATGCGGAATTCAACCTCGAACCGGGTCAGAATTATTCGCTGCAGTACGGCGACAAGATACGCATTCAGTCCGCCACATTTGTCTACGAAGATTAAGCGTCAACCCTCGCCCGGCCCTCGCCCGGGGGGCGATGAGCAGACGCAAGACTGGTCAGATATCATCATTCGGAGGCTGGAAAAATGGTCAGAATCGACTTGGGTCCGCGTGAAAATCCCGCGTTGGCTGAGCAAACCTTGGCAGGTAGCAAGGCTACCTTGGAGATCACGCCTACGCTGGTCGTCGGCCTCGGCGGCACAGGCATGCGAGTGCTGTCGCTCTTCAAGCAGCGGATGCTCTCACTGTGCGGGCCGGACGCCCCGATTGCCTATTTGGGCATCGACACCGACGGAGAGGAGGGGCTTCCCGGCGCGCCGCTCAATCGCGACGAATTCGCCCTCTGCGAGTGCGTCCAAGCGCCGGCAGTTGTGCGAAACCTGGACAGCTATCCGGCCGTTAAGGAGTGGTGGCATCTGGACATGGATCCCGGCGTGATTCACAAGGGGGCCAAAATGAAACGGGCCGTGGGGCGGCTCGCCTGTTTCTACAATTACCGCGAAGAGATTCGTTGGCGTCTGGACAACCAGATCAAACGTCTCCAGCGATTGGAGCGGCCGAGCGTATCGGTGCCGTTCGAGGTCCGGAAGCGCAGTCTGCGTGTGTACGTCGTCGGCTCACTCAGCGGCGGCACGGGCGGCGGTTTCTTCTTCGATGTGGCTATGGCGGTCCGCGATGCTATTTCGCGCGCGATCGGGCCGAGCGTCAATCCGATCGTCGTGGGGGTGATCGTGCTGCCGCGAGGATTCATCTCTTTGATGCCCCTGGAATTCATGCGGCACAAAGTGCAAGCCAATTTCTACGCGGGGCTGAAAGAGATCGAGTACCTCTCGACGCACTACGCCGAATTCAAACTCACGCTCGAACAACTTCCGTTTCAAGTCGAAAAGCCCCCGTTCGATACGGTCTATTTGCTGGACACGCTCAACCAGGAAGGCAAGAACATCGAATCGACCGACCGTCTGCATTCCATGATCGCTTCGGAAATGTGCGTCGAGGTCTACTCGTCGATCACCGGGCACGTGGAGAGCGTGCTGGTCAACATGGAAGACGAGACGGCCAAGGTTCTCCACGGGAAACGTTGCTTCTATGGGAGCTTTGCCACCGCGGCGCTGGTGATTCCGGGGCACAAGGTTCTCGATTACTGCGTGTTGGAGTACGCGCGCGAGAAGCTCACCGACTCGATCCTCGACGCCAAGCCCGGCAACGTCCGGGCGGAGGACGAAGTGAACAACCTGCTGACCAATATGAACGTGCTGCGGCGCGACGAAGAGTACCTTACGCAGAGCTTGAAGGAAGCGGCGACCGCAGGCAAGACGACCAGCGTATTGGAAACAATTCCCGCGTCCAAAGCCAAAGACGTCCCGCGCATCGCGCGAACCGAATGGGGCAAACTGGAGGACCGCAAACGCGGCCTGGAGGCCGCCCGGGCGGCGCTCGAAGCCAGTGAAGAATTGACGAAAAACAAGCTGATCGGCGAGATCCGTGCCTACTTCGAGAGACAATTGTCGGCTCAAGGTGGCCGGTGCGGTCTGGACTTCTTGATCCGTGTGGCGCGGAACCTGCAATCCCGGCTGGATCAGCTGGCAGACGAAGTCTACAAGCGGGCAGGTCAGCTTCCCGACGCGAACGCCGCACTCAAAGCGGCCAAAGATGCCTATCGGAACAGCCAGAAGGCGTCGGGGAAACGATTTCCGTGGAGCGGCGACAGCGGGCAGATCGTCCGCTATGAGGATTTTGCCCAGAATTGTAACAACTGGAGCGAAGTGGTCCTGAACGGCGTCAGCCTTGAGGTCGCTCGCAAAACCCTGTTGGCGCTGCGCGAGGAAGTTCGATTGATCAAGCGCGGTTTCAAGGAGATGGCGGCCCAGGTCAACCAAGCCTGCCAAACGCTCAAGAGCGCTGCGGTCCGCATGAAGGAATCGGTGGAGGGCGCCGCCAGCAAGTACGATTACGTGCTGGTCGAAAGTGTGCTCGGGCCCGAAGATTTCGAGCCCATCTACCAGGAACTGCGGCAGAAGGCCAAGTTGCCGGCGATCGACGTTCACCTGATTCCCAAAGACGGGACGCTGACGAGTTGGGCGAGCCTGTACGTCAGCAATCTGCAAACACTGCTGAACGAGCAATTGTTCCCGGCGATCGAAACAGCCTTCGCTCCGCTCGTGAGTCAGATGGACATTCTGACAGCCGCTCAGAAATACTCGGATATCCCCGTGAAGCAATGGGTGAAACGGGCCATCGAGCAGTGTTCGCCGTTCTGCAACTTCGATCCGGTCAAAGTCCCCGGCGGCTATTACCACGAGACCTATGTCGGCGTGCCGAATGCTCAAGAACGACGTTATCAGGATGCCGTGGGCGATGTGAAACCGGCCAAGATCGTTTCAACGGGGAACAGCAACGAAATCCTGATTCATACGCTCATGACAGCCTTGCCGGCTTTTGCGGTCACGGGATTGGCCCAGTACCGTCAGATGTACGAATACATGAGTGCCCAAGCGAAACGAGACCCGCAGTTGCACGTGCATCTCGACCGCCGCTGGGCCGCAACGGACGCATTGCCGGACCTCTTCCCAGACGGAAAGTAAGGCCACGTGAGCGTCTGCAAGTCTGGCCTTCCGCGCCGAACGCGAGCCCGGAGTAGGACACCGCCGAATCCCCATTGAACGGTTGCAACGCACATGGTCTCTCTCGATTTGGGCAAAGTGGAAGAACGTCTTCGCCCGTCGCTGGCGGTGGGCCGGTACTTGTACGTCGGCCTGGGCGAGTTCGGCCGGACCGTGGTGCAACGGGTGGCCGACTCGTTGCGGGACGCCCAAGGCACCTTGCCACCGCTGACCCACATCACGGTCGTCGATGCTTCCTCGCTCGCGTTTGAGGCGGGGGCCAATGCCGATCGCCGCGAACTCCAGCAGGCTTTCGTGCAGCCGGCCGTCACGGGGCCGTTGCGAAACACCTTCTATGACGGCATCGAACATTGCGCCGCGATGTTGCCGATGGGCGAAATGCCGCCGAACGTTTCCAGTCTGATTCATGTCCATATTGTGGCGGATCTGGCGGAAGCGTTCGGAAGTGCTGTCGTGCGCGACGTCGCCAGCTTGTTGCACGACGTGGCTGGGCCGCGTCCGCACACGGTTTTCGGTTTTCTCCGCTTCAGTCCACGCCCCGACCAGCGAGCCAGGGCGTTCGCCACGCTGCGCGAGTTGGCGGCCGACCTGCGTTGCGTCGCTGACGCCCCGCCGACTCGTTTCGACCGTTGCTTCCTGCTCGGCAAAGCAAACCGTCAAGGTGAGTTGGACGGGGCACAGCAGATCGCGCTGGCTGCCCGGCTGCTTGTCCGCTTCCAGCGTGCGGACTTATCGGGGATCGAAACCGCGGTGGGCGATCCCACGGCGGACGAATGCTGCCGGCTGGCCAGTGCGGGACTCGCGTCGGCCTACTTCCCGCGCCGCGAGTTGCAGCGGTACTGCGTGCGCCGCTGGTGCCAGGAAGTCTGTCAACTGCTGATCGCCGTCCCTCGCGGAGGCTTGGAGGCCGAGGGGGCCGCGAGCAAAGCGGACCTCGGCGACGTGCAACTCGGCGCGGCGAACGACGTGTACCGGGCCTTGGAACAGCAAGTCCACGCCGCCGGGGTGCCCGCGCCGCAATTGCCGCAGGTCCGAACCGGTAGCCTGGATGGTCCGGCCTTGGCCCAGTCGCTGCGAGCCGCTTGGCAGCGGCTGCCGCAGTCATGTGCGGAAGCTTGCCGCCGCATCACCCCCTCCGTGCCGTTGCGATCGCAGCGAACCAGGCTGGAGTCGGCGATCACGCATCTGGTGCAGATCAACGTCGGCGGCATTGCCCGCGCCCAGCGGCGTCTGGAGCACCTTTGTCAAGCCGCTCAAACGCGAAGCGACGAAGTTGGGGAGCAGCACAAGCGAATTGGCAGCGACGCGGAGCACGCCGCCGCCGAGATCGAGGAGCGACTCAGCGCGGCGGCCGGCAATCCGCCGTGCAGTTCTTTGCGGCAGCCCGCTCCGCCCTGGTACAACCTCGTGCGACGCTGGCAGCGGTGGCGCGACATCCGCCGCGCTCGGGTAGGGTTGGCTGCCTGGCACAAAGCGACGTGCGAGCACATCGACAGCTATCGGGAACTGCTCGTGCAAAAGGCGATCTGGGAGGCCGCGGCTCAGGCGTATCGGGAATTCGGCAGTGCCGCGGCGGCGGAGCAGGCTCGGCTGCAGCGGCTGATCGAGGAATTAGCGTCGGTGGCGTCCGTGATTGCGCAGAAGCAGCGAGCGGAAGGGCCCCAGGCGCTGGTCGTCGATCGCAACATCCTGCCCAGCGACGCCTACGAAGCCTTCTACCGGCGGTTAACGATTTCCCGCAAATGCGAAGTCACGCGAGACACCGTCGCCGCGATCCTGGAAACCGAAGAGTTGCTCACGGGCTACCGCGAGCTGACCGCCGACCAGATTGCAGCTCGGCTGATGGCCAACGCCCAGGAGCGATTCCAGGCCATTGGCGACATGACGCTGAGCGAACTGCTGGACACCGCCGGTTTGACGCCCCGGTATTTGGCGTTGTCGGCTTGGCTCTCGCACGACCTGTGGGACTATGCCGAGCCGCTGACAAAGCTGCATCACCTGGCCCGTCCGGACCTGGAGCAACTCCGGGCCGAGTTCTCCGCGCTGCAAGTCCCCGATCTCGAATCCCTGGCCTGTCCACCCGATCCCTGGCCGTACGGCCCGAACGGGCCAACCGTAATCAGCGGCTCCGACTGCAGCGTCCATCTCTGCCGCGTCCTGCAAGGTTTTTCCCTGGCGGCGTTGGACGAGTTGGACCTCTGCCGAGAGGCGTATCACGCGTTAGCCGATCGCGGGCCTTTGCACACGGTGGACAAGCCTCATGAACTGCCCGACACGGCCTCGTGAAAAGCCTTTCCAGAAGCACTCGCTTGTGCCCTCCTGTCAGAAAGATCCGAGGTCCCTAGAGCCCAACAACACGGAAGCCAAAGCGAGGATCCCGGCTGTTGGGGTGAGCGGGGGCTCGAAACGTGCAGCGGAAGTACGCATGATCGGGATAATCGACGTACCCGCTCCCGCGCAAGACTCGCGACTGGCTTGACGAATCACACTTCGGGCCACTAGGGTCTTCGATGGAGGATTCTCTGTAGTATTCCTCGCTAAAGCAATCCGCGCACCATTCACAACCCTTACCCTTTTGAACAACGAACAGCAATCCCCAGGAGTTCGACAATATCTGCCCGATGGCATGTGTCTTAACGAATGACTTACCATCGCACCGTGCATACAGGCGAGTTTCCTGTGTTCCCGCTCGAATAGCATACTCCCATTCCGCTTCCGTAGGCAAGCGGTACATATTTTGTTCATACTGTCCGAGCCACTCACAAAACTCTATGGCGTCTCTCCAACTGACCCATCCAACTGGACGATTCTCGTCCTCCTGGCACCAAAGCACTTTGTCTCCTGCTCTTTCCCCTTCCGTCTTGTAGCCCGTCTCACACACAAAATGCCGGAACTGGCCGACGGTAATCGGATGCAGACCGACGTAAAACGACTTCGTAATCCGCACCAAATGCTGCGGCTTTTCCCTTGACGATGCGTCACGATCGGAATCCGGCGATCCCATCAGGAATTCGCCCGCCGGGATGCGCACCATCTTCATGCCGATGGAATTGGTGATCACCTCCAACGGGAGACGATTCCCGTGTGGTTCCATCACGACCATCTTCCGAACCTTTGCCGTAGCGTCAGGTTCCCGGCCCGTCATATCCCCGGCTGACGCCGAAGAGGACGAAATCACTGACGAGCGGGTCACGAGCAGATCTGCAGGCGGGGTCTCCGAACGCGCCGGGCCCGAAGATGACGTATCGGCAGGGGTGGGGACGCCCGTTGCAGCTGGCGGGCAGGCGGTCGCCGGAACGGCCGCGGCAGGACGCGGTTCTTGTCCCATGCCACGCTGGTCAGATTGACTCGCCAAAGAGGTTTGCTGCTGTGTTTTCGTGCGCAACGAAACTGCCAAATCTTTGATTTTGACGTCGTCGACGTCGCGAATCAACTCGTCCAGCAGAGTCGCCAATGCCGGTTCTCTGGCCGCGCGCACTGCCACACGAGATTTCGGCTCTCGATTCCACCTGTCTAACACGAGCTTCTTGTACAACGGCGACGTGAATCGAATACAATCGGCAATGCACTCGGCGCTGGCACCTCCATCCAGTTCGTAGAGGCTCAGCAAGACATCCGGCAAATCGTGTAGGCGCTCCCCCTGGTATTGAATCAATTCGCGGATGTTAGGAGCCGAAGCGGAATCCTCCCACTTGGCGAGCAGGATCGCCAAGCCCGCCGCCAAATGTGGCGGCACAACAAAAAGCAACTCTCGCAGTTTGGGAGTCATGCTGCGACAATCAAGGGATTCCAGGGTGTCCACGAATGATGGCCCGCCCGTGCAAGTCTTGAGAGCTGCGAGAATTGCATTAGCCGCTGTCTCCCGGTCCTCGGCCGCCGTAAACCCAACAAGTCGCTTGGCGATGGGTTCGTAGGCATCCGGTCGGATTGTCGGGAGCAACGCGAGAAGCCGCTCCCATTTCTCCTTCTTCAATAACGGGGCTTCGTCAAACAGTTGTAACGCTAGATCTCTTAGATCGCCCCAAGTCGCCATATGCACGCTCACTGCGTCGACGATCCGAGTTGCAAGCTCTCGACCTTCGGGAACGCGTATCCCAAAGGTTAAGAGCTTGATAGCCTTCCAGTACACATCGGAATCACTTTGGGCATCCATCGCCAACTCGCAAAGCACCTGAATGGCGTCTCCCCTGTAAGATCCGTAAAGGTGCCGCCAGACCGGCAAGGCGTTCACATCACTTCGGACCGATGATGTATACCCAGTTCGGATCCGCTTGATCTCGATCTCCGTAATCGCCTTCTCGACCGCTGCACGGATTTCAAATGGTTGAAGCGGCGGCGCAACGATGGTCGCCAAGGACTGCGTCGTTGCAGCGAGTTCGTGTTTTACATCTTGTCCTTTGTTTTCCACTGTTGGTCTCGCGGCTAGCAGAACCGGCGCCTGAGGACGCGAACTCACCTTATCAGCCGCCCAAGTCTCCGAGGATGCAGCAGCGACCCCGGCGCTTGTGCTGCCTGTACCTGGTGATCTCGCTATAGTTTGCGTCGATTCACGGTCTCGCACCTTCTCAGGAACGATTGGCTTCTCGGCTGGCGGAGTCAGCTCTGGATGACGCGAATTCGGCTTATCGACCGCCACAGTCTTCGAAGGTGCGTCCCCGGCCTCGCCGACCGTGCTGACGGGAGCGAGCATCGCCGCTCCAGCTTGCGCCGAGTTCTGCTCGCCGCTCGGTTTGGCCGTCCGAGCCTGGCGCAAGCTGTCGATGGAATTCTCGATCCCTTCCAGCACACGGTTTCGCACGTCCTTCCATTCGGCCTCCTTGTCCACGAAACGCAGCAAGGGGGTCGGAGGCCCCGGAAGCATCTGGCGATCGGCGAGCCAGCCAAGTCGGTTCTGCAACACGGGGGCGACGAGAATCGGAATGAGCCCCAATTCGCCTGCATCCACCCGTTGCTTGATCCACGGAAGCTCGTATTCCTGAATGAACTCGGAACCGAGAAAATCCATGCTGATCAGCAGGATCGCGAAATCCGCCCGGTCGATCTCCGACCTGATCAGCTTCTTGTAGTCCTCGCCCGGCAACTGCTGGAGCGCGTGGTCGTGCCAGATCTCCACACCCCGACTGCGAAGTTGACGCGCCAGCCAGGGGATCAGCCCGTGCCGTCCCTCTTTGACCCAAAGATCGTCCTCGTGGCTGTAGCTGACGAAGATGTGAATGGTCTGCATGTTGAACGTCCTTTCGACTGCCCCCGTGGATCAAAATCTCGCGTCCCATGACCTGCCTATTCTAACACGCGTGTTTCACCACACGTCCGAGCTTCGCACCGCACCCCACGGCGGCGGTGAGCCGACACGTGGCCGTGTCTCTCCGAGACTCGCCTGCCAGCCTCGGAGAGGCTGGCCCACGTGTCGCTACGGCACGAGTGGTTTCGACTCCGCTCCGCTACGTGCGAAACCCCTCAGCCTCCGCTCCCGCCTGCGCTTCTCGACTTGCTCCATTCCCACCGGCCTCCGGCCGGACCCGCTTACTCGCCAGACAGACTGCGGGCAAGGCGGAAGCCCAGAAACTGGAGCCGGATCACCGGCGAGCCCCAGTAGCGGTACGCCGAACGGCAGCCCCTGGCGTCGTCGTCCCGGCCCCCGCCCCGGATCACCCGGTACGAGGTCTTCAGCGGGCCCTGCGGGTCGTCGGGCGGCAACTTGACGTAGTGATCGTCGGCATACCAGTCCGCACACCATTCCCAGACATTGCCATGCATGTCAAACAGTCCCCAAACATTCGGCAACTTCTGCCCGACTGGCTGGTTCCCGTTGGTTGGTGCGATCCAGGCATACTTTCTCAGCCCTGTTGCATCGTCTCCAAAGCTGTATATCGTCTTTGTCCCAGCTCGGCACGCGTACTCCCATTCCGCCTCGGTCGGTAGTCGATAGGTCTCGCCTTCTTTGAGACTCAGCCACTGAAAAAACGCGACAGCGTCGTTCCAACTGACGAACGTAACTGGATTATCCTCCCTCTTGGCCACGAATTCCGTACTCCAAATCACCGTGTCGCCCGCTTTCTCCCCATCTGTCTTGTGACCCGTTTCGCGAGCAAACTGCCGGAACTGGCCGACTGTCACGGGGTAGATCCCTAGGTAAAACGGCTTCGTGA
>Ga0351873_10287_pt1 | contig 11672 bp, 16 predicted proteins | sample TotcelFGM3001N11_FD_206764 | JGI IMG/M metagenome (GOLD analysis project Ga0351873, IMG submission 206764) | Enriched cells from coal bed in the Powder River Basin, Montana, United States - Total cells FGM rep2 HSBNCT.FGM.300.1.N11 ... | reverse complement strand
CCGGGGCCAGCGACAGCAAATTCATAATCTGCGTCAACCTGGCCCGCGTCACGTGACCCAGCCGGGCCAATTCCGCTTGATCGGTCAGCGTTCCGTCTCCGATCAACTGGTCCAGTCGGATCGCCGAGGCCATGAGCCACCTGTGCACCCGACCAAGGGGAACCGACGGAGGGGCCTCGCCCGCGAGCGCCGCCCCTGTCCGGAATGGAACTTACCGCTCGACGCCATGCATCCCACGACGGAAATTTAACCATTTGTATGTTGTAACACGAAGCCAGATGGTACAATCCGGTGAGTGGCCGTGCAACTTCGGCCGTCGAATTACAGAGGACGTTGCGAACGGTGGCCGGATCTAAGATGGCGAAGAAGCGAGCAAAGAACTCGAAGCCTTATCAGGTGTTTGTTAGCCACGCGACGGCTGACAAGTGGCTCGCGACAATGCTCTGTGAAAAGATCGAAGCGACGGGCGCCACAACCTTCCGTGACGACCGCGACATTGACGGCGGTGACGACATTCCCGAAACAATTCGCGTCGAAATTAAGCGGTCGCGAGAGCTCGTCGTTCTCCTGACGCCCGAATCCGCCGGGCGTGCTTGGGTATTGGTCGAGGTGGGCGCTGCATGGGGCTGGAGCAAATCCACTCGCATCACACCAATAATGTGCCACGTTGACGTCGATCCAATCCCCGCAATGATTAAGTCTAAGAAGGCGATCAAGATCAATGAGTGCCCGACGTTTCTTGCAGAGTTGAACATTCGTGTCAGGCATCACCATGGCAAACGATAACGCAACGTACGACGTGTTTATTGCCTACGACCGTCGCGATTCAGAAACCGCGAAGGGCGTCGCCGAAGTGTTGCGTTCATACAACCTCGCGGTCTTCGTTGACACGCAACAACAATCTCCAGGCGTAAATCTCGAAGACGCGATTTGGCAGGCCATGGCGGAAAGCCGTGCATTAGTTATTGTTCTTCCAGAGGACGTGGGTTCCGCTTGGCTTGCCTTTGAGCTGGGGGCGGCCAAGGCATGGAACAAGCCAATCTATGCGGTGTCTGCGTCCACGACGCATCGAAATCTGCCCGCCGCCCTCCGGGACGTGTCGATCATTCCGCCGACACGAACAAATGAAATTGCACTTTCAGTTGTAAGTAGTGCCGACCCGCTAACTGAGGCCGAAATCAAACACCTCGGCGACGCATACGTAGCTACGGGGCTGTCGTTAGATCAGCTGTTGATGCAGCCACAGCAACTGGCGAAAGTGGTCAAGCAGTTTAACAAGAAGTCCGGCCGGAAGATGGCGGGTGAACAGGTAATGTGGCACATGCTTCGCCTGCGCAAGCAAGGCAAGCTCCCGACGCTCGATAAACGCAACACTGCCAGGCAGTGAACCCCAAGTGACGAACTGGGCGCTCCTGTTATCAGGGTTGGCGGGGCGGCGCCCGGGCGCCAAGTACAGGGGCAAACCGTCTCCGTTATCCTCGTCTTCGGGAAAATCCCGATGTTCACGTAACCGCCGGGATATTTCCTCACATCGCTCGTCAGCCGCGTCCCGCCCATCACCGACGATGGAACTAGCCGATCCTGATCGAGCCGGCTTGACGGTCAGCACACGCTCACCGGGCGGGGTCCCGAGGGAACTTCCCAACCTTCCCGCGGACGACGTGTAATCCGAGAGAACGATTCCTGCTCGCCGGTCCGGCGGTGCATGCCGGCCACGCCTCCGTCACGGCCGGCAGCCATCTCCTCGAGCTTGTCGATGCCTTGCTGCCATGCCGGAACGTTCACGGAACGACGAGCAACCGCGCCGCCCCCGCCTGCAACCAACTCTCAACGCCACCCCGCCACCGCAAACAACCTCCCGGCCGTCCGCCCCACCTAAAACGCGGCATGGTACTGATGGGCGCTCACGCATATGTCTCTGCCGCATGCTTGATGTGCTCGCGATTTTCGGGCGTATCATGGAACTGATCGCTGTATTCCATGCAGCCCTCCCCTATGCAGCCACTCGCGGGACGTTGAAGATTGGCCGCCTTTCCTCAACGATCCTCTTCTCAACCGGGAGGAGCAAGCTCTTTGGGCTATTTTCTGGCAGGGCAGCGTAGGATACCAGGAGGTTGTCTGGGTTGGGCTGCCAGAGCTTATCAGTGATCGCGGAGAGGAATTGGGGTTGTCGATGTTGTTGCACGCCATGTCGCAGGCTCACCGTTGACCGGGCGTACAGCGGCTTCTCCCTCTCGTACAGTATGTAAACGCCGTTCGCAACCGGCAGATTCTCCAAAGGGTCGCTGACGAGCCGAAACTGCCCCGTAAACTCCGGCATGCGGAAGTCCGGCTTTAGTTTGTTGTGCCTGCCGGCCTTACGGATGCTCAAGATTGCCCAGCGGTACATCAGGGGCGTGAAGCCAGGGGCCATCTTCTTTGCGATGGAGTCGAACTCAGAGGCGAGCCCAGGGTCACAGAGAATATCGTCGATACTCGCCCCGGTCCTGTACTTCAACTCCGTTGCTGCGAACTCACTCGCGAAGGCGTAGTCCTCGTAATTGAAAGATGTCTTGACTGAGTTCAAGCTCGGTAAGTAGTTGTTCTTCCGGGCATAGAGGAGCGTCTTGTTGATCGCGTAATCGCTGCCGTGCACCTCGAGCTCTCGACACTTCGCGAGAAACTGGACATTTCGTTCCGGATCCGCCACGTAGAGATCGGGAGAGCCACGGTCATTCCGGACGTCCCTGACTACGTGGAACGCTTTAACTACCGCGTGTACATCCACGTCCTCATTGCCGCGAGCTACTCCCGGGGGCAGCCCGACGTCGATCAGGCTGAAGAACTTTTGGACGTCGCCCTGCGAAGCGATCTGGCCGTGGCCGAACTTTGCCGCGCCGACAATTTCCGAATTCAGAATCGAACTAATCGCGAAATGGTTAATGTCGCTCATTTCCGACCCCGTTCGGCGAGATTGAATTTGCGGATGCGATGGAACACATCGCCGATCACGACAGCCACCTCCCCCTGCTTGGTCTCTTTTCCCATCCGATGCAGGAACGTCGCCAGTGTCGCGATTTTTTTGTCATCAGCCGCGTCTTTGCCCCGAGCGTACGAGTGAACGAGAACGACTTCTTCGCTGATGATCTTGTTGGTCTCTTCGTTGAGCCACTTGCCCTTCGCCGGCGGCATCATCGTCGCTCCTCCGAAGATCCTCGTCAGCATGTCTCCCGCCGCGGTCGCCCACAACTGCTGATCCTGTCCGTTCGGCAGAGGATCGCCGTCCTTATCGTTGCTCGGTATGAAGAGGACAAAAAGCGCGCCGTTTGGTTCGTTCTCGGAGCCGAGTGTCGCCCTGTGTGCGTTGTCTTGAGGCACCATTACCCTCCGCTGTCAGACGTTCCAGCCGTTCCCGACATCCACAATGTGCTGCCCGCAAGTTGAAATTCTACCAGGAGATGCGGCGCCTGACAAGTAATAAACACGGGTCGAACGGTTCCGTAGACGACGGACCGACCGCAACCAAGTTCCGGTGGGTTCCCCTCCCGGCGGCTACGTTCGGCTGGCTGGCCGAGACGCGGACGTCCCTACAGGGCCCGATGAATCCCCGATCGATCAGACGCCCCCCTGGCAGCGGCCAGGCATGACAGTGCCAAGCTGGGATCACCGCCCTGAGCGTCTAAATTGACCGATACAGCCGACCAACGGCGTCTTAGAAGTTCATCCACAGGGCCTCCGTCATCTTTCGCTTGGCCTTTCCACCCGCCGCCTTGTTGTCGATCAAGAAGTCCTGACGCCGCCAACCAGCCAACTCGGCGTCGTATAACGAGTTGGGATAGCCCGACAACATGACCTTGCCCGTGATTTGCCTAATAGCGGTCAGCAACTCTCGGTGTTCCGCTATGGTCATTTCGTGCTGGTAGGCACCGGGCGAGGCGCGCGTCTCGTGCAGGTATGGCGGGTCCAGGTAAAAAAGTGTCTTTGGGCCGTCTTCTTGCCGGATGACATCGAGGGCAGATTGGTTGAGGACGATCACTCGCCGCAACCGGGCCGAAACTGCGGGTAAGCCCTCGACGCAGGTCCACCATGCCGATGCCTGTTCGTTCATTTGCCGCCGCGTCCGATTGCGGGAAAGAGTGGCGAAGTCCTTGAAACCGCCTGCCCGGCTCTGTCGGCACCGAATGAAAAACGCGACGGCAGCTTCGACATCCAGGTCGCCGATTGGGTGCTGCAGTACCTCGGCGTCTTCCCATTCGACCTGCGAGAACGGTGTGGCCTCTACTCGCCTTTGGAAGGCAACAAAGGTGTCCTCGCGTTGCAGGACACGCCAGAAGTTTGTCAGTTCCCGATGGATATCGTTGACGACTTCGCTGGTACCCTGTTCGTAGCCCGTCTTGCCCCAGTATTTCGATTGGTCAAGGGGGTCCTTCTCCAGCAGTACCGCCAAGCCACCCGCATACGGCTCGACGTAGTGCAGGTGGGGCGGCATGATCGCAATGATGTGCTTCGCCAAGTAGTGCTTACCCCCCCACCACTTCAATGGTTGAACCACCATTTCCCTCTACCTGTGTTCCTTAAATTAATGTCGTTTTTTACCGTTTAGGAGTAATCGTGGCCCTCGTCGTGGCGCACAGACGGCCTCCACGGTACGCGTCCATTGTAGCGACGAGAGCATGGCATGTGCCCCGGCTCGCGCGGATTCGAAGATGATGTTGGGCGAAGGAAGGGTAGGATAGGGCGTCGATGGCGACATGCTGCTAAGTTCGACAGACGTCGCGGATCACAACTCTTGTAGCCTCGCCCACATCCGCCGCTGCTCCCGCCAATCCGGCACCCCAGCAATCGGCCGGAGCTGCTTTTCCGTAACCGCATCCCGCCCTTGCCCCGTCGCCGGCAAGAACAATATCTGCTCCTGAATATCCGGGGCCAGCGACAGCAAATTCATAATCTGCGTCAACCTGGCCGGCGTCACGTGACCCAGCCGGGCCAGTTCCGCCTGATCGGCCACGGCGCGGTCCCGGATCAACTGGTCCAGCCGAATTGCCAGGGCCATGAGCTTCGTTACGCGGGGGACTCGGCCGCTGGGGGCTTCGGGCGGGGTATCCCCTTGCCGCAGTTCCTTTCGCGAACGCCGCCCCGCGCCAAAATGCACCTTTCGTTCCAGCGTGATCATGCTGCCTCCTCCTGCATCTGGGCCAGTTCGGCTACCAGCGTCTTGATCCCCGTCGGCCGGAACGTGATCGCAATCTTGCCAGCGTGGCCGTCGTAGGCGACGCATTCGATTAGCAACTCGATCATGCGAGCCTGCTCGCGGGGGGCCAGACGGTCCCACACGGCGTCGAAGTCGGCCAACGCTGTGGCAAACCTCGGCTTCGTCGATCCGTTGGGCATCAAGCGTGGCCAGTTCCTCGGCGATCGTGGTCACCCGTCGCTCGGCGTCCCGAATTCGGTCGTGGGCGTCGGCCAAGCGTGGGTCGCCCGGACGGGCCGAGGCGGCCAGTTGTACCAACTCGGCGTGATCGTCGCGGAGTCGGGCCCACAGGCCCGCACGTTCCGCCGTCAGACGGTCCCGCTGCACTTCGGCCTGGCGGCGGGCCTGGACCAACGTTTCCCGGATCACGGCAGGGTCACGGCCGACGGCCTGGATCTGCTCGATCACAAACCGTTCGATTTCGCCAGCCGGGACGGACGGCGACGGACAGCTCTGCCAGCCCCGTTTCTGAGCCCGATGGCAGACATAATACCGATACCGGCGACTCCCACGGGCGGTGTACGAGTGGCTCATCCCGCAATCGCAGGCGGTACACGTTGACAAGACTTAATAGTCTGGCAACATGCCTATTTAGGAAAGGTGACCTCGCGGGCGCGGAGCCGCTGTATCGGCATGCACTGCAAGCCCGCGAGCGCGTGTTGGGGCCGGCGCATCCTCACACGCTCACCAGCGTCAATGGCTTGGCGCTGGTGCTGGATGGCAAAGGCCAGTATGCGGGCGCAGAGCCGTTGTATCGGCGAGCGCTGAAAGCTGGCGAATGCGTGCTCGGGCCGGAACATCCCGAGGTGCTTGCCATCGCGAACAATCTGGCCGGATTGCTGGAGAGCAAAGGCGATTATACGGATGCGGAGCCACTGTATCGGCGAGCCCTGGAAGGGCTGCTTAAGACCTCCGCAGCAACTGGGGGTCCCCACCCCCACATGCAGACATTTCTTGACAATTATGTGGCCTGCCTAGAAAAACAGAAACGAAGCCCGAAGCATATCCGAACTACCTTAGAGGCGATGTTGCGCCCCTTCGGAATGGTCCTCGGTGGAGGGTGTGCTGAAAACGAGGAACTGACGCCCAAGCTTCGCGCCGTGATCGAACAAATCACCCGCGAGCCGTCGAGATTCCGGGAGATCGCGGATCAGCTCCGAAGCGAAGATCCCAATCTGTTCATGGAAGTCCTGCAGTGGATTCAAAGTCAGCAGTAGGGCCGAGCAGTTTGAACCAGCCGTCTTTTCGGACGAATTTAAGGGGTCGGGAGGTCTTTGATTCCGGCGAGATTAACCCGGGTTACTCATGATCGTCGACTCGACCGGGGCGCTGCTGATAGGCAGGCCGAAGCGACGGTACTCGGGGTAGTCCATGCGTTCGCGGTTGTTTACGCCGCCCCGTCAAGACGCCGAGGCCACTGGCCACAACGCCCGTGAACCCGACGCGGACGAACGGGAGCATGGTGGGAGGGGGGATTCGCCGCTGAGGAAATCTTTCCTCCGGCCAAACGGCAGCCCCCTGCTCAATTGGCTGCGAACGTTTCTGGAGCACACCCCCCTCGAACTCGGCAGGCGTTCCTGCCAGCGGATCTCGACGGGCAATTCGGAAAATCGACCAAGATTTTCCCGAAATGCCCCTCGCGGTGACCAAACGTGTCACGCGGCCAGCGAATACTAGATGTTGGCCTTGATTTTGGCGTGTGTCACAGAAACAGGCAAATCGCCCCAGCAAAGGCGGTTCCATGAAATCTGACCTGACCGACATCACCCTCGTCGTTGACCGCAGCGGCTCGATGGAATAGGTGCGTGAAGACGCCGAAGGGGGCGTCAACGCGTTCATCGAGCAGCAGGCCACGGAGCCGGGCGAAGCCCTGTTGACCCTGGTGCAATTTGACATGGAATACGAGTTCCTCCACAAAGGCGTCCCGATTTCGCAGGTGCCGAAGTACAAGCTGGTTCCCCGGGGCATGACCGCTTTGCTGGATGCCATTGGCAGGGCGATCAACGAAACCGGCGAGCGGCTGGCGAAAATGGCTGAACAGGATCGCCCAGGTCTGGTCGTCTTCGTCGTCATGACGGACGGGCAGGAAAACTCGAGCAAGGAGTTCTCGAAGGCCGACATCAAGGCTATGATCCAGCGTCAGCAGGACACGTACAAGTGGCATTTTACGTTTCTCGGTGCAAACCAAGACGCTTTCGCCGAGGCCGGTGAAATGGGGATCGCTGCCGGGGTGTGGCCAATCTTGCAATGGACAAGATGGCGGCTGCCTACCCGGTCACAGGAGGAAAGGTTTCCCGCATGCGTAAGCAGCGTCGAGCCGATGAGACGGTTAGCAACGAGTTCACCGACGAAGAACGCGGGAAGATGGTCTGACGTTGCTTGGCTGGTCGGAATGCCGCGGGGTCTCCACATCGGGGATCGTGTGGACGTGTGCCCGCGGCCGAAACTGGCGGGTTTCGAGGGCTGCACCGTGATCAAGGCCAACCGGATCGAGGCAGCGGAGGCTCTGGGATGCCACGCCGGCTATCCGGCAGGGATGCCACGTCGTGGTCACGCCCGACGAGCTTGGCCTCTGGTGGGCGGGCGGTACGACGGGTGCCCGCGGTTCCGGTCCAGGCCCGCGACGTCTGTGGGGCCGGGGACACGGTCCTGGCGACGTTGGGCGTGGCGTTGGCCAGGGGCGGAACGATTAGTGATGGGTGTCGCTGAGCGGTTCAAATGGCAGCGGAGCAGGTCTGCCAGACGGGTGTTACGACCCTGGCTGCCCCTTTCCTCAAGAATGTCTACTTAAGTGGTGCCATTTGCCCGCCGATACGATGATGATGGGGCATGTTGACGGTTGGTAACTGCCTCTTCCGGCAGCGAGGCGATAACGATTCAGAGAACACGGGGCGGTTGACGCGTATAGGCGGCAGGACCTACGTTCAGCAAAGCGACCTCAAGACCTTCCTGGACGAGCTAAACAACCGCTCTGACGTCCCGATTGAATTGGAACAGGAAAGCATGTCGTCCAGCAGGATCGAGGCCGAACTGACGCGGCAGGACTGTAAACAGCTGCCCAGTGAATCTCGAATCCGGTGGGCATTTGAAAGGAGACTGCGTTTCCTGCCGAACCCACGTGTGTCATTCGTCACCGCCGCTCGACGCGGCGGAGGTCCCAACAAACTCGATGCCGAGGACTAGGTGGCCGTCGCGGAGTTGCTGGCGGCCTGTGCCCAGCACGGCCGAGCGATCTCGCGGGAGCAACTGGACGCCGTGATCCGAACGAACGACAAGCAGCGGTTCGCGTTCTCGGCAGATGGCAGTCGGATTCGGGCCAACCAGGGCCACTCGCTCCCGATCGACTTGGGGCTGGTGCCGGTGGAGCCGCCGGAGATGCTGTACCACGGGACTGTCCCACGGTTCCTGGAGTCGATCCGCCGGGAAGGACTGACCAAAGGGAATCGCCGCCACGTCCACCTGTCGCCCGAGATGCAGACGGCGACGAAAGTTGGCGAACGTCGCGGCCAGCCGATCATCCTGGTGATCGAAGCCGGCCGGATGTTCCGCGACGGGCACAAGTTCTACAGGTCGGAGAACGGCGTGTGAACGGCACTGGAGCTTATGGGTTCTCCTGGCCGTTAATCGGGGATTTCCGCGGTCTGATGAAGATCCCACCATCACGCTGTTCAACCGCAACGGCCTGGACTCCAGTTATTCCAGCCGCCCGCCTGATCTCGGCGGGCACGACCAATACACCCCGCTCGTCGATCTTGGTCATCACCTCCACAGGCTCGTGCCATTGGTGTCTATCCACGATGAAGTCGTTGGAGATTGCGAACGAGTCCCCAGACGATTTCCCGTCAGGACCGATCGGTACTAATCGGCTTTCGACGTGCCCTTTTTGGACAATGAAGTACCGAGTCGGTTGCGGTTCATCCTTAATCGCCACCGTCATTGAATACGTCTTGCCCTCTGGGTGTTGCATCGTCCGCCGTCTGAGGTTCTGGAACAAGGGACGGCGATCGTAAAGTTGTCGATTGGGGACCAGGAAGGAATCTATTCCGGCTATCTCCTCGTCATCTTCGTCAAGCCTCACGACCCGAGAGTTGACAGGCCCGTTACGAACGATACCAACCCACTCCAAATCCACGCGTCCTTTAATCTTCGCAGCGACTGTAGGTTTCGACATTGATCCGCTCCTTTGATAGTTGACACAATGATCGCACTTCCGTAAGTACGGATGTCGTAAGTTCATTTGTATCGAAATCGTACGTCAGTGTCAATAGTCTGCCGCTACGAAAGAACTGATAACGCAGGGAGTCCACCGAACCGCCCAAATCCCGATTCGACTGGCCAAGCCCGGGGAGGGGGAATCAGGAACCGCGGCACCGGTGACGTCCGACAAACAGAGAGCCCTCCACGGTACTGGCCGCTGCGGACATAGTTGGCGACCACGCCCCGTCGGAAGATCGGCCGTGTCTACCGACTTTTCAGCGGCGACGCCGGCCCGGACAGCCTCGTCCGAAGCTCTCGTGCCGCCCGTCCTGCCGCCTTCTGCACCTTGCCCACGATGCCATCCGCTTCCTCCACGCAACGCCGCAGTTCCCTGCCCCGCGGGCCTCCCCGATGCTGGCCTCAATAGCCGTTGCCGAACCGCCTTGGGATACCCGTAGCCATAATTGCGGATCGACCCGTCCGGCATCACGAAGGGTGCGTACGGCATCCCGTAGTTCCGTCAGCAACCGCCTGTCTCGGCGGCTGCCAAGACCAATACGCTCACCCTCATGTCTTGCTCCTTCGATTCAGATAACGGCGGGCCGAGCCTGAGGACGTTGGCGGGAAAGTGGGGCAAGCGTTACTGGACGATCGGGGGTGAGCGACGGTTGAAGCAGAAGGCCGACGTCGGACGGGAAGGCGGTGATTGGTGTTTGAGACGATGCGTCCGCAGATATCGCCCGCGCCGCTAGAACCGGCCGCCTCGGCCAAGCTGCGTGAGCACACAGAAACAGAAATCGCCCCGCTACGACGACGGAGGTAGATGCAAGGGTGAGTTCGGGGCAAGCGGTGGGCGAGGGTGCCAACATCGCTGGACGCCAGCTTCTCATCGAAACCGGGTTTCGCTTCGGCGCGGCGCCAAATCACCTCGAAAGCTGGCACTCAACCGTTGCCGACGTCGATGGTTTTGGCGACTGAACGGGTGTCGAACTCAATAAACCGTTATCTCGCAAACGCTTGCGATCAAGAAAGGGTAGACTGAAGAGGGGCTTGTCCGCGGGACGCAGCGAGTTAACACGAACGTACGTGTCGCCCGCGGCAACCCACCCCCTTGCGGAGTTCAAGGTGTCGCTGTGTAATGCTGAACAGTCACAGGTTAGGAAAGTCAACGATGCCAACACCAGCTAGCACTGTCTTGGTCACTGGCGACATCAGCCAAGACTATAACATCTACCTGCTTCCGCCGCAGCCGGAGCGTCGGCTGCCTGAGTGCGAGACACGGTTCCTTAGCAGCGTGGGGGGGGCGGCGATTATTCAGCGAATTCTTGCGGAAGCGTTCGCTCTACGAAACGACCATGTTACTGCTGGCTTCGCTGCCGGCGATGCGCCCCCGGTCCCCACGGCTCCCGCCGTCGCCGGTATTTGGCAGCCTGAACCTGCCGGGAAGCTTGTGCAGCCCGAAAACGCTCGCGTCTGGCGACTGGCGCGCTCATTGGAACTTGGCCGTACGGTCGATCTTTCCGCCGTCGCCCCGCAGGTGAACCTGCCGCACGTGTCAGCGGACGTTCCACCGCGCATTTTGGTGATCGAGGACGATGCCGGCCGTTACCGTTTTGGCCCGCCGTTATGTGCTTGGCCCGAAGTCTTGACCAACCCGCCGTCCAGCCTCCAATGGATAGTCCTCAAGATGACTGCGCCGCTCTGCCAAGGCGCGTTGTGGTGGCAGCTGGCCCGCGATCCAGATATCGCCCGCCGCCTAGTTGTGGTGATCCCTGTCAGCGACTTGCGGCTGGAAGACGTACATATCAGCAAAGGCATCTCCTGGGAACGCACGGCCCAGGACATTGCCAATGAACTGCTCGAGCAGCCGGCGCTCGCTGGATTGTGCCACGCCCGCCATGTAATCGTGACGCTTTCCTCGGAAGGCGCGCTGTGGATGCGCCGCGATGCTTCCGGTCAGCCAGCATTCCGCCTCATCTTTGATGCTCAGAACATGGAGGGCGAATGGCCCGATGCGGCAGGCATTCACGGGGGCACGTACGGCCATATGTCCAGCTTTACGGCAGCGGTGGTCGCGAGTTTAGCAATGGCGGCTGATTTCACCGATGATCGGGCCCTTGACGAAGGAATTCACCGCGGCCTGTGCGCTGGCCGCATATTGCGGCTGCTTGGGCACGGTCCCGTGGTTGATGGCGAACCGCGACTCCCCGTGACAGAGGTGGCTCACGTCATCGCCAATGACAAT
>Ga0351873_10285_pt1 | contig 11759 bp, 9 predicted proteins | sample TotcelFGM3001N11_FD_206764 | JGI IMG/M metagenome (GOLD analysis project Ga0351873, IMG submission 206764) | Enriched cells from coal bed in the Powder River Basin, Montana, United States - Total cells FGM rep2 HSBNCT.FGM.300.1.N11 ... | reverse complement strand
CCGACACACCGTCCGACCTGACCCCCGTCCAACGCCGTCAGCGACTGGCGGAAATCCTCGCCCGCGGCGTGCTTCGCCTCGTCCGCCAGCGACGTGCGGACATCCGCAAAGATTCCACGAAAAACGCCGCCCAAGGCCTTGATGTCCCGCCCGCGTCAAGGCTCAATGTGCCCAGGGGTTAACGCGTGTGAGCCCCAAAAAGCGAGCCGACAAGGTGTTGGTCGCACCTCGCCGGCTCTCGCCACAACCACCCTTTACAAGGCAAAGGGCAAGTCATGACTGTCTCTGATTCTAGCCGCACTGCGGCTTTGCCGAAACGTGGGAAGCGGGCCAAACCGGCCCAGGACATCGAGGCCGAGGTCGCGGCCTTGCAACAGATGACCGTGGACGAACTGCGCCGCAGGTACGCCGTCGTGATGGGCGAACCGAGCCGATCCCGGCACAAGATGCACCTGATCCGCCGGATCGCCTGGCGGATTCAGGCCCAGGCCGAAGGCGACTTGAGCGAACGGGCACGGCGCCGGGCCGCGGAACTGGCCAACGACGCCGACGTCCGCGTCACGCCGCCCAAGGGACACCACGTGGCCCCGTGTCGTGAGAACGCCGTCCAGTCCGACATGGTCCCCGACAACCGCGTGCCGGCCCCAGGCGGGGCCATTGTGCGCAACTACCGGGGGCGGCAGGTCCGCGTGACCGTCCTGGTGGACGGGTTCGAGTACGAGGGCCGGCGCTACAAGTCGCTGTCGGCCGTGTTTACGGGACGTACAGCCGCCCGGTCCCACGCAGGTTCTCCAGGTCCAACAGATACTCCAGCACTTGGGCAGCTACACGCTGTGCATAGTCGCGATCCCGTAACAACCGGTCGGGATCGCCGATGGTTATGACTGGAAGACTACGGGCCGTGCCTAGCGAGGCGATGGCGGCTTCGAGCGAGTCAGCCTCTTCCGCGTTGCGGTTGCCCGTCAGCAACACGATCTCGTGTGCCTGACAGACTTCCCAGAGGTCGGTGTCCGATGTATCGGGAGCGATTCCCAGCCGCTCGAACGATTCCAAGTCGCACCCGATCCCTCGCCAGACATCACCCCACGCCGAGGACGACCAGATCGTGAGCAGTACCTGAAGGTGCCCTTCCACATTGTGGTCAGCCATGATCCTGGGCATCGTGCTCCTCGGTCGACGGGCGACTGCGGACCTCGACCAGTCGGCGTTCGGCGGCCTGACGACAACGGTCGACTTTGGCCTGGACATCCGGCGGGTAGCGATAGCTGCGATGCCGTTCGAGGATGCCCTGGTACTCGGCCTCGACCTCCTCCCGATGCGTTTCGATATAGTCGATCGTCGCCTGAACGTCGCGTGACGACAGCCGAAACAGCGCCGCGATGCGGTCACGATGCCAGCCGTGCTTCAGATAGTCCATCACGTCGAAGACGGTGATTCGAGTTCCGGCGATCGCCGGCCCGCGTCCGCGGTTAACGATCAGGTCGGCGTCAGTGGTCACCTGCATGTCAGTTCTCCCGTGGCGTACTGCATTGTATTCTAGCCGTTAGCGGGCGAAAGTGCCACGGCAGCCGCCATCACGGGGCTGAACGAGTGCTGCTCCGACAAGGGGAATCGGCCGAGCGCTGCGGTCGATCCAACCGCCGAGTGGTCCCTGGGCCGGCTTATTCTTCCGCCGCACTTTGATTCGTAACTCCGGAGTTGTCTGCTTTGGATGGCGGCCCGTCCAGCAACAGATCCCCCTGGCCCTGGAGCACGTCGGACCATTCCGGCCCCGAATCTACCGGGTAATGAACAGGCGATCATTACCGACGTACTGGACACAATTCGAAGAGGGTTCGGACCGCACAACTTGACCCCACCGGAGCGAAAATACCGCTACCCAGGGGTTAACGCACAAAGCCGAGGCTCAACGCCCCGGCTTTTTTCCCCTTGTCCCACTTGTTGGATTTCAATGGCGCCCGAGCCCAGTTCTTCGCTGACGTCAGCGCGCCCAGTCAGTTCGTACCGCGCGGCTTCTTTTTCTGCTTCATGACCGCCTTGCAGTGCTTGCCGAATTGTCGATCGGTCTGCCGCCGCTCATGATACGTCTGGGCGTTCCGTTCGTTTTCTCGGACCAGCTTGTGGTAGCTGGCCAATTCACCTTCGTCCACGGAGCCGCGAACCGCACAGCCCGGTTCATGAGTGTGCGTGCAGTCGGAGAACCGGCACTGCGTCGCTAGATCGGCGAAATTCGAGAAGCTTTCCGAGATCCCGTCATCGGCGTCCAAAATACCGAGTTCCCTCATGCCGGGTGTGTCCACGAGATAGGCTCCGTTATCCATCTCGATCAACTGTCGCCGAGTTGTCGTGTGAGTTCCCTGCCCCGTGGCCGAGCATGCCTGCGTTTCGTAATCCGTGCCGAGCAATCGATTGATTAGAGTCGTCTTTCCAACCCCCGAGGATCCGAGCAGGCAGTACGTCAGACCCGGCTCAAGCATATCGGTCAATCTGTCCAACCCTTCCCCGGTCACATTCGAAATGCTGAGGATGTCCGCATCGATCCCGGCGTCCCGAACCTTTTGAGTCATGCCAGCCAAGTCGTCCTCCCGTACGAGATCACTTTTCGAGAGAACGATCACCGGGCGGATTCCGCCGTCCCGGCAGACCACGAGATACCGATCCAATCGCCTGACGTTGAAATCGAAGTGGCAGCCCTGAACAATGAATGCAACGTCGATGTTCGCAGCGATCAGTTGGAAGTCGATGTCCTTCCCTGGCCGCTTTCGGCGAAGAACGGTATCTCGTGGCAAGACACCGTGAATCACGCCCACTTCGCCAGAAATCTCGACGGCTACGCTGTCGCCCACGCAGGGGAGTTTCGTCGCATCCTCAGCTTCATGCCGAAGCCGTCCTGCTAACCGCGCCTGGATATCCTCGCCACCAGTTGGCCGGACCGTGTAGAGATCCCGCTCAACTGCGATAACCCGAGCTGTTTTCATGGTGCTGGCCCCCAGAACTGGTTTGCTACCGAAGACACGGATCGGCTGAATAAGGTTCGGTTTATTGCCAAGAGCCCATCCTTCTTTAGCACATCTGGCTCTGGACGTTCAAGGTCCCACGTCGCGATTCTCATAGGCGATGCCATTGCGGCGTCGCAGATCCGTGACCCTTCTGGTGCCGCCAATCCATGCCGAGATCAACCACGTCCGCGCCGTCTGATCTGACTCCCGAACAACGCCGGCAGCAACTCGCTGCGATTCTTGTGTGATCGATGGTCTCAGGAACCACGAGCAGCAGGTTCTGTCGCCGCTCGTTTGCGGGCCTCCGCCTCGGTGTGCTCGAGTAGTTGCCGAACGTAATCGTCCGTCTGATCCAATCGCAGTGCGTGTTGCAGTTCGGCGATTGCCTCGGGAATCTGCCCCATTTCCAGAAGCGTCCGCCCAAGATTCACGTGCCCCAGAGGCACGTTCGGATCGATGCGAATGACATCCCGGAATCGCTCCGCCGCCGCCGGATAGTCTTTCTTGTAATGCTCCAAGACCACTCCCAGATTGTTGTGTCCGAGCAGATAATTCGGATCGTATTCGATTGACTTGCGGAATTGCTCGATGGCTTCGTCGATCTGCGCCGTAACAACCAGCGCCTTGCCCAGGCTGTAATGGTGACGCGCCACACCCGGCTTGGCTGCTATAGCAGCCCGAAAATGCGACATCGCGGATTTGACTTGCTTCAACCTCATCCGTTCGCAGCCAAGGTTGTAATTCGCCAAGTAGGAAGTGGGATTCTTCGTGAGTGTGTCTTCCCATAACGTGACGCTATCGGCATACGCATGCCCCCGCCGCCAGGTCTGCACGCCCAGCAGCACCAGCACCACCGCCGCTGCAATCATGCCCGCTCGCTGGATAATCCTGCCTCGACGACTCAACCACCACACCGTCGAGCCGCCCGCCAACGTCAGCAACCCCACGCTCGCCAAGTACTGAAAATGATCCGCAACGTACGAGTAGCGGAACGGGTACACGTTCAGAAACCCCAAAGCCGGAAACAGCGTCCCCGAAAAGAACAATACGGCCGCCAACGGACCGCGACCAATCCTCCGTCGAAACGCCCACAGCGACGCCACCACGCCGACCGCACACAGCGGATACAGATGTTGCCACCACACCTCGCTACGAATCGTCCAACGCTCGTAATTGAAGCTCAAGCCCACCGGCCAGATCAGCTTCGCGACATAGAACCACAACGCTCGACCGGCCACCAAACTTCGCTCCACGAGGCTAAGGTTCCACTCCTCCCCCGTCGCACCCACGTGCTTCTGCTCCAGCCACGCCGTCAACAGGCCCATGCCGATCCCGATGACGAAGAATGGAACCAGCGAGACGATCTGTCGAGTCCTGATCTTGCCCTGCTTCCACCACAGCACCACCAGCACTGCCGCCGGCAGGCTTGACGTGACCGTCTTACTTAGCAGTGCTCCGACGAATAGCAGCAGCGCCAACAGATACCACGCCTGTCGCGCGGCTGCCGTCCACCAACGTCCTTCCTGCCCCTGGTCCCGTTCTACGCCCAACGTCTTCACTAGCAGGCACCACGCCGATGCGAGGTACAGCAGCGTCGACAACACGTTCTTACGTTCCGTGATCCACGCCACCGACTCCACGTGAACCGGGTGTATAGCAAACAGTGCCCCGACAAGACACGCCCCCGGAACACCCAGAAGCCGCAGTAACTGCCACAACAGCAACGACGCCGCGATGTGCAACAACACGTTGACGACGTGGTATCCCGTCGGGCTCAGGCCCCATAGCCGGTACTCGATCCAGAATGTGCTGAACACCAGCGGATAGTACTGCGGATTGGCGTCAAGCCTCATCCAGCTGTCAACGAGACCCTGTGGCGTGCGGAGGTTCCTATTCTGTGTCACGTAGGCGTCGTCGTCCCAGATGAATTCCCCGCGCATCGCCGGCAAGTAGGCGATAAACGTCGCCGCCATGATCGTTGGGGCGGCCAACGCGGAAAGCCAGCTCGGCACTCGTGCAACACGACACGCAGCTGTCGATTTCGGAACCTTTCGCATCGCCAACTACTGATACGGATAGGACATCTGATTTCTGTCACGCGTGCTGAGTCTAACCGGGAAGGACCGTAGAATCAAGGATACGCCACGCAACCTCGCCGACTCCGCGACGGGGAACGATCGGGGTCAGCATCGCCGCCAGCGTCAGAGGAAAGCCCCTGCCGGATCGCGGCCCGGCGGCTGATGTTCACAGACGGGGCCAGCCCCCGCCGGATCAGCGGCGACGTCGGAACGCCGGGCCGTTGGCAACACTGGGCCAGCACCTGCCGGATCTCGGCCAAGCGGTTGCGTCGCGACGCCGGGGCCTCAGGCCACAACGCCCGTGAACGCGGCACGGGCGAACGGCGGAATGGGGGCGGCACCTGCCAATAGCTTGAGCTTGTAGGCCGATGTGTACCACCGCGTGGAATACGATCACAGGCTGCTGGTGTTCCGGGGCGACGGGACGTTTGCAGCGGGCGGGGCCGGCTGTGAACGGTACTGGGCGATTCGGGACGGGCGACTGCTGATCGCTGGCGACGATGGGCGGTTGACGATGGATCTGGCGCCGACGGCGGACGGCGGGTGGGAAGGGCGGTGGTTGGTGTTTGAGAAGTTGGCGATACGTATGGAGCCCAGGGCGTGATGCCAGCGAACCGTGTAGACACGTGAAGACGGTACTCGCTGTGGGCAATACCGTGAAGTCAGATCAGCGAGCCCGTTGGATTACTGGTGCAGGCCCGTTATTCGAGGCCGAACCGCCTGGTGTGGACCCGCATGCGCTCGTGGTGTGGGAGGGGCTCCGGGGCAACCCGGACCCCTATCCCCATGGATTGTTACGTGCCGCCTTCGCGCGAGCAGGCGAAGTTCCACATCTTTCGGCAGCTCAGACGCCCGAAGCCGTTCTGCACCTCCAGGGTGCCGAGTGCACACTGTTCGAGATTGACCGTCTCGAGCGAGGGCGATAGGTTCGCCATGCGAACGTGCGGAGCGACCATCCCCGCGAGCGTCACTTCTTTCAGACCGCTGAGACCGCCCAGGTTAAAGTCTGCAGCTTCGCCGACGCCTTTGGCTTCGACACGCAGACGAGCAATACGTCCCTCTGTTCTGCGGTCATCTTACCGCACGGTGGAAGCGGCGGCAATCTTTTTTTTCGGTGCGCGTGTAGCGACGGCAGCAATTCGAAGATCAACTTTACCGTTTCGAGGAGGAGCGCCAAATCCCATATATCACCAGCATAGAACGACGGGCCCTCGAAGGGGGCGCGCGGAGGAAATTCGGGAGGGAATCGAGGTGGCGTTAGAACTGAAGCTCGGGGCCGACGGCTTGGCACTGATGCCGCTGGTGCGGCAGGCGAACAAACCGAGCTACTGCGGACCGTCCGGCAAACGCTGCGCACAGCGGAAACGCTGGAACCGATTCGGGCCTTGCTGAGCCAGACCGGCTGACGGTTCCTTGGATAACGACTCGCCTGTTGCCACCGGTTCGTGCTTCAGGGGGCATCCAATGCGGCATGACGTTTCGATGCTTGCCTGCGCGGTGCCGTCACGATATGCTGAGCGGCGAATTACACGGGAGACCATCCATGCGAAGTCGTTTTGATCTCGTGCTCGTGAGTGTCCTGCTGTCATTGACGACGACCGCCGCCGCGGGTGAATCCAACGCTCCGCAGAAAGCCCCGGTCCCGGAAGGGACGGCACTGGAAGCGTCGCAGAAGGCGGCAGCCGAGCTGTACGGCGATCGCTTTCGATCGGCCAAGACGTTGGCGGACAAGACGGCGGTGGCGGCCGACATGATCGAAGCGGCGTTGCAACTGCAGGACGGATCGGCGGACCAGTACGTGCTGCTCAAGATCGCATGCCAGATCGCAGCCGGCGCGGGCGATGCGGCAACGGCGCTGCGAGCCGCCGAGAAACACGCGGAGCGGTTCGATCTGGCGGCTGCGAAGCTCAAAGCCGAGACGCTGCTGACGGCCGCGCGCGAGGCCGCGACGACCGCCCAGCACAAGGGGGTGGCTGAAACCGCGCTGCCGGTTGTTGGCAACTTGACGGACGCCGACGAGATCGAGCTGGCACTGGATGTTTGCGAAGCGGGCCGAGCGGCCGCTTCGAAATCGCGGCAGTTTGCGTTGGTCAAAGAGTTGGCTGCGAAAGCCGACGACCTGAAGCAGCAGCAGGCATCGTCCGCGGAGTATCGCCGGGCTCTGGCCGTGATGGACAACGATCCGGCGGAACCGGCGGCGAACTTGGCGGCCGGGCGGTATCTGTGCCTGGTGAAAGGCGATTGGGTGAAAGGCATCCCGATGCTGGCTCTGGGCAGCGATGCGGCGTTGAAGGCCGTGGCGCTCATGGAACTGCGCGGAGTCGATTCGGCGGAGCAACAAGCCTCGATCGGCGACGCCTGGTGGGATGCGGCCGAAACGAGGCCGGGTGCGGAGCGGGACACGTTGCGGTTGCGAGCCGGCACCTGGTATCAGCAGGCCGCGCCGAAGCTGGCCGGAGGGCTAGCCGGGCTGAAGACCAAGCAGCGACTGGCGGAGATTTCGAAGCTCGGCCGCGAGATCCCCGCGGCTTCGCGCGCGCCTGCGGCCTCGCAGAGTCCGCCGCTGGCGATTGCTCCCTTCGACGAGAAAACCGCCAAGCAGCATCAGGCTGCTTGGGCCAAGCATCTGAAGGTTCCGGTGCTGTGGACCAACACGATCGGCATGAGCTTCGTGTTAATCCCGCCAGGTGAGTTCGACATGGGATCGACGGCCGAGGAGGTCGCCAGGCTGTTGGGCGAGGCCAAAGAAAAGAGCCTGCCCAGCTGGTACATCGACTTTCTGCCCTCCGAGGCGCCCAAGCATCGGATCAGGATCACCAGGCCGTTTTACCTGGGGATCAGCGAAGTGACGCAGGCAGAGTACGAGCGGGTGATGGGGAGCAACCCGAGCCAGTTCAAGGGCGATCCGACTCGGCCCGTGGAAATGGTCAATTGGGACGAGGCGTCGGCGTTCTGCCGCAAGCTCGGCGAACTGCCGCCGGAGCAGACGGCCCGAACTGTCTATCGGCTGCCAACGGAGGCCGAGTGGGAGTTCTCCTGCCGGGCCGGCACAACCACGATGTGGTATTCGGGTGACGATGAGGCGCTGTTGAAAGAGCACGCCTGGTTCAGTGGCAACTCCGGAGGGACAACGCATCCCGTGCGGCAGAAGGCGCCGAACTCCTGGGGCCTGTACGACATGCATGGCAATTTGTGGGAGTGGTGCCAGGACACTTACCAGGATCAACTACCGGCCGGAGTGGATCCTGTTGTGGCGCAGTCGGCCTCGTCCCGGGTGATTCGCGGCGGCAGTTGCAGCGGCTCGGCCGCGTACTGCCGGTCGGCGTTCCGCCGCGGTGACTCGCTGTCGATCCGGGGCGTCAACCTGGGCTTCCGGCTCGTCTCCGTTTTGGCCGGTACACCCGGCAAATAGGCTGCCTGTCTTTCCCACCAGCATTGCGACGTCAACCCAGAGCAGCTAGACTTGGGTAGCGTTGGTCGAAGCCTTTGGAGTTGTGGACGGCGAACCAACATCCTGCAGAGGAGACCATTCATGCGACGTCATATCACTCACGTCCTCGCGATTGTCCTGTTGGCATTGACGGCGACCGCCGCCGCGGGCGAGTCGGGCCTGCCGCAGAAAACGCAGGTTCCGGATGCAGCGGCCTTGGAGGCGTCACAGCAGGTGGCGCGCGATCTGTATGGCGATCTCTTTCGCTCGGCCAAGACGGCGGCAAACAAGACGGCGGTCGCGAAGGAGATGATCGATGCGGCGTTGAAGCTGCGGGACGGTTCGTCGGATCAGTACGTGCTGCTGAAGATCGGGCGGGAGATCGCCGCCGGTGCGGGTGACGCCGCAACGGCGCTGCAAGCGGTCGAGAAACAGGCGGAGCGGTTTGATATCCCCGCCGCGAAACTCAGGGCCGAGACGCTTCTAACGGCCGCGAGTGAGGCCACCGCGCCTGGTCAGCACAAGGCGGTGGCGGAAGCGGTGCTGCCGGTCGTGGATGACTTGGCAGGCGCCGACGACATCGAACTGGCCTTGGATGTCTGCGAAGCGGGCCGAGCGGCGGCGCAGAAGTCCCGGCAGTTCGCGCTGGTCAACGAGTTGCGGGCCAGGGCCGATGAACTGAAGAAGCAGCAAGGGTCGTCCCAGGAATATCGCCAGGCTCTGGCCGTCATGGAAGACGAGCCCGCGGAACCGGCTGCCAACCTCGCGGCCGGGCGTTATCTTTGCTTGATCAAGGGCGATTGGGACCACGGCGTCCCGATGCTGGCCTTGGGAAGCGACGCGGCGTTAAAGGCCGTGGCGCTCATGGAACTGCGCGGGGCCGACACGGCGGAGCAACAAGCCGCCATCGGCAACGCCTGGTGGGATGCAGCAGAAACGAGGCAGGGCGCGGAACGGGACACGTTGCGGCTGCGCGCCGGGGTGTGGTATCGCCGGGCCGAACCGAAGATGGCCGGCAGTCTGACCGGGTTGCGAATCAACCAGCGACTGGAGCAGCTGGCAGCGCTCAGGTTGAGTGATTCAGCCCTTGTGAAGCGGGCCGGCGCGCTGAAGGAGCGATTGATCTTCGAGTTCAACGACAAGGCGTTCACCGAGAAGTACTGGGAGTGGAGCGGCGAGTGGCAAATGGGCGAGGACGGCGGCAAGGCGCCCCCCAGCAACTCGTTTCTCCGTTCGCGGCATGCGTTCCTGAGCGATGTCGTCATCGACATGGATTTCGGCTTCGGGCAGGCGGCGTTCACGAACACCGGCGGCTGCTGGATTAGCATCTGGGGCAAGCAACTGGCCATCAGCATGGAGTGGCACGGCTTGAATGCTAAAATCCACATTCATCGGGAGGGTAATGAGATCGTCTACGTACTCAACGGCAAGGAGCAGCGCATCGCCGTCGAGCCGCAAGCCGGGTCCCAACCGACGACCATCGATCTGGTCTGGCGCAGCCGTAGTTCGCACTTTCGCCGAATCGAGATCAAAGCCGCCAGAATGATTCCCTACAATGGCCCGCCAAGAAAGCTCCCGTCCTGGTAACTCCCGGTGCGGACCGTCCGGCAAACGCTGCGCACAGCGGAAACGCTGGAACCGACTCGGGCCTTGCTGAGCCAGACGGGCTGACGGTTCGGTCGACGATGACTCTCCGATTGCCGCCGGTTCGCACCTCCGAGTGCATGCCAGGCGGCATGATGCTTCGATGCTTGTCTGCGCGGTGCCGTCAAGATATGCTGAGCGGCGGAATTACACGGGAGACCATCCATGCGCAATCGTTTTCATCGTGTGCTCGCGAGTGTCCTGCTGTCAGTGACGGCGACCGCCGCCGCGGGCGAGTCCAACGCTCAGTCAAGAGCCCCCGTCCCGCAAGGGGCAGCGCTGGAGGCGTCGCAGAAGGCGGCAGCCGATCTGTACGGGGATCGCTTTCGATCGGCCAAGACGTTGGCGGACAAGACGGCGGTGGCGGCCGACATGATCGAAGCGGCGTTGCAGTTGCAGGACGGATCGGCGGACCAGTACGTGCTGCTCACGATCGCGCGGGAGATCGCGGCCGGGGCGGGCGATGCGGCGACGGCGCTGCGGGCGGCCGAGAAACAAGCGGAGCGGTTTGACGTGTCCGCTGCGAAGCTCAAAGCCGAGACGCTGCTGACGGCCGCGCGCGAGGCCGCGACGACTGCCCAGCACAAGGCGGTGGCTGAAACCGCGCTGCTGGTTGTTGGCAACTTGACGGACGCCGATGAAATCGAGCTGGCAAGGGATGTTTGCGAAGCGGGCCGCGCGGCGGCTGCGAAATCCCGGCAGTTCGCGTTGGTCAAAGAGTTGGCTGCGAAAGCCGACGACCTGAAGAAGCAGCAGGCATCGTCTGCGGAGTATCGCCGGGCTCTGGCCGAGATGGATGACGATCCTGCGGAACCGGCCGCGAACTTGGCGGCCGGGCGGTATCTGTGCCTGGTGAAAGGTGATTGGGTGAAAGGCGTCCCGATGCTGGCCCTGGGCAGCGACGCGGCGTTGAAGGCCGTGGCGCTCATGGAACTGCGCGGGGCCGACTCGGCGGAGCAGCAAGCCGCGATCGGCAACGCCTGGTGGGACGCGGCCGAAACGAGGCAGGGTACGGAACGGGACACCTTGCGGTTGCGCGCCGGCGTCTGGTATCGGCAGGCCGAACCGAATCTGACCGGCAGTCTGGCAGGTCTGAAAGTCAAGCAACGCCTGGAGCAACTGGCGGAGCTCAGGTTGAGCGATACAGCCCTGGTTGAGAGGGCTGGTTCGGTGAAGGAACGATTGGTCTTCCAGTTCAATGACAAGGTATTCACCGAGAAGTATTGGGAGTGGAGTGGCGAGTGGGAGATGACCGAGGAGGGTGGCAAAGCGCCCCCTGGCAACCCTGACAAGTCGTTTCTCCGCTCGCGGCACGGTTACACGAGCGATGTGGTCATCGACATGGATTTCAGCTTCAGCCGGGCCAAATACTCGAACCACGGCGACTGCTGGATTACCATGTGGGGCAAGCAACTCATCATCAGCGTGAACTGGCCGGCCTTGACCGCCAAGGTCCACATTCACCGCGAGGGGAATGAGATTGTCTACGTGCTCAATGGTCAGGAGCAACGCATCGCCGTCGAGCCGCAAGTCGGGTCGAAGCCGACGATCATCGATCTGTACTGGCGCAGCCGTACGTCGCACTTTCGCCGGATCGAGATCAAAGCC
>Ga0351873_10279_pt1 | contig 12041 bp, 17 predicted proteins | sample TotcelFGM3001N11_FD_206764 | JGI IMG/M metagenome (GOLD analysis project Ga0351873, IMG submission 206764) | Enriched cells from coal bed in the Powder River Basin, Montana, United States - Total cells FGM rep2 HSBNCT.FGM.300.1.N11 ... | reverse complement strand
CACCCCGTCGAGCCGCCGACGCCCGATCGAGATGAGACGCGAACCTGCAGGGACTGCGTGGAGGGAAACGATCCAATGACGAACAACGTGGGCATTTCATCGACCGTGAAAGTGGACATCTCATCAACCGTGTTGGAGAAGAGCATCAACACGGCCAAGGAGTTTTTGGACAAGTTGGTGACGCCGGCCATCGAAGAAGTAGGGCTTCTTCTTCGAGACAGTGTTGCTCTCTGGAGATTCAACAACCAGGTCCGCATTGTCAACCGTGCGAAGGCCAATTGCGAGAGGAACAACATATCTCTCAGGACAATTTCCCTTAAGCTATTGTGTCCTTTGCTCGAAGGGGCGTCTTTGGAAGAGGACGAGACCTTGCAGGACAAATGGGCCATATTGCTGGCGAATATGGTTGATTCTGACCAAAACGTACAGAATCATGTTTTCCCTTACATTCTGGGTCAGATTTCATCGAACGAGTTCCTCTTTCTCGACAGAGTATTTCAGGAGAAGCAAGAACGAGTTCGTTTGTTGTCCGAAGAACTATCCAAGTTCCGGGCCGAAAAGCCAGAGATTGTGGCGGGCTCGTCGCGTACCTGGCGACCAAGGGGTGACACCCGGGCGGTACGTCAGCTGGTCCAGGCCTGACTATCTTGGACCTGTCAGCGCAGACTGACGAGGAAAAAAAAAGCATACAAAACCATTGGGTGTCTCCAACCGTTTGGAAGTTACAGAAGAAGAAGAGAGAGGCAGAAAACGAATTAAGGCTGGTTCAGCACAGGGAGAGCCATATTGCGTACAGAATGGCGGCTCCTGAGGTTTTGCCTGACGGCGGTCTGAGGGATTTTGAACTGTCCAACGTAATTCGTCTCGGCCTAGTCAAGCTCGTCCAGGAGACGTACGCGAGTTCGCAGACGCTGGAAATACCGAACGACCCCGACAAGGAGTACCTGCACGTGGATCTGGAGATCGAGATGGAGTCTAACGACCACCACGTCTTGACCGAACTAGGCGAACTGTTTGTGGCGGCATGCACCGAAAAGGAGAAGGCATAACGTTTTCACTGCGTGTATTCCAGCCCATTCTTATCCTGTCCATTTCGCAGCCGGTCCATTTCCGCAAACACGCCGTTGCGTTTGGGCGGGGCGTAGGCTGCCGGCTTCAGCTTCCACAACCTGCCGTAGCCCGCCATCGCGACTTCCCGGTTTTGGCGATAGGTGTGCTCGAACACGTCGCACAAGCGTTCCCAGCGCTCTACGCTGTTGTCCGTCTCGACGCGGGCCAGGATGCCTCGGACGATGGCCACGGCCAGATCGCCGCGGCGGGGCAGCCGCAAGGTTCGCGGATCGGCCAGCACGTCTTCGGGGTCCGGCAGGGCTTGGGTTTCCAGGAAGGCGGTGAACTCCGAGCCTGCCCCGTCGCCGACACAGCCGTTGATCAGCAGGCGGCGGACATGCTTGCTGGCGGAAACGGACTCGGCAGCGGCTAGCAGCTTGACCGTGTTCGTCCAGCTCCGGGGCGTCGGGTACGGCTCGGCGGCCTTGGCTGGGTCGCGGGGATACGCTTCCAGCCGATCCGGAAATCGCTGGATGAAGTCGTCCACCAGACAGCCCCACTTCGGCAGATGGTCGCGCCAGTTGGCGGGCACGATGGGAACGTAGGGGGCCGGGAACTCCAGACCGGCGCGCCAACCTTGGCGGATGGCATCGATGGGCGTTTCCCACGGCACGACACACAGCCGGTTGACCATCGGGGGCGTCAGGTCCACGCCAGCAGCGGCCTTGTCGGGCGGGTTGGCAGCGGCGAACATCCAGGAGTTCGGGCTGGGATTGTTCACCCACTGCAAGGCGGCGGCTTGGATCGAATGGCCGGCACAGGTCAGTTCGTCCAGCAGGACCACGGTCGGCTCGGACTCGGCCCGCAGCCGGGCTTCCTCCAGGATGTGGACCATCGCCCTGGCGGCGTTGCCGTTGATCTGGATGTCCTGGACCAGCGGGTAGCCCTTCAGGTCTTCGGGCAGGGATTGGTCCAGCATGTACGGGATGAAGCGGCGGCCCGTGGTCTGGGCCAGCGCCTCGAAGAACGCGGTCTTGGCCACGCCCGGAATGCCGAGCGACAGCGGGACGACGCCCACTTGGCCGGCGATCAGCGGCGCCCAATTGGTTTGGGACATGGCGGTTCTCCTATTCGTTGAAGTACGTGACGGCATACTCCAGGTGAGTGCGGGCGTTGTTAGCCCAGTCCCACTCGGGTAAGCCGCGAAGGGCTTTGATCACACGGTCCAGATCTGCCTTGGCGTCATGGGTCTGCATGCGGAGGATGTCGTTCAGGACACGCCGCATGTCGCCGTAGACGCCCCTCTTCGGAATCAGCTGCAGGGCGAGGCGGATGCGTTGCTTGACCACGGTGAACGAGCCTGCTGGCATGGGGTATCTCCTTGTACGGAGGCGGGGAATTTCCCGGCGATTCAGTCCGACCACTCGCAAGTGGCCGGTGTGAAGCGTCGAAGAAACAAGTCGCACATGGCGGCCGGAAGCGGAAATCAGGCGAAAACGCCGCCGTAGACTTCGGCATCGTCCTGGACGGCGGACGCGACGGAGAACGCTTGGACCGCGATGTCCAGGTTCTGGTGGCACACGTCCAAGGCTTGCCCCAGGATCTGCTCGTACTGCCGGATGCGGTCCCGCAACTGGCTGGCCCGGACGGCACGGTTCAGCAGGGCATCGGTGCCCAGGCTGTTCTCGGCGATGTCCTTCCGCAGACGTTCGGCTTCCGACTCGACTTCACGGCAGATGGATCGCTTGATGTCCCGCAAAGTCATGGCGTTCATTTCCAGCGGGACGATGGACAAATCGTTGGCCGTCGGTTCAACAGCGGCCGCTTCGACGACCATGATGATGTCCTGCCAGCGGCGGATGCTGTCTTCGGGGATGAAGTACAGCCCGCCGTTGGCCTTCAGGGACACGCCGCCCAACTGTTCGTGGATGATCTTGGTCAGCATGTCGGACACGGACGACGACGGCAGCACGCGGTGGAAGTGGTTGGTCAACCGCTGGAGTTCGGTGACATCGGCGTAACCGGCGGTGACTTGCACGCGGCCGCTTTCGGGGTCCACGCTGGCGTTGACCTCGCGGGTGTAGGTGTTCTGGGAGACGCCCTTTTCTTCGACGACCACGGTGTAGCCGTCACGCTTGCGGTTCTTCAGCGGCCGGACCAGTTCCTCCGGCTTGGCGAACATCTCGGCCAGGGCCGCCTTGAGCGACATGGGCCAACTCCGGGGCTTGGGCGAGTAGTCGGGCAAGCCGAATTGAGTCAGGCCGTTTTGCAGGATGGCGGGGTCGGTCTGCTGACCAAGCGACCACCAGGTCATTCCGCCCGCAGCGACGTTGAAAGGGGTGGTATTCATTCGACGGTCCTCCTTAGACTTTGGTCAGATGGCGATACGAGGGCTTGGTGAACACGGCTGTGTAGGTGACGTTGCACTTCGGGCAGTTCCAATAGATATGCACGTCATCGCTGACAGCATCGACGTCGGTATACTCCGGTTGCAGTTGCAGTGCGGTCCCACATTCCGGACAGCAGTAGGCAAGTTGCATGGCATCTCCTTCGGGAAGCATGGGGTGGTGAAATCCGGGGAAGCGGCAGCGTCCATCACTGCCACCGGAAAACGCGGATACAACACGCCAAGCCGTGCTCCACGGGAGGCACCGGATGCTTGGTCCGTCGCGATGTGCCTTAGCGGCTCGCCCCAGAGTCACACTGGCGGCGCAGGTATCCGAGCCGTTGCGGTGTCTTTCCACGCTGTCATCGCTTCTTTCGGTACGATTCCGCCCATTCACGGCTTGGGATTGCCGGCACCGCCTACTCGCTGTCCCGCCTGTCTCGCCGCGGTCTGTGGCGTGCTCCTCCGTTGCCTCGCGTTCCTAGCCGGAGATCAGCCGGCATGATCGGAAGTCCCCGTCCGGCGTTGGGCACCGGATACGCCCACCCCGCACTGCACAAGAGAGTACGGGACGGCACGAGGCAAAAGTCACCAGCCAGACTTGTCCAGCGCCGGACGATGGCAGAAATCGTTGTTGTACCGTTCACGCATCGACCAGTAGTCGTCCCCGTGGCCGATCACGACGTGGTCCATGACAGGGATGTCGAGCATCTTGCCGCAGTCAATCAGCCGTGCCGTCAGCGCCTCGTCCTTATCGCTCGGCGTCGGATCGCCGCTCGGATGGTTGTGGGCGAGGATGATGCACTTCGCACTGCACCCGATGGCGGGCCGGAAGACTTCACGGGGGTGAACCATCGTCTGATCCAGCAGGCCCAGGGTGACCAGTTCGACCCGCAGGATGTGGTTCTTCGTGTTCAGGCACAGCACCCAGAAGTGCTCCTTGTCCCGGTCCAGTTCGCTCTCCGCGTCCAGGATGGCCCTGAACACGGGAGCAACGTCCGTCGAGCCGTTGATCCGCCTGACGTTGGTCTTCAGCTTGAGATGCTCGAAGCATTGCATGGGGCTGTCCTTTCGCAGCAAGGGTTGCGAGAACCGAGCGGCCGAATGCACGGCCGCTGCAACAAGTCGCATCTGCGGCGGAAACCCGGAAACGGCCGCCCCGGTCAATCGGTCAACATCTCGCCGGCTTCGATCTGCTGGAGGACCTTCCGCATGTTGCAGTCGGACTGGCGGACGAGCCGGACGTAGTCTTCCAGGGGCTTGCCGTCGAGTTGCTCGCTGTGGGCGATCTTGCGGGCACGGACAGCGAAGGCCAGCACGACGTCTTCGCCATGCTCCAGGGTCAGTTCGATAGCCCGGCTCATGAAAGGACAGGCGTCGAAGGCACCGTCGAAGAGCCGTTGCTGGCCCTGGAAGGTGGTCGTGAAGATCCACGTCGAGTTCCGCTGCACGTGGTCCTGCTCCAGGACCGTTTGCAGGCGGCTGACCACCTTGGACGACAGGCCGTGGGCTTCGTTGACGATGAACACATGGGCGCCCTTGCCCAGCGGCTTGAACTGGCACATTCGCTCGAATTCGCGGACACGGTCCAGGCCCATGTCTTGAGCGTCGATCTCGACCACGGCGTAGTCATCGGCGATTTCGCTGGCGATCAGACGGGCCGCTGTGGTCTTGCCGGACCCCGAACTGCCGGTGATCCAGAACACGCGGCCGACCAGACCGCGACGGCGTATGACGGACAGCCGCTGGACGAGCTTGTCCTGCCCCACCAGCTCGTCCCAAGTGCGCGGCCGGAATTGTTCATACAAGGACCTCATGACTTGGCTCCTTTGTTGGCACGAACCAGAAACGCCACGGCGGTCATGTAGCGACCGCCCCACACAATGCACCACTCCTGATCCTCGCCGATGATTCCCCGCATCTCTGGCGGCAAGGAATCGGAGAAGCGGTTGTCTTGCACCCAGCGGTACTTGACGCTGGGCGTATCGGTTTCGCAGTCGGCGTAGGCTTGCGGCCAGCGCCGACGCACGTCGGCAACGCAGTGGTCCACGTCACCGTAGAAGCCCTGCTGGGCACTGTACTGGCGTGGGTGCCAATCCCACACCACGTCAACGACAGCAAGATTCATAGATCAGCCTCCGTTTGAAAGGGGAACACGTAACCAGGACCACTACCGCCGAGCCGAGTATGGGCCGCACACCAGACTGCGCCCGTGGGCTTCCAGGATCTCCCTGGCCTCCCGTATGAACTTGACCCGGTATGTCTGTCCTTGGAAGCGAAACCATTTCAAGGGTTGCCAGACGCTACAGTGGACGACGATCGGCTTGGGCTTGCGCATCTCAGTCTCCTTTGGGACATGGCATCTGGCGGCAACCACAGTGGCAGCCGCTTGCGTTCACTTGTCGCACATCCGACGAATGAGCGGAAACCGCGCTGGCGGCAACGGACCGCACATGGCGACAAGAACCGGAAAGGCCGCGCTGGCGGCCAACGGCAACGACGTCGGGCAGCTCTCGGTCCGCGCGCACCTCGGCGTGTCTGGCGCCAATGGGCGCGCTGGCGGCCACACAAAATTGCGCTGGCGGCCACAGCCAATGGGGCGCAATATCGCGGCGCACCCCTAGCGGGTGGCTAGGCCGAACAACGCGCAGACTTGGCGTCTACAACGTCCAAGGGCGCGCGGGTGGCAACGGTCCACAAGCGCCCCGCGCGTTGCTCCTGCAACGCAAGAGGCGATCGTAAACGGGCAAGGGCAACCCGTGGTTGCCGATGCAACCGGGGTTCGGTGCGCGCATAAAAAAACCCCGGTTAAACCGGGGTTAGTCGAGACAACGGAAATCAGGTCTTGCGCGTCAAGGTCTTGGCGTTGCTCTTGATGAACTCGGCGCGCCGTTTCCGTTCGGTTTCGTTGTCGAGCCGTTCCCATTGCTCCGCGTACAACGTAACGGGAAAGCGCCCCATGCCATAGACGGACGAGGCGCCCTTCTCGGAAACCTTGTACGTGATTTGTACGGTTCCCTTGCCGTTGCCATTGACGGCGGAAATCAGTTTTGCCGCTTCATCCGGCTGGATTTCCCCCGATGCGACTTTGGCCAAAATGTCTTGCGTTGTCATAGCGAAAACTCCTAAACGGGTTGAAAGTGAAAACTCGGAAACTGCCCCAATACATCGAACGTGACGAACGGAACCGGAAACCTACTCCATCGCATCGGCCAGAAACGGCAAGAGCGGTTGCCCGTCCGACTTGCGGGGCTTGTTCATGCAAGCTTGCAGCGCGGCGCAGACGATGGCGTAAATGTTGGCGTTGGGGTCAAGGTAATCTCGGATTTCCTGCAAGCGGTATCTAACCATCCGATCGCTTACTTCTTGCAGGATTCCCGATTGCTCTTGTGTAAAGCCGATGGCAGCGTAAAGCGCCGTTGCTCGCAAGTGCGGGGGCAACTCCCGATTGATGGTTTCTTCCAGTTCCCAACGTTGGACCGCGTAGACAACCGGGGTGTAATGGACCGCTTCCAGCGCGTCTTGTTTCTCGTTGTCATCCCCATGAACGAAACCGGGGGCAACGCGCTTGTAGCGGTTCATGGCATCGTCACGAACTGCAACGCCATCGGAAACCGAACCGAAACGGCTCTTGGCGCGGATGGCATCCCGCGCACCACGGACAACGCATTGACATACCCAAGCTTTGCGGTCCGATGAACCGCAAACCGACTTGGCGCAGCGCTTGGCGAACCGATCGAACCCCCGCGCGATGGCATCTTGCGCCAATTCTTCCAGTTCATCGGGGGAACAATCCCGCGCGAACCGATCGGACAAGCGCCGAACCCAACGGCGCGCCACCCAATACGCAAGCCGCGCGTATTCGTCGAACCATTGCGAAACCAGACCGGACAAGGTAGCTTGAAACATAGCCGATACTCCTATGCAAGTGGGACATTGGCACCGAACCCCGGTTGACTGGCATCAACCGGGGTTCACTTTGCGCCCCTGCCAACGTGACAAGGGCAACCGGTCTTATCCTATGTCGCTTGTGAATCGAGAAACCGGAAACCGCGCCCCGTTGTCCTGCAATGGACAAGGGCAGGGGCTAGCCAAAGGACTAGCGACAAGCGCCGCTACAACCGGTTCAACGTTCGTTCAAGCGGTTGTCGGATTCACGGACAAGGGCAGGACAAGGGCAACGGGCAACCATGCCCCGCGCGTTGTCCAAGTGGACAAGGGGGGGTGCGCCCCCCAACCGCCGCCCGGACAGATGTATATTCCCCGCCCCGGAATTCTTGCGATTTTGACTCGCGGTAAGATGCACAAGTTTGGCCGTCACGTCGGGCAAGCCCGTCGTTGGCCGTCAATTGCACGTCGGACAAGTCATCGGCGACGAACCGTACAACGGGCGAAAACCAGGGTTGGCAGATTGCTGGCGATGGCCAGCAGGCGGTAGACTCTTTTGACACGGGGCATGGTTCGGCGACAGCCGGAAAACAGCAAATCGCTACGCCTGGACGTGGCGGACAAGCTGGCTGTTCGGGCTGAAGCCGGTGGCAAAACATCGGGAGTGGCACGCATGACTGTATCGCAGAGCTACAAGACGACGCTCGTTCTGCCGTTTGTCGAGAACGTCCACAATGTGTTAATCGCGTTCTTGCGCACTTCGGAATTCGGGGAGTGGAAAGTGGACACCGAAAAATCGGGCGACCAATTCGTCATGCACTTCATTCGGGGGAAGTGGCGGAAGCCGATGTTGTTCGGTCGTGGCGCCGTGCCGGCGATGCACAACATGTGCGGAAATGGTGAGTTGGTTGCCGAAACCGTGCCCATGCGGCTGGACGTGAAACTGCTTCCTTCACCGCAAGACTTGACGATAACGCTGGAACACGAAATCCACGGCGTGGACATACCCAGCTGGGGGCTGTCGAAAGTGGAAGAAGCTCGCTTCGAGACCTACATGGGGCAGTGGAAGCGAATCATTGTCGCCGAATTGGCCAATCTGAGGGCGTATCTGAAGAAGTGCTACAACCTGCCCGACCTCCCACGTCTGGTGGAGTGATGGGGCTGGCGACAAGAAGAAAGGCGAAGTGAGCCATGTCACCGCTGATCGCATGGATGCCTGGGATTTGGGAATTGGCCATAGCACTGGTCGTGGTCATTCTTGTTTGGCATGCCAAGTACCGGTCCAACACCACGCAAGCCGAACGGAGCCGCCACATTCGCCAAGCGGGAGCCGTCGCCGGGGCGGGTATGAGGCTGGCCGGCATTGATCCGAGGGCTGCGAAACCACGAACGGGCACGCCCGGATGGTATCTGCCTGCCGGGGTTATCTCGCTGATTCCTGCCACTCTTGGATTTCTGGCCAGTGCGGCGGTGGCCGGTAAAGGCGACTTGCTTTTCGGGTTGTTTGCGGGATTGTTGAATCCCTTGGTTTTTGTGGGGTTGCCGCTGGGGATCTACTGGTTGTTGCAGCACGCGAAGAGCGCGCAGCCCTGCGCCCCTTCGCCCCCGACGTCACCGGAAGAAAGCAATCCCAAGTTGATGGCTTGCCCCGACTGCGGGCGGCACGTCTCGCGGCTTGCGACGACATGCCCGAACTGTGGAAGGCCCCTCGCCGCTGACAAGCCCGTGGACTGAAAGGTAGACCCGAAGCGTATCTGAACGCTACTGGCCGATGGAATGCCTCTGCCAAACTTACGGGAAAGCCAGTCAACCCCCAATAGCCGTTTCTGCGCCGCGGAGCACAGTATCCCACAAGGAGACGCCTCGTTCCGAGTCAAACGTGGCCCGGAACACCTACCCGGCCGTTTCTGCGCTGGGCAGGGCGTCTACGCTTGTGAGCGACGCAGGCGGCGGCCACCCCATCCGTCTCGCCGTCCAGGCCCGCGCATCGGCCCAGCATATCCAATCCACGGCCGATTGCAACAATTTACCCCTCGCCATCAGGGCCGAATCGTCTTGGGCCGCGGAAATCGCCCCGCTGCGCGGTCTGGCCTGGACCAGCTGACGTACCGCCCGGGTGTCACCCCTTGGTCGCCAGGTACGCGACGAGCCCGCCAGCGACGGCTCCGCTCAGATGCCCGTCCCACGACATCTGCGATCCAATTCGAGGCACGACGCCCAACAGCAGCGTCCCGCCGTACAGGAAACCAACGAATACCGAAACGATCAGAGGCACGAGCTTCTTTTCCTGAAAGCCGGAAACAACGAGAAACGCAATCAGCCCGAAGACCAGACCACTGGCCCCGACGTGGACCGCGTTTCGCCCGCACAACCACAGGAGCGTGCCACTCAGCAGAATAACCGCAATCACGACTGCCCACGGCTGATCGTTGGAACCGGCCAGCAGTACCAGCAGGACGAACAGCGGCACAGTGTTGGCCACGAGGTGGCTGAGATTGGCGTGGACAAATGGCGAGGCGGGGATGCCTGCCAGTCCAGCCAGCGTCCGAGGCGTCAGTCCCAGCAGCGTCTTGATGTCAAAGGGGACGACGAAACTCAGGAAGAACACGCCCCACATGACCGCTACGAAGGCGATGATGGCTTGAAGTCCCTGTTGGATCGTCTGCGTCATGTCGTCGGGTCCTTTCACGGGCAAGCAGGGCTGGTCGAGACTGCCAGCGGTGGTTCAGCGATGATCATGGGCCAAGGACTGTCCCGACGCAAGACGTTGGCGCGAGTCCAGCAGGGGGGAATCGTCCGGGGCACGGGCACGATCCGCTGCTGGATCGCGGATCGCTGGCGAAATGACGCATGCTTGCAGCCAGCCGAGTGGCCCGAGGCTAATCCGTTCGTTTGTCAAGCCCGAGTTCCGCGACGATGCAGAAATGATCAGACAAGCGTTTGTCTGGCTTCCCTGAATCCGGCCAGCGTTTTGTTGAAAGCAGACGCCATTGACTGGACCGAGACACGCAGATGTGGTCGATGCAAGCGTACGGAGGCGAGTCCCGTGCGACAGGATCGTGGTCAGCAGCCGTTACCGCTTCGAGTTCCTCTTCTTCCAGCATTTTCTCCAAGAGGAGGCGGTTCTTCTTCGAGCCATAGTAGTGCCGAGACGCCAGATCCTGGTTGAAGTCCCCAGCGACGATCATCATGGCATTCGCGAATTCGGTCCGCAGCCGTTTCCAATCCGAACGCTGCAAGTCGAGCGCGGCTTCAAACGCGGCTCCCCCGGCCGACGATGTGTCGCGCCATTTGCTGCCGTGCCAAGGTAGCACGCACCCGTACACCACGATGTCGCCGAACTCCGGGTGAACAAGGCGAGCTGCCGCGCACCGAGCCGAGTCCGAGACAAAGGATGGAAGCGGCTGGACGGGGAGCTTCGACCAAATACCCACCCAACGCTCGCCCGGTTTCGATTGTCGATCCGGCTCACCGCTGAACGCGGCCGAGTACCTATCGCCAGGCCCGACCAACTCGTGCGTCTCGGTGAACACCCACACGTCAGCATCCACTGCCGCCATGTGTTCACGGATTGCTAAACAGCGATCCTGTGACGGATCAGCACGCTCAAGATTCCAATTGCCGATTTTCAACGTGATTCTCCAGCGGTCACCAATCGTCTTGCTCCATCGCCGGAATTGCACGGCCAGCCAGGAAGCCCAGTCCCGCCATGCAATCCATGCGTGGCAGCATCCTAGCAGATCGCGCGAAGCAAGCAACATCTTGCGCCCGGCGCAAGCAGGACGTGACACTTCGAGGCACGGAAACCGCCCGCCGCTGGATCACGGTCGCACGGCCAAAGCGGCCGAAACGGCCCTGGACGGCGGATCGGCAGCGTTTCCGGTCTGCATCCGGCCCCGTTCTGTAAAACTTCGCCCGAATCGCCGCGAATCAGCTTGCTAAATCAGCTGGTTGGAACTGCCCTGTTTTTACAAAATGGGCGTGGCTGCTGCTTTCCGCCACGGCGGGATCGGCGGCGACCTAATCGCTGGGCGCGCGACTTCTGGTCAGACCGGCTTCGTTGCCGAAGGGAGTACAGGCCACGCGGAACCCAAGAATGTTGGTTCGGTGGCCCGGCGAGGCGCTGCTCCGATACGCGGAGCGGCAGCCCCCGATGTTGGTCTCGTAGGCGCCGCCTCGGTCTACACGCCCCGTGCCTGACGCAGGTCCGGTCGCACGGGCTTGGGCACGCTCGCGGGCGGTCATGGGCCGATCTGCATGATCCGTACCTGACGCCGGCCCGGTTGGATCGTCCATCGGCGACGCACCGTAGTAGCCCGAACCGTACCAGTCCGAGCACCACTCCCACACGTTGCCGTGCATGTCATACAGGCCAAAGGCGTTCGGCTTCAACCGGCCGACTGGTTGCGTAGTATCGCTCAATTTGTTTTCCCACCAAGCGTGTCGGCTCGGCAGAGAGTCATCGTTGCCGAAACTATATCGCGTGGCTGTTCCGGCGCGGCAAGCATATTCCCATTCAGCCTCGGTTGGTAAGCGGTACACTGCACCGATCATCTTCTCCGCGGTCAATTCGCTGAGCCTGCGACAGAACTCCACCGCATCGTACCAAGTCATTTGCTCCACGGGCCTCGTGGGGCTTCCCTTGAAGCGGCTCGGATTACTCCCCATCAACCGCTCGTACTCCGCCTGCGTCACTTCGCAGACGCCCAAGTAAAAC
>Ga0351873_10277_pt1 | contig 12104 bp, 7 predicted proteins | sample TotcelFGM3001N11_FD_206764 | JGI IMG/M metagenome (GOLD analysis project Ga0351873, IMG submission 206764) | Enriched cells from coal bed in the Powder River Basin, Montana, United States - Total cells FGM rep2 HSBNCT.FGM.300.1.N11 ... | reverse complement strand
CTACTTTCCCTTTACGCCGTCCCCGACGCAAGCAGCGTGGGAACGCCGGGCCGAGCAGGTACGGCGGCAGATGCTGGTCGCGCTCGGACTGTGGCCGATGCCGACGAAGACACCGTTGAACGCCGTCGTGCATGGCCGCCGCGATCAAGGCGATTATACCGTCGAAAAGGCGTTCTTCGAGAGTTTCCCCGGGTTCTACGTGACGGGTAATCTGTACCGGCCCAAGGACAAAGTGGGCAAGTTGCCGGGAGTCCTTTGCCCGCATGGGCATTGGGCGAACGGCCGATTCCACGACGCGGGCGCGGCCGGCGCGAACAAACAGATCGAGCAAGACGCCGAGCGGTTCGAGAACGGCGGCCGCAGTCCGCTCCAGGCGCGGTGCGTCCAGCTGGCTCGCATGGGCTGCGTCGTCTTTCACTACGACATGATCGGCTACGCCGACAGCGTCCAGATCACCCAAGCGCTGGCGCACGGCTTCTCGAAACAGCGGCCGGAGATGAACGCGGCCGAAAACTGGGGCCTGTACAGTCCGGCGGCCGAGGCCCACGTCCAGTCGGTGATGGGGATGCAAACGTACAATTCAATCCGCGCGCTGGACTTCCTGCTGGACTTGCCTGACGTGGACCCGCAGCGCGTTGCCGCGACGGGAGCCAGCGGCGGCGGCACACAAACGTTCGTACTGGGCGCGCTCGATCCGCGCGTCGCCGTCTCGGTGCCCGCCGTCATGGTCTCGACGGCGATGCAGGGTGGCTGTACGTGCGAAAACGCCTGCCTGTTTCGTGTCGGGACGGGGAATATCGAGTTCGCGGCGCTGTTCGCCCCCAAGCCCCAATGCCTGTTGTCCGCGGACGACTGGACGAAGGAAATGCCGACCAAAGGCTTTCCGCAACTGCGGGAGCACTATCGCCTGCTGGGTGCCGAACAGAACGTATGCCATCACCCGCTGCTGCACTTTGGGCATAACTATAACTGCGTCAGCCGCGGCAAGATGTACGAGTTCCTGAACGAGCATCTTCGGCTGGGCCTGCCCACGCCGATCGTGGAACAGGACTATCCGCGTTTGAGTACCGCCGAGCTGACCGTTTGGGACGACGACCATCCCCAGCCCGCCGGCGGCGACGATTTCGAGCGGACGGTGTTGCGCTGGTGGAAGCAGGACGCCGACCAGCAACTCGCCCAACTCGTCCCCAGCGACTCGGCAACCTGGCAGCGCTATCGCGAGGTGGTCGGCGGAGCAGTCGACGTGTTGGTCGGCGCGGGACTGCCGGCGGAGGGCGATGTGCGTTTCGAGGCGACGGAGACGAAGGACGGAGAGCCGATTCGTACGGTGGCCGGCTTGCTGCAGAATGCGGCCCAAGGCAGCGAATTGCCGCTGGTCGTGCTCGAGCCCAAGACGGCGGGAACGCGTGTGGCCGTGTGGCTCAGCCGGGATGGCAAAGCAGGGTTGTTTTCGGCCGACGGGACACCACGGCCGGCGGTCAGCCGCCTGCTCGAAGCAGGCGTGACGGTCATCGGCGCCGACTTGATCTATCAGGGCGAATTTCTCGGGGACGGCAAGCCGTGGGAACGAACGCGCCGCGTGGAGAATCCGCGCGAGGCGGCCGCGTACACCTTCGGCTACAACCGCTCCGTATTCGCCCAGCGGGTGCACGACGTATTGAGCGTGCTGCGTTTTGCCCGATCGCGACACGCGGACGCATCCGTCATGCTGGTCGGCCTGGACGGCAGCGGTCCGTGGGCTGCTGCAGCCCTGGCTCAAGCGAAGAACGCAGTCGCCCAGGCCGCGATCGATACGAGCGGGTTTCGCTTTGGTAACGTCCCGGACATCCACGCGCCCGATTTTCTTCCCGGCGGGGCCAAGTATTTTGACTTGCCGGGCATGATCGCTTTATCGGCCCCGACCCCGTTGTGGCTGGGCGGCGAGGCCGAGCCGGCAGAAGTGATTGTGGCTGCCTACCGAGCCGCGGGAGCAGCGCAGGCAGTGAAAGCCGGCGGGGAAGCTTCCCATCGCGAGGAGGACGCGATCGACTGGCTGCAATCCAGGGTCGGGCGTTAAAATGCCCACGGCTTGTCCGTGGGATCGTGACGTTCGACGCTGGCGGAACGTCGATCAACGCCTGCCGCGGTGACCGATTCAATAGGGTTTCCGGACCGAAGGCGTCGTGTCGTGGTCGGACCAGACGTGGGCGCTGTTCCAGCATCGCCGCCCGAGTGCGAGCGGTTCGCGATTGCTTCCGCCGAGCGCGGCTCCATCGCCGGAAGAAGCGGGTTATAAATTGGGGTTATAAATGGGAACCAGAATGAGTTGCGCCTCCTCCGTCACCGCCCAATTTATAACCCCCAATTTATAACCACCTCTTCTTCACGTTTGGGCAGGTCTTACGGCAGATCTTCTGGTTGCGGCCGTAGGGCGGGTTACGTGAAAGATTTGGTGAAAGATTTCTTACCGGCTCTCTTCCTCGGCCAGCCGGCTGTAATACTCCTCGATCAAGCGTTCGTATTTGGGCAAGAAGTCTTCGATGAGGGCGCTTTGCATCTGGTCGCGGATCTTGGGCGGCAGGTGTCCCCAAATCTGCTTGAGCATGATCTGAACCCGCGCCAACTCTTCGCGGTCCGAGGCGGTGCCCTCGGTGCGATCGGTACTTTCCTTGGCGGGCTGAGTCGCTCCCGTGTTTTCACCGCTGCCTGCGCGACTCTTGCCGGCGGGCTTGGCCCCGGGCTTGGCCGGCGACGGGGCGCCGCTCTGACCGCCTTGAGACTGCTTGTTCAGCTCCTCGATCAGCCGCTCCAAATCCTGAATGACCTGCTGCTGGAGGCGTTGTGTTTGCTGCGACGTCACCTGACGGCCCATCAAGCTTTCGGCCAGTCGCATTCGGCGGCCGATCGTGCCCAGGCGATCCTCCGAAGGCTGGCCCACGTCTTCGCCCGCGCCAATTTGCTCCCGCGGCAGCGCATCGAGATCCGCGTCCTCGTCGGCCGGCATCTCGGCGGGTTTGGCATCTCGCGGCGGCTCGCCTTTCGGCTTGGCAGGTATGCTCAGATCCTGGAGCAGCGCGTTGTCCAAGCTGTTTTGAGGCCGTTCCCCCGCCGTCGGTTTCGCCGCAGGCCGCGGTGTCTCGGCCGCCGTCGAAAGATCGGACGCAACGCCTGTCGCCCCCAACCAGCTCGTCGCCAGCAACAAAGTGCAGGTCCGCCGCCGCAGATCGAATAGCGTGATCATGTCCCACCAGTCTCTCGGATCATGAGGGGGCGCCACCGGCCGTCGGTTCTGCGTTTGCCCACCATTTTTGTCTCGTCACTGTGCCACGTCACTCTTGCCGCGCCACTTCTCCTCGGCCGCGCTGCTTCGGTAGTACAGCGGATTCAGCGTCCACAGATCGTGGCGACTCCCCGCTTGATGTTCGAGATAAGCCATCCGTCCGACCGTGGCGGCTTGAGGCGTCCAGTGCGAGGCGTCAATGACCTCGACCTCGGCCGGAATCCGATCGACAAGCCGAACGAGGCCGGGCCCGGTGACCGCCGTGCCGGGTGACAAGCCAACCAGCCACTGGGCGACATCCACGATGCGAGTTTCAGAAGCCTCCATCAGTTCCTCGCCGCGACGTTGAAAATCGGCGGCAAACAGCTGCTGCCGCTGGGCATCCAGCACGGCGCAAATGTGGGACGCCTGGGTCATCGCCTGCCGGGCGATGACCTTCAGCGTAGGGACCCCCAACACCTGGGCACCCACCGCATACGCCAGGGTCTTGGCGGCGGTAACGCCAACTCGCAAGCCGGTGAACGAGCCCGGTCCGACGGTGACGGCCACCAATTGAACGTCCTCCGGGCGCCATCCCACGTTACGCAACTGGTCCGCGATCGCGGGCGCGAAACATTGCGCGGTCCGCCGACTCCGGTCCAACGTCACCTGGCCGAGGACGCATTCGTCCTCCAGGGCGGCTACCGAGGCGTCCAGGGTCGAGGTTTCCAAAGCCAGGATTCGCAGGGCCATTCAAGTTGCCTTCTTGTCCTCTCTAACACGGCGATGCCACCCGGCGGCTTGGCCATCCTCCGGCGAGTCGAAGCCGCGAGATTACCGCGCCAGACTCTCCCAGGCCCCAAGCAACAGATTCGAGGCCCGGTCGATCTCTTCTTCCGAGGTGAACCAGCCCACACTCAAACGCATTGTTCCCCGCGCGTCGTCCGGATCCAGACCGATCGCGGCCAATGTCGAGGACATACTTGCAGCATTGCTGTGGCAAGCCGAGCCCGTCGAAGCGCACAGTTCGGGCAGCCGAGCGAGCATTTCGGCGGCGGAAACATCCGGGAAATTGACGCTGAGCGTGTTGGGCAAGCGAGCCGCGGCGTAGCCGTTGATGGTCAGCCGCGGGCCGACGGCTTGAATCAAGTGCGTCGCCAGGCGATCGCGCAACATCTCCAGTCGCGGTGCGGATTCCTCCAGGCTGCGGAACGCCAGCATGCAAGCCTGGCCCAGCCCCACGATATAGGCCACGTTCTCCGTGCCGGGGCGGAGTCCCGTTTCGTGCCCGGCGCCGTGCAGCACCGGTTCCAACCGCACGCCTCGGCGCACATACAACGCGCCGATGCCTTTGGGAGCATACAGCTTGTGACCGGCAAAACTGAGCAGATCCACGCCCAATTCTTCCACAAAGGCGCCGATCTTTCCCACGGTCTGAGCGGCATCGGTGTGCAACAGCACCTGATGGTCCCGGCAGACCCGCGAGATCTCGCGCAAGGGTTGAACGACTCCGATTTCGTTGTTAGCGTGCATGATGCTGACCAGCCGCGTATCGGGCCGCATCGCCGCGGCCACGGTGGCCGGACTGACCACGCCCTGCGAATCGCAATCCACGACGGTCAGATCGAACCCCAGCCGCTCCAGATGCCTCGCGGGCTCGACCACCGCCGGGTGCTCGAGCGCCGAGATGATCAGGTGTCCGGCCACGCCTGGAACGCCTTGCATCATGGTGCCGCAAATCGCCAAGTTATTGCTTTCCGTGCCGCCCGAGGTGAACACGATCTCGTCTCGATCGGCCCCCAGCAACGCCGCCACCTTGCCTCGCGCATCCTCCATCGCTTCCCGGCACGCTCGTCCCAACGCGTGATTACTGGACGGGTTCCCGTAGTGCTCCTTCAGAAAGGGCTCGAGCGCCTCGAACACGCTGGGAGCAACCGGCGTGGTTGCGTTGTAATCCAAATAGATGGTTCGCATGTCGATTTGCCCGTTCAAGTTCATGATCCGGCGAGATCCCTACCGAACCTTATCCTATCAGGATTGCCCGACTCTCGAAAGTGCCGCTAGGCAGCACTCGCGCGGGCGCGAAACGCCGAATCGTCATCATTCTTCCGCAGCCATTTGTCTGCCTCTTCATCTTCGTTGTTCTTGCGGATATCTGGCTGTATAATTCGGGCGGAAGGAACAACCGCCCCCTTGCGTCGGCCAGCGAAACTCGCGACGATGCCAGGAGATGCAGCGACGAGGAGCAACAACGTGGACTTGGGTTTAACCGACAAAACCGTCTTGGTTACCGGTGGCTCGCGGGGACTGGGCAAGACGATTTGCGAGATGCTGGCCGCCGAGGGGGCGCGGGTCGCCGTCAACTATCGCAGCCGTCGCGAGGAAGCGGAAACGGTGGCCCGCGGCATTCAAGAACGCTTCGGTCGCCGCGCTGCGGCCGTGTACGGCGATGTCTCGCTGGAAGCAGACGTCATGGGGATGTTCGATCAAACCGAACAGGAGTTGGGCCCCGTTGATGCCCTGGTGAACAACGCCGCCGTCTGCCCGGTGGGGCCGACGACGGAGTTGGCTGTCGAAGATTTTCGGCAGGCGTTGCAGGTGAATATGACCGGCACGTTTTTGGCCTGTCGCGAACTGATCCGCCGGTTGTCGGCGGCCGGACGGCACGGTCAGATTGTCAATATTTCCTCCCAAGCGGCGTTTCGCGGTTCGCAATCCGGCAAGACCGCGTACGATGCCAGCAAGGCCGGAATTATCGGATTCACCATCTCGCTAGCCCGCGAAGTGGCCGCGCGCGGAATCAACGTGAATTGCGTGGCTCCAGGCTTGATGTACACCGAAATGATCGCGGCAGCGATCGACGCCGAGCCCGAACGGTTCAACCAGCGGGTGCCGCTGGGGCGGGTCGGCCGGACCGAAGAGATTGCAGCCGTCGTCGTGTTTCTGTGCTCGAGCCGCGCCAGCTATATGACGGGTGCGACCGTGGATGTCAGCGGCGGATTGGCAATGCATTAGACGGAAATTAAACAGCTCAACAAACGTGACTTCCTGAATTGCTATGAGCATCCCATTTTCGAAGCGCGTCGCCATCTATACCGGTACGTTTGACCCCATTACCCTTGGGCACCTGAACGTCATCCAGCGCGGGGCCAGGCTGTTCGACACCCTAATCGTGGGAGTCGGCGTCAATACAAAGAAAGAACCCCTGTTTCCGGCGGAAGAACGAGTGGACTTGGTACGGCGCGTGTGCCAGCCGGTGGGAAACGTGGAGATCCGCACGTTCGGCGGATTGGCCGTCGAGTTCGTGCGTCAATGCGGCGCCCGCGTGATGATTCGCGGGGTGCGGCCCCTGACGGACATCGCCGCCGAGTTCACGATGATGCTGGCGAACAAACAGCTGGATCCCGGCATTGAAACGATCTTCTTGATGGCCGACGAAGAGTATTCGCACGTTTCCAGTTCGCTGATCAAAGAGATCGCACCGCTGGCCACGGACCAGATGCTGCTGCGGTTCCTGCCACCGGAAATCATCCCGGATCTGCGCCTGCGGCTGCACGCACCGGCGGACCGGCAGCCGTAACATCGGCCCGGATGATTTGCCATCAGCGGCGGACCATCTTGAAGGCGCACTGCGCCCCCCAGCCGCCGAAGATCGCCAAGTGGATGTACAGCATCGCCATCGACTCGAGATAGCAGGCGTTTCTCAGCGGCCCGGCATCGACGGGTTCCATGTCCAGATCGAGGGTCAGTTGGCGGACGACGGCTTTGGCCGGATCGTCGTCGCCACAGTAGAACATCGACGCCTGTTGGTTCCCGTACAAAGCGTCGACCATCGTGGCATCGCTGACCGTATTGAACGCTTTAACGACGCGGGCGCGGGGTGCCCAGGCGGCGATCTCTTCGGCCGCGGACGGTGCCGCGCCCAGCATCAACCCCGAGAAATCCAGCTTGATCGGATTGATGCAGTCCAGCAGGATCTTGCCATCCATCGGCCCCAGCGATTCGACGACTTCGCGCGTCACGTTCCACGGGATGGCCAGCAGAATCACTTGGCTCAAGGCCGCCGCTTCGCGAACTCCGACGGCCGTCGCCCCGATCCCGGTTTTTTCCAGGACGCTGCGGACTTCCACGCTGTCAGCTTCCCGCACTCCATACACGACCCGATGGCCTTTGCCCGCCCAACGCGGCCCCAACGCACCGCCCACGCGTCCCGTTCCTAAAACGGCAATATCCATTTCCAAGAATCCCTTGTTTCTTCTCAGGCTGCTGCACAAAACCTAGATTTTCCCCATTCTCGCCGTTTCGGCAAGTGGCTAACGACCGCGAAACATCACGGCCAAAAGGCCAGCAGCAGCGAGCCGCACAGCAGGACGATGCCGAACGCGGCCCAGACGCGGCCCAGCAAGCGGCGATGTCCCAGCATGGCGACGGCCACGCCTTTGAACACCAGGTTGGACAACGAGGCCAGCAGGATCATCCGCCAGCCCGTGTGGACGTCCAACTCGCCGCGTTTGATCAATTGGGCCGTCGACAGCGTGATCGCGTCCATGTCGGTCAGCCCGGAAATGACCGCCACCACGTACAAGCCGCGGTTGCCGAACCATTGTTGTCCGGCCGCCATGGCGAACAGGACCGCGGCGTACAGCAGGCCGAAGATGACGGCCGGCCCCAGCTGCGACGGGTCCTCGTCCAGCGGCACCGTCTCCGATTCTCCGCCGCGCAGCCGATACAGCACCGCCGCCAAGATGCCCATCACCGCCATGACGACCAGCAGCGGCGGGGCGATCGCGGACAGCAATTCGGGCGCGACGACCGCGATCTCGAAAATTACGCGGCCGAAGACGATTGTCGAAGCCGTCACGATGACGAACGCCGCCAGACCGACTGCCTCCTCCGTGTGCCGAGTACGCCGGGCATAGCTGACCGTCGTCGCGGTGCTGGAAATCATGCCTCCCAGCACCCCGCCCAGCAGCGTGCCGGCCCGTGCGCCGAGGAATTTGTAGGCGATGTAGCCGCCGAGACTGATCCCCACGATCAGTACGACCATCAGCCAGATCTCGAACGGATTGAGCACGCCGTAGGGGCCGTAAGCGTGATTCGGCAGAACCGGCAGGATCACCAAGGCGATCAGTACCAGGTTAAAAATCGCGCGAACGTCCGCCTCGCTGAAGCGTCCCACCAGCTTGTGCAACGGTTGCTTCCATTGCAGCAGCACCGCCACCCCGCCGCCGATGATCAAACTCAACGCCGTCTGCCCATAGGCCAATGCCGCACCCACGGCATACATCACCAGCGCGGCGATTTCCGTCGTCAATCCCAACTCTTCCTGCCGGCCGAGAAATGCCAGCACCGTGCCGGCGAGCAGCAACGCGGCCACGCCGCCCAGTCCGACTGCGACCAGCCATCCGCCGAGCGTCTGGCTGAGCAACCCCAGCAGGGCCCCCAGGACGGTAATCAGCGCAAAAGTGCGAATGCCCGTCAACGGATGCTCGCTCCACTCCCGCTGGAGACCGACCAGCAGCCCAAGGCCTAGCGCTAACGCCAGCGATTCGACGGAGGAAAAATCCATGGCCGTAGTTTCGTTCGGGATCGCCTGAGTTAAATCACTGAGGAGCATTCAGGACTCATTATAGAACCAAGCCGCCGAGGCGAAAACGGACCCGCGGCGCGTCGGCACACACACCGGGACCGTTTCGTTCGCACCCCATGCGACCCGAGCTGCCAGCCCGCTGAAAATTATCGTCTTTCTTGGTCTTGTTCCGCATCGGCAACGTCGTTATGCTAGCGTCGCTGGCAGACCGCCTTCACGCCCCCCTGCAGAGTTATTTCTGTGGTTTCCGAAAAGTTTTCGGAAGCGTCTGTTGACTGGCGCCGGCAAAACGATAGACTGCTCTCATACACAACATATTGTGGTCTCCGCGTGGCCGACATACAATATATTGTGTGTTCACGTGATTCTGGATGACATTAGCATCCGCCCCATTTTCTCTGGACCCCCTAAATACATGTTCGGTCGAAACGGAAATCGATTCGACACGTCTAGTGAACGGACGTTCATCGCAGGATAATGGATTTCATGCTTTCGACGGAGCGGCACCGCATGCAGAAGGAGCTGGCTATGACAACGCTTGTGGAACGAACTTCGCCCCACGTTTCTTCGCTGGAAAACCATCCGTCGCACGAGTCTCGACCCGGGCTGCACGTGGAGAGCATTTTCTGCCCTGCGGACGTGGACAGTCCGTTTGATACGGTCGATTGGGAGGTACGGTCGGCGGCGATCAAAGACGAGAGTGGAGAGGTGCTGTTCGAACAATCCGATTGCGAAGTGCCCGCTTCGTGGAGTCAGTTGGCGACCAACGTAGTCGTCAGCAAGTATTTCTACGGCGAGAACGGGACGGGGGAACGCGAGCGGAGTGTCCGGCAGCTGATTCATCGCGTGACCCGGACGATCGCCGACTGGGGCCGCCAGGACGGCTATTTCGCCGACGAGGCGGACAGCGAGCGGTTTTATCGCGATCTGACGTGGCTGTGCTTGCACCAGTATGGCTCGTTCAATTCGCCCGTGTGGTTCAACGTGGGGCTGTACCACCAATACGGCATCACGGGCGACAAGTGTACTTGGCACTACGACGTGTCCAGTGGCACGGCGGTCCAGCCCGAGAATCCGTACGAGTATCCGCAGGCTTCGGCGTGCTTTATTCAGAGCGTCGAAGACAACATGGAAGCCATCATGCGTCTGGCCAGCAGCGAGGCGATGTTGTTCAAGTTCGGCTCCGGCACGGGGACCGACTTGTCCACGATTCGTTCGTGTCGCGAGAAGCTGTCGGGCGGCGGCCGGCCCTCGGGGCCGCTGTCGTTCATGCGGGTATACGATCAGATCGCGGCGGTGGTCAAGTCGGGTGGCAAGACACGGCGCGCGGCCAAGATGCAGTCGCTGAAAATCTGGCACCCAGACATCTTGGAGTTCATCGAGTGCAAGTGGAAGGAAGAGCAGAAGGCGCACACGCTGATCGAAAGCGGCAAGTACGAGGCCAATTTCAACGGCGAGGCGTACAGTTCGATCCTCTTCCAGAACGCCAATTTGTCGGTCCGCGTGACCGACGAGTTTATGGAAACGGTCCAAAAACGCGGCAGCTGGGCCACACGCTGGATCACCAGCGACGTGCGAGGCGAGCCGCCGACATACGATGCGCGTCACCTGCTGACTCGGATCGCCGAGTGCGCTTGGGCCTGTGGCGATCCGGGCGTCCAATACGACACGACCGTCAATCGCTGGCACACGTGTCCCAATTCCGGCCGGATCAACGCCAGCAATCCGTGCAGCGAGTACATGTTCCTGGACAATACGGCCTGCAACTTGGCCAGCATCAACTTGATGAAGTTCCGCAAGCCGGACGGAACGTTCGATGTCGAGCGGTTCAAGACGGCTTGCCGGGTGTTCTTCGTCGCACAGGAAATCCTGGTCGATCACGCCAGTTACCCCACGGGTCCGATTGCGGAGAACAGCCATTTGTATCGCCCGCTGGGCTTGGGGTATTCCAACTTGGGCGGGCTGCTGATGTCCAACGGCACGCCCTACGATTCGGAGGCGGCTTATGGCGTGTGCGGTTCCATCACGGCGTTGCTGCACGGAGCGGCCAATTTGGCCAGCGCGGAAATGGCGGGAACGGTCGGCCCGTTCGAGGCGTTTGCCGACAATCGCGAGCCGATGCTGCGGGTGATGCAGATGCATCGCGATGCGGTCGAGAAGATCCACGACGCGGGGCCTCGGTATTTGAAGGACGCCGCCCGCAAGCTGTGGGACCAGGTGCTGGTGGCCGGCCGCCGACACGGGTTCCGCAACGCGCAAGCCACCGTGCTGGCCCCGACCGGAACCATCAGCTTTATGATGGACTGTGACACGACGGGCATCGAGCCGGACATTGCGCTGGTCAAGTACAAACAACTGGCCGGTGGCGGGGCACTCAAGATCGTGAACAACACGGTGCCCATGTCGCTGCGGTCGCTGGGTTACGACGACCGGCAGATCGCCGCGATTCTCAAGCACATCGATACGCATGACACGATCGAAGGCGCTCCCGAATTGCCGGAGGAACACCTACCGGTGTTCGATTGCGCGTTCAAGCCGGCCAATGGCTCGCGCAGCATCGCTTGGCGGGCTCACATCCGCATGATGGCGGCGGCCCAGCCGTTCCTGTCGGGGGCGATTTCCAAGACGGTCAACATGCCGGCGGAATCCACGCCCGAGGACATTGCCGATGCCTACCTGGGCGGCTGGAAGATGGGGCTCAAGGCGCTGGCCATCTATCGCGACGGGTCGAAACAGAGTCAGCCGCTGTCGACGCAAAGCGAGGGCGACAAGGCCAAGAAGGACAAGGAAGCCGCTTCGCGGCCGCGCCGCGAAAGGCTGCCGGACACCCGCCAGTCGCTCACGCACAAGTTCAGCGTCGGCGGCCACGAAGGTTACATCAACGTGGGCTTGTATCCGGACGGGCGGCCTGGCGAGTTGTTCCTCACGATGGCCAAGGAAGGCAGCACCGTCGGCGGTCTGATGGATTGCTTCGGCACCGCCATTTCGATCTGCTTGCAGTACGGCGTGCCGTTGGAGGTGCTGGTCAACAAGTTCTCGCACACGCGGTTCGAACCGATGGGCCATACGACCAATCCGGACGTGCGGATCGCCAAGAGCGTGGTGGATTACATCTTCCGCTGGCTCGGCATTACGTTCCTGGACGGTTTCCGCGAAGCGAGCAACGGATTGCCGTTTGGCGAACCCACCGGAGTCGCGGAAAGCGCTCAGGGCGGCAGCGTCAAGTCGCCTGAAAAGCGGAAAGGCCAGGGCGGGGAACTCGGAAACGGCTCCAGC
>Ga0351873_10276_pt1 | contig 12114 bp, 7 predicted proteins | sample TotcelFGM3001N11_FD_206764 | JGI IMG/M metagenome (GOLD analysis project Ga0351873, IMG submission 206764) | Enriched cells from coal bed in the Powder River Basin, Montana, United States - Total cells FGM rep2 HSBNCT.FGM.300.1.N11 ... | reverse complement strand
CACCGTGCCCACCGATGCATCTTCCGGAACACTGGCGGGCGCCAGGAGCACGGCCGTAGGCGCCATGTTGGCGATAGTGACTTGGATCGTCAGGGCCCTTTCGACGCTCAAGCCGGCGGCGTCGGTGGCCCGCACGCGGATCTGGTAAGTGCTTTGCGTATCGAGATCCAGCGGAACGGCCGTTCTCAGTTGCTGGCCGTCGATTGTAAAAGCAGCATTGTCCGCATCGCCGGTCCCGGACACAAAGGTAAAGGTGTGGGAATCGTCCAGATCGGGATCCACGGCGGTCAAGATGCCAACGACGGTTCCAGGGGCTGCGTCCTCCGGTACGCTGTTCGGCGAGAGGACGATATCCTGCGGAGCGACGTTGTCCGGCAAGGCGGGGATGTTCGGCGTGGACAGGCCCACCACGCGCCGCAGCAGGTCGCTGGCATCCAGGGCACTGAGCGTCCCATCGCCGGTGACGTCGCCGATGATCCGAGGATCGATCGTGGGATACAGGATTCGCGTGGTGCCGGTGGCTCCAGCGTGGGGCGGATCGACGGCAAAGCCGCTGTCCAAACCGACGCCGACGCGGGCCAGGAGCCGGGCGTCTTCCGCGTCGTACCGCAGGTTCCGATTGGCGTCGCCCACAAACACGACGGCATGCAGGCCGTCGTCCGCCGTCGCCGCCAGAGCGCCGGCGTTGACGTCTACGTTCGTCAGGCGAACGGCCTGGACCGATCCATAGAGTGCCGTCGCGGGCACCGTGGCGGACAGCGAGACGATGCGGGCCGTTCCCGCCGGCAGCGGATCGAGTGCAAAGAACGCAATCGTCGCCTGGCCGGGTACCGTCAGGTTCGCCGTGACTTGGCTGCCTTCAGGCGCGTCCGGCCCGAGGGTGACGTCCGAAACGAACAGCAACTCGGGATCGAACGCGACCGTGAGTACCAGCGAAGTGACTCCGGCCCCGTTGCTGAGCGTGATGGGCAGACCGGCATCCAGCGGCACGCCCTCGGCTGCCGCCGGCACGTTTACGGCCTGGTCAGGACCCCGGGCGAAATCCGGGATGCCGACGACCAGCGCCTCGGAGGCCGCCACGGTGAACGAGAACGAGAAATCGCCGCCGGCGACGCCGTCACCCGACGGAAACGCGCCGCTGAACTCGCCGTCCAGAATCGCTCCGCCGTCCGCAGCCCGCAATCCATCGGAAGCGCTCCGGAGTAGCACGTTGTAGGTGTCGGCAGGCAACGGGCCGCCGGTCGCTACGAAACGCAGCTGGTTGGCTTCAACCAATAAAGAACCACGCACCTGTCCACCGGCGTTGCCCGTCAAACGCACGTCGGCCGCGCCCAGCGTCGCATTAGCTGCGTCGTACAGGTTCAGCACGCTGGGATCGACCGCCTGGCTGAACTCGGCCACGAAGCCGCTGGCATTCGGCGTTAAGGCCAACAGTTGCAGATCGCCCGCCAATAACTGGCGGTCCTCCAACCGCTCAAGGCGAAGTACCCGGCGGCAGCGCTGCCCCACCCCCTGGGATGACTTCTTCTCTCTCCTTAGAATGGCTCCCGCGATCCCGTCCTTTGACTTCGACGTGCGACGACTTCGGTTCATGATTATTCCTTCCGCCAAGCATCTATCATAGGTAGTTCATTGCTCTGACCTCCTGTCGCTGTCGGTTTCACCATCCCTGGTGGATATCGATACTCTTAAACGCTGTTACAACAGAGACGCATGTCGCGCCGTTGCGGTTCCAGCGGGTTCGGCTATGCGCTGCCGCGATGCGAGCCAACCCAAACACCGCCTTGGGACTGGCCCGATGGACATTCTCTCTGCAAAGCCCGTGCCCGCCGATGCCGATGGTCGCCTCGGCGTATCGCCTAACTGAATGCGCAATGCTGGTTGTGCCGGATATCAGCCTTGAAACCCTCCCAAACATGACGCCGCACGCTTTTCGCAATACGCTTCCATTATAGGGCGACCTGACGCGCTCGGCGCCACGAACAAACCAATGCAAGCGGTAAAAACTTCGGTTGTCGGTGTAGAATATGCAAAGCAGCGGGGCTAATCACGGAACGCGACTGCAAATCTTGCGGGATTTTGGATTAAAGAGCCTGCCAAGGTTTGATTCTCGGCAAACGACGAGGCGGAGCAGAGCCTGCTCGACGTGCTCACTTTTTGCACAGGCGTTTACGCTAATGTGGGGGCCATTTACTTGCCTGCAAGAAGAGTACGCTAATAGACGAGGGGAAGACGAGATATACGGAACGTCCCGGGAGATTCCCCCGTCTGTACCATCAGCGGCCAGCCTGCGGCGTCATTCTGCCCGAATTGATCTTGGTTGGAACCGAGAGTGCGAGTAATTATTCCACACACGGCGGATGTTTGATGCGTTTCCCCTTGATGCGCGGCAATCCTGCCGTCCGATAAGAAAACCATTCTTCCTGCGTTTCACGCAATTACGGCGGAGGTGTCATGATGCCACGATTCACGCGACGTTTGAGATACGAGATATTGGAGACCCGCAACCTGCTCAGCGGAACGGCGGAGGCCGAAGACGTCCCGGCGGTGCGCGTCGAGATCCCCGATCAACTCGTGATTCTGCCGGCCGCGCAATTCACGGTACCCGTCAACATCGGCGTGGCTGCGGGACTTCGCGGCGCGGAGGTGACCTTGGCCTACGATACCGCGCTGTTGGACACCGACGACGCGAAGATTACGGCGGGCAGCGTCTGGTCGGCCGCCGGAGCGGAAGTCGTGGCGAACGTCGACGACGCCAACGGGACGATCACGGTCTGGATTTTTCAAGCCGAGGACATCGACCCGCAAGCCGGCAGTCTGCTAAACATCACGTTTCTGGTCAGCGGTCAGGTGTCCTCCGGCTCGACGACGCGGATTGACTTGACCCACGTCCGTCTGAACGAAGATCAGATTGTCGCCGATCCGGCTCCCATTCCGGGCGCGGACGAAACCGACGGAGTGATCACGTTTTTCGCGCGGCCCACCGTGTCCATCCAGGACGTTTCCCAGCTCGAAGGCGACACGGGACAAACGCCCTTCGTGTTCCAGGTCAGCCTGTCAGGTGCCAGCATCGCGGAAGTTCGCGTCGACTACGTCACCGCCGACGGTACTGCCACGGTGGCCGACAACGACTACCTGCCCGCCAGCGGCACGCTGGTGTTCCAACCCGGCGAGACGTCGAAAACCATTACGGTGTTGGTCACGGGCGATACCAAGGTCGAGCCCGACGAGCAGTTCATCGTCCAATTACAGAACCTGTTCCAAGTCGAGCCCGGCAAGACGACTGCGATCGGCACCATCCTGAACGACGACGTAGCACCGATCGGCGCGGGAACGTTGGCGGGCGTGGTGTTCGCGGACACGAACTTTAACAACCTGCCCGATCCGCAGGAAGGCGTGCCCGGCGTCAAGCTCTCCTTGTTCGACAGCCAAGGGGTACTGCTGCAAGAGACGTTTACAGACCAGCACGGCTGGTACGAATTCCGCGAATTGCCGGCCGGCGACTATCGAATCGAACAGCGTCAACCGGCCTCGATGTTCGACGGCGGTCCGAATGAATTGAACGTGCTGCTGGCCGCCGGGGAACAGCAGTCGGATCAGCATTTCCGCGAACTCGGCCTACGGCCCGAGTACGTTTTCAATCGGCTGTTGGCCGCCTCGGTGCAGCCACCCGGATCGACGCTGTGGACGGAGACCGTGGCCAACATCGAGGAGACGGCGCAGATCGACGCGGGAAACACGATCGATCCCGCACCGCCGATTGTGACCCAGGAAATCGTTTTGCAGGGAACCCAATTGATCCTCCGCGGCACCAATGGGAACGACCACTTTCGGTTCGACGCCGGCCCCACGGTACATACCGTGACGCTGAACGGAGAGAGCAGGACGGTAGATCCGGCACAGGTGACGAGCGTCCGGTTCATCGGCGGCTTGGGATCGGATACGGCCGAACTGAACGGCGTCGCGGCGAACGATCAAGCCGAATTGTCGCCCAAGTTCGCTTCGCTCCGGGGCGCAGACTACGCGGTGACCGCCGACAGTACCGAACATGCCCTCGTCCGTTCCACGGGCGCCGATACCCTGGCTCGCATCTCCGATTCCCCGTGGGACGACAGCCTGCTGGCGGAGGATAACCTGGCGCAGCTCACGGCCCCCAGAGCCGATCCGGCGCGGCCCACGCCTCCCATCTATACGCAACAGGTGCAAGGATTCCGTCGCGTGGTGGCTTCGTCACAACGCGGCGGCCAGGATCGCGTGAGCGTTCTCCAACCGCTGGATTACGTGTTCGAGCAAATTGGCTCGTGGCTGCCGGAGTAGACGCCGGGCCGCGGTGCAGAACGACCGGAATAGTTTGACTTCCCCACATCAACCCGAAGACTCCGCGAGGCATGGGCACGTGCTGCACCACCCTTGTTGATGCTTCGGGTTGCATTTATTTCTTGGCCTCGCGCAAGCGATTGGAAACGCAGAGAAATGAGGGGCAAGGGAATGGCTGGATGTCGTATTCCAGGCCAATCTTGCTCTCTCGGAAGCGGGTTTTCACGGGCTGGCAGTTGTACCGCGCCATCTTGCGCGGCAGAGCGTGTAACACACCAATAATCAAGCACATCCGTCCCCGCCGACCTCGCGTCAGTGGAACGGTGATTATGCACTACAACAAGCCCCAGAAAAGGCCTTCCTTCGCTGCCGCCGCACCCGCCGCGAAGCGGTGGGTGCGGCGGCAGCGAAGGTTTTCCGACGATCTCCGACTAATGCCGACTGAAAAACGTTCCGAATATACAGTCTGCGCTAATTATCCATTTACCCTGAACGTCCAAAATGTTCTCAGCGTCAAATCCTACTCATTCATCACCTGCCTCTTTCCGATGTTAACCTGTGCGAAATAGGGTTTCTGCGTATTTTGCGAGGGATCCTTTCGCGCGTTGGTTGTCTCAGCCTGCTGCGCGGTATGGTGAGGGAGCGTCCAGCTTTCCCTGCCCGCGTCGCGGCCAGGATTTTTGGTAAACAGGTGATGCCGTGACTCAGAGAACTGCAGCTCACTTGCGGTTGCACGTAGAAGCAGTGCCCAAGGCAAAGTACCCGATGTTGGACGAAGTCCGCAGTCTGCGGGGCCTTTGCGATTCTTTCCATCGGGTGACGGGCTGGTCGTTACGGTGCCGTCCCGAAGGTTCCTTGACGACAAAAGCAATTTGGTCGCGAGCAATCAGCGTGCGGGACGGCGAGAATTCGTGCGTGGTATCCATGGATGCCGGTGGAGAGTTGTCCGGGGGAAATTGCCTGTTGTCCGAGGCCCATTGTGATCGCGAAGTGGCGCAGGAACTGGCGGGGAGCATCGCGGACTTGTTGGAAGAGCTGCATCAGAGTCAATATGCGCTTTGGCAACGCGAAGCCGAGTTGGCGGCGAGCGTTCCGGTGACGCCGCATGCTGACGAGCAAACGCATTTAGCCGAGCGATTGGAGGCCGTTTTGAAAGCGGGCGCTCAAGCGGTGGGCTGTCAAGCGTCGGCCGTGTATATGTTGGACGAGGCAACTCGCAAGCTCAAGCTCCGAGCCTGTTGGGGGCTGCCCCGATCGCGGTTCGTCGACCCGCCGCGGCCGTTACGAGGAGCGGCAGCGGATCTGGAAGCCTTGGTCGGACATACGGTGATCGTGCGCGAGGCGGAACGGCTGCCGAATTGGCAGATCCCGGAGGAATTTCACTCCGCCGTCTGCGTGCCGATTTCCAGTCCGACGACCCCCTTTGGGACGTTGTGGACATTCTGCGATCACGGCCGAGATTTCTCCGTTGGAGAAACCCACACGATCGAGATCGTCGCGGGCCGGATTGCGGCGGATTTGGAGCGTGCCGTGCTGTTGGGACAGACGTTGCAGCTGCGCAGCTTGGCCCGCCAGTTGACGCATGCCGCGCAATGGCAGCAGCACCGTCTGCCGCGGATCAAACCCCTGCTACCACGCTGGGACCTTGCCGGGTGGACATCTCAGTCGGGGGCCCTGGGGGGGGATTTTCACGATTGGTTCGTCCTGTTCGGCGGAAATCTCGCCGTCGCCGTAGGGGATGCCCAAGGCAAGATGTTCGAGTCGGGATTGACAACCGCGACGCTGCACACGGCGCTCCGCGCGCACGCCGCCTATGGGCATTCGGCCCAACAGGTTGCTGAGCGAATCAACGAGACCCTTTGGACCGCCTCCGTCGGCGACCAGTTTGCGTCGTTGTTCTATGCGGCGATTCAGCCCGAAACCGGCGTGGTCGAATATGTGTCGGCCGGGCACGTCTATGCGGCCGTCGTCGGCGATTCCTTGCGGACACTTGCCCCCACGGACACGCTTCCGCTTGGGACGCAGCCCGACAGCGTATATCGAGCCGTCTCCGACCAATTGGAGCGTGGAGAGATGCTGGTGGCGGTCAGCGAGGGCGTCCATCGGGCTTTACGCGGGACCCGCGAACGGGTGCTGTGGCGGATGTTCCAAAGCCACCGGGAACTGGAGGCGGACGAGTTGATCCGCAAGACGCGCACCTTCCTGGACCGCCACGCTTGCGAGAGTTCCGCCGAAGACCAGACAATCTTGGTCGTCAAGCGTCTGGCCACACCTTGACGCCGAACTGATTTCACCTAGACTTTACCCCTGTCGGCACTCCGGCCGCGGGAATGGCGGAATTGGCAGACGCGCTAGGTTGAGGGCCTAGTGGCCGAAAGGTCGTGCAGGTTCAAGTCCTGTTTCCCGCACTGTTTTAAGTCGTTACAATAAAAGGGCTTGCGGCGAATGTCGCAAGCCCTTTTTCTTTGCGACCTCAGAATTTGCTTGCTGTGATGGTCCAGATATGGTCCACTTGTTGGTAGACGTTGGTCGGTAAATCACTGCGTCATGACCGGCTGCCAGTGCGGCAGCGTGGACCCTAACAGGAGATTCGCGGTATGGCAAACCTGGTGCAGAACAGCTCGGGCCTCTTCAGCATTCGGTTTCGGTTTGATAACAAGCGATTCAATCGCTCGCTTGAAACCACGAGTGAAAAAGAAGCGAAGGAAGAGAAGGCCCGGATTGAGAAGACCATCCGGTTGATAAATGAAGGGGAAAAGGACCTGCCCGAGAAGGCGACGCCGGAGCAGATCTGGGCCTTCCTGCGATCGGGTGGGAAAAGGACCGGCAAGGTGACGCTGGCCGCGGCCATTTCGCTGGAGGATGTTGCCAAGGAGTATTTTGACAGCCTACCTGAGGGGGCTAAGGAAGAAAGCTCCTTGAAGACCGAGGGGACGCACGTGAAGAACCTCAAACGGCACCTGGGGGCGTCCACGCCGCTATATGAACTCAACGTCCAGCGGCTGCAGGGGTACGTAAGCAAGCGTCAGGCGGACACGGGACTCCGGGGGAAGTACGTCCAAGCCGACACAATTAAGAAGGAGCTTCAGACCTTCAGGCAACTCTGGGACTTCGCCGCCGCCCGATGTCACGTTTCAGGCAAGTGCCCCGTGGAAGGCGTTAAACTGCCAAGACCCGACGAAAAACTGCCGTTTAAGACGTGGGAGGAAATCGAGGCGGTCATCAAGCGTGGCGGCTACAGCGAGCAGGAACAGGGGGAGTTGTGGGACTGCCTGTTCTTGCGGGATGAGGCGGAGATCGAGAAGCTGCTAGACCACGTCCGTTGCACTGCCGCTCACCCGTTTATCTACCCGCTGTTTGCGTTCGCCGCCTACACCGGGGCTCGCCGTAGCGAGATCATTCGCTCCGAGGTGGCCGATTTTCATCTTGACGAAAACTACGTGCTTATACGGGAGAAGAAACGCCGGACCGACGCACGCCTCTCCTATCGCGATGTGTCACTGCACCCGCGACTCAAGGATGTCATGGCCGCGTGGCTGAAGCAGCACCCTGGGGGCCGTTACACGATTTCCGTCCCGCCGGGGATGATCCGATCAAAATCCAAGGCCGATGGGCCGCAACCGCTAACTCCGAGTCAAGCTCGCAGCCATTTTGAGCAGGCTCTGGACGGAAGCAAATGGGGCGTAGTCCGAGGTTTTCACGTCCTCCGCCACTCATTTGCTAGCAACCTCGCTCGGAAGGGCGTGCATCAGTCGATTATCGACCGCTGGCTTGGCCACCAGACGGAGGAAATGCGACGACGGTATCGCCATCTCTTCCCCGAGGAAAAGCGTCAGGCGATGGAGGCCATGAGCCGAGCCGCCTATTCAGCGGAGAGCCCACATTGTTGAAGCCCGTGCTAGCGAGCCGCGGTGAAGTTGCGTCATCCGGCGCTACCATTCCCGAGTGCAGACTGGGAACGTGGCTCGGTCCTGTCACCGACGCTTGAATTTGCTCCAGCCGGGCCAGCACGAGCTGCAAGGCGGCGTTACCAACCGTCTGCGCTGGTGAGGCCTCCGGTTGATCAGAAAGAACTCGTGTATTCGATGTGTCGCCAGACTTAATCATGTGCTCCCTCCAGCTGTGCAAGTTTTGCAGGACCGAGCAGAGCCATCACGGCTGGACAGTGCGCGATTCGGCTACGCCGCCGAACGGCAGGTCTGAGGTGCCCGGGATGCCCCCTTGCCTGACCGGGATTTTATGGATAATGTTAATAACAGTCAATAACCAAAGGACGAATCGTGAAGAAGAATATCACTAGGTCACATGGTGGATCTGCCGCAATCGTGGGCAGAATTGGTTGGCTCCTGCGGACGTACTGGGGCGGCAGCCAAGCAGAAATGGCTCGCGAATTGGGCTGCTCGCAGGCAGCTATATCGAGGGTACTAGGCGGGAAACTCAACCCGGGCAAGCGGCTCTTGAAGCTGATTGCCGACCATTCCGGTGTTGAGCCGCAGTGGGTGGTCACCGGTGAGGGGCCCGCTCCGCCGACACGCCGCCCAAGTCCCAATGCACGCGTGCTACCGATCACACGAGTGCTGCTGCCTCACCCTCCAAATGAGCACTCCGACAGTCTCGAAGGTGAAGAATTTCCTGTCGCCGAAAAAATGTATCGCCCTACACGGTGCTGGTACGAAGTGCCCCCAAGCGCGTCAATCCTCGAAATTGCGGAATTGCGACTGCAACCGCATGATCTGCTCCTGCTCGATTATGAGCTGACCGGCTGCGAGCAGCGACTCTTGGCGTCGGACAAAATCGTGGTCTCGTGGGTAACGCCGTTTTTGCGGGAGCACCAGAAGAAACGCCTCGACATCGGGCTCACTGAATATCATCCTACAGATGACGAGTGCCCGCTTTTTATGGAGACAGGGAGACCGGTTCACGCAAGTCTGCGTAACATCCGGTTGGTGCCCGCAAAAGTATTGGCGGAAGATCCGGTCACAGGTCGCCGGGTCCGCCTTGAAGATCGGATGGCGCAAGCTTCGGTCGCGGCAGACGGTAGCATCGCGCCAATCCCGTATCAGCATTTTGCGACAGAAAATTACACGATTTATCCAAAGGACATCGTGGCCGTATGTATTTCAATGTGTCGGAGGTTTTAGCCCCGCCAGTCTCGGCGGCAGTCACAACTTTATGGGAAAAGGAGAAAGATGATGGCTTCACAGCAATATCACAAGCCTCGCCGGCGCGACCCTTACGATACGTCGGCTGATTCCGCCGTATTGGCAGACGAGATTCCCCAATGGCTCCGACGAAGGGGCGACTTTCGTGTGCGAGCTTGACCTGACGAGTGATGCCGAATTGGATCTTCTGCCCGAAGAGCCAACCCCCTTCTTCGGCGAGGACGAAGAGGAAGATGCCAGTCCGGAGACAGGATCTGTGGGGATCGCGAAAACCTGCCCGGAGCCCGACCAACTCGGACAGCCCATCTGCGGCGCGGTGCCTCCGCCGCAAAAGCCGTGTGCGACTGCGCAGATCAGCTGGGATCTTCCGCTGGTCCTGGCGGAATATGGTCCGGTCGCAAAGCAACTGGAGGCGACAACGTGGCTCGACAATCCTGAGCCCTGGGAAAGCCACCTGATTGCGGCACCTGAGAATGTCATCAAACAATGGCCACGCATTCGGACATCAATAAAATACGGACTCCGCTTAATTAACGGCCAGTACAAGATGCAGCGATACGGATCGGAGGAACGATCGCCCGAACAATTTCTCGGAGACATTAACGATTTCCTGATTAACTGCGATCCTGTCCTCTCGTGTTGCGTGCTGCATGCCCTAACGACACGTAAGCCGTGCGATGGGTTGTTTGATAATGCCAAGACATCGTATACCGCCTTTACCGAGGTATACGACCTGATCTTGGGCGACGCAGTCCCGCCAGCGTTGCGGGAAGCCTGTGCAAGCCAATTGGCCAGCCGGAGGTTCAACGATGGGTCGCACGCGACGGCACTACAAGATTGGGATGTCTGTCGCCATGGTATTACGAAAACGAAGGGCGGGCTTACAACGGGTCTACCCACGGTGGACCGCATGCTCGGCGGTGGTTTCTCCGACGTGACCGTGATCGGAGCGGACGAGGGAGATGGCAAGACCTCGTTCGCCCTACGTGCCGTTACAGCCGCGATGCGAGCCAATGAAGATCTTGGCTGCCTCTTTCTTGCCTTGGACGAGCCCAAGCAAGATATTTTCAAGAAGCTGTTTTCATTCATAACCGAGGTAGACTTTGCGACGATTGAGCTTCCTGATGACCAACGATCCGAAGAGGACAACGCGAGAATTAAGCGAGGTGAGGCCGAATTGACGTCTAGTCCTAAAACAAGCATAGGCATGCTTCCCCGTGGTTGACAGAACGACAAAAAAACTCGAAAACTCCCCGTGTTAGCAAGTTTTTTGGTCGGGGACCCAACGCCCCCAAAACGATCCACGGAGGGTTTTCGAGTGAACTTCAGAATACGAAGAAAGTTGGCTGAGCGCAAGCGTCGCATTCAGGCGCGATTGGACAAAACAAGATTGGACTGCCCGTGTCCTGTCATTTCGGCGTCCAATATTCACTACGAGTTGGCAGATCGAATTCAGGCCATTTCTTCGGGAGGAATTGGCATGATCCATCAAATGGTGAAGCACCTCGATCTGGACGCCGCGATCAATCAGCACGTGAACATCTTCAAGATCTACTTGCCGTACTCTGAGTCAGATCATGTCCTCAATATCGCGTACAATCTATTGGCTGGTGGGACTCGCTTGGAACACCTTGAATTGCGTCGCAACGATGAAGTCTATCTGAATGCCCTGGGAGCCCTTCGGATTCCAGACCCGACGACCGCAGGCGACTTCTGCCGACGTTTTCATCCGCAGCATGTTGTGGCCTTAATGGAGACATTCAACAGGGCACGGATCAAAGTCTGGCAACAGCAGCCGGAATCGTTCTTTGAAGAGGCTATTCTCGACGCGGATGGCACGATGGTGCAGACCTGCGAGGAATGTAAAGAAGGAATGGACATCAACTACAAAGGTCAGTGGGGCTTCCATCCTTTGATGATTTCGTTGGCCAATACAGGAGAGCCGCTGTACATTGTGAATCGGAGCGGAAATCGTCCCAGCCATGAAGGCGCGGCATTCTATTTGGATCGCTCGATCAGCTGTTGTCGAAAGGCAGGCTTTCGCCGCATCAAGGTTCGGGGCGACACGGATTTCTCACAGACGGAGTATCTGGACGGTTGGGATAACGACGGTGTCCGCTTCGTGTTCGGAATTGACGCGATGGCAAACCTGTACGAAATTACGGAAAATCTGCCCGAACAGGCCTGGAAACGCTTGGAGCGTCCGGCGCGGTATGAGGTCAAGACTGAGACGCGGGCACGACCAGAGAACGTCAAGGAACAAATCGTCGAAGCGCGAGAGTTCGAGAATATCCGATTGGTTGCCGAGTATGTGGCCGAATTCTCTTATCGGCCAGTCAAATGTAATAAAGAATACCGCGTGGTCGTCGTGTGGAAAGACCTGGAGGTTTCCAAGGGGCAAGCGAAGCTGTTTGACAAGAGGATCTGCTTTTTCTACATCACCAACGACTGGACAAGTACCCCGGAAGCGATCGTCTTTGACGCCAACGACCGCTGCAATCAAGAAAACCTTATCGAGCAGCATAAGAATGGTGTCCATGCCCTGAAGGCTCCTTTAGATAACCTCACGAGCAACTGGGCGTATATGGTCATGGCCTCCTTGGCTTGGAGTCTCAAGGCTTGGGCGGCCCTGCTG
>Ga0351873_10274_pt1 | contig 12142 bp, 9 predicted proteins | sample TotcelFGM3001N11_FD_206764 | JGI IMG/M metagenome (GOLD analysis project Ga0351873, IMG submission 206764) | Enriched cells from coal bed in the Powder River Basin, Montana, United States - Total cells FGM rep2 HSBNCT.FGM.300.1.N11 ... | reverse complement strand
TCGTCCCCTCGGGCAGAACGGTGATGACCGGCCGTACGCCCACGCCGCGGCGCGGCAGACGTCCGTCGCGCTGTGCAGCCAGCGCGTCCCGCAAGTAGTCGCGGACGGCGTCCGAGTATTCGTAGGATTCCAGTTGCCTTCCCAACAGCGCCCGGCTGAACTCGCGTTGCCCCCGGGCCACGGCGGCGATTTGCAGGTCGTCCAACGCGTCTTTCCGTCGCCCATCGTCCAACTCGAAAACCACGACGGCGCGGCCGTCCGTCAGCGGCACGTGCTTGCTGATGATTTCCTGCTGATCGGAGCCGAACTTCTTCGCCACCTCGACCGTCACTTTGCCGGCGGTCGGCTGTCCCCAAACCCGTCTGATCATCAGCCGGTACTGGCCGCTGAACCCTTCGGGGCAGACGTAATACTCGGCATAACCCTCCGGCGGCTGCGGGCCCGGTTTGGCAAACGTGTCACCGGCCATCACGCCGCCGCCGGTCGTGCGCGGGCTGTCGGCCGAGCACACCGTGCCCGTTGGCTCTTCGATTAAGATATCAATGTCGGCATCGCCCGTCCAAGAGACGCGAATGACACAGTCCCGCACCATCGCCGCCTCGACCTGCTTGCGAAACGCGTCGGCTTCCGCGCGTCGATCGCCAACTAACAATTGCTCGTAGGTGGCCCGCGTCACGCGCACGGCCATGTCTTGAATCTTTTTCTGATCCTGCGGCCACGCTTGACGAAGCAGACCGAGGCAAGCCCATTGGATGGCTTCGACGTCATCCAGACGTTGCGCTGCCGCCAGACCACGAAGATAGGGTTCCGGCCGCAACGGCTGGGCGGCTGCCATGCTCTGAAACAGCTGCAGGGCGCGGCGGTCGAGACCAAGCCGGGTCATGTATTCGGCCACAAACAGTGTCTCCTCCACGCTGCCGCTGAAATCGACCACGGACATCAGCGCACGTTCGACCTCCGATTCAGGAGCCCCACTGGCCTGCATTGCCAATCCCAGTCCCTCGTACATCCAGGTTTGCGGAAATCCGTTCCGCAAAGCGGCCGTCAGCAACACCACGACATCTTGGTATTTCTCCCGCTTCATCAGATCTCGGGCCGTCTCGCGAACGGCCATGCGAGCCTCTTGCGCGACCTCCAGTGACACACTTTTCAAGCCCTCGAAGTAGGCGTTCCAGCCCTCTTCCAGGGTCTGTCCCGGCTGCAACTGCAGGTCGATTTTCTTAACGTCGATTTTCTTGGCCTGGAAGGGCGAGGTCTCGGGCGCTCCAGAAGGCTGGCAGGTCGATTCGCCGCGCGAAGAAATCTGTCCCGTCTTCCGCTTCGATCCGCAAGGCGGGCCGGACGGCCAAGGGGCTTTTCTGATCATCGCGGATGACCGCGAGGGACTCGACGGCGGCTGGAGCAAGACGTTTCCGGTCGAGGGCGGACGGCACTACCGCTTTCACGCCGTTCGCAAGACCGAGCACGTCAGCGTTCCGCGCCGCAGTGCGGTGGTGAAGATCAACTGGCTTGACTCCGCCGGCAAACGGGTCAAGTATGACGAGGCGGTCGTAACAGGCTATCTGCGCGGATTCAAGCCGACGGCGGAAGCCGAGCACCCGACGGACAGGGCGGCGCGAGCGGACGGTTGGATCGAAGTTTCAGACACGTATCGAGTTCCGGCCGCGGCGGCCCAAGCGGTTGTTGAACTGCGGCTGCTGTGGGCTCCGGGCGGCAAAATTGCTTGGAGCGACGTGCGACTGAGCGACATCGAAGCGCCGCCGGGCCGCAAGGTGCGTCTGGCAGCCGTCCATTTCCGTCCGCGCGGCGGCAAGACGCCCGCCGACAACTGCCGCCAATTCGCACCGCTGATCGAGGAGGCAGCTCGTCAAAAAGCAGACCTGGTCGTATTGGGCGAATGCCTGACGATCGTCGGCAACGGCGTGCCGTTGACGGAAGGGGCGGAACCGATCCCCGGCCCGTCGACCGAATACTTCGGTCGACTCGCCAAGCAGCACGATTTGTACATCGTCGCCGGCCTGTACGAGCGCGCCGGACATTTGATCTACAACACCGCCGTATTGATCGGCCCCACAGGCGATGTAGTCGGCACGTATCGCAAAGTGACTCTGCCGCGCGACGAGATTGCGGGGGGCGTCGCACCGGGCCGCGAGTATCCGGTGTTCCAGACGCGTTTCGGACAGGTCGGGATGATGGTCTGCTACGACGGATTTTTTCCCGAGGTGGCCCGGGAATTGACCAATCGCGGCGCCGAGGTGATCGCGTGGCCTGTGTGGGGATGCAATCCGGATTTAGCCAAAGCTCGGGCCGTCGAAAACCACGTGTACGTCGTCAGCAGCACATACGAGGACATCTCCAGCAACTGGATGTTGACGGCGGTCTGGGATCATGTCGGCCAAACGATCGCGTTGGCCAAAGAGTGGGGTACGGTGGCCGTGGCGGAGGTGAACTTGGACCACCGCGCTGTCTGGGGCAGTCTGGGAGACTTCAAAGCCGAACTCCCTCGCCATCGGCCCGTGGCGGTGGGCGAACCCTAGAATCGCAGATTCCAAGCAGCTTGGCCGTATCTCGTCTCAGCCAGCTCTTCCGTCCTATGTCGGGGCCATGCAGTCAGCATTTCGTCGGTCTGCCAGACGGCGGCGAGCGCTTGGCATAATTCCGCGCGCGAGGCGGGCAGATTGACAAGGAACTCGTCATGCGAGCGGCCCCGCCGGTATTCCGGTTGGCGAGGCGGTGTCTGCAGGCAAACCGAAACCAGGTCCAGGGGAAAGTCGTACAGCACTGTCCCGTGATACAAAAGGTGCGTTCGCCGGACCCGCAGACTGTTGCCGGAGAATTTCTTGCCGTTCCAGGTCAGGTCACTGGTTCCTTGGCATTGGACCTGCGGTACGACGCGACGCAGCCCGTCGCCGAGCTTGCGCAGGGCAAGACAGTGTGCCGCGCTGATCTGCTGCAATTCCGGACGCAGTTGGCTGCTCAGCACCATGGCGTACATCAGGCAACCGGGACCGACGACCACCGAAGCGCCACCGCTGCAACGGCGCAGGATGGGGATCTGTCGCGTGCGGCAATTCACTCGATCCACCTCGTCGGCCACCCGCGAGGCGCGGCCCAGCACAACCAGCGGCTGGGGCGACTCCCAAATCCTCAGCACTTCACAAGGACCATCGGCCTCGTCGGCCGTTTCCAGCAAGGCCTCGTCCAAGGCCAAGTTTGCAGCGGGGGTATCCAGAGTCAGATCGAGCAATTTCATGGCGTTGTTGTACCGCAACGACACGAGGGAAAAAAGGGAGCCGGCCCCCTTTGGTAACGGACGGAGCGCGTTAAAATGATCGTGGTGACGACCACCCACATCGGAGCAGAAGGCATGATGGACATCGAGGACTATCTGAAGCCGGGTTATTTGATTTTGGGCGCCTACGGCGGCATCGGCGCAGAGATCTGCCGGATGCTGCGCCCTCGTGCCGCGTTGCTTCTGGCGGGGCGGAATAAAGAAAAACTGGAACAGCTGGGCCAGGAACTGAACAGTCCTTGGCGTGTGGTCGACGCCACCTCGTTCAGCGACATGGATGAATGTTTTCAAGCGGCGGCCGATCAGTTGGGCCAATTGGACGGCGTGGTAAATTGTGTCGGGTCGGTGATTCTAAAACCTGCTCATTTAACGACCGAAATGGAATGGGCCGAGACGGTGGCGAAAAACCTCACTTCGGCGTTCGCCACCGTCCATGCCGCAGGCAGAGTATTCCGCCAAGGCGGCAACGTCGTACTCATTTCCACGGCCGCCGCCCATACGGGATTGCCGAACCACGACGCGATCTCCGCGACCAAGGCCGGCGTGGAAGGCTTGATCCGATCTGCCGCCGCAACCTATGCCGCGCGAAGAATCCGCTTCAACGCGATCGCGCCCGGGCTGGTGCGGACGCCGCTGACGGAACGCATCTGGAGCCATGAGAAGTCCGCCGAGGCCTCGCGAAACTTGCACGCGGTGGGCCGCCTGGGCGAACCGCGGGACATCGCAGCGATGGCTCAGTGGCTGTTGGAGCCCGACAACGATTGGATCACCGGTCAGGTCTTTACCGTCGACGGCGGTTTGAGCACCGTGCGCGCCGTCGGTCGCCTGTAAGGCGGCGTCGCTTTCAAGGCGGGCGGGAGAGGACTCGGGAAACGCTCTAACGCACAGGTGGTTTTCCCAGCAACCGGCGAAGCAGGCCGATCTGGCCGGCGTGCAGCATCTCGTGGTGCGAGCAGAAGAACAACGCCCCGAGTTTGGTCGGCGTCACAGCGTAGGGTTCGTCGATCGCTTCGGCCAGCTGCTGCTCGCTGGCGCCGGCCAGTTCGCTTAGCACCTGCTGATGCACACGGTCAAAGACTTCCCGCAACTGGGCGGGCGTCGGATTCTGGGCCGGCTCCGAGGTGGGCTGGGAAGCTCTGCTGAACTGTTTGCGAAATTTGCCGGGCATCAACTCCAAGTCTTCGGGCCGCCGGCCGCGAATGCGGAACAGGCATAATCCGTATTCGGCCATCGCCAGATGGCCGACCTGCCAAGCGATATGCGTAATCCCTTCGCTCGGCTGCCGGAACCAATCCTCGTCGGCCAAACCGTCCAACAGACTTGCGCTGTAGCTGCGGGCGAATTCGATCTGCCGAATCGCCAGCTGCAGATTCCCGATGTCCATCTGTTTGCCTTTCTGATACGGCCGGCGCTTCTCTGCGCATCGTCTCCACCGAGCTTGCGGGCCGTTGATTTAGTTACCTCAAGGACAACGGAATCAGTCGCTCGCCGAACGATCTCATGATTTTCGAGTTGCTGAGGATGACCGAAAATGATCGGCCAGGACCGCTTCCGGCCGTTGTTCGAAGCCCACTTCCACGCGATCGACCATCGGGACCAGTTCCGTGTTCTCGTTGGCGTCCGGATGCAAGTTCTAGCCGCGGCTCTTCCCCGCCCTTCTCGCCGGCCCAGGCGACGGCAATCTGTGCCGTCAGCAAGGCGTCGATCTCCGAGGAAATCGGCCTTTGCTGTTGGTCGTGGACTTGGGATTCCGCTTGATGCACCAAAAGTAGTCCTGAAGTGCCGCCGTAACTGACGACCGCCGTGAACGTTACGAATCTGGGCAACCACCGCCTCATCGCGGCAGCCAAACCGCCAGCGAAGCCACTAGTTTGCCGTTGGACCAAGACATCTGTCAATCGGGCCTCTGTCGCCGGCCTCCATCATCCGATGAAATCGACGATCCTGCACCGGAATTTCGGAATTACCGTGAACAATAACGCTCTTCTTGCAGTTTGCGAAACGACCTTCCACCGCGAGTTGAGCCGGGCACAAGGCTTGTCGTGTAAGGCCGATCCCCAGGCGCTGGACCAACTCAGAAAGCTCCTTAGCGTCGCTGAGAACTCGGGCATCCATCTCAAGATCACCGGCCTCGCCTGCTACAAGATCAAGGATCGCATGGATTGGTATGATCCGATGAATGAGCAGGATCGCTGGAACACCCAGGCGTTTTGCTGGGAAACCATCGCCCGGACCTGTGCGGCGAGCCCGGCTGTCTTCGCTTATGATTTGGTCAACGAACCCGGCGTGGTCGGCAAGCGTGACGACGGGTGGTACCTGGGCAGGATGGGCGATGTCGAATTCTGCCAGCGGCTCAGCCTTGATCCAGGCAAGCGCAACGGAGATGACATTTTCCGCGAATGGACGAATCGCATGGTTGCGGCCATCCGCAAGCACGATCAAACACACCTGATCACGATGGGAATGACCGGCGGAACATCGCGATGAAATCGATTGCCGGCTCAATCGCCCGCTGAGGCAAGTCAGATGAGCAGGATCACGACCAAGGCGGCGGTTTGTTTGGCTGGGAACATCGAAACCCGATCGTCAAGTGTCTTTGCCATTCATTCTCCGAAGTTCATCCTTGGCCGCTTTCATCTGTTCGAAAGCAGCTCTCGCATCCTGCGGCACTCCCAATAAATGGCCCTCGTCGTCCTCCGCCTTCAACCCACCGCCCGACCGTACTTCCTGCAACACGGCGGATGAACGTCCTTCCTCAATCTGGGATTGAACGGCAGCACCAACTGCGGTCGCTTTGGACAACTGCGCTCTCGTCTTTGTTCCGGAGAGCAGACGATCCAGGGCCGTCAGAGAAGTCAATAGCCCCGACGGCCTCGGCTTTCTTGCCTGTTCTGCCAGTTGGCTGAGGTACACCTGCTGCTTCCTGGCGAGCATGTCGGCATACGCTCTCGCCTCTCCGTCTTCTCGCTTGTACAGACCGACGGACAGCAGACCCGAACCGCAGTCCACGTCGGAATCGAGCAGACCGCCCAGCCCCCGCTTGATGCCTTTGGCGCTGCACCGAACGGTCACGGCGTCCGCGCGCCAGGCTGCGGGAACGTCGAACAAACAAGCGAATTCGCGTTGCTTTTGCAGGGTATCTTGAGACGATTGCCTCAGTTGAAAGTACACGCCGCAGCCTCGTTCGATGGTCCCAGCGGCGATGAGCAGCTGCTTGGGGGCAAGAAGGCCGAACTGCGCGTGCGATGATTCCAAGTTTCCGGTTAGATTGCCATCCCCGGTGGTTGGAAGAATGAGATAACGGAAGCTGATCTCGCCGTGATGACTGCTGTTCTGGATCGCAATCGTCCCGTTGACGACGTCCGTGGCGACCTCGGCATTCGGCAGATAGCTGACCACCGGCATTTGCTGTTCGGTGGATATCTCGTAGTGCAGTTTTTTTAAGTCCGCCTCCTCGCCCACCATGAGTTGCGGCGAGACCTTGAACACCGCCTCGATAATTTCGCGCTGATACGCTTCGCGAAAGCCTTGTGGGGTCACGTCCCTGCATTCCGTGGTGAGCGGAACGTCGAAGACGACCACGGGAACTTCCGCCCTGCTAGCGGTCCCGATCAAGACCACCGCCGTCACGACCGCCCATTTCCAGCGTCCTGCGAACATAACATCGCCTCCTGCGTGAACTTGTTAAAGGTCTCAGGTGTAGTGGCGAACGTGAGACTCCCCCGGACAAGCCGGGGGCATCCAATTCTGCCTGTTCGTGGCCGCTAGCATTTGGAAGCTTCCGATCATGGTCCCTGTCAAAAAATACTTCAGAAATCCGTTCCAGGGTATGCATCCGTCGCAAACGGCGGGCTCGTGTTCGGCACCCTCTTTGGCGGGCTGACTGACGTGTTCCATCGCGTTGGCGACTGCCAGACCGGAACGGCATCCGCATGAGGTCCGAGCGTCGGTTGTGCCGGATCGTTCGCCCGCTCGCCGCGGGAAGTCATCAGGACCGCGAACACCCGGTATTCGATGTCTTGCGACAGGAATCGAACGGCTCCGTCGGCCATCGCAACCATTACACCGCCGGGGTGGTAACTCGCCGGTCGGGCCAATCGAACATTTGCCGTCAGGTCGGTGGCTGTGGCCTGAAACAATTCATTGATGCCGTGACCGTCCGGACCGTTCGGAAACCACAGGACCGCGGACTGTTGTTCGAGTGGGGCAAACAGCCAATCGCCGAGGGAGCAGTTTTCCGCGATTATGAGCGTTGTGGATGCGCCGTCGTATCGCGCCACGTCGTCCAGCAGCGGGGCCGCGTTGAACCCGGCCGGCATCGGCGGCGTGAAGGCGGAATTTCCGACGTGTGCTAAGTCCGCAAAAAGGCCGTTGGCCGGCCAGTCGAAGTTTGTTGTCACCACGTTCTCGCGCCCGCCGTTTACGCCGTAGGATAGCGGACGCGATCCAGTTTTTACTGCACTCGGACAGGTGAGGATCGGCAGCGGCACGTCCGGAGCGGTGCCACCGCGAATCTCGTCAAAGGCACCCTGCTGCTCAAGATACGGCAGGATCCCAACCGACCAACCAAGCACCGACGACAGGCCGACGCTGTACGTTCGCGATGGAGGAAGCCGCCCCGCATTGGCCGTGGAATACCCGGTAACACCCAACGAGTGTTGGCGCATGTTATTGGTGCAGTCTGCCCGCCGGGCCGATTCGCGGGCCATCTGGATGGCCGGCATCAACAGACCGACCAGCACCCCGATGATGGCAATGACCACCAACAGTTCGACCAACGTAAAGCCGCGCGCCCGGCGCGGGCGGACGGAACGAACCGACTCAGCGGGGCTGCATTTGCAATTCATGGATTAGAACCTTGTCCGAAAAGAAGCTTTTGCCAGCCAAGATACAGAGGAAATCAATTGTTCATTAGAGCCAAACTCGGCAAAATACGCAATCCAAGCATGCCGAATCAAACGCTTTTCGGCACGGCCCAGTGTCCGGGGCGGTACTCACGGCGAAGCATCTTGGCGGCTTCGGGATCGCCCGCGATCTGCTCCGTCTGCGGATCGAAACGCACGACGCGGCCCACCCGCGTGGCGATGTTTCCCAGGTGGCACAGCGACGCGGTCAGGTGGCCGATCTCAATATCGGCATGGGGCCGCTCGCCGTTGCGGATGCAGTCCAGAAAGTTCTGATGATGGTGCGGCAGCGAGAACGTACCCTTCATGCTCGGACCGGGCTTGTTGCCCGCCAACGTCACCTGCCAGCCGTCCTTCTTGCCCAGAATCAGCATGCCCTTGGTACCGTAAAACGCATTGCCGTTTTCGTGGCCCTCCTGAAAGTAGGGCGACCAGATCCGCTGTTCAAAGATCAATTGCTTGGTCTTCGTCGCCGGGCCGTCCCCGGCGTACTCGTACACGACGTACTGCGTGTCGGGCCACTGCTGGTCGTCGTCAAAGAAATACTTGCCGCCCAGCGCGGCGATCGTGTTCGGCTGGATGTCCACGCCCAGCCCCCAGCGGGCCAAGTCGATGTCGTGGACGCCGTCGTTGCCGATGTCTCCGGCGCCAAAATCGTACCACCAGCGCCAGATGCCGGGCAGCATGTTGGCGCGGTACGCGCAGGCCGGTGCCGGGCCCAGCCAGAGGTCGAAATCCAGGTGCGGCGGCGGATCGCTGGGCTGTTGATGCCCAATGCTGCCCCGCCGCTGGCTGTTCCACGCCTTGGCCACCAGCACCTCGCCGATCACGCCTTCCTGCAGCGCTTGCATGGCCGCCATCACGTGTTCGGTACTCCGCGATTGGGTGCCGACTTGGACCACGCGATTGTTCCGCCGCGCGGCGTCGACCATCAGCCGGCCTTCGCGGACATTGTGCGAGCAGGGCTTTTCGACGTACACGTGCTTTCCCGCATCGCAGGCCAGGATTGTCGCCGGCGCGTGCCAGTGGTCCGGCGTCGCGATCCACACGGCATCGACCGCTTTGTCGTCCAGGATCTCGCGCAGATCCTTGACCGCTTTCGGCGTTTGGCCGGTGGCATCCTGGACCACCCGCGCCGCCGCGGCCAAGCGGTTGGCATCCACGTCGCACACGTACGCGACTTGGACGTCCGAGCGGCCGACCAATTGCCGCAAGTGGCTGCCGCCCATCCCGCCCGGCCCGATGAGGGCGGCGATGATCTTTTCATTGGCTCCAGCCGCCCGCAGGCCCGCCGGACTCACGGTCCAAGCCGCCGTGGCAGCGGCCGTCAAACCAGACTGTTTCAGGAATTCTCGCCGCAGATGCAGATGTTGAGACATGGAAAGATCCTCCCTTGTGGAGTGCGGGGACTTGTCACCGCTTTGTGCATGCGCGAACGGTACTCAATGCCCTAATACCCGCTGACCATCGCAAAAGCCCAGCACAACGCATCACCTCTCTTGGTGCGCAACCAAGCGGCACGGCGAATCTTCGCCCTGTTTCGCAATGGAAACCCGCGCCCGCTGGTTGCCGAACCGCAGCCTAACCCGTTAACATACTGCATGAGAACAGAAAATACCACGAAAGGTACGAACCCCTCGAAAAAGATAAGGAGTCTGTGATGCGACGATTTGCCGGACCACTTTCGGTATTGTTGATAGCCTGGGCGGTTTCCAGCCGAGCGGATCAGGTACTGGTCGAAGCCGAGAGTTTCGCGCAGCCGGGCGGCTGGCAGCTGGACACCCAGTTCATCAAGATCATGGGTTCGCCGTACCTGCTGGCGCACGGTTTGGGCCAGAGCGTCGAAGATGCGACGACGACGGTCCGCTTCCCGTCCACGGGCGAGTATCGCGTCTGGGTGCGGACCAAGGATTGGGTGGCTCGCTGGAACGCGACCGGCCAGCCCGGCCGGTTTCAAGTCTGGGTCGATGGCCAACCGCTGGCCGAGACATTCGGCACCAAGGGCGCCGATTGGTTCTGGCACGATGGCGGCGCGGTGAGCATCAAGCAGCAAGACGTCAAGCTGGCCTTGCGCGATTTGACGGGTTTCAACGGCCGCTGTGACGCGATCTTTTTCTCCAGCGACACCAACGTGACGCCGCCGAGCGGCGCCGAGATTCTTCCGGCCTGGCGTCGAAGCCTGCTCGGATTGAGCGAACAGCCGACCGAGCTGTCGGGGTACGACCTGGTCGTGGCCGGCGGCGGCTACTCCGGGATGGGGGCCGCCATCTCCGCGGCGCGGATGGGGTGCAAAGTCGCGTTGATTCAGGACCGGCCGGTGCTGGGCGGCAACGGGTCGAGCGAAGTGCGGGTGTGGGCCAACGGCTTGATCCGCCGCGGCCGGTTTCCGCGGGTCGGCGAGATTGTCGCGGAGTTCATGGACCGGGCCAAGAAGTCGCCGGGCACAGCCGAGGAATTCGGCGACGACGTGAAAGAGGCAGTAGTGCAAGCCGAAAAGAACATCGACTTGTTCCTGAACCATTTCGCGTATCAAGTGGAAATGGAGGGCGAGCGGATCAAGGCCCTGTCGGCCTTCGACACGCGGACCAGCGAGCACAAGCGGTTTACGGGCCGATTGTTTTGCGACGCGACCGGACACGGGACGCTGGGGGCCTTGGCCGGCGCTCATTACGACATGACCCCCAAAGGCCGAATGGGGATGAGCAACATGTGGAGTTGGGCTGAAGCCCAAGAGCCGGCCGCGTTTCCGGAGACGCCGTGGGCGTTGGATCTGAAGATGGACGATTTTCCGTACCCCCGCGAATTCCACGGACAATGGTTCTGGGAAAGCGGTTTTGACAAAGACCCGATCAACGACGCCGAAGCGATTCGCGATTGGAATTTACGGGCTGTGTTCGGAGCCTTCAACGCGATGAAGAACCGGGATGGCGCCGAGAAGCATCGCAATGCGATCTTAACGTGGGTGGCGTACATCGGGGGGACGCGGGAATCGCGGCGGCTGCTGGGCGACGTGATCCTGTCGGAAGAGGACATCATCGCCAAACGCGATTTTCCGGACGGTTGCGTGCCCAGCACCTGGTCCATCGACCTGCACTATCCCAAGCAGCAGTATGCGGAAAAATTTCCGGACAATCCGTTCATCTCGGTGGCCAAGTTCGATCATCGCGTCGATCGCGCCTACGGGTATCCGGTTCCGTACCGCTGTTTCTACTCGCGGAACATTCCCAACCTGTTCATGGCCGGGCGATGCGTCAGTGTGACGCACGAGGCGTTGGGCACCGTGCGGGTGATGAATACCTGCGGCATGATGGGCGAGGTTGTGGGCCGGGCGGCGTCGATCTGTGTGGCACAGGATTGCACGCCGCGCGACGTGTACGAAAAACATCTGGAGGAACTCAAGAAACTTCTGGACTTGCCGGGCAAGGCGCGGCGGGCGACGGTAAATGCGCCGATCGTGATCCCGGACGACATCCCGCGGCGGGCTTCGGAGTTCGGGCCGCCGAGCGGTTTGGATCCCGAAACGCTGCCCGGCGTCGTGATCGACGATCGCCAAGCGATCAAGCAGGGTTCGTGGACCGAAGGCACCGGTTTGAAAGGCTACGTCGGCTACGGCTATCTGTACGCCGCCGCCGGCTCGGGAGCCAGCATTCGTTTCGAATTCAAGCCGCCGGCCGCCGGCCGTTATGAAGTCCGCTTGGCATACCAGACGCACGAGAACCGCGGCACGCGGGTGCCGGTCACCGTGACTTCTCCCGCGGGCACCGTCCAGCAACAGATCAACATGCGCGAGCCGCCGCCGGTGGACCAGGGCTTCGTTTCGCTGGGCCGGTTCGAGTTCCGCCCCGATGCTCCGGCCGCGGTCGAAATCGGCACGCAGGACGCCGGCGGCACGGTGCATGCCGATGCGGTGCAATTCCTGCCCGTCAAATGAAACTAAGGGGTCGGG
>Ga0351873_10272_pt1 | contig 12202 bp, 8 predicted proteins | sample TotcelFGM3001N11_FD_206764 | JGI IMG/M metagenome (GOLD analysis project Ga0351873, IMG submission 206764) | Enriched cells from coal bed in the Powder River Basin, Montana, United States - Total cells FGM rep2 HSBNCT.FGM.300.1.N11 ... | reverse complement strand
GATTCGGACGAGATCGTGTTTGCCGTGCGCGTGGCCGGCCGCGATCACTGGTATGTGAACTTTGGGTATTACAGCTGCGACTACGGGCCGCCCGCGGAGCACGCCTTTGGCAAGTACGTCGACGGCGTGTCGCTGCGAGGGTACGGCGAAGGAGGGCGGTTGTGCCGGCTGAATCTGCGCACTGGGCAGTTGACGGTGCTGCTGGAGGATCCAGCGGGCGGCGTGCGAGATCCACAAGTGCATTACGACGGTCAGAAGGTTTTGTTCTCCTACCGCCCGGGCGGCACGGGCGTCTATCATCTGTACGAGATTAACATCGACGGGACCAAACTGACGCAATTGACGAACGGCCCCGACGACGACATTGAACCGGCTTATCTGCCCGACGGCGGCATTGTGTTCGGATCGAGCCGCTGCCGCCGGTTTGTGAATTGCTGGTACAGCCGTGTAGCGACGCTGTACCGCTGCGACGGTGACGGTTCCAATGTGCGGATGCTGTCCAGCAACAACGACCACGACAACACGCCGTGGGTTCTGCCGGACGGGCGGATTCTGTACATGCGGTGGGAATACGTCGATCGCTCGCAAGTGCATTTTCATCATTTGTGGACGGTGAACCCGGACGGAACGGGCCAGATGACGTATTACGGCAACTCGTTCGGCGGAATCGCGATGTTGGATGCCAAGCCGATTCCCGGGACGAACAAGGTCGTGGCTTCGTTTTCGCCGGGACACGGCATGCCGGAGCACACGGGGCACGTCGCCATCGTCGATCCCGCGTTCGGCCCGGACGATCGTCGGGCCGAGCGGCAAATCAGCAAGGGCCCGGCGGTCTGGCGCGATCCCTACGCCGTGTCCGAACGATGCTTCCTGGTCGCCAGCCGCCAAGGCATTTTTGTGATGGACGGCGAAGGCAAAACGGAGCTGGTGTATCAATTGCCGAAGTCGGATGCTCAGCTGCAGTGCCACGAGCCGAGGGCCCTGCGCACGCGGCCGCGCGAGCGCGTCATGCCGCCGCGGGTGGATGTAACTCAAGCGACGGGGCATTTGTTCCTGGCCGACATCTATTACGGCCGTAACATGGCCGACGTGAAGCGCGGCGAAGTCAAGAAGCTGCTGGTGCTGGAACAGTTGCCGATGCCCGTCCACTTTTCCGGCGGCATGGAGTCGATCAGCTTGGGCGGCACCTTCACCTTGGCCCGCGTGCTGGGCACGGTGCCGGTCGAGGAGGACGGTTCGGCATTCTTCGAGGTGCCGGCAATGCGCTCCGTGTTCTTCGTGGCCCTGGACGAAAACGACTTGTCGCTCAAGCGGATGCAGAGTTTCGTCACGGTCCAGCCGGGCGAGACCAGCGGCTGTGTGGGCTGCCACGAACAGCGGACGCAAACGTTCCCGCAAAGCGGCGCCGCCGCTTTGCTGGCCAACAAGCATCGCCGGCCGGTGCCGATCACGCCGATCGACGGCCTGTTGTCGCCGCCCGATTATCCGCGGGACATTCAACCGATATTGGACCGGCATTGCGTCGAGTGCCACAGTCCGGATCGGTACGAAGGCCGCGTCGACTTGACGGGCGACCGCCAGTCGCAATGGTCGATCAGCTATTACAATATGCGGCGGTTCAATTTGGTCGCGGACGGCCGCAACGAGCCGTACGGCAACCGCGCTCCGCGAACGATCGGCAGCTCGGCCAGCCGGCTGATGCGGCTGATCGACGGCAGCCACTACGACGCCAAGCTGTCGGACGAAGAGCGGAAGACGGTGCGGCTGTGGATCGATGCCAGCGCTCCGTATGCCGGCACGTATGCCAGCTTGGGCGGTGGCATCTATCCGGTGCATCTACCGCAGCCGGTGTTGGCGGCCCGCTGCGTGTCCTGTCATGGTGAGGATAAGGGCAGATTGATGATCGACGGCCACCGTGTCCAGGTGGCCTGCAACCTCGATCGGCCTGACAAATCTCTGTTGGTCCGCGCGCCATTGGCCAAAGCGGCAGGCGGTTTGGGGATCTGTCGGGGTGAGGTATTCGCCGATACGGGCGACGCGGACTACCAGAAGCTGGTCGAAGCGATCCGCGCGGCGGGCCGCCAGTTGGCCGCCGGCAAGCGGTTTGACATGCCCGGATTCCGTCCCAACAAGTACTACATCCGCGAGATGCAGCGGTTCGGGTTCCTGCCCGAGCAGCTTGCGCCGGAGGCCCCGATCAACTGTTACGCTACGGACGAAGCCTACTGGCGCTCGTTCTGGTGGCAGCCGGCGCAGCGGGGGGCCGAATGAGCCGCAGGCTCGGACGGGCCTCTCCCAAAGCGTCAAGCCGCCGCACGCCACAAGAAGCAATCCAGTGCGGCGTCAGCCACCGCACTCCAAAAGGTCAGCGCGATAACGAATCTAAACCGGTTGGCAAATGCCTGTGTCGTTGGTAGTATTTGACGCTTGCGGGTACGGAACGTGAGTTCAAGTCGAGGGAATCATGGTGCAAACGATCGAAGAATTCGTCAACAAGCTCCAGACCGACGGCGTCGAGGCGGGCCAGAAGGACGCCGAGAAGATCCGAGTTGAGGCGGAGAAGCAGGCGCAACAGCGAAAGGCGGAGGCCGAGGAGCAGGCCAGGCAGATTATCGCTCAGGCGGAGGCTGAACGGGAAACGATCCGCGTCCGTGCGGAAACCGAGTTAAAGCTGGCCGCCCGTGATACCGTCGTACGATTGCAGGAAGCGTTAAATCGCGCTCTGCAGGCCGTGTTGTTTGACGCGGTCCGCGAGAAACTGGATGACGCCGGTTTTCTAGCCGGCTTGATCCGTGACGTGGTTCAGCGTTACGTCGAGGCGGATGCCGCCGGCAGCGGGTCGATTGCGGTCAACGTTTCCCCTGAAATGCGGCAGCGGCTGTTGAGCGGCACGGTCACGGCGTTGCGTCCGGACGGCTCCGCAGGCAAACCGGTCGATTTGCGTGGCACGCTTGCCGAGGCGGGATTCGCTTACGAGATCGCCGGGGGTACGGTGGAAGTGACCGCCGATTCCGTCGTGGAAGTACTGTCGGAAATGGTCGGTTCCGAGTTGCGTAAGCGGGTCCTCGACGCGGCGGCACTGTAGCTGCCGACTTGGCGGCGAGAATCGGGACGATTTCGGGCTCTGTCTGGTCTCCCAACGCCTTGCCTAGCAGCATCCCTTTAATTAGAATCGGACCGCAAATCCATGCCGCTGGGACCTGTTGCGTCCGGCGGCTGCTTCGACGCCTTGACCACCACCTACCGGCAGGAAAGATCTGCGCGATGCTAGACCGCTACTACTACCTGGCCTCGCTGCCTGCGCTGGGCGAGCTGGGGTCGGAGCCTCCCATGGGGTTCAGCGAGCTGTTGGAGCACTTGTCCGACAGCCGCCAGCGGTATGAATTGGTGGGCGCGTTGTTTCTGCTGGACGACCTGCTACAGCGGGAAGCGTTTTTGGCGGGCGAGTTGGATGAGGTGGATCCGACCGTGTTCAGCATCCAGCAGGCTCGCAACGAGAGCCCGCTGCCGGAGTATTTGGCGGGGGATTCGCCAACAGATGCGAAAAGCACGTTGGGCGTCGCGGCGGATCGGTTGTGGGACGCCTATTTCCACTATGCGATGGAAGTGGCGCGGCGGCTGAACAACCGGTTTCTGGAAGCGTGGGTTATTTTCGAGGTGACGCTGCGCAACGCGCTGGTGACGGCGCGGGCCAAGCGGCTGGGATTGGACGAGAAAGACTACCTGGTCGCCACCGATCTGGCCCAATCGGGCGAGGAATTGGCGGCTTTGGTGAGCGAGTGGTCGGCGGCGGCGACGCCCTTGGCGGGACAACAGGTGTTATTGCGCGGGCGTTGGGCTTGGCTGATTGAGAACGACGCTTGGTTTAGTTTTCGTGACGACGAGCTGGCGGCGTATGCCGTACGGCTGATGCTGCTGCGGCAATGGGAGCGGATTGCGGCCCTCGAGGCCGGGCGGTAGACGGTCGCAGCGCGGCCTTGATTCATATTTGGGAAGGGTGGCTGCCGTGAAAGGCAAAATTGTCCGGGTTGACGGAAGTCTTGTGGTCGCCGAGATGCAGGACCGTGTGGTGCAGAACTCCGTGGGGCACTGTGTCCGGAGCGACGGCATGCGGTTGTTGAGCGAGGTGATCCGGGTGCGCGGTCAATTGGCCGACTTGCAAGTCTTCGAGGAAACCCGCGGGTTGCGGATCGGCGACGGCGTCGAGTTTCAAGAGGATATGCTCTCGGTAGTCTTGGGCCCGGGGCTGCTGGGGCAGATCTACGACGGTCTGCAGAATCCCTTGCCCGAATTGGCGCAGCAAGTCGGTTATTTCCTCAAACCCGGCGTGTACATTCACGGGTTGTCGACGCAGACCAAATGGGCGTTCACGCCCAAGGTCAAGGTCGGCGACACCGTAGCTGCAGGCGAGACCTTAGGCACGGTTCCCGAAGGCATTTTCGAGCATCACATCATGGTGCCCTTCGGCTGGCGAGGCAGCTATACGGTCCAGCAGATTGCGGGCGAGGGTTCCTACACCATCGAGGACGAGATCGCCCTGCTGGAGGGGGCAGCGGGCACGCCGCAGCGTGTGACGATGCAGCAGACATGGCCGGTCAAGATGCCGTTGAGCGTAGCGCGCCGCCGGCTGATGCCAGCCGACCCGTTGGTCACCCGCGTGCGGATCATCGATTCCATGTTCCCCATCGTCCGGGGCGGAACGTATTGCATTCCGGGTCCTTTCGGGGCGGGCAAGACGGTTTTGCAGCAGATCACCTCGCGGTACGCCGAGATCGACATCGTGGTGATTGCGGCTTGTGGCGAGCGGGCGGGCGAAGTGGTGGAAACGCTGCGCGATTTCCCGGAATTGATCGATCCGAGAACGGGCAAGAGCTTGATGGAGCGGACGATCATCATCTGCAATACGTCGGCAATGCCCGTGGCCGCCCGCGAAGCTTCGGTGTACACGGGGGCGACGCTGGCCGAATACTATCGGCAGATGGGCCTGAACGTGCTGTTGCTGGCCGACTCGACTTCCCGCTGGGCCCAAGCCATGCGCGAGATCTCCGGGCGATTGGAAGAGATCCCCGGCGAGGAAGCGTTTCCCGCTTATTTGGAGAGCCGGATCGCAGCGTTCTACGAACGGGCGGGAGCGCTCGAGTTGCCGGACGGACGCTTTGGCTCGTTGACCATCGGGGGGACGGTGAGTCCTGCGGGCGGCAATTTCGAGGAGCCGGTGACGCAGGGGACGCTCAAAGTCGTGGGGGCGTTCCTCGGCTTGTCGCGCGCCCGCAGCGATGCCCGCCGGTATCCGTCCATCGACCCGCTGGATTCCTGGAGCAAGTACACGGGCATCATCGCGCCCGCCAAAGTCATCCGGATGCGCCGGCTGCTGGCGCAGGGCAACGAAGTTCGCCAGATGATGACCGTGGTGGGCGAAGAGGGGACGTCGACGGAGGATTTTACTGTCGCGCTGAAGGCCGATTTCTTCGACAATTGTTATCTGCAACAGAATGCTTACGACGACGTCGACGGGGCGACCCCGTCCGAACGTCAGCAGTTTGTGTTTGACAAGGTCTTGGAAGTCATCGAGTTGGACTTGGAGTTGAAGGACAAGAACGAGGTGCGCAAAGCGATCGTGCGCGCCACGGACTTGTTCCGCAACTGGAATTACGCGGCTGGCGGCAGCGAAGAATACGCCCGCTGGCTGGGGGAAATCGACCGGTTTATTGCCGCGAAAGGGCGGGAATGAGAAAATATTTTGACGCGATCCAGCGGATTGCCGGCAACGTGGTCACCGTCGAGGCGGCGGGTGTCGGCTACGACGAGTTGGCGACCATCACGTCGGGGCGAGGAGAATCCTTGGCACAGGTCATCCGTTTGGACGGCCAGCAAGTCAGCTTGCAGGTGTTTGCCGGGGCACAAGGTGTTTCGAACAACGACCGCGTGCGGTTCCTGCACCACCCGATGCAAGTGCCGTTCTCGGAGAATCTGTTGGGACGGGTGTTCGACGGTTCGGCGCGGCCCCGAGACGGCCGCGGCCCGGTCTCCGGCGAGCCCCTGGACCTCGGTTCGCCCGTCGTCAATCCCGTGCGGCGGCGGATGCCCGACCAGATGGTCGAAACGGGCATTCCCATGATCGACGTCTTCAACTCGCTGGTCGAATCCCAAAAGCTGCCGATCTTCTCGGTTGCGGGCGAGCCGTACAACGAGTTGCTGGCGCGGATCGGGCTGCAAGCCAACGCCGACATTATCATTTTGGGCGGGATGGGCCTGCGACACGACGACTACTTGAAATTCCGCCAGGCCTTTGAGGAAGGCGGCGTGCTGGGCCGCGCGATCATGTTCATCCATACGGCCGCCGATCCGGTCGTGGAATGCTTGCTGATTCCCGACCTGTGTCTGGCGGTCGGCGAACAGTTCGCTTTGCAAGGCAAGCGCGTGCTGGTCCTGCTGACCGACATGACGGCCTTCTCCGACGCGCTCAAGGAGATCGCTATCATCATGGAGCAGATCCCTTCCAACCGCGGCTATCCGGGCGATTTGTACACGCAGCTGGCCAAGCGTTATGAGAAAGCGGTCGACTTTGACGAAGCCGGTTCGATGACCCTGCTGACATGCGTGACGATGCCCGGCGACGATGTGACGCATCCCGTCCCCGACAATACGGGCTACATCACCGAAGGCCAGTTCTACCTCCGGAACGGGCGGATCGAACCGTTCGGATCGCTGTCGCGGTTGAAACAGCAGGTCAACGGCGAGACGCGGGACGATCATCGTTCGATCATGGACGCCTGCATTCAGTTGTACGCCCTGTGCCGCGAGAGCCGCGAAAAACGCGACATGGGATTCGAGATGTCGGACTGGGACCGAAAACTGTTGCGGTACGGTGTGATGTTCGAAGAACGGATCATGGATCTGTCGCTGAACGTCCGCTTGTTCGAGGCCCTGGACCGCTGTTGGGCGATCCTGGCCGAGTGTTTCGAGCCGGCGGAAACCGGTATTCGGCGAGCGATCGTGGAGAAACATTGGCCGCGGCCTCTGAATTAACGACTTGGCGACCTGCCCCCGGGGGCTGAAAAGACATGGCCCAGAAAATCAAACTCACGCGCCCTGAACTCAAACGCCGCCGGGACCGGCTGGCCCGGTTCGAGCGTTATCTGCCGATGCTGAAGCTGAAACAGCAGCAGTTGCAAATGACATTGCGCGAATTGGCGGCTCAGGTGCGTCGGGCCCAGGACGAACTGGAAGAGATCGCCGCCAGACTGGGCCGCTATCGGCCGGTGTTGGCGGACCGGGCGGGGGTTCCGTTGCAGCAATGGTCTCGGCCCGAACGCATCCGAACCTCGCACCGCAACGTCGCGGGCGTGGAAGTGCCTGTGTTCGAGGAGGCCGAGTTTCCCGCGGTCCGTTATAGCTTGTTCGGCACGCCGCCTTGGGTCGACGAGGCCCTGGCCGATTTGCGCCAGCAGAGCCGGCGGCAGGCCGCCGTCGACGTGCTTCGCCAGGGCGAGACCCTGCTGCAGCGCGAATTGTCGCGCGTCATTCAGCGCGTGAACCTGTTCGAAAAGATCATGATCCCTCAAGATCGCGAGGCGATTCGCCGAATCCGCATCAAGCTCGGCGACGAGATGGCCGCGGCTGTCGGCCGGGCCAAGATCGCCAAGGGCAAGTTGGCAAAGGTCCTCGAACAGGCGTCTCAGGACGCGGCAGATGCTGAAGTGGGGGAGGCCAGTCGATGATCGTGCCGATGATCAAGATCTACGTCGCCGCCCGTTCGGCCGACCGGGAACGCCTGCTCGAGGCGATTCGCGAATTGGGCGTCATCCATTTGGTGCCCGCCGATCCCGCGCAAGCCGCGGGCGACGGAAAGACGGCCGATCAGATCCACGCTTTGCAGCGTGCCCTGCAGGTGCTGTATGGAATCGGGCCGCAGAAAGACCGGCCGGACTTGTCGGCGGTCGAGGCCGCTCAGGAAGTCTTGGACGTCGAGCGGCACATCGTCGAATACGATAACCGGCTGGCCCTGTTTCACCATGAACTGGAGCAGCTGGACCTCTGGGGCAACGTCGAATTGAAGCAGATCGAAGGGCTTCGCCAGGCGGGCATCGACGTGCGGTTCTATGCAGTGGCCGATCGCGACGTCGCGAGCGTTCGCGCGGACTGCCTGGCCGTCGTGGGCGAATCGCCTGACGGACGGCGCGTCGTGGCCGTGGCGGTTCGCGACGAAAGGCTGGAACTGCCCGAAGGTGCGACGCAGCTGCCGCTGCCGCCGCGCGACGCACCGTCGATTCGAGCCGAGGCGGCCAAGGTCGACGTCGCGCTGAAAGCGGCCCACCGGCGCCTGACCGAATTGGCCCACCTGGTGCCGGAGATGCGCATCGAATTGGCTCGGCTGGAACAGCAATCGGAATTCATCAAAGCCCGGCGGGGAGGCGTGGCTAACGAACAATTGTTCGCCGTCCAGGGCTGGTTGCCGGCAGACCAGGCGCCGACGTTGTCCGCAGCCCTGGCGCGAATCGGGATTCCCGCCGCCACGCATGCGATGGCGCCGCGCGAGGACGAACAGCCGCCGACGCTGATCCGCAGCCCGGCTTGGGCGCGACCCGTCGAGGGACTGTTCCGGGTCTTGGGAACCGTTGCCGGCTATCGCGAATTCGACGTTTCCGTGCCGTTTCTGATCGCCCTGCCGATCTTCTCGGCGATGTTGATCGGCGACGGCGGCTACGGCGCCGTCTTGCTGTTGGCGCTCACCTTGGGCTACCGTCAGGCCGCTTCGATGCTGGGAAAGAACTTCACGCACCTGCTGCTGATCGTCGCGGTGGCGACGTTGGCCTGGGGCTTCGTCTGCGCGACATTTTTCGGCGTCACGCTGTATACGCCGCTGATCGCCGTCGACATGAGCGAGGCCTCGCGGCTGTTCATGATGCGGCTCTGCTTCTGGATGGGGGCGATCCATCTGAGCATCGCCCAGCTGTGGCCCGCTGTCGGACTGTTCCCCGACCTGCGGTTCCTGAACCGCATCGGCTGGGCCCTGTTCATCTGGGGCATGCTGGGCGTCGTGCAGATGTTCGTGCTCAAATCGCCGATGGGTTGGCACACGCCGTGGCCGTACCTGCTGTTGACCGGGGGGGCGTTGGCCATCGTCTTTGCGCAGCCCAGCCGGAACGTCTTCAAAATGGTCTTGCTGGGGGCGGCTAACTTTCCCCTCTCGATGCTGTCGGCGTTCTCCGACGTGATCAGTTACGTGCGGCTGATGGCCGTCGGTTTGGCCAGCAGCGTGCTGGCAGTCAGTTTCAACGACATGGCCCGCGACATGGATGCTTGGCCGCTGGCTGTTCTGGTGCTGATCCTCGGGCACAGCTTGAATCTGGGACTGGCAATGATCGCCATGTTTGCGCATGGCGTGCGTCTGAATATGCTGGAATTCTGTAACAACCTCGGCATGCAGTGGACGGGATATCAGTACGCTCCGTTCTCTGACCGAACGACTCAGGAGTAGGAATCATGACAGTGGATGCGGTGATCAGTGGATTCTCGGTGCTTGGCTTGCTGGCAGCGGGCAGCGAATTCTGGCAATTTCTGGGCCAAATGGGCGACGTCTTGGCCTTGGGAATGGCGGCTTTGGGAAGTGCGATCGGGATTGGCTTGGCCGGCCAGGCAGCAGCCGGGGCGTGGGCCAAGGAAGCCCGCGCCGGAAGGAACCTGAGCTTCACCTACATTATCCTGGTCGGCATGCCCATCAGCCAGACGCTGTACGCGATGATCGTGATGAACAACATGCGCGCCGTGTACTCCAACATGACGGTGTCCATCAACGAAGCCGGTCTGCTATTGGGTATTGGGATCGCAACTGGGTTGGGCGAATTGATGTCCGCGTGGATGCAAGGCATGATCGGCGCCGCCGGCATTCGTGCACTAAGCGACGGCGAGGGCAAAGGTTTTGCCTTTGTGATCATCGCCATGGGCATCGTCGAGACCGTAGGTATTTTTGCGATGGTCTTCTTGCTGGGCATGATCCCGTCGGCCTGAGGACGAATCTATACTGAGAGTCCCCCGGACAAGCCGGGGGCATTCGCCGACGCTAGCACCGCCTGTATTTTGCAACGTTACGAGCATGGCCGTTTTGCCAAACGCGAATCCGCATCTGCGCTTCTCTTGACGGTTTCACGTTAACGCCCTTATACTTGCGACTCGTTCCCGGATCCGGCGACAAGGGGCTGGCAAAAACAGCACCGACGGTAAGGGCATTGTCCCCCTTTCGCGAAAACACGGCACAGATGAGTGGCAAGCATGAAGACTCAACGGCGGCACGAGTTGCAGACGAATAAACTGGCGGACCAAATCGGCGTGTACTTGCAGATGGTCCGTCCGTACCAGAAACAGATCCTGTACGGTGTGGTGGCGGTCGCCGTGTTGGGAGCGGCCGTGCTGTACCTCAGCGGCCAGCAACAGGCGCGAGCCGGCGCGAGCTGGGAGGACTATTTCATCGCCATGGTCGAACAACGGCCGGAAGCGTTGGAAGAAGTCGCTCGCTTGCACAGCGGCTCGGCAGCCGCCTTGTGGGCGGGGCAAGCCGCCGGCGATATGAAGCTGATGACCGGCGCCAATCTGCTGTATCAAGATCGAAAAGAAGCCTTCAAGAACCTGCGGGACGCGGAGAAGGCTTTCTTGGCCGTCGAGCAACAAGCCGCGGCCTATCCGATGTTGCTACAGCGAGCCCGTTACGGTTTGGCGCAGACTTACGAGTCGCTGTGCGAGGTCGAAAAGGCTCGCGATTACTTCAAGAAAGTGGCGTCCGCGGAGCCGAATTCGGCACTGGGCAACTTGGCTCAACGACGGCACGACCAACTCGCCGGTCGGGAGACAGAGCGTTGGTTTGCTTGGTTTGAGAAACAGGAGCCCAAGCCGCCGGCCGGCGCAATGCCGGCGGACGGCCGAGAGCCCCAGGTGCCCTTCGACTTGGGCGATTTGCCGGACCGTCCAGATTCGTCGTTCCCGAGGGCCCCGGCGACGACTGGCGAATCCAGCGCCATGCCTGTGGAGCTGACGCCTCCCGCAACGACGGCACCCGAGGAGCCGGCGATCGAGCCCGAAGCTAAGCCGGCTGCGGAGCCTGAGGCCAAACCCGCTACGGAACCCGAAGCCAAATCGGCTGCAGAGCCCGAAGCTAAGCCGGCTGCGGAGCCTGAGGCCAAACCCGCTACGGAACCCGAAGCCAAATCGGCTGCAGAGCCCGAGGCTACGCCCGCGCCGAGCGAACCCGCGCCGCCTGCGGAACAACCCAAGCAGTAGGCTTATGGCTGCTGACGAATTGCTCGATGCGCCGGTCGAATTGATTGTGGACGCGGCCGGCGCCGGTCAGCGGCTGGACGCTTTTCTGGCCGAGCGTTTTGCCCGCCACAGCCGTGTTCAACTGCGGCGTGCGATCGGTGCAGGGGGCGTGACGGTGAGCGGCAAGCTCTTGAAACCCGCTTATCGGCTGCGGCTGGGCGAGCGCGTCACGATCTCCGTCCCGGACGTGCCTCGTGAGTCTCCCAAAGCTGAATTTATTCCGCTGGACATCCTGTACGAAGACGATTGCTTGATTGTCGTCAACAAACCGCCGGGCATGGTCGTGCATCCGGCGCGAGGCCATTGGAGCGGGACGCTCGCCTCAGCACTGGCCCACTACTGCGACCAGCTCAGTACGATCGGCGGCGCGGCGCGCCCTGGCATCGTCCACCGCTTGGACCGCGACACCAGCGGCGTGATCGTCGTGGCCAAGAACGACCGCGCGCATTTGGACCTGGCATCGCAATTCGAGCGGCGCACGACGGAGAAGGAGTATCTGGCGATCATCATCGGAACGCCGGATCGGGATCGCGATATCATCACCCAGCCCATTGGCGCCCACCCGTATCAGCGCGAAAAGATGGCCATTCGGGCTGACCACACGACCACGCGGCAAGCCGAAACGTTCTACGAAGTCCAGCAGCGATTTCGCGGATTCGCCTCGATTCTCGCCCGGCCGAAGACGGGCCGCACGCACCAGATCCGCCTGCATCTGGCCCATGTCGGCTGCCCCGTGCTGTGCGACCGGCTGTACGGCGGCCGCGCGCAAATCACGCTCGGCGAGATCATCACGGGCCGGGAAGATGACCGCGTGCTGCTGGACCGGCAAGCTCTCCACGCCCGCCGCATCAAGCTGGTGCATCCCCAGACCCGCCGCGAAGTCGAATTC
>Ga0351873_10270_pt1 | contig 12260 bp, 14 predicted proteins | sample TotcelFGM3001N11_FD_206764 | JGI IMG/M metagenome (GOLD analysis project Ga0351873, IMG submission 206764) | Enriched cells from coal bed in the Powder River Basin, Montana, United States - Total cells FGM rep2 HSBNCT.FGM.300.1.N11 ... | reverse complement strand
ATGGCCCTGACAGCGCTCTCGTTGACAGAAATCTGGCCGCGTTCCAGCACGGCGGCAGCCGCCAATGCCGATGCATCCGCCGCATTCTGCAGCGACGCCCGATGATGAATAGTCACGCCGACATCGATGGCAAAGGCGAGCATCCCCATCAGGGCGATCAGCATCACGGCAAACAAGATCAGCACCGTTCCCTGACGGCGTTCGCGCAGAGGCCGACGACGCGTGGACGCAGTCGGGCGTCGAGTCCTGGGCGGCAGCAACAGGTCGGGAAGCAGCATGGGAGATCCGGGCCCTGAAATTCGTGAAACACCAAGAATTCACCTTAAACATAGGTCACAAACGTCCCTTTGGGAAATGCCGAACTGCCGCCGCTGCCGAGGCCAGACGCCGACGTACGGAATGCGGATGTCAGAATTTGAACGTTGACCTGCCACAGCGTCCAGCGTCTGCTGCGAATCAGCCCCGCTTGCCGAAAGCACGAGTTTGGTGCCGGGGGCTGCTGCCAGTGTCATTAAGTCCAAGATGCTGGCCGCATCAACAGACTGGCTGCCTTTTCGGAACCATCACGTTCGCTCGGTGCTTTTTGTTGCTACATTCACCTGAAGATCGTCCCAGAAGTCGAAACATCACTCGGTCTGAACACCGGACACAAGGCCTGACCCGGGCGATTGCCCCTTTTCAGAAAGGAACCTGCATTATGGCGTTGCGATACGCAACATTACCGTCGTTCCATCCGGTTTTTTGGGGTGGGTTTCTGGCGGCGTCTGTCTTGCTTTCGTCGGCCATGTTTGCGCAGCCCCCTATCAATATTCACGACCCGGAAATCGTCAAGCAGGATGATGTGTATTACATTTTTTCGACGGGTTGGCGGGGGATGGTGCTTCAGACGCTGCGGTCGAATGACCTGCGGACATGGAAACGGCTTGAGCCGGTGTTTTCGGAAGTGCCAGCGTGGGTCCGGGCAGAGATTCCGCGGTGCCGGGGGTTTTGGGCGCCGGGGGTGCACTACATCAACGGGCGCTATTGCCTGTACTACTCGGCGTCGAGTTTCGGCAGCCAGCGGTCGCTGATCGGTCTGGCGACGAACGTGACGCTGGATCCGGCGGATCCGAATTACCGGTGGACGGATGAGGGCAAGGTGATCGAGTCGCGCGAGGGGATGGCGTTCAACGCGATCGATGCGGCGATTGTGACGGATCGCGACGGCCGGGTGTGGATGACGTTCGGGTCGTTCTGGGGGGGAATTATGATGGTGAAACTGGATCCGGAAACGGGCAAGCCGTTTAAGGACAACCCCGAGGTGATGCCGCTGGCGCGTCGAGCGGCGGCCCCGAATGCAATCGAGGCGCCGTATATCATTTTCCGTCAGGGGTATTACTATTTATTCGTTTCGTTCGATCACTGCTGCCGGGGTGTGGAGAGCGACTATAAGATTATGGTCGGCCGGTCAAAGGCGGTGACGGGCCTGTATGTCGATGCCGAGGGCAAGGAGATGCTCAAGGGCGGCGGGACGCTGGTGCTGGAGGGGGACAAGCGGTGGAAAGGGCCGGGGCACAACTCCGTGCTGAATGACCGGGGGATGTTCTATCTGGTACATCACGCCTACGATGCCGAGAATCGAGGGCGTCCGGCGCTGCATATTCGCCCGCTGACGTGGACAGATCACGGGTGGCCGCGCGCGGGGGCATCGCTGGAGGGTCTGACGTCGGTCGGCGGTTTTGAACCGAGCGTTCCTCCTCGGGAAGTGCAGCCCTGACGGCGAGGGCTTTGCGAGCGGCTAAGAAATGAGTTCCGTTTCACCATCGGGCCAGCAAGGCGGAAGGCAAGGGAGTTGAACGGCAGGAAATGGCGGCATTCGCCATGTCGGATGAGCCCGGTTGGTACTATTGTGCGAAGCTGCGGTCAGCGGCCAGAAATGGCGGCGTGGAGTTCGGCGGTTACGTCATCCCGCGCACGGCGGGCGACCGTCAGGACGGCATCGTGCAGAAGGTGCTGAGCATCGTGGGCAGCGGCGGCAAGGCGATCAAGTATTTCGTGTTCGGCCCCGAGTACAACTTCCCAGGCAACTGCTACTCGGAACGCGCGGCGGTCTTGCCGCAGATGGCCGAGGCCCACCGTATGATCGGTGCCGCCGAGGAAGTGCTTTGGCCCGGCAAGCCACCGCGAAGCGCGGTCGCCATCTTGGCTCCGCGCAGCGCCGAGATGTGGGATGCCAAGGAGATCGCTCTGCCGAACCAAATCCAGGATGCGACCAACAATGAATTGAACCGGGCGACGGTCGATTACATGGCCGAGGTCTTCGATCTGTACCTGGCGTTGCAGCACGCCAACATCCCGGTCGAGTTCATCGACGAAGACGATTTGTCACCCCAGGGTCTCAAGCCCTACCGAGTGCTCTACGTCACCGAACCGAACATCCCCGTGGAAGGTCAACAGGGGATCGTAGATTGGGTGCGCGTCGGCGGGACTTTGGCTACCGTCAGCGGTGCCGGACAAGCAGACCGTTACGACGAACCGTTGCCGGAGGTCCAGGTCGAGGTACGAACGGAGAGAGATTTCGGTCGCGTGCAGAGCGTACGTCTCGGAAAACTGGACTTTCAGTCCGCCAACGGCCGTATTCGATTCGTGCTTCCTCTTGGGAATGCGGATATTGTGACGCTGCAATAAGCTTCATGAACGTCTCTTCAACAGTCCGGTGACAGGTAGCATCGGACGGACATGCTATCCGATGTCGGAGTGGCGCTACGGCCAACACAAATGATGTTCGCACCAGCGGAAGCCGCGGAACGTCACCGAGGGGCCACGGGCTGCCGCCTGCTCGATCAACGGAAGGAATTGATCCACGACCTCGGTGGGGAGCGATCTGTACACTCGTCGCACCCGAAGGTTGTGTGGGATGCAAATCAGGACGAACAGCCCGACAAGTCCGAACACGAAGCCGAGTATCCAGAGGAGATGGGCCAGCATCAACGTGCTCCGAAGGCTAGGGCTCCGTACTTGTCTGTCGCGAGAAGAGAGGTCGTCGTGAACTGCGGAGAAAGTCCGCTTGGTACAATGGCAGGCACTCGGACGACGTGGGAACCAACGACCTGGGGACATGGCCCGACATGGAGGCGGCGAGCAGACAGATCATCGGCAAACATCGGCCAGCGACAGTGCCGGCGTGCAACGCTTTCAGCCGGGACGGTCGTTTTGGTCACCGCTAGCAGGCAATCTGTGACGATCACCGGCGAAGATTTGGGCCGCGGGCCTCATCCCGCCCGCACCATCGGACCATCCTGCCAATTCCGGTTGGCAAAATTGGGACGACTCCGTGAACCGTGCTCCCCCGATTTCCGGCTTGGAAAGTCCGGCGACAGCCCTGCCGATCTATCTTCTCGTCACCAAGATTGTCACCAAGGAGACGAGGAATGGAGCCGAAAAGCCTGGATGGTTTGCCCACCATCGTTGCCGACATGGAATGCCTTCGGCAGCAGTTGCGGGAGCTTCACGCTGCCGTCAAGGCACAGAACGCTCAACGCCAGGAACTTGGCAGTCAACCGGCGGGCAGTGGGATGGTGATTCGAGGGAAGTGATCAGACTTCAGGGAAGGGACGGCACCAAGCAGAACGACTGTGTATTCGCCGAACTCCGGAGTCTGCCCCGGTTCCGACCAGCCACACGGGCTCTTCATGCGGGCGATGCTCAGGTCGTGGATGGCCGAATGGCACGGCCATCATGTGCGCCGAAGGACGGTACTGGCAGTATCACCGGCGACTGGTCAGCGACCACCTGCTGGCCACCTGCTGGCCACCTGACTGGTCCACGACACGACACGACGCCATCCTCGACCTGAACGCCCTTGTCGGCGTCCAGGTCCAGGATCGGCCCCTTGGCAGCGATTTGGGCCTGGGCCGTCGTGGCAACCGAAAGCAGCAGAATAACCGCTAATCGCTTCATGGCCTTCGCCTGCAGGGCACGGGCAAGTACGCTTACCCCAGCAACTCGTAAAAAACGACCCCTCCGCCTTTGTCGGTCTTGTCCTTGAGCTTCCCACCCAGTGCCTTCATGTGGGGCGTTTTCCCGTGGGCGTCGAATGCGTCTTTGCTCGCCCACTGTTCGTAAAACATGAACAGCGTCGGGTCGGTTCTCGACTGGTGGAGATTGTAACACAGGCAGCCGGGTTCATTCCTGGTCGGTTCGACCAGGGACAGAAGAGCTTCCTTCACCGCCGCTTCTTCCCCCGCCTTGGCCTTCACCATGGCGGTCAGAATCACTGCGTCTTTCGGCACCTCGGCACCTTGGGCTGCCATCTCGCCACGCAAGACGGACAGACCCGCCAAAGCTGTTCCACTCGCCAACAATGTGCGCCGGTTGATTTCCATTTGATTCGCTCCCAAAATTGAACGTTGCTTGGAATTTCGGACAAGTCAAGCTTACTTCAGGGCGCGACGGGCCGCAAGCTCCGCCAAGTTCACTCCCCGACCTCGATCATCTGCCCCACTCCCATCCTGATAAAGCCGCTGCCGAATGCCAATTTCAGCTTGGCGATTGCCTTGTCGCCGAAGCTGTGTGTCGAGCCGACCTTCTGCACGCCCAACCCTTTCAGACCATCAACCACCCGCCGCAGCTCCGCGTCCGAGTGACGCTGGCGTGGGGGACGGGGGGAGCGCATCTGTCGCGAGCCCCTCGTACGCTCAAACGGAGTGACGGACTGCGTCAAAAACTGTACCGCTCGGTATTTGGGACGTTGTCGATTCTGCGTTGGGCGTACCCAGCGGGCGCGAAGAAGAAGATCGAGCACGCTCCGACTGACGCGCAATTATCGGCCGGAACGCATGGCGGCCTGCAATCGCTCGAACTGAACCTGCACCGCTGCCAGATGTCGTTCGGCGGCGGGCAGATCCCCGGCTTGGGCGGCCTGTTCCAGTTCCCACGTCGCTTGCCGCAACCTCTCGCCGCCGACATTGGCCGACGCGCCCTTGACGCTGTGCGCCACGAGACGCAGAGCCGCAACATCCGCAGCCTCCAGGGAACGACGCAGCGACTCGATTTGCTGCGGAACGGACTTCAGGAACTGGGCGATGACGACCTTCGCAAGCTCTTCGTCTTTCATCAGCCGGGCCAGCAGGCCCGTTCGATCAAAGACCGGAACGTCCGGCTCGGCGCCGTCCTGCTCGATGATGCCTGCCAACGCCTGCGACGGGGATTCCGTGAGCGGTTCGTTGTCCTGGGGCAACCACGTGCTCAACGCCTCGAACAAGGCCGCAGGCGAGACCGGTTTCGTGACGTAACCATTCATCCCGGCGTCAAAGCAGCGTTCCCGCTGGCCGGACATGGTGTTGGCGGTCATGGCGATGATCGGGATCTGGTGATTCAGCACGGCCGAGTCTGGGTCGCGGATGATCCGCGTGGCTTCCAAGCCATCCGTCTCGGGCATTTGCATGTCCATGAGCACCAGGTCGTAGGGCGACGCGGTCAGCGCCGAGACGGCTTCCGCCCCATCGGCCACGGCATCGGCACACAACCCGACATGCCGCAAGATGCCCAGTGCGACCTCCTGATTGATCGGGTTGTCGTCAGCCACCAGGACGCGTTTCCCACGCCAACGAGGCTGCACGTCGGCAGGGCTTGCTCCCGGCGTCTGTTTATCCAGGCGGACCGTGAACCAGAACTCCGAGCCGCTTCCCGCCTGGCTGGTGACACCGATCTCGCCACCCATCCGCACCGCCAGTTCCTTGGCGATGGCCAGCCCCAAGCCGCTGCCACCAAAGCGGCGAGTGGACGAGGCGTCTGCCTGGCTGAACCTCTGGAACAGCTTCTGCTGCTGCTCGGGCGAGATGCCGATCCCGGTATCCCGAATGGCGAAACGGAGTGTGACGTCGGTCTCGGTTTCTGCGACCCAGTGGGTCCGTACGACCACCTCGCCTTGCGAGGTGAACTTCACGGCATTGCCGGCCAGGTTGGTCAAGATCTGACGCAAGCGTCCCGAGTCGCCGCGGACCTTGGCCGGAACTTCGGGCGCGACAACCCAAACGAATTTCAAGCCCTTGTTACGGGCGGACTGACGTAGCGCCGCCGCAAGTTCCTCCAGCAACAGGCGGAGGTCAAACTCTGCCGCCTCCAAATGCAGCTTGCCCGACTCGAACTGGGAGAAGTCCAGGATATTGTTCAGCAGGGCCGCCAGCGATTTGCCGCCGACATGGATAGCCTCGAGGCACCGCCGCTGCTGGGCGTCCAGCTCCGTGCGCAACAGCAGTTCGGTCATGCCGATCACGCCGTTCATGGGCGTGCGGATCTCGTGGCTCATGTTAGCCAGGAATTCGCTCTTGGCGACGCTGGCGGCCTCGGCCGCCGCCCGGGCCTTTTCCAGTTGGGTTTCGTAACGCTTCCTCGCCGTGATATCTTGGACAGAAGCGCAGAACAAGGCCCGTTCGTCATGGGCGAAGGGCACGACGTGGATTTCGGCGGAGAACTCGGAGCCATCCCGCCGACGAAAGACTCCCTCCAGCGAAACGCGAGGCAGCGCGCGAAGCTGCTTCCAGGTCCCGACCAGTTCGTCCGGCGTCAATCTGGTTTCGATGTCGAACACCGTGAACTGCAGCAACTCTCCGCGCGTGTACCCCAAGCTTTCGCAGGCGACCCGGTTGACGTCCAGCAAACGGCCTTCCAGATCATGCACCACAATCGCGTCGGCCGCCCCGTCGAACAGTTGCCGGAATCGCTCCTCGCTCGCCTGCAGAGCCGCATGATCCGCCATCAGGTCGGCGAACATCTGGTTCAACACCCGGCCGATTTGGGCCAGTTCCTGGGGCCCCTCGGCCGCCACCCGCAACACGCCTCGGCCCGAGGCGTAGGCGGCAGCACCCTGCGCCAAGGCATCCAAATGCCGAGTAAAGGTGATGCGAAGGTAACCCCAGATCAAGAAACAGGCCGCCAGAGCGGCCGAGCCCGCAATCACCGTGCGCTGGACAATGGCTCCCAGTTCGCGTTGCTTCGACGCCGCAAGATCGGTCTGGGTGTAGAGCACGCCGATCCGCGAAGGATACAATTCGCCCGCCAACACATCGAGGTGAATGGGACAGGCCACATGCACCGAACCACCGTCCGGGGCGATTTCCGATTGGGCGGTCATGGTTTCCCGAGCACGCACGATCAGCGGCAGGGCCGCCGCCGCCGGGGTCTGGTACAAGCTTCGATTCCGCCACAGAAAGTCGGTCGTACACAGTACCCGATGATCCGCGTCGCAAACCAAAGCCAACGCTGTCTCCGGCATCAGGGCCAGGCGGGCGACTTCATCCTCTGCGCCGTTCAGATCGCCTTGAAGCACGGCACGTTCCACCGCCGGAGCGACGATGTGGCTGAGTGTCGTCGCGCGACGCAGTGTCACCTGTTCCAGATCGCGATACGAGCGGGTTCTGTCGTAGACCGCCAGAGCGCCGGTGAGGAAAACGGCCAACACCGCGAGCACGATCGCGATGGTGGACCGAAGTGAGAATGATGTTCTCATGGCGTCGCCATTCGGATAAAGCGGTCGTCGAGCAGCGGCGGTTCTATCGCCTTGGACAGGATCTTGTGCCGAAACATGATTTCCGACAACTGCTGCAACGTGAGATTCAGATTCTCTGGCGAGTTGCCCAGCATCCGCAGATTTGCCTGGCGATCGAGCAGTATCAAACCCGGGAGCGAATCGAGAAACTGCTGCGGCGTCACCTTGGCCCGCGGCGCAATCCGCTGAGCCGCGTCGGCGGGATGCTGTCGCAAATACTCCAACGCGCGGAACCAGCCCGAGACCAGCGCGGTCAGGGTGCGTTCCTGGGAGTCACTCAATTCCCGCGGTGTCACCAGCACGTCCACGATCTCCCCGGGAATCTCCGAGCTGTCAAACACCTTCCTGGCCCCAGCGTCCAACAGTGTCGAGCGGTACGGTTCGAACGTCACCACCGCGTCCACCTGGCCCGTAGTGAAGGCGGTGACGTGCCGCAATAAGGGTACCTCGACCGTTGTCACGTCGGCGGGCGCAAGCCCGATTCGCTCCAACGCCCGAGCCAGAACATACGCTCCCAGCGCAGTCGTCTCGACCCCCACCCGCCGCCCCCGCAACTCGTCAAGCGATTGAAATTCGGGTTGGGCAAGGATCACATCGGCGCCGTGCGAGGCGTCGCAAACCAGCACGATCCGATGCCGATCAGGCTGCGTCTGCGAGATCAACAACGCTTCATCCAAGGTCACGGCCGCGACATCAATCAACCCGTTGCGGTACGCCCGGATGATCTCCGCAGTCGACGAAAATACCATCAGCTGAAGCGGATGCTGGTCGTAGTAGCCGAGGCTGCGAGCGAGAAACATGGGCTCGTAGCCCGGCCAGGCGTTGGCCCCCACCCGCACCGGACTCTCCGGCGGAGCGCAACTCGACAGGCCGAGGACCAGTGTCAACAGGAGGCCAAAACGAAAAAATAAAAACATATCATTACCTCGAGACTGGGACGAAAACGCCGTCGGATCGCGGTAACGCTCGTCGCGGATGTCATCCCGACCTTGAACCATAGACTATAAGGACGGGGAACCGTCCCGGCTAGATTACACAAGAATTTTTTGGCAGCCATGCCAAGTTCACGGATCGGGAAATGTTCGCCGAGCGTGGCGCCCGAGTGCCGGAAATGGGTATTGATGCCGTCGATCGTCGTCTGCTCCGGGTTGCGCGGCGGGCGGATGGTGCTGAGCCAAGGGCCTCCGTCAGCGGCCACGTTCATTTGCCTGAACATGTTATGTGAAGCACAGTTCTCCTGACCGCGGTCGGGTCTTGCAAGCCATTTTGGCACGCGGCGGCCGCGGATGGGTTTCAAAAGACGCCACTCCAAATGCAGTCATGTCGCACCAACACAAGCCAAACAGGAATACACTGTGACAGGAAAGAGTCCCCGACCCCTTTTCCGCTTCTACATCGTCGCCAAAGCCATTTCGAATTTGGCCTTCGCTTGCTTCGTCGAGGGGTCGCCGGGACGAGTACGAAGTGCTTGGTCGAAGCACTTTAGCCCACGTTTCATCATAGCCTTGTCTTCTTGAAAGTAACCGATCTGCCCGAGACAAAAGCCTTCGTAGTACCAAGCCAAATGGTCACTGCGATCGAGTTCAGTCGCTTTGGCGAGGTACTCAATCGCTTTCTGGGCGCTGAGGTATGGAGTTAGCCCCGGGATACCCAGGCGCCACACCGACTCATCGACTGAATACAGAAATATTCCGCAATTGCGCCAAAATCTCGCCTGTTCCGGATGCGTCTTGGTCAGAATCAACGTGCATTGAAAAGCTTCCTGAAACCGCTCAGCCTTGACGAACGCTGATGCGGCTTCCTCGAGTCCCTCGTAGCCGTACTTCTCTACCAGCGTCATTTCCTCGTCGGTTAGAACCACCACACGTTTGTCAGGCTTCGGCATCTCACCGAATGATTTACCCTTCTTCGGCCAGTCCTCCTTAATCTGGACATCACTTGTGATATTCTGTGTCTCCGCAACCGGACGCTTCACACTAAATGTGGCACCGCAAGCTTTGCAATTTGCCTTCTTGCCCACGGCCGCGTCAGACACAGAGTAGGCAGTGGAACACGACGGACACAAGATCTTGATGATGCTTGCCTGCGGTTGTTTTCTCCCCCATTCCACGCGATTTCTGTTTGACGACTCGTCCGGGGTGTCAAGAACACTGGCCGCCAGGGCATCAATGTCGATCTCTTCGACGCTGTCTCGCTGAATTGCCCCTTCCGAGGCGGTCGGCTTTGGAATAGTCAAGACCTGTTGACACTCTGGGCACTTGCCACGTTGTCCCGCCAGACTCTCTTTCACCACAAGCGTTTTTCCGCAATGCTTGCACTTAAACCGGATCTGCGAACAGGAATCAGTGTCGTCGGCCGACGTGTGTGCCCGCTGGCGCATCGTGCCCGTTGCCCGCTCCGTCTTCTTCGCTTCGCCGCTTCTCAGCCGCCTCATGGCCTCATCTGGGCACATAACGTCGGGCCTACAGCTGTAGTATTGCCCCGCCATCTCTTTCGCCGCCTTTCTTAGTCCTTCGATAGTCATGGGCACCTTGAAGGCGTCTTCTACTGTGCTCGCTCCCGCGTAATTATCGACTTTCGTTGCGCCTTCGTAGGGAAACCAGGAGTCAGCGTTGGGGCAGGCAGGAATGCCGTAGGCATTCTCTAGGGATTCGCTAGTTCCGCAAATGATGTTGTAGAGAACCACCAACCAGTCACCCGTTTCCCCGTCGTATCGCAATTCCAGCTTCCCCGGCCCACCGAGGGCTGACGCCTTCAATCTGGAAAACGCCTTGCGGGCCGCAGATTCGTCCTGAGAATAGTTGAGCCAACGAACGCTGTTGACATCCATGTGTACCTCCACCCCCTTGTTCGAGAACGGAAAACCTCGTCATCGAAACGTCTGGCGAGTCTGGTTTGATGTACCGAGCTAATCAGCCGAGCGGGAAAAACGAACCATCTTGACGGCAACTTATGTACAGGTCTCGACTGATTAGACGACAACGATCCCCTACCGCTGGCCAATCTCCCGCACCGCCTGCCGCACTCCTTCGATTACCGCACAATCTAATCCTTCATGAGTTACGCGCCTGCGCGACGAACAGTTAGTACCTGACGGAGAAAAGAATAAACTTGGCGTTGCTGGTACTACTCTTTTCGTCCGGCGTGTCCTTTGTGAACATAGGTTTTATGCCCGACCGAACGCAGATCGGAATTTGATGAAAACACCCTCGCTGACGAAACGGTCTGCATCTGCCGTCCGCATACGCAAACGCAGAGAAAACAAAGAACATCATAACTGCAAACGTAGTCCGTGATGACATGGTCGCTGCCTCGCACAAAAATGGGGTGAAACCTCGATCGCGTAACGGTACGATTCAGCCATCGGCGGACAACACGGCTTTCACTAGGACCACCCCCCAGATGCGGCGAATTGACCTGCGGCCGCATGATTACCAGAGGCGATCAGTGCCCGAAATTGTTCCAATGCTGCTGCAGTTACCATTCCTCGATCCTCCCCAAAAAAACAACTGAACTGACCGCCTGACCTACGGCTGACTAATAACTACTGATTAAGAATTAAGCTTGCTGACCAAGACTTCTACAAATTCCTAAGTCAATCAAGTCGGTGTGAATAATCTCCAGGAGGCTCTTCTCCAACCTCCCACCGCTCTGCACGTAGTTCTGCTATCTTCGGATCATCCAAGTACTTCGGATATTTCTGCCAAGGATACACTTTCAATCCCTCGTTTTGTGAATACATGCTCCATGTTATACTGACGAAAACCGCCGCAAATAAAAGCCCAGCGAATACGGGGTTGCCAACTGCTTCGGTCAACCACATCACAAAAGTCGCCCCGGTCGAAAAGAGAAGACCGATAACAAGGGTGTTAAGATAGAACTTACGATTTGCTCGATCGCACGTGCTCTCGTAAAAATGGCAGCGCGGTATGCGTACCAGCGCGCGGTCGAACATCACTTGGGCCGTCGCGGAGATATTCGTACCGTTTATGTACAAGTCCTTAAAGTTCACTTGCCTAACATTACCGTACATAGGAACCTCGATAAACGCCTCTTGAAATCGCGGATGCGTACGGCCGCAGCAACAACAAGTAAAGTTGTCGCAATCCTCTGCCACATTCCGCGAATTTTTTAGGATGTCTTCCTTCGCGGGCGCTCCATCGAATGATTTACCCATTTTCGACCGGTCGTCCCTTATCCGGACATGGCCAGTGATACTTGGGGCATCCGCAACCGGTCGTTTCAAAGTAAAGACGGCACCGCAAGCTCTGCAATTTGTTTTCTTGCCCACGGCCGCCTCGGACACAGAGTGCGACGTGGAACACGACGGACACAAGATATTGATCCTTGCCCGCGGTTGCTCGTTCGCGGATTGGGCTCTGCTTGCCTTTGGCGACTCTTCCGGGGCTTCGAGAATGCCAGCCGCCAGGGCATCAATGTTCACGTCGTCGACCGCATCTCGCCGGATTGTTTCCTCCGACCCGGCCTGCTTCGGAAGACTCAAGACTTGCTTACAGTGCGGGCACTTGCCGCGCCGTCCCGCCAGTTGCTTTGCGACCTGAAGCGACTTGCCGCAATGCATGCACTTGAAACGAATCTGCGATTGGGAATCAAACTTGTCGGCGAAAGCAGATGCATGCTGTCGCCCCGGATGCTGTGCTCGCTCTGTCTCCTTCGCTTCGCCGCTTCTCAGCCGCCTCATGGCCTCATCTGAGCACATAACGTCGGGCCT
>Ga0351873_10196_pt2 | contig 12386 bp, 7 predicted proteins | sample TotcelFGM3001N11_FD_206764 | JGI IMG/M metagenome (GOLD analysis project Ga0351873, IMG submission 206764) | Enriched cells from coal bed in the Powder River Basin, Montana, United States - Total cells FGM rep2 HSBNCT.FGM.300.1.N11 ... | reverse complement strand
TGCACGTGGTCCTTGTGCCCCTCGGGAGGCCTTCGGAATACCGATGCCACCCAGGCCAGCGTCAGGCCGATCACCCCCAGACCCGCAACGACGAAGTCCATCGGCAGCAACCCCCAAGAGTCCACCTGCGCCCCTAGACGCAAAGCCCTAAGTGCGAGGTAGCACAGCCCGATGATCGCGACGGTCGCGGCATAGGTGCGTCGGAAATGGCGCTCGCGAGACGCCATGACCTCTGGAGGCGGGGAGGCCAGGCTCGATCGTCCGAGCGTTTGCAGCGGCTGTCCACTCTCCAGATCCCACACCACCAGGGTTGTATCTTCCGATCCCGAAACAACCCGATGCCCGTCGGGCAGCACAGCTACGGCTTTCACCGAGGAGCGCCCGATGTCCTTCCCGAAACTGTGCCGCACCCGCTGGCTCTCCATATTCCAGACCTGGAGCATGCCGCTGCGAAAGGCTGCGACGAAGCTTCGGCCATCGGGCGTCACCGCGAGCGAGTAGATGTCTCCCTGATCAGGCTTCGGAGCTTCCTGAGGTAAAGGGAGAGCCCACACCTTCAGCGTGCCGTCCCGTGAACCGGAAACCACTCTCTGGCCATCGGGGGTCACCGCGACCGAGTAGGCCGCATCGAGGTGATCCACCTGTCCCGCGAACTGCAGGTTCTGCAAATCCCATGCCTTCAAGGTTTTGTCCAGGGATCCGGAAATGGCATATCGGCCGTCGGGCGTCACTGCCAGGCTCAGTACCGATCCACTGGGATGGCCCAGGAAGGAGTACCGGTTCAGCCTGTTTGCCAGGTTCCAGACCGCCACCCGCCCGTTCTTCGCTCCCGATATCACCTGGTGGCCATCCGGAGTCACTGCTAGCGCCTGGAACTCGTCCGAGGGGCCGTATAGTCTGTCCAGTTCCAGCCCTCTTTCCAGGTCCCAGACGCGGAGGGTCCGATCCAAAGATGCGGAAACCGCACGCCGACCGTCGGAGGTCACCGCCACCGCTTCGATCCAGCCCTGATGGCCTCTGAGCGTGTGCAACATCTCCCCCGTCTCTAGATCCCAAACCTTCAACGTCCAGTCTTTCGACGCGGACACGACACGCCGCCCGTCGGGGGTGACCGCCACGGCGAGGATTCCGCCTGCGTGCGCCTTGCCACTAATGGCCCTCTCGGTTTCGCCCTGTCTCAATGTGCCCCGCAGCTCGCCGCTCTCCAGATCCCACACCCTCAACGTCCCATCTTCCGACCCTGAGATCACTTTGCGGCTATCGGGAGTTATAGCCGCCGCCAACACAGAGCCAGTATGGCCCGCGAGAACGAGCAGCTCCTCTCCCCGTTCCAGGTCCCAGACCCTGACTGTTTTGTCCACTGACCCGGAAACCACACGCCGCCCGTCGGGTGTCACTGCTACCGACAGGACCGTCCAGGAATGTCCCGCCAAAGCAGTCCGATAGGGGGCATCCGGTGGGGACAGGCATGCACTCAAGGGCCGGAGCCAGAGGCCCTTTTGCGCTCGGGAGGCTTGAAGCAGCAACGCTGGGACTTCTGGGAAACGCCGCTCGTCGAGCAGTCTTCCGATTAGTTGTCCGGCCAACTGAGACGCATCCGGGACGAGTACATGTGCCGACATTTGAAGCGCTCGCCGCGTTATGGCCAGGGCACTGACGCTGCTCGACTTCGCTATAACCTGTTGCTCTGCCGGCAGGGCCAGATCGAAATCGTCGATCAAGGTGTACGGACCCAATGCACCGACCTTGGCGTCGAGGAAAACAAAGTCTAGTAGGGTTTCTTTCAGTTTGCCCACGTTGTTCGAGTGAAACAGGTGATAGGGTAATTCACTCAACGCATGAGCATCGGGGAGGCACCATCGGCAGTGAAAGAAATCGGCCAACTGTGCATGACCGTACCGTTGCTTTTCCTTTGTGTCCAAACATCGCTCACGAACCGCTTTGAAGAGGTTGCGGTGGTAGAAGTCAATCAGCCCGGCACGGCTGAACAGGTACGGCCGCAGTTGACGCAGCACCGGAAACAAGTCATCCGCGCCATCGAGACCGGCAACCAGCTCTTGCAGTTCTCGCTCGGACAGGCCGTGCCGTGCTGAGGCCAGCAGCGTGAGCACTGTCTCAACCAGCTTCTCGTTGAATTCCTCAGCTAGGCGTTCGATCACCTGGGTAAAGATGGCCGTGACGGTATCGCCTTCTCGTGGGAAGGTGGCAATCCGCTCGTTCAGTCGCTCATAGGGGGCGAAGCCACGCAGCTCTTCCAGCGCTACCAGCAGGAACAGGGGATTGGCCGTGGCCGGATTGCTCAGGAGCAGACGCACCTGGTCATCGTCCAGAGTTTTGGCCGATAGGGACGGCACCTGGCGGATGATCTCCCGCTGTTCTGCATCGCTGAGAGCAGCCAGTTGCACTGGGCAATGCTCCCGCCAACGAAAGGCTTTCAGCACGGGTTCGGTTTTGCGGGAGTCGGTGATGCAACTGACGATCACCTTCACCTGCGGCGGCAACCCTGTCGGCAGCCAGTACAGCTCCTGGGCGCGATCGGCTTCATCCAACTGATTCAGGGCGTCAATCACCAGCAGGACGCGCGTATCGGTGGGAACCTTGCCGACGAACTCCCGGAATGTGACCGAGAGCTTGGTCGCTTCTTCGGGCACGTCCTCGGCAAAGCCGAAGCGGGCCTTGAAAACCTGGCAGAAACGCCGCAGCATGTCGCGCAGGTTGGTCGAACGCGGGCTGCCCCCAATGAAGTGCGGGATGACGAGAGTCTGCGGCTGCTTGTGCTGGTAGTCGCGGACAAACCGGGCCAGGGCCGCGGATTTACCTGAGCCCGACGGTCCTGTCACCAGACAAGGAACCAGGTCATTTCCGTCCGCGAAGGCGAGCAATGCGTCGTTGATCTGCTCCCGGCCCACATAGACGCGCAGCCGGGACTCCAGGAACCGCTCGTGGTAGTCCTGCTCTTCCGCCAAAGGGTCCGTGGCGGTAACCACAGGCGGTCGTTCCGGCAACTGCAACTCTTCCCGAATGGCTCGCCAGAGCTGATCGCGCACGCGCTCGCCAAAGGCTTCCAAGCCAACCAGACGGCCGTGCGACCGGCTCGGTCGATCGTAAGCGTCCGGGTCCCAACGGGCCGGGTAACCGTCCAGCAGCGGAAAGCCACTTCGGCGAATCCGCTCCTTGAGATCGTGCAGCTTGTCGATCAGCTCCGGCTTGGTCTCGCAGTACACCGTGCTGCGGATGGCTTCCGGCACATCGAGCAGGGCGTCGGGGTCGCGGAAGTAGAAGAACGCGTGTCGGCGCATCTGCGGGTTCTGCAAAACACCGTAGACGATTTCCAACTCGGTGATGCTCTTGCCCGGGTGGTGCCGGATCCAACCGAATTTGCCGGCGACGCGATCGAGCAGTCGGCTGGAAACGTAGCCGTAACGCTCGCCGAGAATGCCGATAATGAACGGCCGGCAGGCGTCGATCTGGTCCAGGCAAACGTCGAGGGCCTCATCGTTGTCCGCCTGCTCTTTGGTCACGCCCCAGCGCAGGTCGATATCCACCAGATGGACGCGGTGCTTTTCCAATTCTTCGCGCAAGGCGGGAAAGACGACCTTGACCAGATGATCCCGCTCCGCGTGCATGTCGCGGAAGGTGGATGAGATGAACACACGGACGGTTTTCCAGATAGCAGCCATACGTCACATTCGCCAGTGACACTCACGGAGGATTGACTAATCGGGATTATCCGGTATGGGGCAGCATGTCGCAAGCGACTTGGCAATCGGCGTTCGTTTTCGACATGACCGTATATCGGATCGGCATAGCGTGACTGGGTGATTCATCTTGAGCCTGCAAAGCACAGGCAATGGTTAAGCGGAAGCAGCAGCATGTTCTTGTTCTCATGGACAGAAAGATTGGGGACAGGAAGATTGGGCGGCCGGAGGCGGCCACTACCGCTCGCGATGGAGATCATGATGTCTCTCGCAGGATCGAATCGCGCGTGGTTGACGCTCATCACCAAGTTGACAATGTCCCCGTCTTTGCAGCCCGCGGTGATCAGCACGCGTCTCGCTATTGAGATTTCCTATCGCCGAATCCGTATGCGGCCGCGTGTGACGGTCACGACGACGCCTCCGGTCAGCTCGACCGCGTGGTGCTCCAATACCTCCGCCATGCCCTGCACCTGTTCGTCCACACTCAGCTCAACCAGCCGGACGATTGGTCCGTGCGGCAGTCTGCGCACGAAAACGAGTGCGCCAAAATCTCTGTCCTCGGTGACCAGCACACGTTCTTCCTGCAGAGCGATGGCCAAGAGCCGCTCGTCGCTGGCCTTGGGGTCGATGGCCAAGGCCGACACCGTGTCGTGCCCTAGTCCGACCAGGAGGGAATGAAGCGAACGCGAGGATACGCACACATCGAGCAGAAACTTCATGACGCCTTTCTCACAATGCGTTCGTAGACCTGTTCGCCGGCCAGCGATCGATGGGCATAGGCCAGGCACGCCTGGATGTCAGCAGGTTCCAGAAACGGGTACTCCTCGAGCAACCGTTCTGGCGTGTCTCCGGCGGCTAGCATGCCGAGAACATGCTCGACGGCGATTCGCATGCCGCGGATGATTGGCTTGCCGCCAAAGACGGCCGGGTCCACCGTGATCCTCTCCAACACTTCGTCTTCGGTCATGACAATCTCCTTGTTCAGCTTGGTGCCGCCGGCCACCTCAGCATCGAATACCCGATTCTCGTCGCTTTCCGCAAGATAATCCGTCAGTCGGCAGGCCGTCAAGCTCTCACCCCGGCTCGTCGTTGAGGACGCCACATCCGGCCTATCGTCGGTACACCTCCAACCCTGCCTTGGCGAGGATCTCCGGGAATTTGCGGACGGCCTCGCGGTCGTATTTCTTGATGTCGTCGGGAAGTTCGCTCCAGGAGACGAGGCAGTTGTGCAGCTTGCGCTGATCGTCCCGCGGCCCGTGGCGATAACCGGCACGCAGACGATCGATGTTCCAGCGGCCGTGCTCCAGTTCGGCCATTCTTTCGATGTCGCCCTCGGTGAAATCCTCGAATCGCTTTGGCTGCTCCGCCTCGCGAACGGCGAATCCGCAGGCTTCCAGGATCTGGACGGCGTAGCGGGCCTGATCGCGGTTGGCCTGCTTGTACGTGTCCTGCAGCTTCGGCCACGGCTTCATGTTCTCCGGCAATCGCCCGGTGCTGATCGAGACGAAGTTCTCGTGGAACGCCGTTGCCATGTCATCCAACACCGGTCCGGCAAAGGTCCGCTCGGTCGGTGTGACAACCGCCCGTACCGAGGCGGCGTCCCAGGGAAGCGGCAACAAGTTCGGCAGCCGTGACCACAGCGGGTCCTTTGTCAACGCGTCGGCGGCACCGCCCGTGCCGATCACCACGGCCACCGTGGCGCCGAATGCCAACGCCAGCCGGTATTCCACCTCGCTGACCGGGCCGCCGCCGAAGCCGATCAGGATGACGTCTTCCGGCCGAGTCCCCGCGTCGAGCAGGTCCGACCAACTGCGAAGGATCTGCTCGGGCGAGAATCTCTCATGGCCGCAAATCACCAGTCGGTCGTAACGAGCGTCCTTGGGCGCGTCGTGAGGCAGTCGCTCGGGGATGTAGCCGATCAGCTCGAATCGCTTGGCCCCGCGCGTCTCCAGCAAGGCCGCGATTTCGGCCACACAGCCGGGCACGCCTATCGCTGTGCCGCCGGAAATGATGCGTCCTGCGAAAGCTTCCAATGCCTTCTCCAACAGCGGACGCACTCCGGCCAGAGTTTTGGGGGCGATGCCGGCGGCTCCGCCTGCGACGATCAGCGCTCGCGGCTGCGGCTCGGCTGCGGCGCCGATCTCGCCTGTGGTTTTGCTTTTCAGCCGGTCGGCCACGGCCAGGAGATCGTGGACCCACTGGTGCGACGCGTCGGGCTTCTTGCCGCTGTCCAGCGAGTAGAGCCAGGAAACCTCCGTCTCCAGCGCGTCGGGCGCGATGCAGTGCTTGCCATCCAACACGTGTCGGATGCCCCGAGCGTAGTATCCGACCGCTTCGAAAGCGTTCTCCAGAAGCAGGCTCAATCGCCCGGCCGTGAAGAACGCGTTCGGCAACTCGATGCCGGCGGCCGCATGAGCCAGACACGTCTTGCAGGCTTCCCGGATCAGCGTGCGCATGCTGGCCGGTAGGTCGGCTTGCGACGAGAAGCGGATTTCCAGGCCCAGCATGTCGGCCAGGTAGTACGGGTTGCCCGGCTCGTGCTCGTGGGCCTCGCGCAGGCACTCGCGCGCCCGGTGCTCCTGGCCACGTCTCGACTCCAAAGCCCAGCCCAGCCGCCAGAGCACGCGGGCGTGCAGGCTCTCTTGCCTGCGCAGATGCACCACGGCGACGCGGTCCGGCTGACGGCAGATGGCCAGCGATTCCTCCAGCAATTGTACACCGCGCTGGTACTCGGCGGACTGAGGCGTCGCCCGATGCAGCTTGCACAGGGCGTAGCCCAGATCCTGGAGCAATTCGCAGCGGTTGGCGTCGCGGACCTCGCGATGAGGGTCGAGCGTCTCGACCACGCGATTGTACTCGCCGCAGGCCGCCAGCAACCGGGCCAGCTTCAACGCCAAACCGGGTTTTTTGGCGTCGTTTCGTTCGTTCTGAAGGATCAGACCCTGAATCACGATTTCGTTCTCCACGTCCGTCCGCTTGGCAAAGGCCGTGTAGTTCGCGATCATGCCGTCCAGGTCGTCGGCCATTTGGTTGTATAGGCGATCCCCCTCTTCCATAATGGCGGCCAGCAAAGCCCCGGTCCTCCGCACGTCGAGCGGGAGATCGAGCGGGTTCTTATAGATCCGGTCGTGAAGCGTGTCGGCCCAAGCGTGCTGGAGCCAAGTCCGTACCTGGATTTCGGCCCGCCGCGTGTCAATGGAGTTCTGTTCCGCCTCGGTGATGCCCAATACTTGGCAGCGATCAGGCCGGATCTGGATGACGTAATGCATGTCGCGGTAGCCGAATTTGTCTTCGCTGAGCGAGAGTCCCTTGTCGTCCGATTCGAGGATTTCGAAATTGGCCTCGATGAACTGCCGCACGGCGCGCACTTGTTCGAGCGTCTGGACGATGACGCGTGCCCCGCAGAGATCCGTCATCTGATTCACGGCGTCTGGGTATTTCCCAAACTTGCGAGCGCATTTCTCCGCGAAGCTAGAAACTGATTTCGGCCGCGACTGGACGAGCGCTTCTGGAAACGCGACCGCACAGCCGCGTTCCAACACGTCCTTCAGGACTGCGGCATAGGTTTCGTAGGCGGGGTACACTTTCGCGTATTTCTTGATCTGGTCCCGGTGTTGTTCGGGCGTGATCCGGGCAGGCTGACTCATCTTGTCGTTTCCTGGAAGTCGGGGGTTTCACAAGAGCATGCAATGTAACGACTTGCGGGACAGGGTCGCTATGCCCCTTTTCCCGAAACTTCGAGTTTCTTGCAGTACTCGACGATGAACTCGCGGAGTTGTCCATGGAAATCCAACCCAACGAGGTCGGCTGGCGGTACCCAGACGAAATCGTCATGCTCGCTGCTGAGCGTGACTTCGCCGCCCACTCGGCGCGCCCGCAGCACGAGGACCGCCAGTCGCGAGCCCGGCATCTCGTACTCGGTGGCCCCGGCGACGCCTTCAAGGGCGACGGTCAAGCCGGTTTCTTCCAGCACTTCCCGGACCAAGGCCACGTCAAAGCTTTCGCCCGGATCGACCTTGCCGCCCGGCAGGTCCCAAGCGTGTTTGAACTGCTTCGAGTCCATCGACCGGCGAATGGCCAGGATCCGGTCCTGGTCGTCGGCGATCAGCGCCTTGACGGCAAGCCCGAAAGGTTTTTCTTGTTCCTGGTCTTGTGACATTGATAGGTCTCCGATCGCTTGCAGCCTGGAATTTGGTCGACCCGCAATATGGTACCGTGAAGCTGGGGCGTTGAAAATCAGCCCCACCCAGGTCACCGCCGATATCCTGGATACGGGGCTCTGCCGCGTAACCAGTTGGCACCGAGGCTCAGCCTCGCCACCGCCTGGCGGAGCCGGTAAGGCGGGGCATTTCCCCAGGCCGGAGTCCATTGCGTCAGTTGACAGCGGAGGCGGACGACCGCGGCCCGTATTCTGGACGTAGAGGCCGTTCCCGAGACGTCGCATGTCGGCCCAATCCCCGCCTCTTTGCTGCGTGCTGCCATTGATGATGCCCTCGTTGCGCGTGCTCGACGTAGGTTTGAACAGCCGCCCCTTTCAGATAACGCCGTCAATGCAGCGAACTTAATGGTGGACCGCTTTCGTCATCGCGACCAGCGGCCGACATAGCTTAGCACCTTCTCGTACGATCCGGGACCGTCGGGAATGACTTCGTAATACCGGAGACTCGGGGGCAGATCCGCGATCCGCATGTCCCCTACCACGACGGTGACCAAGTTGCCGGTCTTGCGGTCCGACCGCTTCTCGTTGACGAACAATCCCCATTCCGCCGTTACCCAGGAGGACCGCACATTTTCTGGCGAGCTAGTCACGACGACCATGTGTTTGGCAGCATCCAGGGCACTGTCGATGGCTTCTCGGTAGTCGGCACTGCCGATTTCAGCCAGTGACACCGCACCAAGAAAGGCACGAACGCCGCGTGAGGTGAGGTATTCGTAATATCGCTGCGCGTGCGGATAATCTTCGCTCTTGGCACTGATGAAAACCAGGGGCGGCGCGTCTTCCGCTGGCTGCTGCATCGAACTGGCAGCACGGCGGTCGTGTTCAGGCTGCACCCGCGATCCTGGTTCCAGCCAAATCGGAAAATGGACGATCTGCTCCATGGTGCCTCCCGCACCGTCGGCGACGACCTGAGTGCGCGCTTCAATGCGCAACGGATGTTTAGCGATCTGACTGACGGGCACTAAAAGCTCTGCCGCCAATTCACCACCCAGAGTTGGCCCGACATGGTCTCCATATCCGATCACAGCAATGTAGTAACGATCGAGAACGTCTGCTCCTTTAGCAGTTCGATGCACCAAGGCGTGCAAGAGACAATTGATGGCGTCGGCGGCAGCGTCTGCCTTCTTGCGACTGGCTAAACCGCCGACCGATGTGTTCATCGCCTCGGATTGGTCAATTAGAAGCACGAAACAAGTTGGGTCGAGGACGCTGATGTTTGTCGAGTAGCCAGGCGCATCAACTGCCAGATGCCCGCCACGGCTAGTCCCAATCTCCAAGAAATGGATCACGGAAGCCAGATTGGCGTTGACCGCAAATCCCTTGGCATCTGAAGCAATCGGGAAATTGGCGTTGGCGATCATTGTCGGTGGCAAGCGGCTGGACATTCGGAACAACTGCCGTGCGAGTTGGCCGTTAAGTCGACCATCGCTGCCCAGAAACTTCATCGCCTCATTATCTTCGGCGCAGATGTATATATTGAACAGCAGTGCATTACCGTCTTCCGTGGCAACGTCGCGAAGACCTGCCGCCACGATTTCGGGATCGCCGTCAGTCGCCCCACCGCCCGAAACATTGAAGACGATGGGAGGAAAGCACCGGGGGTAGAGGGCGATGAAGTCCGTCACGACCTCCCGCGCCAGCAGGAGTGCCTCGCACATCCGAGTCTCTGCTTTCACCCATTGTCCCCTGGAAAACGCACGATCGACCTGTTGCTGTTGAACGTTGCTCAACGGCTGGACGTCCGAGTTAATGACCAAGTGATCCAAATCGGGGACGTCACCCGGTGTACCCTTGGCGGCCAAGATGAGATGGCCGACGATGCGGCCTGCACCCGCGTCCGGTGATCGCCACAATTCTCTGAAGAGCGGCGATTGTTCGGGCGCAGCAAGGTCTTGCGGCGCCATGAGCAGCGTGTCTTCGTTATAGTACCGCTCCCAAAGTTCGCGTCCGCCCGTCAGCAAGCATCGCAGTGTGCAGTAGACCACCAAGTGCGAGAAGCGGTCGGCCTCCGGGCCGTACGCTCCCGAGATCTGCGATTGGGGATGTTGAAAGGCGGCGTGCCCAACCTGCGTTGGCGGGCTTCCGGCCAAGCCGGGCACATACATTCCGTCGTAGTCGATGAGCTTCAGACTCAGTTGACCAGATTGTGTACCGGGCGTAAAGAATACGTGTTGGTGCTGTAGGTCGCCGTGCGCGATACCTGCTCGCCGCAGCCGTCCCGCGAGTCTTACCCAGAACTCCAGCAGCCGCCCTAATTTCTTGGGTTGGTCAAGCAGTTTGGCAATTAAGCGGTCCAGCCTCCATCCCTCCACCCAACGCATTTTCAGGAACGGGCGCCACTCTCCCGCCACACGTATCCCCGGCTCCACATAGCGGAAGTCCACGAAGTACGGCAGTTCGACCCGCTCGAGGTACGAGGCGATCTCTCGGTAACGATCTCGCAGTCCGGGTACGTCGCGCGTGAAACACTTGACCGCCCACGTGCATTCTGTGGCCGGGCAATGCACCTTGTAGACGTAGGCAAAGTTGCCCGAGTAGCAGTTCGGTAGTCCCATGGGACCGACTTCCACCTCCCCGCCCCGCAACTCCTCATCGCTGACGTTCAAACGGAGGTTCTCAATCGCCTCGTGGTAGTCCCCGAAATCTGTGATCGCCATGACAACTGGTCCTTCCGTCCATCGCGTAGCCGTGTGACGCGGTGACCGGCGTCGGTTAGGCCCGCCTGAGGTCTCCTCGGATCTCCTTGGCAATGTCGCGTGTGTCCTGCCACACGTCAAGACCGTTGGCTACGAGATCGACGACCAATCGATCAACGAGCGTCTGGGCGTCGCGGCGGCCGTAGCTGATGAACAGCTGCGAATCGGTTCATCGCCGAACCGCAGACCGGCAGCATGCGACCGAAAGGCGATAAATCTACCGGACCGTCTGCAGGAGTTCGCTGAAAGTCGCAGCCTTCAGGCTGGCGCCGCCCACCAACGCTCCGTCGATGTCGCTCTGGTTCACGAACACACAGACATTGTCTGGCTCCACCGATCCGCCATATTGAATCCGCACGCTGTCGGCCACATCGCCAAACAACACACGCAACTGGCGGCGGATGTGGGCATGCACGCATTGGGCCTCTTCCGCTGTGGGCGTGACGCCCGTGCCAATCGCCCAGACCGGCTCATAGGCCAAAGTCACCTTCTCGATTTGCTCGGCGGTGAAACCCGCCAGACAGCCTCCGATCTGGCTGGTGACCACCGCCTTGGTCAGGCCGGCTTTGCGCTGCTTCGACGTTTCGTCGATGCAAACGATCGGTAGCAGACCGGTTTCCGAACGCGGCCCGCAGCCGCAGATTGACGTACAAGTCGGTCTCGCCAAACAGTTCGCGCCGTTCGCTGTGGCCCAAGATGACATAGCGGACACCCAACTCCTTCAGCATGTCCGCCGCAATCTCACCCGTGAAAGCACCGCGATTCAGCCAATGGACATTCTGCGCGCCAACGGCAATCCCCGTCCCCGCCAACGCTTCGACAGCCGCGGCGAGAGACGTGTACGGTACACAGACCGCCAAATCAATGTGCTCCGGGCCTGCCAGCTTGGCGCGGAGTTCTTCCAGAACGGCTTTCGTTTCGGCCGCGTTGTGATTCATCTTCCAGTTGCCGGCCAGGAAGAGCTTGCGTTTGTTCGGAATCACGGCCACGCCCTGCGCCGCTCCGAACGCGTCGTTGATGTACACATCGGCCATCGCGGCCAGACGCCTCGCCACGCCCGGTTGCTCGTCCTTCAATCGTTTTTTCGCCTCGGCGGCTGCCCGCTTCGCTTCTTCCGCCTCGGGTTTGCCGTCTGCGGCCAGCTTCTTCGCCGTGTCTTCGAGTACGCCGTCTTTGCCCTCTTCGACCGCGTGGAACCGCGTGTTTTCGAGCATCAGGATCTCGCCCGCCTGAAGTGCCGCCGCCATGTCGTCCACCTCCTGGCCGAGCCAATCCGGTGCCATCTTCACCTTTGCTTCGGACCCGAGCTTCTCGGCCAACCGGGCAGCGACGGGTTGCAGGGTCAGCGCGTCATCTTTCCGACCCTTGGGACGCCCTAAATGGCTCATCAAGATCAGTGGGCAGCCTTTTTCAAGGACGTACCGAATCGTCGGCAACGCGGCGACGATCCGCGTGTCGTCCGTGATCACGCCCTGCTCGATGGGCACATTGAAATCCACCCGCATCAACACCTTCTTGCCGCCCAGATCGAGATCCGCCACGGTCACTTTTGCTCGTCTTCACGTTTCGTCCTCCGTCCTGCGTTTAATTTGTTCGCGAAGCTGCTCATCGCATCCATCTTTCAGCTCTTTCAGCTCACCTGGTTCCCAGAGGGGTGGACGATTCGGCTGTCAAGAGCAGTCTCACGCGTCATCATTCCATTTTCTCCGGCTGTCTTCAAGGCGGCGGAGGCACGAGGTACGAACATGATCGCCTTGGCTTGGATCGTCGGGA
>Ga0351873_10267_pt1 | contig 12403 bp, 11 predicted proteins | sample TotcelFGM3001N11_FD_206764 | JGI IMG/M metagenome (GOLD analysis project Ga0351873, IMG submission 206764) | Enriched cells from coal bed in the Powder River Basin, Montana, United States - Total cells FGM rep2 HSBNCT.FGM.300.1.N11 ... | reverse complement strand
AGCGCCTCCCGAACGAGAAGGAGGTCCCGCTCAAAATCGGTTGCATCGTCATAGGCCGCCTCATGACGCACTTCCGGTCCGGAATCCTTTCCCGCCAGGCGATCCATGTTCATTTGAAGGCGGGCTGAAATGAAGCTCAGCTTCAGTCGGAGCGGCTCCTCGGCGTTTCTCTTCCGGTTGGCCTCCCAGACCGGAGGAAGATCGCTTCGGTCTTTCTCCATGGATTCTTCCAGAGCTTCGGGAACCGGCTTGATACGGCTGGATGCGGACAATTTGCCGATCAGACCGGTGACTGCATCCTTATAGGCCTTGAGCACCGTTCTGGAAGCTCCCCTTGCCGCCTCGATGGTTGCTTCGGGGGTGACCGCCGGGTTTCCGTCGCGGTCTCCACCCACCCAACTTCCGATACGCAAAGGGGGAGCAATGTTCAGCTCACGTTGATACACCATGGAGTACGCCCGGCTCATCTCGTCCACCATGCGCTCGCCCGCTTCCATGAAACGATTTTCCAGAAACCACAGACCATTCTCGATCTCCTCGGAAACCGACAGCCGGTCCTGCCGCACCGACGAAGTCAGCCAAAGGAGCTCTATTTCCCCTTCGAGGAGCTCCTCGAGAGCGACCCGGCGGGAAGGGGATGCGCCGTCCCGATCAAGCAGTTTTTCCGCCACGCGGGCCTGCAGGGCCAGTATGGTGCTGCGCGTGGCTTCGGTGGGATGAGCGGTGAGCACGGGCCTGATCTCGATACGGGACAGGGCTCGGGCAACTTCATCGGCGCCATACCCTTTCCCGTTGAGCTGTTGCATCGTCCAAAGAAAGGAGGCGGGCTCCGGCGGGCTGTCGGGCAGGCTCTGATGATGGCGGCGGCGGCGGACCCTGTGAACCTGCTCCGCGGTATTGATGAGGAGGAAGAAAAGGGTGAAGGCACGGGCGACGTTGGCCGCGGTATCAAGCGGAAGCGCGTCCACCATGGACAGCAGGTCCTCGATGCTCCCCGCCTCCGGGTCGCCGCGGCGCCTGGCCCGGCAAGCGGCACGCAAGGTTTCCACGGCATTGAAGCACTCTTCGCCCTCCATCCGGCGAATTACATCCCCCAACGTGGATGCAAGCCAGCGGACATCTTCATGCAGCGGGATGTCCTGGCTTCGAGTTGTGAGCGGCGGAAGTAAATTCATGGCAAATCTCCGATTCAACCGCGGGCTTCTTAATGTGAACAGTCTTCCACACCACGTGGCAATAAGATAAGCGAGCAAGGCCCCTGATGCTCCGAAAAATGATGTACGACCACGGGATATCGAGAGGCGCGATTCCGCAAAGGGTTGAATCCATGCGGAGCCAGGGCCAGACCGTTATGTCCGTTGCCGTGGACCGCAGGCTGGCCGGAGACGGGACCAACGATGCCCCGGCCCTGGCGCGGGCGCGGGTCGGAATGGCCAGGGGCACCGGGACCGACGTCGCCATGGAGGGCCCCGGAGTGACCCCGGTCAAGGGGGACCCGCGGGGAATCGTGAGGGTACGGCGGCTCAGCCTGGCAACCATGCGGAACATCAAACAGAATCTCTTCTTCGCGTTTGTATGCAACTCCCTCGGGATTCCCATTGCGGCCGGCGCCGGGTTTTTTCGAATGGTTGCCGGGCATTCCGAACGGCACGGCGAGCGCGAACGGGGTCGGTACCGACCGGTCGGTGCTCCGGTTGGCGACCCGGTCGGCGGTCGGCGCGACCCCGGTCGGTGTCGCGGTCGGCTTGGTCCGACACCGGTCGGCGTCGCGCCGGTCGACGTGGCCGGGCGGTCGTCCCGGTCGAGCCAGCCCTCGGCTTATCCCTCCGGTGCACATTCCTTTCCGGTCCCCGGCATGGCTCATTTCCGTCAATGTTGGGGAACGGTCCGATGCGCCCAATCGTCATTCCGGCCAAAAGCATGCCGGAATGACGATGGAAGTGTTACCCTCGTTCAAGCCATGCCCGATTCCCCTTTCCCACCTCCCTTTTGCGCTTGACATGCCTTCCCGCCGGTTGTACGGTCTTCGCCAACATCCGGCGAATCGCAGGCAACCGAGCCCACTCATCCTCATTTTCCGCAAGATTCTTGGACGTTGTCGCGCGATACGAAGCAATGTCCGGGTCATGCGCCGGACAAGCTCCGCCTTCCTTGCTGTCTGTCACATCCGTTACGCCGGCGCGTTCATGTTGCGCCTGTTGCGCTCGCGCCGGGAGTGACCGGACGGTGACCGGAGAACGGCAAGAAGTGAGCCCAAGGTTCCTATGATTGTGCATAGAGGAGGATCCCATGGCCGAACCTCAACCTCCGAAGCTTCTCGACCAGGTCCGCCAAAGACTGCGAGTCAAGCACTACTCCATTCGCACCGAAGATGCCTACGTGGGCTGGATCAGGCGATACATTCTCTTTCATGGCAAGAGACGTCCCAAGGAAATGGGGGAAAATGAAATATCCGCATTCCTCACCCACCTTGCAGTGGAAGGGAAGGTTTCCGCCTCCACGCAAAACCAGGCCCTCTGTGCTCTTCTTTTCCTCTACGGCTCGGACCCGCGCCTCATGGAGTGTCCCGGACTTCGGGTAAAGGACCCGGATTTTGAATACAAGCAGGTGATCGTAAGGGACGGCAAGGGAGAGAAGGACCGTCCGACCCTATTGCCCGAGACCATCATCGAGCCGCTGCGGAATCACCTCGCCAAGGCAAAGCTGATCCACGAGCAAGACCTGAAGGAGGGATACGGCAATGCTTATCCGCCATACGCCCTTGCGCGGAAATACCCGAATGCCGGAGGAGAGTGGGGATGGCAGTACGTTTTCCCCGCCGCCTACAGGTCCGAAGACCCGAGATCCGCGGAAATCAGAAGGCATCACGCAGGGGAAGAGGCGTTGCGGAGGGCCGTCCGGAAAGCCGTTCGCAAAGCGGGCATCGTCAAGCCCGGCACTTGTCATACACTTCGCCAGTTTTGCAACCCGCCTCCTGAAGGCCGGATATGACATAAGGACCGTGCAAGAACTGCTCGGCCATGAAGGATGTGATCACCACCATGATTTACACCCACGTACTCAACAAAGGTGGCATGGGAGTTATAAGCCCCCCGACTGTCTTTGATCGGGTGGTATAGGCCGCACGAGCCTCGCCGTCTATATCGCCCGTCCCCAAAAGGGAGAATGCAGGCAGTGGTTTGATTCCTATGATCTTTTTGTTTCATTCGCAATCTTGGGTCTGACGGAATAGGCCGCGAGGCTCGCGCGGCCTATTCCGAAAAGGAGCATGGGAGTATATGCATTGGAGACCGATTCTCATTAGGTGGTATAGGCGGCGCAAGCCTCGCAGCCCATACCAACGGTCCAACAAAGCAGAATACAGGCAATACTCTGATTTCAGTACAATTTGTCTCATCATCAAGTATTAAGCTTGGCGATATAGGCGGCTCACTCTCGCCGCATTTTCCCACCTATATCGCGCCGTCTATACTCGAACAACTTTGCTTTTTCGTGTGAACCAGACCAGCACCAGATCGACTATGAGCTGGAATAACAGGTCATAAAACGTGCCAGAAAAAACCAAAGTTGTGTCGGTATAATACTATGTTGGGCGGCGAGTTCAGCCTTTTTGGTGATCCATGATGCATTGCAACTTCAACCGAGATAAGGGAGATTTCGGATGACATCGGAATCAACGCAGGATTATTACCGCAGAGATCAGAGCAGTGGCATTACCGCACCAAACTTGGCGAAGTGCTGTTCGTATGCGGAACACATAGTGAGTGCTCGCGGTAAGCGAGATCAGTACACGAGCGTTTCGCTTGACCCTAAGAAAATTCACGGATTTGGCGACAAGTTATACCGCCTTCTCAGAGAGAAGTTGCCCGAAGATGGCCACGATCTTGTAGAACATGATATATTACTTTCGTCTCTTCGGCAGATCGCTGCCACTGGTGACAAAGCAGATAAAACAAGAGCTCTGCGAGCGCTAAGGTATGCGACGAAAAGAAAGGAAGGCTTGATTTGCTGGAGGTTTGACATCTGCTCGATAGAAACCAAGGATATTATTTCATGGACTTTTTCTAAAGTTCAGACATACTTTGTAGGAGCGTAGCATGGATCAACTATTCTCATGCCGAAATTGCGTTCACAATAGCAGTCAAAGCCTCAATGTTGGGCGAGGGTCTGGATTCTGTTTGCTTCATGATTCTATGCTATTGCAACCGGGTAACACCACGTGTAAGTATCTGCACAGAAAAGACTTGCCTAGATTCGTAGTTGACGAGGGCCTTTCTGAACATGCTGCTGAATTCGCATCCATACCTGGAATAGCTCACCTGTACGATCATAAACCCATTGGCCTAATTAGGTATAGTGAAAAATATGTCTGGGAACATGGGATTTTTGATGCGTTGACTCATGCGCTCGCCCAATACAGCAAGTCGGAGCCGTCCTGGGTTTTCATTCAGGCTATGTCTGGTGGTGTGGATGGTAGGCGAGCATTGAGTCACGCATCGCTTGTGCGTCGATACATGCACCGCTGCGAAACATGGAAATCGTCCTACAGACTGGTGCTGGCTGTGCTTCAGGAAGTTGATCAGGAACCTGTATTTGGCGAACGAGACCTAGATGTTCATGAAGGGGAAGTTGCCACAGAGATCAACAGTGAGGCCTTGTGGGACGTTTTCTTTTGCCGATTAAGCAGTGTTCAGGAATATGGTTTTCATGCAGGAATAGAAGAATTGATGTGGGCAACCGATAGCTTGAATGGGGGGCTTCTTGAGTTCGATTGGAGGATGTTGAATCCCTCGTTGCAAGAAAAGCGTGTGCAATGGACTCAAATGATCATAGCTCACGCAGAGAGAGAAAATGTCTTCTTTCCGGACTCCACAGGGCCACAGACAGATCCCCCAATATAGCGTGCGCCTCGCCCAACCTGTCGCTCAACCGGACCGCGCACCCGCCGGGGCTGCGGACAGAAATCTGTGCATATCAAGTCTCGTGGTGCTTCGGCGCGGCCGGTTAGCTCGGCGTTCGCGTAGGGAAGGATAATGGAATCCAAAACAGGTAATTTGTACATTAATCAGAAAAAACAGATTCGGTCCTTTTCGACGGATCGAGCCGAGCTGCGTAAGTTGTTAGAGGTTCTTCAAGAGAGGGCGTATGCTGCTGCCGATATTGAGGAAAAGCATCTGAATAGGCTTGAAGGCCAGACAGACGAACAATTCGACGAGGCCAAAAAAGATTTAAGAAAGGGTTTCCGCCTCTTCATTACTCTATCAGGAACAGATGGAAGGAAATTGACTGGCGGCATTGAGGACATTTTCGATTCACCCAATTTCCCCGAAGACGTGAAAGACTTGTTTTTCAACAGCGAGACTACCCTTGTGGCTCGGTACAACTACTATCCTAGAAATAAGATGATCCTTTTCCTTGATTTTGGCAGGCCTTCAGTATTGAATTTTACCATCATGCCATCTCAGGAGACACGGAACGAGAGCAATATCGAAGTCACTGGTAAAGACGTCACCTGGGTCAATGGTGTTTTTCAAGAGTTCGTCAGTTATGTTTCTCGGCACCCATCAACACTCCCATGGCTTCACCGCCACACTGTATATGATGTGCTGGTCTGGTTGATTGGATTGCCAATGTCGTTTTGGATTTGCAGCAAGGTCTCTAACACCATCGAAGTGAATCTCTTGACCTACTCGCCATTCCTCAGAGCAGCGCTTTACGTCTACATCTTTTTCTCTGCACTGACTTTGCTGAGGGTTGCTTTCCATTACGCAAGATGGATTTGGCCTTTAACCGAGTATAGAGGCCCAAGGAACAAGGCATTGAAACATAAAGCGATATTTGTGACTGTGTGCTCAGGCATGGGCATAAGAGTCCTTTACGATGTATTGAAATGGTTGATTAACTGAGCGCGAACAACGGTTTGCAGACGGACACGCAACCACGCGGTGCACATTGGTCGGCATCTCCTGCGGTTCCTTGGCCGCGTGGTTGCGTGCCGCTGAAACCGGGCGTTCGGAGGAGGGACAATGACACAAGAGTCGTATACGGGTAAGCGCGTTGCAGAACGCGGCTTCATCCTTGATCAGAACAGCCATATCATCATCTATCTGCCGTTCTTAGGGGTAATTCAGACCAATAGAGCTTTCGTCGATCTCTTCGCAGATGGCTCTGCCCAGCCTGCAATATCGGCAATAAATGCCAGCCCGATAGACCCTTTCACCTGCAGCGTTCTCTCGGCAATCAACCACCTACCCCGACTTACTTATCGCTGGCTATCAGGATTCCGGGACTACGGATTGCGATATGGTTATGGCGTGAGAGCCACCCCCACTCTTGTCGTGATCCCCACAGAGAGATGCAATCTCGGGTGCCACTACTGCTACTCAAATGCGACTGGTAAAGGCCATGATTTGCGCTGGGACGATGTCCTTCCGGTCTTGGAGGCATTGCATCCCTCATGGCAAGATGCACCAGCCAAAGTTGTTTTCAATGGCGGTGGTGAGCCAACATTGAACTTCTCGCTCATCCAACGTACCACGGAATATCTGAAGAAACACGCCTCAAGTCACATGGTTGGCCTGACCACCAACGGGATGTTCCCTACCAAGAGAGTCAATTGGCTTTCTCAGAACAACTTCAGTGTGTCGATTTCCATTGACGGGACGCCTGATGTGGAAGCACTGCATGGTCGCGCTAGCGCTAGCCCAACAATGCGACGAGAGGACCGTCTGAAGGCGAATACAGAGGCACTTAATGAGGAAGGAGTGCACGTTTCAGCGCTCGCCACTGTAACTCAACAATCGGTAGAACAGATGCTCGCAACCGCATCCTATGTTCACTCACTTGGGATCAAAAGCATCTCCTTCTGCCCTGTGAATTGCTCTGGCCGCGCGCAACGGACATCCTTTTCTTCGCCATCGCCTGCTTCATTCGTGTCAGGCTTCTTGCAAGCATATGACTTCGGAGTCGAAGTAGGTCTGGAAGTCCAGGCAACCGATTGCCTCGCGACTTTTGACAAGCTTATTTTCATGCACTGCAAGGGAGAAAGCGGGACCGTACTCACTGTGGCTCCCGGTGGGCGCGTATTCACATGTATGGAAGCCGCGTCTCGGGGGCATCCGTATGCCCATATGTTCTCTCTGCCGATTGATCGCATACAGTGTCCACTACACGAGTGGAATCCACACCTCCAAGATTTACGGAATCCCTTGAGAATACCACAATGTCGGGAGTGCTTTGTGTTGCCACAATGTGGCGGTGGATGTCTGATGCGGAACTTAGAGAAGGACTCCACTAGTGTGCGATCCTCAGTATCACCATACTGCGATATCGTAAAAGGCATCGCACGGCATATGCTGCTTTCTGTCGTCAAGCGTGGTAGGGCGAATCCACATCCTCCTGCTACTACTACCCCAGAAGTGCCCTTCGTTTCCAGATTCGCGCATTTCGAGCGAGCAGAACGCTCACTCCAACTCATGTTGAAGCTCGCGCAACACGACATGCAGCACTTGACGCCCGTCTCGGTGGTCGAGACGGATACAACACCACAAACATAAGGAGGAGAAAAGATGGGAGGACTCAAAGCACAGGAATGTAGCAGGAAAGTTTGTCTCGGGCGGATGATCGCCGGAACAGCCAAAGAGGATGCACACAAGCTTCGGGTTCTGAAGGACGTTGTCGGCGAAAGTGGCAAGGCCGGTGTCGCTTTGGCAGACGCGGAAGTCGAGCCCATTCTTGGCATCGTCATGCAATCAAAGGAGGATCTGAAGAAGAATCTGGAACAGATGATGGACCAGATCGATCTGTTGCACCACGGCCCCAACCACGCATTTGAGGTCTAAATCGTCATCGTAACGAGAGCAACACCACAAACATAAGGAGGAGAAAAGATGGGAGGACTCAAAGCACAGGAATGCAGCAGGAAAGTTTGTCTCGGGCGGATGATCGCCGGAACAGCCAGAGAGGATGCACACAAGCTTCGGGTTCTGAAGGACGTTGTCGGCGAAAGTGGCAAGGCCGGTGTCGCTTTGGCAGACGCGGAAGTCGAGCCCATTCTTGGCATCGTCATGCAATCAAAGGAGGATCTGAAGAAGAATCTGGAACAGATGATGGACCAGATCGATCTGTTGCACCACACAAACCACGCATTCGAAGTGTAATCCTGCCGTAGACTCCGAACCAGGGGATGAAGGCGGACCAGCACCACGCGTGGCAATCATCGGCCCTTCTTGCAGTTCATTGGCGCGTGGTGCTGGCCGCTTATCCCCGTCGAACCGCGCATTTAAATGAGGCACTTCCTAAACAGCAAAACACTTGCCGGGACTCGGTGAAGCGAGACCCCAAGGGGGAAGAAGAGAAAAATGACAAGTCATAAACTACGCCTCAAATATTCTGTATTGGAGGATTTTGGTCATGAGTGCCGGAGATTTTGCACCGAAGTGTCTTGATCAAAGTCGGCTCTTGAAGAGACTTAAGGAGCCGTTCGCAGATGCATCCGCCACTGACTTGGCAACCAAGTTTGCGCAAACGTTGTCGGACGTCTGTGAGATTGCTGCCCACCGGATGAAACTTATGCCCATACTCCATGGTGAGTTTACGCTTCACGATGAAATTCACCTTCTGCGAGTGACTCAGTTAATGTCAAAGGTGATACCAGAGCACGTTCTCTTGAACGTGCTAAACCCTGTCGAAATTGCGCTTCTGATTCTTTCCGCCCACTTCCATGATATTGGTATTGTTCCGGATAAAGAAGGCGCTGAACGCATTAGACAAAGTGGGGAATACCAGCTTGCCCGGCAAAATTGGCTTGTCGAGTTTAGTGGCTACAATGATGCTTTAAGATCGGTACAGAGTGAAGATGTAGCGGCCGAGGATCAGAACAGGTCGAAGCATATTGTAGCAGAGTTTGAACAAGCTGTTTTCTCTCGCTTCATTCGGGATAAGCACTCCGAGCTTTCGGGCACGTTCGTGAAGGAGGCACTCGGCGGAGACGATCGACTACGTGTTGGCACAGGACATCTCGCCGATTCACTCGCTCTATTGTGCGTCTCACACAGTTTGCCTCCAGAAAGCATTACAGACGCTCAAGGCTTTCACTATGACAAAGCGGTCGGGACATATGCGGTGAACCTCGCCTACCTTGCCACAGTACTTCGCTTGGCAGATATACTGGATTTTGATCGTGAGCGTACTCCCGATCAATTGTACCGTAGCATCAATTTCACCAATTCTGTCAGCATTCGGGAGTGGGAAAAACATCGTCAGGTTGATGGTTGGAAGATTGACCGCGATGCAGTGCGCTTTGAGTGTACGTGCGAGCGTCCAGAATACGAGCAAGCCATCCGCCATTTCTTGCGGTTCCCCTCGACGACGAACTCGCAGCAGCTCACGATTTAACACGACGTTATCCAGCTTGCTTTACAAAATACGTCGTTGACCTACCAACCCGAACGGATGGCTCACGAGTTAGAGCTCAAGATGGTAGCTACCTCTATGCTGGCGACCTGGAGATCAGTCTAAACCGTGACGAGGTTGTGCGACTCTTAATGACTGAGAAGCTGTATGGACATCCGTCATTGGCAATTCGTGAGCTGCTCCAAAATGCATGGGATGCACTCCGACATCGTAAAGCGATCATGAAGCGCGATGACGGTGTTGAATGGTCGGGCGGGTTTGTTGAGTTCGAACATGGTGTCAACGAGCATGGGCGTGAATTCATCCGCTGCGTTGATAACGGTGTCGGTATGGATCAACGAATCGTGAAGGACTTCCTTGTGCGAGTTGGGCGAAGCTACTACCGTTCGCCTGCATTCGAACGGGAGCGATTGACCTTCGCGCAATCGAATGCAGATTTTGACCCATGTGCGCGCTTTGGAATCGGCTTCATGAGCTTGTTCATGCTTGGAGACCAAATCATCATACGCACGCGGCGTTATGGTGGATCGAGTAGCGGGTTGGGAGAACCTCTCGTAGTCGAAATCAATGGACTCGGTAGCCTTATTGTTCTCCGGCGTGGAGCGGAAAATCAACCTCCGGGAACTTCCATTCAATTGATAGGCAGACGAAAGCCTGACAGATTTGCCACATGGAAAGATCGTGTCCAACTGGTCGATACTCTTTATGCTTATGCCTTGGCCGGTGAATTTCCGGTAATTGCGAAATGTTCCATTTCAGAAATAGAAGACGCTATTGAAATCCCCGCCAAGATGGCTGAGCCGTGGCATCCGTTCACCGAATTTGGAGTGAAGAATGGGATGCTTTTTGATCAAGACTTTGGGGAGGTGGATCCAAGGTTGAGAGGGAAAGTCACGTGCGGCGTTCCTCTTTCAGATGACGGAGCACTGATCATTGGAAACACTGAAGCTGGCTGGCGCCAACCTGAGGGACGGCATGGAGCCGAATTCTTTGTAGCAGCAGCAGAAGCGCAGCAATTCAAGGTTTGGACTTGGGAGGGTAGAACCTGTCTCGATGGAATTCTAGTTGCCGGTCCACACGGCCGTGGCAGGCGTCATCATCTGATAGTCGGTACGCAATACCCTAATCCTATTCAGTTCGGACAAGATTTGTTTGTCTTAGATGTACGGGGAGAATTGAAGCCAGAACTCAGCCCAAGCCGGGCTCCATCGGAAAGGCGCGGCATTTTCAACGACCATGGGCCGGGCTGGCGCCGACTTGAGCGACTCACCGCTCGTGCCCATGGTCTTCTCTGGATGAAGGTGATTGAACGATTCTGCACCAAAAAGGACGCTGAAGCTCTTTGGCAGCTGATGGCCCTTCATCATGTTCCTTTTGAGACACTTCCACGAGGTTTTATGTGGTCACGCCTCATGGTACCTAGTATCGGATCAGACGGTTCGCTCTCTTTCAGAACCTTCTCCCAACTCAGTGCCGTCCCTTTTGATATGGACTCTCCAAAGCCGTTTGCTGCAGAAGAAAATGGTCTCCGCATTGGAGTCACTGAACAAATGGATGTATGGCATGACGTAAACAATCTTCGACTGCTGTCACCCGCTCTTAGGTCGGTAGTGTTGAGCATGGCAACTTTGAGCCTTGCGAACGGGAAACCAGTTCTTGAATTCTCCCCACCTGAACACCCGGATGAGCTTGGATTTACGAGCATAGTCTTCGACCGCTTCTCTAGGACTTACGCCACGGTTCCCTTCGGTCAAGGGTTAGAGAATGTGCTTTCGGCCGTGACGTCCGAACATCTTTTAAACCGACGCCATCCTATTGCAGCTTATTTGCTCTCGCACCAAGACAACGCTACTGAGGACCCAGCATTTTTGTTTCTGCACTGTCTTGCCGGAACAGTACTCGAAGATGGATCGCTTGAGGCATTGGCAAGTGGCGAACTCTCAGTCCAGAAGTTCAATTGGCACTTCAGTAATCTTGGATTCTATTTCAAAAACGTCGATCTTGTCTCACTCAACCCAGAGTGCCGGCCACCGTACCGCTGCTGGCTACCGGAGAAGGGCTACCTTGACATAACTGAAGGTACGTTGTCGAAACTTGGAGAAATTCAAACCATCGACTGGCGCCGCATGCGTGAACCACGATTCATCTGAAAAATCGTGGAGACACTGCACTGGGGGGAGCCAATATGTCCTACATGGGAGACATGAATTGCCTTCATATCATCATCCACCTTGTCCCGAATGAAAGTGCGCTAACGAGTGCCTCGATCGGACCGGCAACCACGTGTTCTTCCAACATTTGTCGTGCAGGCCGGCTGTTCACTGGTTTCTCGGCCGGCCGCTCAGGCTGGTGAGGCGCCATGGCCTGCACTTTCCTGATGAACGAAAACGCTATCCTAAAGAGCGATGCATCCAGAGGCTCATATGGACGAACGAACATTTGAAGCAATCTTGGCTAAGTACCCGGAGCTGATTGAAGACGGGCTGGAGATGAAGGGCAGGCAGGTGAGCTTGTATGGCCGACGTATGGATCTCCTTTTTGAGGATGCATTTCCGGCGCAAGCTCATTATTGAACTCAAGGTGGGGCCAATTAAGGATAGCATATCGGGCAAGTGTTGTCCTACGAAGGTATGTTGCTTTCCGCTGATGATTCAAGCATTCGAGTCATGCTCATCGGCAACAGAGTTCCACTTAATATTCGTAGAGCCCTTGACCATCACGGCATTGCTTGGAAGGAGATTTCCGTTTCTTCACTTCTGGCGTATCTTAGGGATAAGAACGACTCGGAAATTCTGGGCCTTTTTCCTCCAGAGGAACTTGACTTTCTAGAACCTCTGCGAAGTGACCTCACGAGGGCCGAGGAACCTATGCGACCGCGCAGGGCCGTTAAGTCCGAGAATAGGCCTAGCCAAGCCTTGCCGCCACGCAATGAGGGGCTGGCGAGAGTTACATCCCTGTCGGAAAGCGAACTCGCCCCCACCGGGGGGGC
>Ga0351873_10217_pt3 | contig 12461 bp, 10 predicted proteins | sample TotcelFGM3001N11_FD_206764 | JGI IMG/M metagenome (GOLD analysis project Ga0351873, IMG submission 206764) | Enriched cells from coal bed in the Powder River Basin, Montana, United States - Total cells FGM rep2 HSBNCT.FGM.300.1.N11 ... | reverse complement strand
TTTGCTCGAACCCACGGCCGTCGAGAAGTGGTGTTGGTATTTGGAGTCGCACCCCGAGCGAGCTTTTGTCAAGGGACACACCGTGCAGTTCGGGGCGTCGGAGTGCCTCTGGTCGCGCTGTTTTCACGAAGGCCGGGCTTTCCTGAAACAGAACCTGGTCAACCCTACGGCGGCGGTCCGCAAGGAGGTGCATGCGGCCGTCCAGGGTTACGACGAGGCGGATCGAGGCGGGCTGATGGACTGGGATTTCTGGCTGCGGTGCGCCAATGCCGGATTCTGGGGCGGGACCGTTCCGGAGTATCTGGACTGGTATCGCCGACGGCCTTCCCACCACGATCTCTGGGCGGACTTTGATGACGGTACGCGGCAGCGGGCCTACGGCCGGCGCCTGCGGCACAAGTACCCCCGGCTCTGGAACGGCGGGTTTCCCGAACCTTCGGCGAGAGATCTGGGCCCGCAGTCTTTTCTCGATGAATTGCCGTGTGAGAATCGGCTTCAGCCGGGCAAGCGGCGAATCCTGCTGTTGACCGCATGGATGTGCCTGGGCGGCGCCGACCGTTTCAACTTGGACCTGCTGCAACAGATGACCAAGCGAGGTTGGCAGGTAACGATCGCGGCGACGCTCGAAGGAGAACACGACTGGCTCGCCGAGTATGCGCGTTACACCCCGGACTGCTTCATCCTCCATCATTTTCTGTCGCCTCGCGATTACCCGCGGTTCTTGCGTTACCTGATTCACTCACGGCAGGTCGACGCGGTCTTGATCACGCACAGCGAGTTGGGCTATGAGCTGTTGCCCTATCTGCGGGCACACGCGCCGCATGTCACGTATGTCGATTACTGCCATATTGAAGAGGAAGCGTGGAAAGCCGGTGGGTATCCGCGGATGGCCGCCGAATCCCAACCGATGCTTGACCTGAACATTGTTTCCTCGCATCATCTCAAAGGCTGGATGACGCGCCACGGGGCGGATCCCGACCGAATTCGCGTGTGTACCACGAATGTCGACACCGACCTGTGGCGGCCCGACGCCGCGGAGCGGGTCGCGGTGCGACGGGAATTGGGTGTGGACGAGTCGACGCCGCTCGTGCTGTTTGCCGGGCGGCTCCACCCCCAGAAACAACCCGCCGTCCTGGCAGAGACGCTCTGGCATCTGTCTCGGGAGAATCTGCCGTTTGTGGCCGTCTTGGCGGGGGACGGCCCGGAACGGCCTTGGCTCGAGGCATGGCTGATGAAACGGGGCCTGCAGCATCGCGTCCGCTTGTTGGGCGCGGTTCCCAACCCGCGGCTGCAGCGGTTGATGCGGGCCGCCGACGTGTTCTTTCTGCCGTCGCAGTGGGAAGGAATTGCTCTGACGTTCTTCGAGGCCATGGCTTCCGGTCTGCCCGTAGTGGGGGCGGATGTGGGCGGGCAGCGGGAACTGGTTACGCCCGAGTGCGGCGTCCTGATTCCGCGCAGCACCGAGAAAGCGGAGGCCCGGCGGTACGCAGAAGTCCTGGCCGAGTTGCTTCGCAATCCGGTGCGGCGCAGAGCCTTGGGCGAGGCCGGCCGGAAACGCACCGCGGACTTCTTCCGCCTCGAAGAGATGGGCAACGGCATGCGTGCCCTGCTGGACGAAGCGGATCGCCTCCGGCAATGTCATCCTCGCCCCGGCGTGCCCCTGGGCATGGCCCGTCAGTGCGCCCGGCAGGCCGCCGAATGCATCCGGCTGAGCCAATGGTGCGCTCAGCTATGGACTGGGCGGGACGGCGGCGGCCTGCGGTTTCGGACTTACCGTACGATTGCCCGCCTGGCGAGCCCCGCCTATCGCTTCGCTGGCCGACGGGGTTGGACTTGGTTCTTCTCGCTGGGGGACCGCGTCAAGAGCAAGCTGTTCTCCGTGCGGCCGAGTTGATCGAGAAGCTGATGGACAAGGCAGGAGACGTAACGGCGTGAATCTGGGAGGTTGGGGTCGTGTTCTGTGCTGCTTACGGGGTCGCGGTGCAGCCGGCGGGATCATTCTGATGTATCACCGTGTGACCGAACTGGATTCCGACCCCTGGGGTTTGTGTGTATCACCCGCCCATTTTGCCGAGCATCTCGAGGTCCTGCGGCAGCGGGCCTTGCCGCTACGGCTGACGAGACTCGCCGACGATCTTCGCCAAGGGCGTGTCTCGAGGGGAGCCGTCGCGATCACGTTCGACGATGGCTATGGCGATAACCTGGCGCACGCCTTTCCGTTGCTGCGACGTGCCAACCTTCCGGCGACACTTTTCGTCACGACGGGAATCCTGACCGATCGGCGGGAGTTCTGGTGGGACGAACTGGAACAGATCTTGCTGGGTTCGAACCGGCTTCCGCCAAGTCTGCGGCTGACCGTTGGCGGGAACGCGCACGAATGGGAGTTAGGCAGCGAGGGGGACTGCCGCGCGGAGGAGATGCTCCGGCACCGCCGCTGGCGGACCTGGGAGCCAGCGCCGACGTTGCGCCATCGGGCTTATGTTGCGCAATGGGAAACGCTGTTCGAATTGCCTGCGAAGGAAAAGCGGCGGGCATTGGACGAACTCTGTGCCCAAGCGGAGATCACGCCGGGGCAGCGCTCGACGCATCGAACCGTCTCGGCTGCAGAAATCGCGGACTTGGCCCAGCACAAGCTGGTCGAAATCGGCGCACATTCCGTGACTCACACGGCCCTCTCGCGGTTGTCGGCAGCGGGCCAACGGCGGGAAATCCAAGGGAGCAAGAAGCACCTGGAAGATATCCTCGGGTGCCGTGTCACGAGTTTCTCGTATCCGCACGGCAACTATGACGAAAACACGCTGTCCATCGTTCGCCAAGCGGGGTTCACGTGTGCATGTACCACGGCCCACGCTACCGCCCGTCCAGGCGCCGATCCGTTTCGGCTGCCGCGCATTCAGGTTCTGGATTGGGACGGGGATGAATTCGCGCGCCAACTCGAAGCGTGCCAAGCGACACCGCATCCTGCAGGAACATGATGAACCTACCCTTCCTCCGCAGCCGCTGGCCCGGCGCACGACGGGCCGGTCGTTCGTCCCGGCACCCGCTGGTATCTGTGATCATAATCTTCTTGAATGGCGAGCGCTTTATTCAGGACGCCCTGGACAGCGTTTGGTCTCAGACCTTCGACGACTGGGAACTGCTTCTCGTCGATGACGGCTCGACGGACGCGAGCACCAAGATTGCCTTGCGCCACGCCAAGGAGCACCCGAAGAAGGTCCGCTATCTGGCACATTGGTTTCATCGGAATCACGGCATGAGCGCCGCCAGAAATCTGGGGCTTCGCCACGCGCGCGGCGAATATGTCGGTTTCCTCGACTGTGATGACATCTGGCTGCCTTCTAAACTCGATAATCAGCTGCGTGCTTTTACGGACCATCCGGAGGCGGACATGGTCTGTGGGCCCACGCGATTTTGGTACAGTTGGACCGGCAAGCTCGAGGACGAGGCCCGCGACCAATGGCGGCTGCTGCAAATTCCCGGCAATACGCTGTACCGACCTCCGGACCTGTTGGAACGATATCTGAGGGACGAAGTCAGAACGCCGGCGACCTGCAACGCCCTGATGCGCCGAGACATTGTCAAGGCGGTCGGAGGTTTCGAGAACTCTTTTCGCGGGATGTATGAGGACCAGGCATTTTTCGTCAAGGTGTTTTCCCAGGCGTCGGTGTTCGTGATGGATGAATGTTGGGATCGGTACCGGATCCATCCCGACAGCCACTGCGCGATTTCCGATGCGACCGGGCCGGCGCACTGGGATCCGGCTAATCCAGCGTTGCAAGCTTTCCGGACGTGGGTCAGGCAGTACGCCTCCCAAAGGCAATTGGCTGGGGGGGAAACTCCACCCGTCCAACTCCAACCAGCAGAGGACAGATTATGATCCAGCACTCGCCTCCCGACGGCGCAGCGTTGTTAACCACGCTGCTAGTTTGTCCCGTATGTCAGGGAACGCTGGACTTCTCGTCCAGCGAAATCCAATGTCTCGCGTGCGAATTGGGATTCCCTCAGGCCGAAGACGGGTGTTGCGATCTCTATCCACGAACCCTCGTCGCGAGCCGCTCTGACGGCTGGAGCGAGCGCCAACGAGAAATGGAAGCGTGGTACGAAGATCTGATCAAAGAGTCGTGGGCGAGCGATGCCCTGGCGCATGATTACGCTCCCTACGCATCCTGGCTGGGCCAGTTGTCGGGTCTGGTCCTGGACGTGGGAGGCGGGTTGGGCCTTGTCCGGGATTATCTGCCGGCGGGGTGTACCTACGTCAACGTCGAGCCGAGTCCCTCGTGGCTTCGCAGCGAGTGGAAGAGGATGGCCCATCGGTTCCCGTGCCTGGAGACGGACGCCTGCCTGGTCCGTGGCGTCGGGGAGTATCTGCCGTTTGCCACCGGCCAATTTGATGCGGCGACTTCGTTTTGGAGTCTGAACCATACGCACGATCCCGGCCGCGTATTTCGGGAAGTCGGCCGCGTGCTCAAGCCCGGGGGACGTTTTCTGGCGGTTTTGGAGGATATAGAGCCGAGTTGGCTCGATTTCGCGAAACACGCGTTCCGCGGATTCTGTCGCCGCGACACAACGCAGTTCGCGGCGACAAAACTCGGCTGCTTGCTGCGGAGGAAGCCTTGGCCGGTCGGTGTCGATCATATCCGCATCGTGGAATCGGACATCCGGAAATGGAGCGGGGCGCCCTGGGTGCTCCAGTGGCGCGACTGGGTCGGGCGGTACCTAACCTATGAATTCCGCAAGCGGTAAGTCCATGATGCAATTCTTGACTTGGCTGGCAAATCTTCCTCAAGACCGCGCCGGGGGAATTCTGAAGAGGATGGCGAAGCGGTTCACCGTCACGAATAGGACCGCCGCTGCAGGACAATCGCGAGAGCCGGCCGCGAAACGCGATTCGTCGTCCCTGAGTTGTGTCTTTGGGCAGCCGAGGCAGCTTGAGCCCGTCAGCCGGGCTTGGGGGTTCGACCGAGGACTGCCGATCGACCGTTACTATATCCAAGATTTCCTCACCCAGTACGCCGCGGACATTCGGGGCCGCGTGCTGGAGATCGGAGACGAGACGTACACTCGGAAGTTCGGCGGCGACCGGGTTACCAAGGCCGACGTGTTGAGCGTGGAGCCGGAGAACCCGCGAGCCACGTTCGTCGCCGACCTCACGCAGGCCGGCCATATTCCGTCCGACGCCTTCGACTGTGTGATCCTCACGCAGACGCTTGATCTGATCTACGACGTGCGGGCCGCCTTGGCGACGTTGCAGCGGATTCTCAAGCCCGGCGGCGTGTTGCTGGCCACGTTTCCCGGCATCACGCGGATCAGTCATGACGAGTGGGCCGGCTCCTGGTACTGGGGATTCACCAGCAACTCGGCACGGCGGATGTTCGGCGAGTCTTTCTCCAGTGTGCAGATCCACAGCTATGGCAATGTACTGGCAGCCAGTGCGTTTCTGTACGGCTTCGCCGTGGAAGAGATGCAGCGCGAAGAGCTGGACTACCGGGATCGGGATTACGAACTAATCGTCGGGGTCCGAGCCGCGAAACGGCAAGAGAGGGAGGACGAGCATTGAAACTCGCGCAAAACGATGTGCTGGCACCGATCGCCGGCTTGGATTTTGGCAGGCTCATCTACCTTCGGGATCTGGTGCGCGAACTGGTGATCCGCGATATCAAGCTGCGTTACAAACGCTCGATGCTGGGCGTGGGATGGTCCTTACTCGTGCCGCTGTCCCAACTGCTGATCTTGAGTTTTGTCTTTCGCGTCGTGGTGCCTCTGAATATTCCGGATTACACGCTCTTCTTGTTCTCGGGTCTGCTTCCGTGGACGTGGTTCCAGTCCTCGCTGATGGCTGCGACGCGGGTCACGCTGGACAACCGCGAGTTGATCCGGCAGGTGGGCTTTCCGGTGCGGATTCTGCCTGTCATTACGGTCACCTCGCAACTCGTCCATTTCCTTCTGGCCTTGCCGTTGCTGCTCCTGTTCGTGTGGCTGGAGCGAGGCTCGTTAACTGGCGCGATTCTGGTCCTGCCGCTGGTGGTAGGACTGCAATTCGTGCTGATTCTAAGCATCGCCTACTTGGTGGCGCCGCTCCAGGCCATCTTCCATGACACCGAGCATCTCTTAGGTATTTTCCTGATGTTGTTGTTCTATCTGACCCCCGTGTTCTACAATCCTACCGCCATCCCGGCGCGTTACGCGTGGGTCTTCAATCTCAACCCCTTGGTGCCGTTGCTCGACGCGTATCGCCAAGTGCTTGTTCACGGCGAACTACCCGCTGCCATGCCCTTGTTGGTGCTGGGAGGGGTTTCCGCGATGTTGTTCGCTGCCGGAATTCGCGGGTACATGTGTTTTCACTATCGTTTTGTGCAGGAACTATAGATGCCTGACGCCATCACCGTCCAGGATTTGGGAAAGCGGTACTATCGGTTCGCTTCGGACCGGCCGTGGAGTTTCCATGAAGCACTGTTGCGCGGCTTTCGCGGCCTGGGTGCCCGCGACGGTTTTTGGGGCTTGCGGGACGTGAGTTTTCGAGTCCCGTCGGGGAGCATGCTGGGAGTGGTCGGCCGCAACGGGGCGGGAAAATCGACGTTGTTGCGCCTGCTGGGCGGCATCGATGTTCCCGACACCGGAAGAGTGCGTGTGCGCGGGCGAATGGGGGCCCTGTTGACGGTCGGCGCCGGCTTCCACCGCGACCTGACCGGCCGGGAAAATGTCTTCATCAGCGGTGTCGTCCACGGGCTCACCCGAGCCGAGGTCCGACAGCGGTTCGACGCGATCGTAGCCTTCGCCGAGGTCGAAGACTTTATCGACAGCCCGTTGCGGATCTACAGCACCGGGATGACCATGCGTCTGGGGTTCGCCGTGGCCATCCACATGCAGCCGGAAGTCCTCTTGATCGACGAGGTTCTGGCGGTCGGCGATGCGTCGTTTCAGCAGAAGTGCGTGGCGCGGATCGAGCAGTTCAAGGCCGCGGGCTGTGCGATCGTGCTGATCAGCCATGAACTGGACCGCATCATCGAAATGTGCGACGAAGCGATTTGGCTGGACGGAGGCCGGCTGGTGGCCCAGGGTCCGCCTGAGGAGGTCGTGGAGCAATACGTGCTGGAAACGGAGGGAGCACCTCCGGAGCCCGAATTGTGCGGCGTTCTTACGGAGTGAACTCGTATGACAGATCCCCACGTGTCCGTCATCATACCCGTTCGCAACGATGCGGATAATCTCCGCCTATGCCTCGGGGCCCTGCGAAATTCGACCTATCCGGATTTCGAGACCATCGTGGTCGACGATGCTTCGACCGACGAGACGGCGGAGGCGGCCGAGCAGATGGAGGCTCGCATTGTACGGCTCAGTTCCAGGCTGGGACCTGCCGGCGCTCGGAATGCCGGCGCCCGATGTGCCCGAGGCGAGTACCTGCTGTTCGTCGATGCGGACGTCTGTGTGGGGGGAGATACGATTGGCCGCTTTGTGGCGCACCTGGAGCGCGACCCGGCGACGGCCGCCGCCTTCGGCTCCTACAATTCGCAGCCGTCGTCCGGCAACCTGGTCTCCCAGTACCGGAATCTGCTTCATCATCACGTTCACCAGACGGCGAGTCCGGCCGCCAGCACGTTCTGGTCGGGATGCGGCTTCATCCGCCGCTCCGTCTTTCTCGAGTTCGGCGGATTCGATACCAGCTACGGCCGCCCGGCGATCGAGGATATCGAGTTGGGGATGCGATTGGCCAAAGCGGGCCGTCGGATCCGGTTGTGCAAGGACGTGCAGGTCACGCACCGCAAGCGTTGGACGCTGTGGACCATGATTCGCACCGACATTCTGGACCGCGCCATCCCCTGGACGCTGCTCATCTTGAAAGAGAAATCGTTGCCGAATGATTTGAACCTGAAGACGTCGCAGCGCATCAGCGGCCTATTCTCGTGTTTGCTCGTCGTCTCCCTGTTGGGCCTGGCGATCTTCACACCAATTCTCTTGGCGGTCTTGCTGGTCTTGCTGTGCGGCTTTGTGACGCTGGACCGATGGTCGCTGAATCATCCAGTCCCGCAGCTGGCGCGAATCGCCGCGGCCGCTCTGGGGGCCGGACTGGCTGTCCATTTCACCTTGGAGCTTGGAGTCGGCTTTCTGGTCATTCTCATTTTGGCGGCGGGAGTCGCTGCGCTCAACCTGCCGTTGCTCGAGTTCTTTGGCCATGTGCGAAAGCCTTTGTTCATCGGGATCGCTCTCCCGCTGCACACGCTGTATCTCACGTACAGCAGCGTGACCTTTGCCGGCTGCGTTCTGTGGCATTTGACCACGCATCTGGCGGCTCTCGCCGGGTATCGGCGACGTCCTCATTCGCCGCAGTAAGATTTCGCCTGATTCGCTCGGCGCTAATAACTTCAAGGGATTCCACAGAGAGCGGTTCTGAGTGAGCGGCCGGACGCCCGCGGCGTGGAGCTTCTGATGCTGCTTGACGAGCCATTGATTGACACCGGCCTGGCCGCCGTCTAGATTGGCGGGAAAGCAGTGTTTCCGTAGCCATTTTGTTTTTGAATCAGGAGCCGCACGATGGAAACGAAGCCGAGTCTCAGCCGCCGGAGATTTCTTCAACGCGCCGCGGCGACAAGCGTAGCCCTGACGGCGCCGCTGGTGATGCCGGGGCATGTGCTCGGCAGGACCGCTCCCGCGCCGAGCGAGCGAATCACGCTGGGGGTGATCGGATATGGCGGCCGGTGCGCCGCGATTCTGCCTCACTTCATGATGTTCGACGACGTGCGGTGTTTGGCCGTGTCGGACTGCCGGACCAATCGGCTGGCGGCGGCCAAGCAGGTGGTGGACGCCCGCTACGAAAACCAGGACTGCGCCGCGTATGCCGACTTTCGCGAACTGCTCGCCCGCCGCGACATCGACGCCGTGCTGATCGCCACCGGGGATCGCTGGCACACCCCGCATGCAATCTTGGCCGCCAAGTCGGGCAAGGACATTTACTGTGAGAAACCCGTCTCGTTGACCATCGGCGAAGGCCGGGCGATGGTCGATACGATGACCCGCTACGGAACCATTTATCAGGCCGGACACCAGCGCCGTTCCGTGGGCTCCTACGGTTTTCAGGTGGAGGTCGCCCGTAGCGGGATGATCGGCAAGGTTCACACCGTCGTGTGCCAGGTGTGGGAGGGTCCGACGGTTGCGCTGGATACGCCGCGTCCAGTGCCCGAGGGATTCGACTACGACATGTGGCTCGGGCCGACGGCTTGGCATCCGTATATCGCGGCTTACGTGAACGGGTGGAATTACTTCTGGGACACCGGCGCCGGGCCGGTGATCGGCATGGGCTGCCACTATACCGATATCGCCCAGTGGGGCCTGCAGCGCGATGACACCGGCCCCGTCACCTATGAGGGCACGGCCACGTGGAAGCCGGACGCCTTCAGCGAGACGCCTGTGACCGCCGATTGCTGCTGTACGTACGCCGACGGGGTCAAGATCGTTATCCGCTCCAGCGGAACGTTCCAGGACCGCTACATCCGCTTCGTCGGGACCGAGGGCTGGATCCAGGTAGACGACCAGACCAACACGGTGACGGCGGAGCCCAAGTCGATCTTGCAAGCCAGAAACGTGACCGCTCCGGGGTGGGCACAGACCGGCGACCACGTGCGCGACTGGCTGGATTGCATCAAGTCCCGCCGGCGGCCGATCTGTCATCCCGAAAGCGCCCAACGGGCCACCACCATCTGCCACGCGGCGAATATCGGCCTTCGCCTGGGCCGCTCGCTGAAGTGGGACCCCCAGGCCGAACGCTTCGTGGACGACGCCCAAGCCAACGCCATGCTGCTGCGCGCGATGCGGCCGCCCTGGTCGCTGATTTGACATTCGGGCGGCGGCCAGCGGGCCGGCCGGTGGCATCGTAGGACCGGCGAGGAAACAACCGTCTCGTTTCGTTCCTGCCTGGTTGAGGACGATCAGAACCACGCGTTTTCTTCGTCCTCTTGATCCTCGTCGGCATCCTCGTCGCCGTGTTGGGCTCGGTATTCTTCAATCGCCGCTTCCCACTCCGCCAAATCCGCGTCCGACAGCAGGTGCAGGTTGTCTTCGGTGACGATGCGGCCGGTTTTTAGCGGTCATACGGTCGTGCCCTTATTCTCATCGGGTGCCGGCGACGAACCTTCGGGCTTGTCCCGGTCCAGGACGTCGTGAAAAACCGACTGGAGTTCCCGCAGGTGTTGCCCGGTCGCCGTGTGGATGATGACGGCTTCGCCGCGACCGGCACTCTGCACCTTGCGAACGCCGAATCCTAGTCCTTTGAGCCGTCGCCGGACCTGCGAGGCGCCCAGCTTGACGTACAAGCGATGGCCCTTGATTTCGTTCATCGCCCACCCTATGACCGTGGTCTATTAAGTTACCCCACTCCATTGCCGGGGAAAATATTCTGCCGGCGTCGTTGCACGCTTCGCGTGTCGGCCTGGCCGCGCGATTGTAACATGATTGCGGCGCAGCCGTCGATCCACGCGCCGGCGGATGACTGGTTTTGCGGGTGATCTTGTGCGGCCTGCGGCTACGGGGCGCGCGGGAGTGTCACAAGCAGTGTTACTGGTCCGAGCAGGCCGGAGGTCAATTCGCCCCGATAACGGGTCGGGACCGTGACATAGTGGTTCGCGAGCGTGTTATAGACCAGCACCTCGATTCGATTTTCGCCGGGTTGCACCTGTTTCGAGACGTCCACTCGCCACGGGGGCGCGACGCGGATGCCCGCTCGTTGGCCATTGACACGAACTTCGGCGGTCGCGGTTAGGTTGCCCAGGTCCAGCTCGATCGCGCCACGCGCCTGTTTCGGTGTCAGCGTCACGGTGCGGCGATACCAGGCGCCGCCAGAGTAACACTCCAGCACGCCTGCCTTCGACCAGTCGCCGAGCTGGTTCAGGCCGCGTCCGCATTCCAGCCGGATCGGATCGGGAAAAACCGCCGCGCCGCTGACGCCAAGTTCCGGGACCACGCGCAGCGCCACACGGGCCGCGCGGGACAGCGGTGCGGTCGCCTCGAATCGCCTCTGGCCGGCATCTCGCATCAGCTGGCCGTCCGCCCAAGCCTGGACGCTTCCCCGAGCCGTGACCATCATCGCGTGCAGGCCGGGCGGTGCGATGAAGCGGAACCATTCGGCCGGCTTAACGCCGGCATGTACGTCGAAACGGATGACCGCCGGATCGTCGAACCAGGTCATCGCCAGCGGCGTGCGGCGCGCAGGCTCCCCGTCGGCTCCGTCGCGCTTCACCACAAAGTAACCGCGGCCGGCACGGTCGTATCGGACCAGGATTGGATTCGGGCCCGCGCGCAACGACGCGGTCTGCTGCAGATCTTCGACGCGCGTGCCGTTCAGAAATACGGCGGCCGGCTTCAAGACCTCCGACGCATGCGGTTTTTCGTCTTCGTTTCCGGTGCTCGCCACGATGCGGGCGGCTGTCGGATGCTCGACCGTGGCGCTGGTCCAAAGATAATAGCGGCTGCCCGCCTCCTCCGGCTCGTACTTGAATTCGTTCAACGCATTCCCGCGTTTGCCCAGGCACAGGAAATGATCGGTGACATTCTCCTTCAGACCGTGATAGCCCTGATGGCCGGGATCGCCTTCGAGCCCCTGACTCCACGAGAAACAGTAAGGACGCCACGGGTAAGACTTGCCGGCCACCACGATCGCCTCCGCGGGATCGACCCGTGTGAGTCGTGCCAACTCGGCGTCCAGCGCATCGCCCGCCGTGCCGTCCGGAATCGGACCAAGTAGCAAGAATTGGGGGCCGAAGCCGTGGGTCACCCGCTCCCAGCGAACGTCGTCGAAATCTTTTTCCGACCAAGCGGCCGCGTCGCCTCGCTCCAGGGCGTGGCGCAAGATGCGAGCTTCGGGACCGATGATCTTGTCGGTGACGGGCAGGCGGAAATCCCCGTAGCGATTGTCCATCGTCGGTTTCAATTCGAACTCCCAATCGCCGTCCAGTTCGATTTGCTGCACGCTCGGTGCAGCTTGCTCGCCTGGATTCGGCGCAGGTCTCTCGGATTCTTGAGGATCATCGGTCGCCTCCGGTGCGGGGGCGGGAGAGTCGCGCGATTCCGTCGGCGTGAAGACAACCAGGTGGGCTTCGTAATCTTCGAGCGGCTCTCGTACCTGATGAGCCAGGGCGTCCACGCGTGTGACGTCGCCGTGCTGTATCCGGTCGCGCCCGGCCAAGCCGGACTGGGCGGCGCCGAGGCGACGGCCGCCGCGTTTGCCGCGGGCACGACGCTGATGAATCGCGGCTACGATTTCATTTTCATGGATTTCGAATCCCTGGCGCGGGCCGAAATCCGCGACGGGCGATTGCACGTCGCCGACGCTTCGTACCGCGTGCTGGTCTTGCCGTCCATGCGTGCCGTGCACTGGTCCACGCTGCAAAAGGCACAACAGTTCTTCCGGTCGGGCGGCATCGTGATCGCCGGCGAGGCGCTGCCGGAGGCGAGCGATCGTGCGGGCCGCGAGG
>Ga0351873_10264_pt1 | contig 12590 bp, 10 predicted proteins | sample TotcelFGM3001N11_FD_206764 | JGI IMG/M metagenome (GOLD analysis project Ga0351873, IMG submission 206764) | Enriched cells from coal bed in the Powder River Basin, Montana, United States - Total cells FGM rep2 HSBNCT.FGM.300.1.N11 ... | reverse complement strand
GGTCTGATGGCCGCGGATGATTTCCAAAAGACGCATGACCGGAACGGGATTGAAAAAATGCGTGCCGATGAACCGATCCGGCCGGCCGGTCACGGCCGCCATTTCCGTGATGCTCAGTCCCGATGTGTTGGTAAAAAACAGGCAATGCTGGGGAACGACTGCTTCCAGTTCGGCATAAACTTTTTTCTTGATGTCCATGACTTCAATCACGACTTCGACAACAATGTCCGCTCCGGAGGCAGCTTCCTTCAAATCCAGCGTCGGGTTAATGCGGCCCAGAATCGCATTCATTTCATCCTGTGCCAGCTTTCCCTTTTCCACATCGCGGATCAGATTCTTTTTAATCGTGTTCATTCCGCCATCAACAAATCTCTGTTCGATGTCCCGCAAGGCCACTTCATAGCCCGCCTGAGCACAAACCTGCGCGATGCCGTTACCCATTAAACCGGCGCCCAAAACACAAACCTTTTTAATTTCCATAAAGCACTCTCCTTATCCCATAAAATGATGACCGTGTGACCATAAACTTCAATGGAACTATCTACCGTATATTGGAAAATATATTTCTGATTTTAACATGAAACTCTATTGGGGGTGATTATTAAGTTTTTTTGACGGTGAAATCAACTTATTTTTCAGATTTATTTTTTCGCAAAGATCATGCCCCATCCAGCGGGCCCGCCTGGTCATCTTCTTGATGATCTTCAGCAAACGTCAGACGGAAGCCGTTTTTTCCCACGGAAAGGATCAGGCCGCACAGGCGGAAGCGGCGCTGGAAAGCATGGACTCTTTTTGTCTCGTGAGGCGTCGGCGAGAAATCACCCCAGCCCCCGGGTTGTATGGCGACAAACGGACTGCTGCAATCCATGCTGGTGGCCATGTCGATGGACGGAGGACCCGTCTGTTTGATCCAATCCAGAAAAGTCAGCAGCGTATCGGAAAAACGGCCGGCGGCGATATGCACGAAGGGAATGTTTTTCAGGGGCGTGAAATATAAGGCAGGCCGATCGGCCGCCGGTTCATGGCCGATACGAATTACAAGGGCCGCCAGATACTTTTCATAATCTTCAGCATCCTCCATGACGGACGCATCCAGATGAGGCGTTGCCCGCCATGTCCGCACCACCTGGTCGATCAATTCATTAACGTCCACCGGAATGAATTCCTCAAGGTTTCGACAGCCATGGGCAATCCCGATAAAATCAAGAAGCAGACTGGTTCCTCTGTTGATCAGCGACTGGGGCAAAATGGCGCCAAGCGGACGGGTATCAAAGAGCAATTTTATTTTCTCGACGACGCCCAAAGCGGCGTGGGCAAATTCCACCCGGCGTATTTTTCCGGCGTCCAGCAAACGGCAGAGCTTGCGGAATTCCATCAGGCCGGCATCGATCTGCTCCATGTTCATCGCCTGCCGGCAGTGACAGGCTGCGTCTTCTTCCTCTAACTGCTCGAGCTGATAAGCCACATAAAGCAACCGGCCGGCAATGGATGAAAAGACCTCCTCCGCCTCATCGATGACTTCCAGCGCATAATCCGTGATCTGAAAGAGGCGTTCTTCATTCATTTCCGTCACATCGCCAAGACGGCTTGTCTTGTGTTGGAGCCGCCGCAAGATGTCGCGGGCTTTGTCCACCGGCAGAATTCCCCCGTGTCCGGGATAACAGAAGCGGATCGGCAGGTTCTCCAGAAGCCATTGCACCTGTTGCTGGGTATCGATGAGATTTTCCCGGTGCCAGCCGGAAATGCCGGCAACCATTGGATTGGCCGCGGCCAGCAAATCACCGATAAAAAGAATTTCACCGACGCGGAGGCAGATGCCGTCGGGGCTGTGTCCGGGCGCCTGATAGATCTCCAGTTCATCACCGCCGCCCATGGAGATGGTTTGTCTAATAAAGCGCTGTTCATGATCCTATGGAACCGTGTCCGTCCGCAGCGTCAACAGTACGCCCGGCGCAATATTGATTTTACGGGAAGTCCCTCTCTTGCGATCCTGCCTGGTCAACAGACGAATATCCGGCTGCATGGCGGGAAAAGTCGTTCCATACAGTTCGGCAATGGTCTTTTGACGATCGCCCTCGATCAAATAATTGGCCCCTTCCTCCTGGATGGCAATCCAGACGGGAGCCTCCGTCACGGTTTGCCGGTGGCCGGCCACCTGCAGGCAATGATCAATGTGACAATGGGTGAGATAAATGATGACCGGGCGGGAGCGCTCTCGGAGGCATTCTTTAAGAATACGCCCCAGATCGGCCGTTTGCGCGATAAGCGCGCCGGCGTCGATCATAATGATCTGTTCCGGTGTGCGGATGAGGCAGGAATTCGATGATAAAAGATCGGGCTTCCGGAGATAAGGGTATATTTCCGCCTGCCGGGTTCCCGGAAGCGGCTGCCAAACCTGATTGATCAGCACCAAGCACTCCTTCAAGCTGATTCAGTCTTTACCGACTGGTTTTTGAGCACAACACAAGAACCATTTTACAACCGGCAACGGTCATTGCCTGCAGGATCTTTATTCATTCAATCCGGTGATGGTTTTTTTAGCCTCCGCCGTAAGAAAATTCCACAGGCCGATTTGTTGAAGGGTCTCCACTTTTGGAATGCCGGTATCCGTCCATCCCCGCTCACGGTAATAGATGCGGATTAATTGCCGCAGCTCTTCGGAGCGATGCTTCATCAGGATGGTGCGTTTCTTTTCCGTTTTCATCGCTTGAATCTCCGGCAGAGGCAGATGTAAAATAGAACTCAGCTGACCGTCATTGTAATCTTTTTCCATCTCATAGAGCGCATCTTCCGTCGGTCCGATGGCCCGGTCGGGGATCCAGTCATGCTCCCCCGTTGTCGCTCCGAAAGACAGAATATTCATCACCCGCTGCAGATTGATATCATGGTCTGTTTGCTCAAATATTTTTTCCCAGGTGAGGCTTGTGCCCAGCATGCCGTTATAGAAGTCCGCATAGAGCTCCTGTGACGCCGGATTGATGTAGATATCCGTATGCCCCCGTTTCATGGAATCAGGATTGAAAACATCCACCCAGGGCAGCTTGCACAGCCCCAGATTGTCATTGCCCAGGCGCACGCGCGGATAAGTAATCAGCGCTCTGGCTTTGGATTCAAACGTCGGAAAAGCGCCCAGCAAATCGACTTTGACCAGCCAGGCTGCGGCGTGATGCGCACCGATGTCGCTGGCCGCCGCATAAGAGGCCTGCATGGATAAAGAGCGATGCGTTCGATATAAAGAGAAAGGCAGGCCTTTGGTCTGCATGGCAAACTGCTGCAGATCCCTGATCGGATCAGGCTTGCCGGTCCTCGCCCTGTATTTTTGAGCCACCCAGGCCGTAAGCGTCACCATGCCCTGAGCGGCCATACCGGTTAAGTCGGTCTTGCAATGGGCCAGATCGTGGATAAACTGCAGCGCCGCCTGTTCATCGCCCCAGGTGAGCCGGAATCCGCCGGTGTCTTCCCGGGTCAGGTACCCGCGCTGGTAGCATTCCATGAGAAAGGCCATGATCACCGCGGTGGTAATGGTGTCGATGCCGTAATTGTCGCAGTGCCAGTTGGCCTCCATAATGAATTCGGGATTCCACATCCCCAGGTTGGAACCAAAACCGGCGGCGGTTTCGTATTCGGGGCCGTCCACCCAAACCTTGCGTCCGCAATGCGAACTTGTTGTCAGCGTGACCCAGCCGCCTTTGGTGCAGCGCAGATTGCAGCCCGGAAAACACCCGTCCATGCCGCGATGTTCAAACAGCCGCTGGGCGTAGGCTTTGCCGCAGATCTGTGCCGCCTGCGGGTGCGAACCATACTGGTAATTATGAACCGGCAGAGATTGATATTCCTCCTTGTTCATAAAAGAGATCAAACCGGCCGACCCTTTGAGATGCATTTGCAGCGCCTGCGGATCGACGTCACGGACAATGCCGTGCAGTTTCGATCCCGCTTCTTTGACTTTGTGCCAATCGGCCGCGCCGTAGGGGTTTTCGCCATGAGGAAAAGCAGCCAGGACAACGATTGCCGTGATATGCTTATGGCTCATGACGGAACCCAGGCCTGTGCGGCCGGCCTGTTTGGTCCGGAAAAGCCCTTTCGCCCCGTCAACCGGTTTTGTGGCGTCATAGTAATGGCTGTTGATGCAGCCGAATGTGGTATTGGCCGCGCCGATGCCGGTCGTTAAAAAGGCCATGTCCTTTTTTTCACGACCTGAACCGACAAACTGATCCACAATGGCTTTCTCCAGATTGAAGACCTGATCGGCTCCCCGGGCTTTGGTCAGGGTGACTTCCTGCTTAAAACCATCGATAACAATCATGACGTTGTCGTCAGCCACACCGGTTATCGTGAGCGCGTCAAATCCGGCATATTTCAGATAAGCTCCGAAATGGCCGCCAAAATTGGATACGCCCGGGATATGGGTCAGAGGAGACAAGGCAATCGCCATGCATTTGCTTGTCCCGGGAAACTGCGGAATACCGCCTAGCGGCCCCGGTGAGAAGATCAGCGGATTTTCCGGATCATAGGCTTTGGTTTGTGATGTTATTGTCCTGTGCAGCAGATAAAGCCCCAATCCCCTTCCGCCGATGAAAAAATCACGGGATTCAGGGTCCATCGGTCGGGCTTTTATATCTCCTGTTGTCAAGTCTATAGACAGGGTCTGATCGGCATATCCGCGTTGAAGAGGTTTTACAGTGTATTTCATAAGCTATCCCAACCAACCACCTCACAGCAAGCTGTCGAGGCATGAAATGAACGTTATTATATCGCAGCAAGCTGCAAAGAATTACCGCTCGTCCCGCTTAAGCGGGATCAAAAATAATGGCCGCACGTTAGAGCAATCAATCTAAAAAATCAATCATAAAAAGACATTGAACAATAATTGTTAATGCGCGGCCGTCATGTTATAGGTCGATTGTAAACCAATGCACGGAACAGGGGGGATTGCCATCCTTCGTTCCGAATTTTGCTCGCGTATTCAGCCGGCAATAAAAGGGATTCACGGTGGAAAAATTTACCCTGCTGCAGAACATCCTGCTGGGATTGACGCTGGCCGCACCCATCGGACCGGTCAACGTCGAGATCATTAAACGCGGTTTGAACGCCGGCTTCCGGCAGGCATTTCTCACCGGCACGGGCGCGATGTGCGCCGACGCCACTTACCTGACTTTAATTTTCTTCGGGCTGACCGCCTTTTTAAAAAATGCCTTCATCGCCGGCTTTCTGGGAATCACCGGAAGCTTTATCCTGATCTATCTCGGCGTCATGAGCATCCGGGAATATTTCAAAAAAGAAAGCGCACCGGCCGTTGGGGTGAGACGTGTCTTCAAATATTCGTTTGTCGCCGGCTACGCCCTGGCCATTTCCAGCCCGATGACGATTGTCTGGTGGACCGGCGTTTTCGGCGCGCTGATGGCGTCGCAGGGACCGGTTAAAACCAATTTCTCTGCGTTTGTGTCCTGCCTGTCAATTTTACTGGGCTGCTTTCTGTGGGTATTTTCGCTGGCCGTTGCCCTGCACTGGGGAAAGAAAATCATCAATGAGCAAATCACCCGGCTGATCTCCATGATCGCGGGCTTGTTCCTGGTGGGATTCGGCGTTTATTTCCTGTATCGATCCCTCGCGATCATTCAAACGTGAAAAGCGTGAACGGCGAATAAAGCTCGGAACGCTCGGCGCCCCATTCGTTCCGGTCAATGTAACCGTTCCTATTTTTATCGATGGAAGAAAATCTTTTCTTCGCGGCTTGCTCATACTCGCTTTTAAGGATCCTGCCGTCCTTGTCCGCGTCGGCTTCACCGATAGTTTTTTCAGCGTCAATTTTTTCGTTGGACTTGATTTCTTCCCGGGTCAAAACACCGTCGCGGTTTTTATCCAGTTTGGAAAAGTGGCCTTTCACCGCATTCATGTATTCCTTTTTGCTGACTTTTCCGTCTTTGTTTTTATCCAGCTTCGGCAAAATCTCTTCCGCGGCAAAAACCAATGAAACGGCAAAAAGTATCATCACTATCACTGCAAGTATTTTCTTCATCATTAACTTTTTTCCCTCACTATTTATATGGGTTCGCATTTCCAAACGGGCTGCTTTTCAGATGACGCCTTAAAATGCGCCAGAGGCAAGGCGCGCGAGTATCGTGGAGTGAGGCCTACTTTTTCGTAGGTCGCAGCGACGCGAACGGAGCGCAACGCCGCATATGGACATTTTTAGGCGTCATCAAAAGTCGCGCGGCAGTTCTTCCAACTGGGCCAGCGAAAAAACCGGGCCGTCCGAACAGACATACTTATAACCGACATTGCAGCGTCCGCATTTTCCGATGCCGCATTTCATGCGCATTTCCAGCGACGTCAAAATATTTTCCTTGGAAAACCCCAGCTCGAAAAACACCGGCAGCGTAAATTTGATCATGATGGGCGGACCGCAAATGACGGCCACGGTATTGTTCGGGGACGGCGCTACTTCCTTGCAGACGGCGGGCACAAACCCCTGACGTCCTTTCCAGGTCTCATCGCCTTTATCCACGGTAATGACGGTTTTGATGTCGTCTCTTTTTTCCCATTCGGCCAGTTCATCCTTGTACAAAAGCAGGCCGGGGGTTCTGGCGCCGTAGATGACGGTGATGTCGCCGAAGCGCGAACGGTTATCCTGGTGCAGCATGTAGTTGATGAGCGATCTCAGGGTTGTAAAAGCAAATCCGCCACCCACCACGACGATATTTTTTTTCTCCAAGAATTCAATCGGCCAGGGATGACCCAACGGGCCGCGCAGACCGATTTTGCCGCCCTCGTCCATGTCGTGAAGCGCGGCGGTGACCAGTCCCGGCAAAATCGTTCCGGCTCTCTGAACCGTGAACTCTACATAACCTGGTTCCGTGGGCGAAGAGGCAATGCCGATGGGCGATTCACCCTTGCCGTAAATAGACAATTCGGCAAACTGTCCGGGCAGATATTTAAAGTTTTCCCCGTCTTCCTTGTTCAGGAAGGTAAAACGGAAAGTTTTGATGTCGTGCGTATCCACTTCGTCAATAATTTTGGATATCTCAACCGGCATGGGAATATAGGGATTATGAATGCTCATATCTTGCCTCAAATTTGTTTATCATCGGTTTTTCTGCGTATCATCAGGCTTTGACGGCCTCTTCCACAATGGAGAAGATGTCGATATTTACCGGACAGTAGCGTGTGCAGCGGCCGCAGCCCACACAGGAAATCACGCCGTATTTCCGGACATGATATGAATACTTGTGACATACTTTTTGCCTTAAACGCTGATACACTTTCGTCCGTGGATTATGGCCGCTGGCCTCCAGCGTGAAATCCGTAAACATGCAGGCGTCCCAGACCCGGCGGCGGGTTCCCCGGCTGAAAAGCGTTTCATCGCAGATGTCAAAGCAATAGCAGGTCGGACACACAAAGGTGCAGGCGCCGCAGCTCAGACAGGCATTGGATATCTTTTCCCAGAAATCGGTGTTATGAAAAAGATCTTCGAACTTCTTTGCCATCGTCTTGGCGTCCACGCACGTAGAGCGCGTCTTGAAATTCCGTCCCGCGGCAATGATGTCGTCAAAATATTTTTGATCGTCGGCCGAGGCCTCGGAAAGGCTGTTCAGTCCGGCCAGCAGTTTTTCTCCCTTGGGCGTTATGGCTTTCATGAGCAGATCGTTGTCTTTTTTCACCATGAAGATATCACTGCCTTCGGGATCAGCCGCACCGATACCCAGCGTCTGATAGAATTCCTCCGCTTCGGCAGGCGTGTCCAGATCGAAGGCATAACCGAAAATGGTGGTCGCTTCTCTTCTTTTCTGCCAGTAGGGATCCACAAGGCCGGTGCCCGAAAAGTGGATATCCATGATCTCAAAACTCTTCACATCGCAGGGGCGAACGCCGAAAAGAAAAGCCGGTTTGATATTCAGTTCAACAGGCGTGGCCTCCAGGATGGATTTCCCCGTCTGATACCGGACAAAATCTTCCGTCTGGGGAAAAAAAGCAGACTTCGGGCTGATGATGGTATTGTGAAAATTCAAATCCACCTGCTTCGCGTCGGAAATCTCCCGGAAATTGAAACCGGCGTCTTCCTTCACGGGCGCAATGAGCGTCCCTTTCTCCATCAGCGCGGCTGCCAACTCGGTTGTTTTATTGATTGCTGTTTTCTTCAACACCACAGAGCTCCTTACAACAATATTTTATCGGAATCGTCCACCCGGAAATTCACCAGCACGGGCTTGTCTTCAACGCTCATGCCCGCGGCCTGGCCAAACATGTCCTCACACTCTTTGGCCACTTTTTTGTGGAACAGATACAAGGGAATGTTCACGGGGCAGGCGCGCGAACATTCGCCGCAATCGATGCACCGGCCGGCCAGATGATGAAACCGGGTCAGATGATACATCAGGTTGCCTGCGGACTCGGGCGATTTTTCGCCCCACTTGGGTTTGTTCTGATCGATAAAGCAGGGATCGCAATAGCACATCGGACAGGCCTTGCGGCAGGCATAGCAACGGATGCACTTATCAAATTCCTTTTTCCAGAACGCAAAGCGCGCTTCTTTGTCCATGGCTTCATACTGCGCCAGAACATCATAGGGCGAAACGACGGGTTGCCCGTGCACTTCCTCGCCCAGCAGAACATCATACAATACCGGGTTATACAGGCCGCAGGTTGTTTTGCTGTCGATGGTTTCGCCCGTTTTGGGATTTTTCATGCCGTAGGCCGGAATGCCGAGAAGCACCAGGTCTTCGCGTTTCACTTTTTCTTCCTGGATGAGCTGGATCACCGCGCGGCTGTCCGCGGCTTTGACGGCAACAGCCATTTTGGTTCCCGCCGGATAACGAACCATATACCGGGCCATGTTGTGGGTGCAGAATTCATTGAAAACAATGTTGTCCGCATCGGACGGACGCCTGGCGACGTAAGGCATCGGGTGCTTTTCATCATAACCTTTGCCATAGGCCAGCACCAAACTGACCTTGCCTGTTTCCAGAAGCCCTTTGGCCTCCGTTTTTAACTTATCTTCAATTTGCTTAAAGCTGATGGCCATATCCTCTCCCAACGCTACTGTGAAATCTTGAACTGGGTCTGGGGTCCCAGGTTTTTAATCTGCTCGGTAAATTCGGTCACGACTTCGGCAAACTTGTTGCCTTCGGACGCCGAAATCCACTCCACACGGAATCTCCCCGGTTCCATCCCGGAAAACTCCAGAATTTTTTTAGTAACGGCCAGCCGTCTTCGGGCATACAGATTACCTGTATTGTAATGACAATCACCCGGATGGCAACCGCCAACCAGGACGCCGTCCGCGCCCAGTTGAAAAGCCCGGAATATAAATGAGGGATTGATCCGGCTGGAACACATCACCCGGACCACCCGCAGATTCTGCGGATACTGCAAGCGGGTTGTTCCGGCCAGATCCGCTCCGGTATAGGTGCACCAGTTGCAGGCAATGCCCAATATTTTCGGTTCAAATGACATAAACTATCCTTTCTAACAAAACCCTATTCTTTTATATGCCGTTCAAAAGTGCTCCAGATGCGCGGCGCACCCGATAGACCTTTAATATTTATGGCGTCATAAAACGTCCAGAGGCAAGGCGCGCGAGTATCGCGGCGTGAGGCCTACTTTTGCGTAAGCCGCAACGCAGAGAACGGAGCGCAACGCCGCATATGGGCGTTTGATGACGTCATTCTCAGAATTCCATCAGGCCTTCCATTTCCGCTAAGACCTGATCATTCGTAAAGTGCCGCGCAATGATCGCCCCCGTCGGACAGACGGACGCGCAGAGGCCGCAGCCCTTGCATAACGCCTCGTTGATTTCCGAAACGCGTTTCTCGGCATTATAGGACGGCGCACTGTAGGGGCAGACACGCACACAGTTCTGGCACCCGCAGCAGGAAGCGGGATTCACCATCGCCGTGGTCGCCTCCAGTTCCATCTTGTCCTTCACGACAATCGTCAATGCTTCCGCCGCCGCGCCGTTGGCCTGCGCCACGGTATCGGGAATATCCTTCGGGCTCTGGCAAACACCGGCGATGAAAATGCCCTCCGACATCGTGGAAAGCGGCGCCAGCTTCGGATGGCGTTCCATGAAGAAGCCGTACTTGTCCGTGCTCAAGTTAAAGAGCCTTGCAATATCTTTAAAATCCGCGCGCGGTTTCATGGCCGGTGAAAGAACCACCATATCCACGGGCAGTTTGATGAATTTCCCCGTGATGGTGTCTTCCGCTTCGACAATCAAACGGCCCGGCTCATCGACGCTTTCGGCCACGCGCGCGCCTTTGCCGCGGATAAATTTCACATCTTCTTCGATGATGCGGTTGTAAAATTCCTCATAGCCTTTGCCGGCGGCGCGCATGTCAATGTAAAACTGATAAACATCGGCGGAGGTTTTTTCCTTGAAAAGGTGCGAAAATTTGAGCGAATACATGCAGCACACACGGCTGCAATGTTCATAGTTATTTTTATCGCGGCTGCCGATGCAGTGAAAAATAGCGATGGCCTGCGGCTCCTTGCCGTCCCGAAGCGTGACTTTCCCGCCGGTGGGTCCGGCGGAATTAAAGAGACGCTCCACCTCCAGCGCGTTATAAACGCCGGGATATTTTCCATAACCATATTGAACCAGCGGTTTGGTGTCCATCAGATCATAGCCGGTCGCCACGATGACCGCTCCGACCTTCACCGTGGTAAAAGTATCCTGCTGCTCGAAATCGATGGCTTTTTGTTCGCAGACTTTTTCGCACAGGCGGCACTTGCCTTTTTTAAAAAATGTGCAGGTGTCGCGGTCGATGATTGGTTTTTGCGGAACGGCCTGTGGAAACGGAATATAAATGGCCTTTCTTTTCACCAGACCTTCATCCCATTCCGACACGCCCTTGCCGGGACACTTTTCCGTGCAGGCCAGACAGGCATTGCACTTCGTGTGATCGACATAACGCGCTTTCTGTTTGATCGTGATATCAAAGTTGCCGACAAAACCCTTAACCTCGCTGACTTCGCAGGACGTCATCAGGCTGATGTTTTTATGCTGCAGGACGGCATCCATCTTGGGCGTGAGAATACAGGCGGAGCAGTCCAGTGTGGGAAAGGTCTTGTCAAACTGCGCCATGTGGCCGCCGATGGTGGAATTCTTTTCCACGAGATAGACTTTTTTTCCGGTATTGGCCAGTTCCAGCGCGGCCTGAATGCCTGCAATACCGCCGCCGACAACCATGACGTCGGGATTGACGTCGATCACGCGCGAGGTGAGCGGCGCCAAAAGCCTTGCGCGATACACCGCGCCATTGAGCAGCGCTTTTGCTTTCGACGTGCCTTCGTCAATATCATGCGTCACCCAGGAAACCTGTTCACGGATATTCACAATGGTTAACAGATACTGATTGAGGCCGGAGGCCGCCAGCACCTTACGGAAGGTCTGCTCGTGCATCAAAGGCGAACAGGCTGTAACAATCACTCTGTCGAGATGGTGCTGCTTGATGTCGTTGGCGATCATTTCCTGTCCGGGCGTGGAACACATGAACTTGTAATCTTTGGCCACAACCACATCCGGCAGCGTGGACGCGAACTGCGCCAGTTCGCTGACCCGCACTGTTTTTGCTATATTCAAGCCGCAGTGGCAAACAAAAACACCAATTCTGCTCATACTTTCTCCCTAAACTTCACTATATTTTACCTTACGCCCATAGAACAAGGGGTTGCAACCCCTTGTTCTAATTGGTGGCATCAAATGCTGCACGTATCGACAACCGGCTCATCAATGTTCACTTCCAGGCTTTCCAGCAAAAGCTCCGTCACGTCTTTGATCTTAAGCTGACTATCGACATTGAGCGTCCGTACACTGTCTTCAAACATCGTGATGCAATACGGACAGGCCGTCGCCAGGACGGACGCGCCGGTCGCCAGAGCTTCTTCGATTCTCAGATCGCTGAGGCGTTCGCCTTTGAGTTTCTCCATCCACAGTCCGCCGCCTCCGCCGCCGCAACACATGCTCTGCTCGCGGCAGCGTCCCATTTCCACAAATTCCACACCGGCAAGAGATTGCAGAACATCGCGCGGCGCGTCATAAACGCCGCTGTGCCGGCCAAGATAGCAGGGATCATGATACGTCACCTTCAGGCCGCCGAAATCTTTTTTGGGCGTCAATTTGCCTTCCTTCAACAGTCCGGCCGCAAGCTCGCTGAAATGGACAACATCATAATCCTCGCCGTAATCCTTCTTAAAAGACGCCAGGCAATGAGGGGATACCGTGATTATTTTGTTGACGCCCTGTGATTTAAAATACTCCAGATTATTGTTCCTGAGCCTTTCAAAGAGCTCCGCATCACCGACCTTTTTCAAGCTCTCGCCGCAACAATTCACATCCACGGACGGCATCCCCCAGCTCACGCCCGCCAGATTCAATATTTCAGCCGTTGCTTTCGCCAACCGGGTATTCCTGGGATCGTAACAGACGGTGCAGCAGGTCCAAAAAAGATATTCTTTATCAGATGAGTAAAGGGGATATTTTTCCTTGGCCCAGTCGTTTCGTTTGGCCTGATCGCCGGACCAGGGATTGCCCCGCGCGGAAAGCGATCCGACAAAGGCGCGGAGACTCTGCGGCAGCATGCCGCCGCCGC
>Ga0351873_10261_pt1 | contig 12797 bp, 5 predicted proteins | sample TotcelFGM3001N11_FD_206764 | JGI IMG/M metagenome (GOLD analysis project Ga0351873, IMG submission 206764) | Enriched cells from coal bed in the Powder River Basin, Montana, United States - Total cells FGM rep2 HSBNCT.FGM.300.1.N11 ... | reverse complement strand
TCAGGCCGGTCGCGGTGGCACATCGTCAAGTAACGGTGAGAGGAGATTAGGGTCTCTCGAAGATGCCGCCACAACCCTCGTGCGTGATTGTGCCTCGAGCCTGACTGGCAATCAACGCCGCATGACTGGCGCCCTGCGCCTTGGCTTTTCGTTCGGCGCAACTGCAGCACATCCAACGACCGCAGCTCGCGCATTTCATCGCGCCGCCGAACAATAGGTCAGGCATGGTCTTGCGAGATTGATTCGCATTCCCGAGTCCTCCCCCCGTCAGGGAGCCAAGCAGCCCCAACATGTCGCCGACGACGTCGGCCCGTCTGGCGGACTCGGGGATGGCGTCTCCGCAGGAACAACACGGAACTTCGCTGCCGTCGGCTGGGCTGGTCGTCGATTGTGGGGCGTCGGTGGGGACTGGGTTCGTAGTTGCCGGGGTGGTAGTCGAATGGGCAGTCCGGACCTCGGCGGTAGTTGCCTCGGCAGTCGTTGTCTGGCCGGTCGGCGGCTGAGTGGCGTCGTTTGCGCCGTTCGCCGCATGCAACGGATCCGGAATATCGACGGCGGAACCGCAAGTGCGACATTTCGCGCGGCGGCCGATCAGTGTGCGGTTGGCCTTTAGCCGTTTGCCGCAGCTCGGACAGGGAAAGGAAAACGTGTCTGATGTTTTCGCTTGGGGCGCAACGTCCGCCCGCGAGGTACTCTTTTCCGAATCTGTGCGGGCAGGCAAGTCAGCCGGCGGCCGGCGGCTGGCGCTCGGAGCGTCGGATTGGCCGCGACTGTGGTAGTCGGTTACTGCAACCTGCGCGGGCGGTGGAGCGACAAACATTTTGTCAGTCAGCGGTTCGCTGATGCGCTCAGGAGGCTTACCACCGGCTGGCCGTGGCAGATGACGGGCGGCCAAGGAGGCGCATCCTGGGCACAGCAGCCAGTGCGTCGTGGACTGTGCCACCAACCCGTTTTTCCAGGCAAACAGGGCCTTCTGCTCGTCCAGACCATGCAGCGCCTTGGCCTGCGCCAGGTACGATGCCATCTGCTCGACCGGTTCGAATCCGCGAGCCACAAGCTCGCGGAAGTCATCTGCGGTATACGAGGTGCCCTGGGCCCAAGTGGTGGACTGGGCGCAGACGTCGCAGCTCTGCATACAAGTTTCTTCCGCGGGAGGCGTCGCAAGCTGAGCCTCGGGCGCCGCCGTCGATGGCTTGAGCTGATATAAGTCAATCTCAACTGCGTCGGCGGCATTCGGCCGACCCGCCGCGAAGATCCGCGAGAGCCATGATCGTTTCGCCTGGAGCTTCAAGCGGCCGGACAGTTGGGAGTGTGTCTTCTTCACTTGCTCCAAGAAGTGGCGGCATTCGTCGTTGTCACCTAGCATGCTGGCGTTTGTGAGATCCTGCAGCGCCTGGTCTGTCGCGGGGACCAAACCTTGCAGATTGATAAGCTCTTCGGCGCAACGCGGGCAAACGTTGACCAATTTTCCGTCGGATTGAGCAAAATAAGGCTGTTGGGTTCCTAAGTCTGCTTTCTTGCGACACAGGGGGCAGTGGCTGAACGTGACCTTGTACGAGCCGTCGGTTAAACCAAACTCCACATCGGCCGTCAGGCTGTCGTCTTTGTGACCCTCCAGTGCTGCGGCAAGTCGCTCGGTTAGCCGCTCTGGAAACCGCAAGCAATCGCCCATTGCTGCGTCGAAGCGCTCCACCGCCCGCGCCACCAGAAGGTGCAGCAGTTGGTGTCTTTCGTTTGCCGTCAACGAGTTGTTGGCTTTAGCCTTGAGGGCGTCGATGGCCGCATCGCGTTCTCGGCCGACAAGGGCGTCGTTGTTGCTCTGCATGGTAACCTTTCCTGTTCGTCAGGTTTCTTGGTAATGGTCTCTCGACTCTTGCGATTTTGTACCTTGATCCGGGGCTGCCTTGCTGGAAACGGTCCATCTCCGTCACTCCAGTTTCCAGTCCAGGTCCCAGCGTTTGATGGCGCCGTCGGCACAGGCCGTAACGACGCAGCGCAGGTCCGGCGCAACTGCCAGGCTGAGAATTGGAGCATGATGGGCAACCGTTTGGAACAGTATGTTTCCGGTTGGCGTGTCGGCCAGCACAAGCAAGCCATCCAGTCCTCCGGAAACCGTCACCCGGCTGTCTGCACTGAAGCGGACGGCACCTGCGCCTTTGCTATGGTGCAGCCATTGTGCCATTTGTCTGCCAGTGCTTGCCTCCCATAAACGAACGGTCCCATCCTCGCTCGCCGACGCCACCAGGCGTCCGTCTCGACTCATGTCGCAGGCCCACACCGCATCCGTGTGACCTTCGAACGTCCGAACATTCCGGCCGCCGGCCAACTCCCATAATTGTATCGTCCGGTCGCTTCCGGCCGATACGGCGCTGCCCGAATCTGCGCAAAGACAGACCGACAGGACCCGCGCCGCATGCCCCGCAAGCGTCTGCACGCACCGTCCGGTGTGCAAATCCCATAGCCGGACCGTCCGGTCGCTGCTGGCCGACGCCAACAACCATCCGTCCGTACTCACTGACACCGAATGAATGCCCGCTCCGTGTCCCGGCAGCGTCTGCAGGCAGTGGCCGGTCTCGAGTTCCCACACTTTGATCAGGCCATCGGCTCCGCCCGAGACGGCCCAGGCGCCAGCAGCGGCAAAGCTGGTCGCCCGCAAATGGTTCGCGTGACCCGTTAACTCCCGTTGGCACTCGCCGGAGGCGACATCCCAGAGCCTCAGCGAACGGTCGTCGCTGGCGGACAGGAGCCGTCGACCGTCGTCGCTGAGGGCCAACGCGGTGACGCAGTCGCGGTGGCCGGCCATGATCACTCCCTCCCAGGCCTCGGCCAAGCGAACTCGCGCAAGGCGGGAGTAGAGAGATATCCAAGCTTGCATGGCTTCGGGCCGCCGCGCACAGCCTGGCAGCGAACGGGCCCGCACCAGTGCCGTGTGCGCTTCGTGATCATCGCCTCGTTGGATTGCATCCGCCCCGGCGTGCAGGGCTTCTTGATACTTGGCCTCCAGCGTCAGGGCCGCTGCGGCATTGCGGACTCGCGAGACTTCCAGCGGCGCGCGAAACGCATTCGATCCCAGACCGAGTTCCCAGAATTCCAGACGTCCGTCCGCATGGCCGAGCATCGTCGAATCGGCGGCTCGGTCCAAGAACACCGCGCCGGCCGCTGGGCTGTCCAAGCGTCTCGTGCGCAGGCAACGGGCGGAGTCGAGTTCCCAGAGCCGGAGAGATTCGTCGAAGCTCGACGACAGGCCGAATCGGCCGTCGCCGCTGATGGCCACCGAGTGGACGATTTTAGTATGTCCTTTGAGAACGGCCAGGCACCGACCGGCAAGCACGTCCCAGAGCCGCAGGCTGCCGTCGATGCTCCCGGACAGAAGCCGGTTTCCGGCATCGCTCAGGGCCAGCGTCATCACGGCCGCCGGGTGCCCTGGCAGCACGCGCACGCATGTTCGAGAGTTCACATCCCAGACCTTGATCGCCGCGTCCTGACCTCCTGTGACTGCCCAGCAGCCATCGCGGCTCAAACGTCCAACGGCGCGGCCCTGATGAGCCGCGACGCGCCAAGCGCAATCGCCACTGGCCAGATCCCACAGCTTCAGTTCGCCCTGCATGCTGGCGGTCAGTGCCTGCCGGTCGTCGGCGCTCAAGGCCAGCGAGCTAACGCCCTCGCGATGAGCCGGCAGCGAACGCAGGCACGCGCCCGTCAGTGGATCCCACAGTTTGAGCAGGCCGTCCATCCCGCCGGACCATCCGGCCCGGCCGTCGCAGGTGATGCGCACGGCATTGACGCAGTCGCTATGTCCCGAGATGGCGCGCACGCAGGTTTGGTCGTCGGCATTCCAGAATCGGAGTGTGCCATCGGCCGCGCCGGAAAAGGCCAGTTGCGAGCATTCGGCCCTGTGGACCGCAAAGACCCACGCCGCATGACGGTCTGAGGTCCAACGCTGCGGACGCGGGTGGCGCTGAGCGGTTTCGGCCAGATTCCGGAAACGTGATTCCGCATTCGGTGATCGTATCGCCCGCGCCGCCCGGTCGGCCGCTTCGTCGTTATCGACTCGCTCCAGGTGGATCAGCCCCAGTAGGTAATCTCGCTGAGCGCAGGCGGCTGGCTCGCAACTCAATTGCGCGACGCGGCGGCACAATTCAAGATCATCGATCTGCCCCGTGCGCCACTGCAGCAGGCCGGAATTGTAGGTCGTTTCCAGGTGCTGAGGATCGATCGCCAGCGCCTTCTCGAAGGTACTCATGGCCTGACGAGACTGGCTCAAGTCGAGCAGCGAGACTGCGCGATTATTTAACGCATCCGCCGCCAAGTCAGCCGGGCGCGGCTCAACACGAGGGTACTCGTCTCCGGCAACCGTGCGATAGATCGCCTGAAGCTGATCGATGATCGGCCTGCTGGATCCCCAGCGGTCCTCTGGATTGGCCTCCAAACAGCCAAGGATCAAGTCCGCTAGCGAGGGCGGCAGCGATGCGGGTTCGCCCCGCTTCAGCAAACTCGTTACCGCATGACGGGCCACGCTGCTCTTGCGCAGGAGCTGGGCCCTCGGCACGCCCTCGATCCACGACAGCCGCCCGCCCAGCATCGACCAGAGCGTGACACCGAAGGCAAAGATGTCCGCCCGACCATCGACCCGTCGGCCCGCACTGACCTGTTCGGGCGCCGCGTAGCCCGGCGTCCCGGCACCGGTTGATACGAAGACGCCGTCGGCCATCGAGCCCTCACCCGCCTCGCCCGTCACCACGCCGTCTCGTGCCAGACCAAAGTCCGTCACCTTGGCCGTGCCGTGGGCCGTCATCAGCACATTGGCCGGCTTCAAGTCCCGGTGGACCAGCCCCTTGGAGTGCGCGAACGCCATGGCCCAGGCGATTTGGATGGCCGTGTCGAGGACAAGTTTGAGATCCGGAAAATGGGACTGGCTCCGATCAGGACGATCGGTGCCTGTCCCATTTTCCCGAACCGCGGCCGACGTGAGAAGTCGCCCGTCGTCGATCCACTCTTTCAGATTGCCGCCCTCGACGAACTCGGCGAACACGCGGGGTATCCCGCCCAGCACGCGGACGTAGTGGCAACTGACGATATGCGGATGCAGGCCCAGATTGATCCAGGTCTCGCATTCGGCGAGGAACTTCTGCTGGTCCCGGCTGCTGGCGAACAATCCCGGCCGCGGGCTCTTGACGGCCAGGTCCACGTTCCAGCCGCGGTGATGCACCCGATGGACGCGTCCAAACCCGCCCTGCTCGTGATCGACCCGGCCCGCCGCATCGAACGGCTTGACCTCGTACAGATCCAGGATCACATCCCCCGGCTTCCAATCCGCCGGAACGCCGTCGGCAACCGGCGACCCGCCCGGCGTCCGGCCGGATCTGGAATCTTGAGACACCGCGTCCTGAATCGACACGCCCGGTCCGTCGCCGTCCGTCGCTGCTCCCGCGTTGGGCACGGTGACAGGGCTCCGGCACTCTGGATTCGGACAGCGATATTGCCGGCCCGCGTGGGCCGGCTGGGCCTTGATCACTTTCTGGCAGTTAGAACAGACAAAACGGATCGTCACTGTGGTTACCTCTCAACTTGCCATTGCCTGCCGCAGAGCAGCGATCGTTTCGGTCGCGCTGCCTTGCGGCCGACGTCGACCATCCTAGGCCGGTCCAAGACGGACGCCTTGCCCGCGTCCGCCCCAAGCCCCACGCTCAACTCGACCTGCATGACATCGCTCCTCGCCTCCACACGCTTCTTTGGGAATTTGCCCCATAATACCATGTAGTCGCCATCGCTGCATTCCTTACACGATCTTCGATTGAGGACGGCTGGTCGAAAAGCTGTGCGGAAATCTCGCTGGCCGTGTAAGATCGTCGGTGGCTGTGTCCTAGAACCAGGCTGAGGTGAGGAACATCAGGATCCGCGGGATGCTGGTGAGATATGTCGCACACGATTGAATCGGGATACGCCGAACTTTGGAAGCCATCGTGAAACGCCACGCCATCTTCGCCGATCTCCACGGACGCATCCTGCTTGCCTTCAAGCTCGTGGACCACTATCAGCGGGAGACAGGCCAGCGCATGGACCTGATTCTTCAATGAGGCGACATGGGCATCTTTCCGCAACGCTCGGGCATGGACCGCGCCACCGTTCGTCGCGCGAAAATCGACGCTACGGAGATCGGCTTCCTCCAGTATGTAAGATTCCGAACCTTGGCCTGCTATAGGTAAGTGACGCGGACCACAAAAGACCTTGGGAGACACGATTCTGATGTCGGTGCTGCGTCCGGTGGGTGTTTGGCGTGGAGGCGGGTGGGGGTCCTGGCGTCAGCCGGGATTCCGGCTGGCATTCGCCTTTCCGTCCATCCCCGCGGGCCGCATCGACCGGCGAATCGGGCTCTAAACGTCTGGAGTCAGGCCGGTCGCGGTGGCACATCGTCAAGTAACTGTGAGAGGAGATTCGTGATGAAACAGACATTCAAAAGTTCTACCCTGAAGCCTCGAATGGCGATTCTCGGATGCCTGGTGCTGGCGATGTCGGCAACCGACGTGCGTGCCAGGACGTGGACCGACTCTACCGGCAAATACTCCGTGGAAGCCGATTTTCTCGAACTTCACAACGGCAGCGTCCGGTTGAAGAAGCCGGACGGTACGACGATCATGGTACCGATTAACCGCCTCAGCCGAGCGGATCAAGAGTATGTGGGATCGGAGGGGTCGAAACGCACGAGGCCGGAAGCTGCACAAGAACCAACTTCCGCCGCAAAGGTGTCTCCGGACGCGAAATCCGCGTCGCGCAGCGTCCGATTCAGCGACCTGAAAATCACGAAGACAACATTCAGCCCGCCGAGCGTCGAGTTCACGATCCGGCTTGACCTCGCGGGCGGCAGCCTGCTGGAAGCGTGGGCTAGCGTCGGGATGAAAGACGCCGGCGAGGTGCTTGAGGTCTTTGCCGGAGCGCTCCATCAAGGACTCCTCGCCGTCAATGGGATTGATTTTGCCAATCCGAGCCCTTCGCTCAAGGCCCAACGGGTGTCCATGAAAAAGGGCCCGGATGGCGCGACCTACCAGTGTGTCGTCAGTTACCCGAAACTTGTGCTCGATCACCCGGAGACCGAGTTCACCATCGTCGCGGCGGTTCGAAACGGCGACGAGATCATCAAGAGCAACGCGGCGACGCGGCACGTCAACCTGAAGACCGGCGAGGTGCGGAACTAGACACGGCAAGCTTCACCGCTCTAGGAAAAGTCAGAGGACGAATAACCGACAGAGGAGGCAACGCCATGCTTGATCGCCTGAAGTTGTGGTGGCTCTCTTGGAAGCTGAACAGCGACAATCTGACCACCCGAGTGGACGCCGTGCAGCAGTTGCAGAACATGGAGGGCCCGAGGGTCAAGGAGACGCTTGTGGGAGCACTGGCAGCGTTGGTGCCAAAGTTGAAGCACATCGAAGCAGGGTCACGGGCTGATGTCGTGAAAGCGTTGTGGAGCATCGGCGATGAGCGAGTTCGCGAGGCTTTAAGAGGGTGGCTGAATACCGGCGACTGGAGCGTTGCAGCCGTGGAGGTTCTCAGGGTGTTGTGGACAAGCGAAGATACCGAGGCACGGAAGATGGTGACGGCGAGTCTTTACCACGGTAGTCCCATTTTGCGGCGCATGACCGCACGAGCGTTAGAGAAGCTTAAAGACCCAAGTGCGGTAGGTGTCCTAACCGTGGCGTTGGAGACGACTTACGCCCGGTTGCAGAGTCTCGACGATCTTGAGACGCTTCAAGCCATTGCAGAGGCACTCGATACGTTGGAATGGACGCCGATCACCGATGCTCACCGCAATGTCCTCCGGGACATCGCAATCGGCGAGCAGATACGGTCGTTGTGCCGCGAACGGCAGCAGGCCCCGTGGAGCATCCGCCCTGATTGCATCGCGGTTCTCCGCGAGGCCGCCGCTCTGCATGAACGCGGCGTCAAGTTCGAACTCGTCTATCACCCGGAGATTTCTCACATCGAGGAATACACCTCCATCGAGAACCCGCACGGCTACAGTGTGGGGCCGTACGACGGCGGTGTTCCCCCAACGAACTGGGCAGGCGATTACAACCCTGAGGACCCCATCACAGTGACCCGGGGGACAACTGTCGTCGACCAACGCGCGCGCATCGAAGTGTGCCCGCGCAAGAGATGAGAGCAATCCCCGACGACCCGCGCGGCAGCACGCGGCGCTCGCCCGCTCAGCAGCCCCTTCCGATGGCCCCGCAGGCCGTTTGTCTTGGGGCCGCTCGAAGATGCCGCCACAATCCTCGTGCGACCGGTGAGCACGTCCCAAAGCCGCAGGCTGCCGTCGGGAGTCGTTTTCGGACGGTACCTTCGGGGGCGCCGCCGCCGAACTTGGCCTGTGTTGGTTGGAGACGCGAGTCCCGGTCTCGGAGATCCCGGACCACGTGAGCCGCTACGGCTCGAAGGGACGGGGCTACCGCCTGGTCCGTCCCTTTCGGCCTCCGCTCCAGGCTCCGCTACGCGAAAGCCGGATCGAGGGACGCGCGCTCTACCGAGCGAGGGACGCTAGGACACTGACCTCGCGAGGCGGAAGCCCAGGTCATAGTTGCGGTCCCGGGGCGCGAAGCCGCTTCGGAACGACGCCCGGCAGTAGGACGCGCCGTCGTACAAACTGCCGCCCCGGTACACCCGGTACGGGCCTCCCGAAGGACCACTCGGGTCTTCCGTGGGGCAACTCGCGTAGTACCCCGCGTCGAACCAATCGTAACACCATTCCTCCACGTTCCCATGCATGTCGTACAGCCCCCAGGCGTTCGCCTTCTTCTGACCCACCGCCACCGGTTGCGTCTTCCTGTCCTGTTGGATTCCGAACCAAGCATAATCGTCAAGCCCCGCCGCGTCGTCACCAAAACAGTATCGCGTGTTCGCCCCGGCCCGGCAAGCGTACTCCCACTCGGCCTCGGTCGGCAGCCGGAACGGCCCCACGCCCCCCTCGCCCCGCAACGCCTCCGTCAGCTTTCGGCAGAACACCATCGCTTCCTCCCACGAGACATTTTCCACCGGGCGATTTCCGTCCCCCTTGGAGTTGCTCGGATTGCTGCCCATCACCGCTTTGTACTGCGATTGCGTCACCGGAACCACGCCCAGGTAGAACGGCTGAGTGATGCGCACCAGATGCTGGGGTTTTTCATTGCTAACGGCGTCCTTGTCCGAATCCGGGGCGCCCATCAGGAACCGGCCCGCCGGGATCAGTTGCAGCTTGATGCCGCGGAATTCGATTTGGTCTGGAAAACGGGCGACGGCGCGAACCGCAGCGCCCGCCGAACGCGGCGCTATGGCCGGTCTCCCGACCGAGCCACCCTGCCGACCGAAGGTCTCCCGGCTCGCAGGAGACCTCCGGTCGGCCGTTTCGGCGGGGTCGCAGACCCGCGCCGAGCGCGCGGAGTCCAGGTCGGGGGAGCCTTTCCATGCGGCCGCGGCTTGTTCCAGTTCCCCACGCACGCCCTCGGGGCGCAGCCAGCCAAAGCCGCCGCAGCCCAGCAAGAGACCGCACAACCGCTGGCGAAACTCTTGGTCGGTCCAAGTCGGCGTCCCGCGGCGGCTCAAGGCCAACGAGACATCTTCTTCGCGCGGCGCACGGTCGGTTGGCAACTGCCTGACGTAGGGCGTTTGCTGGCTGAGGTACGCGTCCAGATACGGGCGTGCCGCCTCGTCCCAATCCGCTGGCGAGCGATCGCCCAGTTCCCAGTCCAGCCGATACAGCCGCAACGTCCGGTCGTCGCCGGCCGATAACGCGCAACCCCCGTCCAGGCTGAAGCACACCAAGTGGACGGCACCGCAGTGGCCCTCGAACGTCCGCAGGCACCGACCGCTGCCGATCTCCCAAATCTTCACGGTCGCGTCCGAACTGCCCGACAAGGCGTAGCAGCCATCCAGACTGATCGACGCCGAGTTCACCGCCCGCGTGTGGCCCTCGAAGGTCTGCACGCAACTCCCCGCTGCCACGTCCCACACCTTCAACGTCCCATCCCAACTGGCCGACAACGCCCACAGTCCGTCCACGCTCAGGCAGACCGAACTCACCAAGCTGGTATGCCCCTCGAACGTCCGCAGGCACTTGCCAGTGGCCACCTCCCACAGCCGCAGTGTCGTGTCCGAACTGCCCGACAACGCGTAGCGGTCGTCGTACGCCAAGCACACCGAGTTCACATCCGATGTGTGCCCCCGATACGTCCGTAAGCAGCGTCCGCTGCGGCAATCCCACAGCCGCAATGTCTGATCCGCACTGCCCGACAGAGCATAACGGCCATCGCTGCTCTGCACGCCCGACGTCACCGCGCCCGCGTGCCCCTCGAACGTCCGCAGGCACCGGCCGCTGCTGACCTCCCAGAGACGCACCGTCCCATCCACGCCGCCCGACAGGGCATACCGCCCGCCCAAACTCCAGCCGATCGACTGGACCGCGCCCGTGTGGCCCTCAAAGGTCCGCACGCACCGGCCGCTTTCCAGCTCCCACAGTCGCAGCGTCCCGTCGGAACTGGCCGATAACGCCCTGCGCCCGTCCGAACCCAGGCAAACCGCATTCACGCCGCCCGTATGCTCGGCCAGCGACCGTTCCAACCACCCGTCGGCAAAAGCAACTTTCGGCAGTCGCACGTAAAGATCGCTCCAGCACGCCACGGCCGCCGCATGCCGTTGGTAACCTCGAATCGCCCGTGCCTGACGTACGGATCGGGCCGCGCTTTGGGCATCGCCACGCTGCAGATCTTTCCGGGCCCTGGCGATCGCCTCGGCAAACTGCGCCGCCCCCTCGCTGGAAGCTCCGCCTTCCACCGGTTGGCTGACTTCCCACGGCGCCGGTCGGGCCGGGTTGCCGGCCAACTCCCACAGCTTCACCGTTTGGTCCGCACCGCCGGACAAGGCATACCGGCCGCTCGAGTTCCAGTCTACCGCATGCACCGAGCCCCGGTGGTCCGCAAAGGTTCGCAGACAACGGCCGTTGGCCACCTCCCACAGTTTCAGCGTCTGGTCGGAACTGGCCGACAACGCTGTGCGCTCATCGGGGCTCAAGCAGACCCCGTTGACATCCCCGGTATGCGACTGAAAGGTGCTCACACAGCGTGCGTTTTCCACTTCCCAGAACTTCAGTGTCGTGTCCGCACTGCCCGACAGCGCATGACGACCGTCGGAACTCATACGCACGCTGAACACCAGACCGCTGTGCCCCTCGAACGTCCGCAAGCACTTTCCACTGCTCAGGTCCCAAAGCCGCAGCGATTTGTCGGAACCGCCGGACAGCGCGTGACGGCCGTCGGAACTCAGACACGCGTCTGCCGCGCGATCCGTGAGATAGCACCTCTTCTGGCACTCGCCAGTGTCCAATTCCCAGAGCTTCAGCGTTCTGTCGTCGCTGCTCGACAGTACACGGCGGCCGTCCGGACTCAGGGATACGGAGTTCACCGCCGCACTATACCCGTCATACTCTGCATACTCTGCCTCGTGTTCCAACGTCTGCGAGCAGCGACCGGTGTTCAGCTCCCACTGCATCAGCGTGTTATCCGCGCTGGCGGACAGACCCGAGCGCCCGTCCGAACTGAGGACGACCCCGAGTACGGGTCGGGTATGACCTTTGAAGGTCCGCAGGCACTGCCCCGTGGCCAGTTCCCAAAGCTTGAGCGTCGTGTCGGTGCTGCCGGACAGCGCGTGGCGTTGGTCGCCGCTGAGGCATACGGCCAACACGTCGCCCGTGTGGCCGGTGAAAGTCTGCAAGCAGCGGCGCGAGCTAGGCAGCCGCTGGCGGGCCACGGCCAGCAGCGTCGTGACCTCCTCGCGCTGCGCGTCTGGTTCCCCCACAGCCTCCAGCACGTCGATCGCCGCTTGGCAGTCGTCCCGCTCCAGTTCGACCTGCGCGGCCAGCAGCGCCGCCCGCCACGGTTCGGCCCCCAAGCGCGCTTGCCGCACGCGAGCCACGAGCGTCACGTCGTCGATCTGAGCGGCGCGCCATTGCAACAGGCCGTAGTTGTAGACCGTATCCAGATGCATGGCGTCGGCTGCCAACGCCTGCTGCCAGATCTGGACCGCCGCGTCCGTCCTGCCCAAATCCAGCATCGTCAACGCCCGGTTGTTCAGCACGTCGGCCAGCGCATCCGCCGGCCGAGGCTCCCGCCGTGCGTAAGCCTCGCCCGTGGTCTCGGAGTAGATCTGCTGCAGCGCGCCGACGATGGCCGCGAAATCCGGCCAGCGGTCGTCCGGCTCGGGCTCCAGGCAGCGGAGAATCAACTCGACCAACGACTCCGGCAGCCCGGCAGGTTCGCCGCGCTTGACAAACGCCGTGACTGCATGCCGGGCGATGACGCTCTTGCGGCCCACGTCGGCCCAACTGATCCGCCCGCCCAGCATCCGCCACAGCGTGACACCGAAGGCAAAGATATCCGCCCGATGATCCACCGGCCGACCGGCCGACCATTGCTCCGGGGCCCCGTAGCCCGGCGTTCCCGAGCCGGTGGACACCAGCACGTTGGTCGTCATCCCAGCGTCGTCTGCCTCGCCCGACGCCACACCGTGGCGGGCCAGACCAAAGTCCGTCACCTTCGCGGTACCCTTGGCCGTCATCAGCACGTTGGCCGGCTTCAGGTCGCGATGGACTAGGCCCTTGGAGTGCGCGAACGCCATGCCCCAGGCGATCTGGATGGCCGTGTCCAGGACCAGCTTGAGATCCGGAACATGGGACAGTTCCGAATCACCCTCACCTCCGGCCCCTCTCCCGGCGGCGGGAGAGGGGAGGAAGCGACCCTTGTCGATCCAGTCTTTCAAACTGCCGCCTTCGACGA